>Ga0316208_1000411_pt1 | contig 54142 bp, 21 predicted proteins | sample 3monopyrite_MG_FD_204944 | JGI IMG/M metagenome (GOLD analysis project Ga0316208, IMG submission 204944) | Microbial mat bacterial communities from mineral coupon in-situ incubated in ocean water Damariscotta River, Maine, United States -... | ecosystem: Environmental > Aquatic > Marine >... | reverse complement strand
GACGGCATTCGTAATTCGTCATATTCGTACTCATTCGTAATTCGTATCAGCAAATGGGGATCAGAACCATCAAATATCCAATCGGCAAATGGATAAGCGCAGAAACATACAGTTTGCGCCTCACCCCCCTTCGGGGGGCAGGGGGGCTGCTCAGGGTGTTCGAATCATCATATCAGGAGGTGGCACGGGCGGGCACATCTTCCCTGCCATTGCCATTGCGAATGCGTTGAAGAAACTGCAATCGGATGTGGAGATCCTGTTCGTGGGCGCATTAGGAAAAATGGAAATGGAGAAGGTCCCAGCGGCTGGTTACGAGATTATTGGGCTCAATATTGCGGGATTGAACCGAAGCAACATGCTAAAGAATCTGGGTTTCCCTTTTAAACTAATTGGAAGCCTTTTGAAGTCCTTGAAGATCATCAAAGACTTCAAACCGAATGTGGTTGTCGGTGTTGGTGGTTTCGCTTCTGGCCCTGTGATGTATGCGGCAAGCAGCGTTGGCATTCCGACTGTGATCCAGGAGCAGAATTCATATGCTGGAATCACCAATAAACTGCTCGGAAGCAAGGCGAAAAAGGTCTGTGTTGCTTATGATGGCATGGAGAGATTCTTTCCAGCCAAAAACATCATCAGAACTGGCAATCCAGTTAGACAGGATATTCTGAATTTAGAGGGCAAACGCGAAGACGGGATTAAAACTTTCAACCTCGATTCAAGCAAGAAAACGCTTTTAGTGATTGGAGGAAGTTTAGGCGCACGCTCCATCAATCTAGCTATGAAATCTCACATCGAAGCTTTCAAGCATGCAGATATTCAAGTAGTGTGGCAAACGGGCAAACTCTTCATTGAAGAAGCTAAGCAAGCCGTTGCTGATGCCAATGCTTCCAACTTCTTTGTGTCTGATTTCATTTATACCATGGATCAGGCGTATGCGGTCGCTGATGTGGTGCTCTCGCGAGCTGGCGCCAGTTCTATTTCTGAACTGTGCATCGTTGGGAAACCATCGGTTCTGGTGCCATTCCCGTTTGCAGCAGAAGACCATCAAACCAAGAATGCGCAAGCGTTGGTTGATGTAGATGCGGCCATTCTGGTGCCTGACAATGAAGCTGGCACACGCGCCTGCGAAGAGGCATTGAAACTGCTTTCTGATGAAGCCAAACAGGCCAAATTCAGCACGAACATCAAAAAATTGGCGTTGCCGAATGCGGACGAAGACATAGCGAAGGAAATCCTCAAACTGGCGAAAGCGGCATGAGCGCAGAAAAGAACATAGCTGTTTTGGAGACTCGGCTGTTGACCGAGTTGTCTGCATTGATTGAACGCGGCAAGCAGGAAGCTGTTGCACAGGTCAATAGCACCATGACATTGGTGTTCTGGGAGATCGGCAACCGAATCAACTTGGAAATACTTGACGATCAGCGCGCTACCTACGGAAAGGGAATTGTCGCGACAGTGTCACGACAATTGACAGAACTGTATGGTCGCAGTTTCGAGGAAAAGAACCTGAGAAGGATGATGCAGTTTGCAGAACAATTCGGTAACCATAAAAAAGTCGTGACACTGTCACGACAATTGAGCTGGTCTCATTTTCTCGCCCTTTTACCATTAAAAAAATGGGAGGCGAAGGAGTTCTACGGACGGACAGGAATGAATACGAAAATGACGAACAGCCCACATATCAAAGATTGTCGTGACACTGTCGCGACAATTGACCGTGGACTATTAACCAATAACAACTAACCAATAACAACCAAAGTGCTCGCACACATCAACATAAAAGCAGTTTATCTGATCGGTATCGGTGGTATCGGGATGAGCGGACTTGCGCGCTATTTTGCCGCGCAGGGCAAAGCTGTTGGTGGTTACGATAAAACTCCCACTGAACTAACGAAAGAACTAGAAACTGCTGGAATTGCTGTTCGTTTTACGGATGATGTAACCGCCATTCCTGACACTTTCAAGAATGCTGAGAACACCTTGGTGATTTACACGCCAGCTGTTCCGAACGGTCATTCTGAACTGAGTTATTTCCGTGCCAATGGATTTGACGTTCTGAAGCGTTCGCAGGTTTTGGGCGAGCTCTCTAAAACATACAATACAGTTGCCGTTGCAGGCACGCACGGCAAGACGACCACGAGTTCCATCATTGCGCATTTATTAAAGTCTTCATCCAAGGATTGCACCGCATTTCTAGGAGGAATTTCATCCAACTACAACACCAATCTACTTACATCTACAAGTAGCAATTTGATGGTAGTAGAGGCCGATGAATTTGACCGATCGTTCCTTACGCTTTCGCCAGATATTGCCATTGTAACTTCTGTGGATGCAGACCATTTGGACATCTACGGTTCGGCTGATGAGATGCTGCATTCGTTCCGAGATTTCACCGAACGGATAACGGAGAATGGCACCTTGATCTATCGTTTCGGGCTTCCTTTTTCAGATACGAAAAAGAAGAGTTTCACTTATTCGCTGCGCGAGAAATGTGATTATTATACATCTAACCATTCCATCGAATCGGGGCAGTACACGTTCAACCTCCATTCTCCTTCGGGAACGATGAAAGACCTGAAATTCGGGATGCCTGGGCTGCATAACGTGGAGAACGCGGTGGCGGCCTTTGCGGCTGTCGATCAACTCGGTCTGTCCGAAGATGAAATCAGAAATGGGTTCGCTTCTTACAAAGGCGTTAAGCGCAGGTTTGAGGTCCACATCAACACAAAACAGCTCGTTTATATTGATGACTACGCGCATCATCCAACAGAGATCTCTGCCTGTGTGAATTCGGTGCGCGAACTCTTCCCAGGGCGGAAGGTGAAAGGCATTTTTCAGCCGCATCTGTTCAGCCGAACAAGGGATCATATTGATGAATTTGCCCGAACCCTGAGCACATTGGATGAGGTGACATTGCTCGAGATTTATCCCGCAAGGGAAGAGCCGATCGCTGGAATTACTTCTTCGGCATTGCTCGAAAAGATAAGTGCCGAGCGGAAGAATCTGCAAAGCGGAACGGCTGTCTTGGATTCCATTACACGCTCAAACGTTGACGTGCTTTTGACCATAGGCGCTGGCGATATCGACCAATTAGTTTCACCTATTAAACAGAAACTGCTGTCATGATTAAGAAGGTTCTGAACATATCGGTTCTGTTCTTGGCGGTGGCTGGGCTGTTCGTCTCGTTGGCGTTCAGCGCGCGCGAATCGGACAAGATCCCGTGCTCCAGCATCAAGATTCAGGTGGACAACAACAGCGGCAACTTTTTCGTGACCAACGATGATGTGCTGGACATGATCTTCAGCAAGGGCGACAGTCTGGTGGGAACACCGATCACCTCTATTCCTATTGCGGTTTACGAGCGACATATTGCTGCCGACCCGTCCGTGAAACGTGCGGAGGTTTACACCAAGCACAATGGCGTGTTTGCGGTGAAGGTCTATCAGCGCGAGCCGATCCTTCGCGTGTTCAATTCTGATGGCGAGAGCTTTTACCTCGACAAAGAAGGTTCGGTAATGCCAACGAGCGATAATTACACAGCTCGTGTTCCTGTGGCTAGCGGCTTTATCATGGAAAAGCAGTACGAAATGCAACGGTTCAACGTGGCGGAAATGAGCGATAGTTTGAAGGATATTTCCTGTTTGGACGACCTTTTCACACTCGCCACATTCATACGGAATGATGAGTTCTGGAAAGCGCAGATACAGCAGATTCGCGTGGAACCGAACGGGGAACTGACCCTGATTCCGACCGTTGGCGACCACCACATCCTGCTGGGGCGAACAGACAAGATGGAGCAGAAATTCAAGAAACTGCTCCTCTTCTACAAGAAAGGGCTCAACAAAACGGGCTGGGACCAATATTCCCGCATCAACCTCAAATACAAAGACCAGGTCATCTGCACCAAAAAGAACAGCTAATGGAAAATTCAGACATCGTAGTAGGACTAGACATCGGGACAACCAAAATCGCTTGCATTGTTGGACGGAGAGATGAGCATGGCAAGATTGAAATTCTTGGTATCGGAAAATCAGAATCGCTGGGCGTAAGCCGTGGCGTGGTTGCCAATATCGACAAGACTGTTCAGTCGATTCAAACGGCTGTGGAAGAAGCACAGGACAAGACGGGAATCGAGATCAAATACGTGAATGTGGGCATTGCGGGGCAGCACATCAAGTCGCTGCAACATAGAGGCATTTACACGCGCGATTCATTAGAAACGGAGATTTGCAAAGAAGATGTGCGCAACCTGATTCGCGATATGTACAAGCTGCAAATGCTTCCTGGCGAAGAGATTATTCATGTGCTTCCGCAGGAATACATTGTAGATAACGAGCAGGGCATCAAAGACCCAGTTGGGATGAGTGGCATCCGACTAGAAGCCAACTTCCACATTATCACAGGACAGGTTGCTGCTGCTAAGAACATTCACCGTTGCGCTTACAAAGCGGGTCTTTCCGTTACTGAGTTGATTTTGGAACCATTGGCTTCTTCAGCAGCTGTGCTTAACGATGAGGAAATGGAGGCTGGTGTTGCGTTGGTGGATATTGGTGGTGGAACAACCGACATCGCCATTTTTCAGGACAACATCATTCGCCACACGGCAGTAATTCCTTTCGGTGGTAACATCATTTCGGAAGACATCAAAGAAGGCTGCACCATCATCAAGCATCAGGCGGAACTGCTGAAAGTGAAGTTCGGTTCTGCGCTAGCAACAGAAGCAAAAGACAACGAAATTGTTTCTATCCCAGGATTGCGCGGACGTGAGCCAAGAGAAATCAGTTTGAAGAATCTGGCAAGCATCATCCAAGCACGGATGGAAGAGATCATTGAGCACGTGTATTACGAGATCAAGAATTCCGGCTATGAGAAGAAACTCATCGGAGGAATCGTGGTAACGGGTGGTGGTGCCAATCTGCGTCACCTTCCTCAATTAATGGAATACGTGACTGGAATGGACGTGAGAGTTGGTTTCCCGAATGAGCACTTAGCTGCTGGAAACCCAGAGGATGTGACCAGCCCGATCTTTTCAACTGGTGTTGGACTTGTAATGAAAGGACTAGAGTTTAGAGATGAACTGGCTGCCCGTGGTCTCACAATTGATGACTGGGCAGAAGGGAGAGAAGGTGCGCCAGTGGCCAAAAAAGAAGCTCCAAAAGCAGACGAAGAAGTCATTTCGGAAGCAGAAGAAGTGGCGCGTGAAGTGGCCGAGGAGAAAAGCTCAAGCAGTCCGTTTTCTGGTCTTGCCAATTTTAGAAGCAAGCTGGAGAAATGGATGAATGAGGGGATTGATTAAAAAAGGAGAGAGGAGAGAGGGATGAGGAGTGAGCAAAAAAGAAAGAAAAAACGAAAAAAGTGAGGCTAAAAGCTAAAAGCTAAGGCCTAGTACCTAAACAGAAACCCAAATAATTAACACTAACCATAAATCGGAGGAAAGATGGCTAAGGAAATGATGAATTTTAATCTCCCCAAGGAGGAAAGCTCAATCATCAAGGTGATCGGAGTAGGCGGAGGCGGCTCAAATGCCGTCAACCACATGTACAAACAAGGCATTCGAGGCGTTGACTTCGTGGTCTGCAATACGGACCAGCAAGCATTGGACATGAGTCCCGTGCCGAAGAAGATCGCGCTGGGATCGAGCCTAACAGAAGGTCGTGGTGCAGGCGCGCAGGCCGAAGTGGGTCGCAATGCAGCTATCGAAAACCTTGACGACATCAAGGAAATCCTATGTAACGACACCAAGATGGTGTTTATCACCGCAGGAATGGGCGGTGGAACTGGTACTGGTGCTGCACCTGTGATCGCGGAAGCGGCACGAGAGCTTGGAATCCTAACTGTCGGTATCGTTACGATTCCATTCGGATTTGAAGGGAAAAAACGGAAACTGCAGGCCAGTCTTGGGCTGGAAGAATTGAAAAAGCATGTTGATACCGTGCTTATCATTTCTAACGACAAGCTGCGCGAAATGTACGGCAACCTGAAGCTGAGCGAGGCCTTCGGACAGGCCGATGATGTATTGAGCATTGCCGCAAAGGGCATTGCCGAGATCATCACGGTGGAAGGTTATGTAAACGTGGATTTTGAAGATGTTCGAACGGTAATGACCAGCTCTGGCGTGGCCATTATGGGATCGGCAACAACTTCGGGCGAAGACCGTGCTATTAAAGCAGTTGAGCAGGCATTAGCCTCTCCACTTCTAAACGACAACAACATCTTTGGAGCTAGCAATATCCTCCTTTATATCAGTTCTGGCAAAGATGAAGTAACGATGGATGAAGTGGCCGAGATCACCGATTACATTCAGGAAGAAGCGGGCATGGATGCCGATGTTATTTGGGGTAACGGCACCGATGAGGACATGGACGACAAGCTCACACTTACCATCATAGCTACTGGTTTTTCTGGTGACAAGTTGGAAAAAGTGACTGGTCAAGAAAATGTGATTCGCCATACATTGGAAACGCGCCCAACACGAACTGAGACTCCTGTAGCCAAAACAGAAGTGAAACCCTCCATTCCTTCTGGGTTAACCACTCGACCTGTGCTTATGAAAGACCGTTTGAATCAAACTACGCAACCTACTGAGCGTTTTGAGCAGCCTGCTCCTACTCCAACTCCGCAGAACATCGTATCAGAACCAATCATTAAGCATTCGCTTTTAGATGATGAGCCGATTAATGAAGAAAAGCCTTCCATGATGGCTTACAAATTGGACGAAACTGATAAAGAGGTAACTAACTTCATAAACGAGGAAGCTCCTGAAATGATTGGCATCAAAGAAGGAGAGGAATTTCCACTTTATGAAGATGAGGAAGACGATGATGACGCAAGCCACTTTGAAATGACTGGTGAACTTGAAGTTGAGCTTACGGTTACTGCCGAAATGGAATTGGAAACTACTTCAAACACGGAGTTAGACCAGCTTCCTACCGCTGAAGAAACTACAGAAACAACGGAAGAAGAAGCGCCAGCAATGATGCCGTTTAGCCTGTTCCGAGATAAGCCAACGACTGAACTAACCGATGAGTTGATGCCAACGGAAGAAGACGATAACGTAGATGACAACATCATTACTACTGAGACGCCAACAGAGGTTGAGTTTGAAGTAAAAAAGGAACTTCCCACTGCTGAAGAAGAAGTAAGAACCTACAGTTTGTATGACGATGAGCACACAACTTCCGACCAGCCTCAATCAAGCAACCTTACCGAAGAGCCCAAGCTTATCACGCGCACCGCTCCAATAGATAGCGGTATTGATACCGAAGAAATGCAGCGTAAGCAACAAGAACGCTTGGAGCGATTGAAAAGCATGAATCAACGTTTCCGTTCACCGAACAACCTGGCCGAACTGGAGAACGTACCGGCCTTTAAAAGACGCAATGTGAACCTGACCGACCCACCGCATTCATCCGAAAGCTCCGTCTCGCGCCTTGATGTGCGCGATACGGATGAGGAGGATGAGAACGGCAAAAAGCGTGGCGGACTGAGCGATGGGAATGAGTTCCTTCATCAGTCGGTTGACTGATAACAACCACCTCATTGCGAGCACACAGTCCGAAACAATCTCTGCGGTCATCCTGAGTAATCTTGAGGCACGAAAGATTGTATCGAAGGAGACCAACGCCTTGCGTTCAGGATTGGCATTTGCTTTTTGACCATGGTTGCGCGAGACCCCTCGTTCCTCAGGGAAACAAACGGAAATACCATAGTCTCTAGTTGTTACCCTGAGGAACGAAGCGTCTCATTGACAACACCCCATTCGTATATTCGCATCTATTCGTAATTCGTATCAGCAAAAGTGAAATTCCGCAACTGGATTTATATTCCGATTATCATCATCATTCTGGCATTGGCGTGGTATTTCAACACCATCATTGCCTACATTTTGGTGGCAGGTGTGCTTTCGCTTATTGGAGAACCCATTATTAGGTTTCTTGTTAACCTAGAAATAAAAGGCAAGAAACTACCACGGGCGTTAGCTGCATCTTTAACCATTGGTGGCTTACTTTCATTTTTCGGAGGAATCATTAGCGCGTTTATCCCGATGGTGGCAGATGAAGCGCGAAAACTATCTAACGTAAGTGTAGAAGAAACCCTCGCCAAAATTCAAGGACCGATTCAATCCGTACAGGATTACATCAACCAGTTCAAGCTCACCGAAACGCCTATTGTGCTCGAAATAGAGCTAAGAAAACTACTCACTAACCTCTTTGATATTTCTGCGGTGGGAGATAGCGTGGAATTCGCACTTGGTTTAACAGGAGATATTTTCATCACCTTTTTCGCCATTACGTTTATCACTTTTTTCTTCTTAAAAGACCAAGGCCTTTTCAAGAACATGATTATGACCACGGTGCCTAGGGGTTATGAAGAACGTATTGGTAAAGTGCTGAGCAAAAGCAAAAAACTGCTTACCCGTTATTTCATTGGTGTAATAATCGAAGTAGCCATTGTAATGACCATTGTTTCCGTTGGACTTAGCATTGTGGGCATCGACAATGCCATTCTTATCGGGTTCATAGCTGGGCTATTTAACGTTATTCCTTATGTAGGACCAATAATGGGTGCTGCAGTAGGCATTACCATTGGGCTTACCACCAATGCCGAAGGATTAGACATAACCGGGCTGTTAAGCCTTACAGGACAAATGGCCATTGTTTATGCTGCAACCCAATTGCTAGACAATATTGTTTTGCAACCGCTTATCTATTCACAGAGCGTAAAAGCGCACCCGTTAGAGATTTTCCTTGTAATACTGATGGCAGGAAACGTAGCGGGTATTGCGGGTATGATTCTAGCCATACCAGCCTACAGCATAGGCCGTGTATTCGTGGGCGAGTTCTTCAACCAGTTTAAGGTTGTGAAGGCACTTACTGGGGAGGTGTGACCCCTCAAGAATTAGCCTTTTAACCTGAGTTCGGCCTAAGAATTTGCGAGTCGAAAGGCGTCAGTTCGAGTGGGATTCTAGGAGAGTTTTGCATCGAGAATGAGCTTTTTGGCCGGTTTCAAACTGTTTTCCCTTAGATAAACTCAGGGCTGGCTTTACAATTTTGCTTGACCATCGCCAGTTACATCGAACCGAGGTTAGAAGCGTTAACAATTCTAATACCAATTGTACTTCAAAATGTGCTATAAAGAATTTGAATTATTTTTTGCTCCGATGGTTTAAAAAATTCAGGCACCCCGATAGCTATCGGGGAGGCTTTTAAAGAAATCGGGGTGAAAAAGAAACGAATTATATGGGTATTTTGAATTACAATTGGCATAAGCGTAATAGACCAAAAGTCCCGTCAATTTGGCGGGACTTTTCTTTTGTATTCAATACTTCTGCGAATGCTACCCCCTCAAGTGATAACTCTTTGGCTGAACGAAGGTTCTGATGCCTGCATGAGAAAGTGTTGAGCCCAGTCCAGATGCTCCACGCCCACTCCAAGGAATGTTTGGGCTTACGCGATCACAACAGTTCCAGTAAACCGTACCTGAGTTAAGCTGTTGCATGAGTTCTAACGCGCGATTTTCATCCTGCGTATAAACTGCCGATGTAAGACCGTAAGGAGTGTCTAGCATCAATTCAATCGCTTCTGCATCATCTTTTACTTTCTGAATTCCGATGATTGGGCCGAAGCTCTCGTCCAGCATAACTTTCATTGAGTGGTTTACATTGCTCAGAACAGTTGGTTCAAAGAAGAATCCGCTTCTACCTGCTCGCTTGCCACCAAGTAGGAGAGAGGCACCTTTTTTAGTGGCATCCTTCACCTGATCTTCCAACACGGTTATTTGCTGAGGACGAGTAAGCGAACCCAGGAAAGTTCCTTCCTCCGTTGGATCTCCCATTTTCATCTGCTTGGCTTCTTCTACAAAAGCTTGCAAGTATTCATCATAAATATTCTCGTGAACATAAATCCGTTCAACTCCACAACAACTTTGTCCGTTGTTGTAGAATGCACCCTCAACTCCTGCGGCAGCCGCTGTTTTCACATCTACATCTTCGCTTACATACATCGGGTCTTTTCCACCAAGCTCCAATCCAACAGAAACGAGTTTACCCGCAACTCGTTCAGCGATGTACTTTCCCGTTGCGTAAGAACCAGTGAAGAAGTAACCATCCAATGGAAGTTCGAGTAAAGCTTCTCCTGCATCTTTTGCACCGATTACCACTTGAAAAACATCCTTTGGAATGCCTGCTTGCCATAGCAGTTCGGCCATGTTCAATCCTGTAAGTGTACTGAACTCTGATGGTTTGTAAAGCACTGCGTTTCCACCAATCAATGCTGGAATGAACACATTGAAACCAACAAGAATAGGATAATTCCAAGCAGAAATATTGGCAATAACACCAAGAGGTTCGTAAGCAATCTTTTCTCTAGTAGCTCCTTCAGAAATCATCCATTCCTCAGCTAAATATTTCTCGCTGTTTTCTACAAAAAACTCGCTGCGGCCAAGACCGCCATTAATTTCTCCCTTTCCTTGTTCGAATGGTTTGCCCACTTCAGAAGTAAGGTCTGCAGCAATCTTATCTGCATTCTCCTGCATCAATTTATTGAACTTAGCAATGCACGCAATACGCTCTTTCAATGAAACTTTTGCCCAAGCTTTCTGGGCAATTTTTGCTGCGCTATACTTTTCTTGAATTGAAGCTGCGTTGTCTTCAGCCACTTCTTTTATTACCGCTTCTGTAGCGGGATTGATGATTTTCATTTATCTGATTTAACGAATGATAGAAATGTGTCGATAATCTTGAATGGGTCAATGAGTTTATCTCCCATTGTATGAAAGAATTCCGGATGCCATTGCACGCCCATAATCTTTCCTGGCTCAGCACTTTCGTGAATGAATGCCTCCAATATGTTATCTTCTGTACAGTAGGCCTGCGCAATAAGTCCTTTGCCAATCTCTTTAACCGCCTGATGATGAACAGAGTTTACCATTGGGTTTTTCGCATCGGCATAAAGTGTTTCAAAAAAGGAGTCTTTCTCAAAGCGAACGCTATGATACACGCGGTCATATTCAGTCGCATCGCGGTGTTTGATGCTTTCGGGTCGTTGCGTTTCAGTGTCCTGAAAAAGCGTTCCTCCGTAGTAAGAATTCATCACCTGAAAACCGCGACAAATGCCCAGAACTGGTTTGCCCACATCAAGGAAAAGTTTCATCAATTCTAGCTCGTATTCATCACGAATACGATCTCCTAGCCATCTTCCAATTGGTTGTTCTCCGTATGTTTCGGGAGCAAGATCAGAACCGCCCTGTAGCACCAATCCATCCATTTCCTTTATCATCGCTAGCTTCTCAGCCTTTGGCAATTCGGGAATGAGGATGGGCATCACGCCAGGTCGTGCAACGTAAGCAGCCATGTCGTTTTCGATATACGAAAGTGTTTTCGGCCCGAAGGTTGCCCTACTTAGGTCTGGATGAAAAAAGCACGCAGAAACTCCAATTTTAATCATAACGCAAAGATACATTCGCAATACGTTCGAGCTTGTCTCGTTACTTAACTTTATCGCAAAATGAGACAGCTGGTTTACATATTTATATTGGCGCTATTGCCATTTGGGCTTTCGGCTCAGAAGGTAAATTGGGAAACAACGTCTGTCAATTTTGGAACGGTACGTGATTGGAATAGTCCGCCAGCTACTTTCAAGTTTAAAAATACAGGAAAGGGTAAGTTGATGTTTTTGCCGCAGCGTCATAATCGGGAGGTTTTGGTGCGCTATCCAAATCGTGCTATTCAACCGGGAGAAACAGGCGAGATAACCGTTCTCTATTACACCGGTGAAACAGGTTCGTTTTCGCGAACAATTGAGGTTTATACCAATGCTTCTAATAAAGCGGAAAAGCTAACGGTAAAAGGAAACATCAAATCGATTTACGCAAATGCACTCACGACTTGTCCGTCATTTCAAAATCCAACCCCAGCTAAAACCTCCAACCCGAACGTTATTCAGGTACTTGATGCGGCTACCAATAAACCGATTCCCAATGCAAGTGTAGAAGTTTATGATCGTGGTATTCGGAAGGCTATTAATGGTACAAATTTGGAAGGCGTTGCGGTTAATTGGATAGAGCCAGATAAATACATAGCCATAGCATCAAAAGGTGGTTATGAGAAGGTAGAGCAAGAAATCGTTTTCACCAAGCGGAATAGAACTCAGGTAATTTATCTGAACCGCAAAAACACTAAGCCGGAATTGGCCAATGAAGAATTTCTTGCTTCGGAAGAATCCCAGTGGGAGGAGACGACCGAGGTTTTCGATGATAGATTTCAAAGGTCAGAATCAGTTGAGGAAAATTTTGACGCTTCGACTTCGCTCAGTACAGGCCTAGGAATTACAACTAACGATGTTCTTGAAGACGAAAGCAACCTTGAGTTGGGGGCGATTGACTTGGGAATTACCACAAATGAACTGATTGCTGAAGAGCTTATTGAGCCGCAGGATGAAGCAAATGAAGAATTAGATTTAGGCATCAGTTCAAATGACCAATGGGATGAACTGGCAGGGGTTTTAGAAGAAATTGAAGAGCCTGTTCAAGAAACCGCGGTTGAAATATTTGAACTTGGAATAAGCACCAATAATCAGTTGAAAGAAACTCCGATTGCAGAAACAGAACCATCTATTGAAGAGCAGGTGGAAGCCGCATTGGCGGAGGCTGAAGCAGCTGAGACCACGACAGTTATTCAGCTCGAACCAGAACCTGAATTCTCATCCGAAAAATACCGAGCTAATAATGTTTTACTCCTGCTAGATGTTTCAGGATCCATGAAGGATGATGATAAAATGGACAAATTGAAGTCGTCTATTCGAAGGTTGGTGATGATGTTACGAGAGGTAGATGTCCTGACTATGATAGCTTACAATTCCATTTCGTGGGAAGTGTTGCCGCCAACGCCCGTTACCGATAATCAGACAATTGTAACACTAGTGGATAGCTTACACGCTTCTGGCTACACCAACGGTGTAAAAGGAATGGAGGCAGCTTATGAAAGCCTCGAAAAGCAGCTTATTACCGGAGGGAACAATCAACTCATTATTGCGACCGATGGGAAATTTAACTCGTCCAAATTCTCAGAGAAAGATGCCGTGCAAATGGTAAAGGACAATTCGGATAAAGGCATTGTGCTTTCCATTATTGGGTTCGGAGATGATAAAGAGGCGGGACGATTGATGAAAAAACTGGCGAACATGGGACAAGGAAGCTTCCTTCAGGTAAAAGACAATGAAGACCCAACTGAACTGCTGGCGGAAGAGATTAAAACGCGCTCTTTAAAGCGTTAACGTTGGATTTCGCAAGCCGCTTTTTCCAAAGCTTCGCGATGGTCTGGATGGGCAATTCCAATAAGAAGTTTAGCACGCTCTTCTAACGTTTTTCCGTAGAGATTCACAGCTCCAAATTCGGTAACTATATAATGGACGTGTGCCCTTGTGGTTACTACACCAGCACCCGGTTTTAGCGTAGCAACAATTTTCGATTGACCATTTTTAGTGCTTGCTGGCAAGGCAATAATTGGTTTTCCGCCTTCAGATAAGGAGGCACCTCTAATGAAATCCATCTGACCACCAACTCCAGAGTATATGCGATGGCCGATACTGTCGGCACAAACTTGCCCCGTTAGGTCTACTTCTATTGCGCTATTAATGGCAGTAACCTTCGGATTCTTGCAAATAACACGCGTGTTGTTCACGTATTCTGAAGAAAGCATATTCACCAACGGGTTATCATCGATGAAATCATAAACCAGCCTACTGCCCATCACAAAAGAAGAAATGATTTTTCCTGGATGATTCTTCTTCTTTTCTCCGGTTATGACACCCTTTTCAACCAACGGTAAAATACCATCAGAGAACATTTCTGTATGAATACCGAGGTGTTTATGATTGCCCAGCGAGGCTAAAACTGCATTAGGAATATTACCGATGCCCATTTGGAGGGTAGCACCGTCTTCTACCAATTCGGAAATATTTTTCCCTATTGCAATCTCGGTTTTATTCAATTCTACCGAAGCAATTTCAGGCATCGCCTCGTCACACTTCACTAAATAGTCAATCTTCCCAACATGAATAAGTCCATCTCCATGGGTGCGAGGGACATGATGGTTTACTTGAGCGATAACTTTTTTTGCACTAACCGTAGCGGCAAGAGATACGTCTATTGATGGACCAAGAGAGCAATATCCATGATTGTCAGGAGGCGAAACAGATATAAGCGCAACATCTATCGGAAGAGTTCCACTGGTAAAAAGTCTCGGAATTTCACTCAGAAATACGGGAATAAAATTGGCCTGCACGTGCTGAGCCGATTTTCTGATGTTAGGACCAACAAAGAGAGAAATCACCTTGAAAGAGTCTACCGCATCTGCATAAGGCGCTGCTCCTTCAGTATGAATTTGATAGATTGTAACATCTCGTAATTCATCTCTTCGATTATAGAGTTGTTGAATAAGACGCTGAGGTGCCCCCGCAGCAGAATGTATAAAAACGCTATCGCCAGATTTAATATGCTTTACAGCACTTTCGGAAGAAATACTCATGCGCCTAAGTTATAGCGCCTTGGTGTAAAGATTAAAGAAATCCTCCCTCGATACTGGTTTTGGATTGTTTGGGTGGCAGAAATCTGCGAAAGCCAAATCGGCTAATTCGTCTAGGTGCTCTTCTTTTACCGAAACGTCCGAGAGTTTTGTCGGTAATCCCAAACGTTCGTTTAGTTTAAAAAGCTCATCAATTAGCTGAAGGCCATTAGCACCTTTATGACCGAATGCGTTTGCCATATCTTCAAATCGAGATTCAAATCCGGCTAAATTAAATTCCATCCCATAAGGCAGATTAACCGCGTTAGCCAGTCCGTGGTGCGTATCTAACAATTGAGACATTGGGTGTGCCAATGAATGAACTACGCCCAACCCTTTCTGGAAAGCAACTGCCCCCATCAGACTTGCCAGCATCATATCCGATCTGGCCTCAATATTAGTGCCTTCATGGGTCGCTCTTTCAAGTGATTTGCCCACTAGTTTAATTCCTTCTAGCGCAATCCCATCACACATTGGATTGTAATTTTTAGCCAGATAAGCTTCCATATTGTGCGTTAATGCATCCATTCCAGTTGCTGCGGTAACAAAAGACGGTAGGCCAATGGTCAAAGTTGGATCGGCAAAAACGCAGCCCGCCAATAATTTTGGTGAGAATAGAATTTTTTTCTGATGTGTTACGTCATCAGCAATAATGGAGCTTCTACCAACCTCACTTCCTGTGCCACTCGTTGTTGGCACCGCTACGAAATAGGGTACATCTTCAGTCACGTATTTATCTCCACCAATTAGGTCGTCATAATCGAATAAATCTCGATGATGATTTATGGCTAATGAAATTGATCTGGCCACATCTAAACCAACACCGCCCCCAACACCAACTATACAATCGCAATCTGCCTCTGTGTAGGCCGCTTTGCCCTTCATAACATCAGACTTTACCGGATTTTTGTGCATTTCGGCATAGACAGTTGGTTTAAGCCCTGCCTTTTTTAGGTCGTCAATAATTTGGATGAAGAATGGAAGAGTAGCAACAATTGGGTCTGTGACCAACAAAGGTCTGTTCTTGTCTTGACCCTTTAAATGTGCTGGTAGCTCTTTAATTGCTCCTGCTCCAAAGCGAATCACAGTAGGAAAGTTGAATTGAACGATAGTACTCATGCTGAATATCTTGCTATTTTTGTCAACTGTAAAATTAATTGCCCAACGATTTGTATATTCGTTAAATCAAATCAAATTACATGAAGTTTTTAACCATCTTCTCTTTAGCTTTTTTGCCAATATTTGGAATGGCTCAATCTATTTCTCCTGAAGTAATTGCAAGTGCTGGAGAGCATTTCGATAACGGAACAACTCAACTTAGCTGGACGCTTGGTGAAGTAGTTATTGACACTTACGATAACGGCACAAATATTCTTACACAAGGTTTTCATCAAACTGAATTAACAATTACTTCTGTTGAGGAGACCCTTTCTGATGTTCGTCTTAACATGTATCCAAACCCAACTTCAGAGTTTTTAAATATTGAGTTAGGAAACAACGAAAAGGACATCAATCTTCAATTGTTTGATATGAGTGGAAAACTGATTCACAAGGATGTTATCAACGCTTATGACACTAAGTATGAGTTACCAATGCAATCCGTTGCAACTGGTAAATACTTGATTCAGATGCAGTCTGAAGACGGAAAGATGAATTCAACTCACCAAGTGATAAAAGTGGGAGTTAAGTAAAAAAAAATCCTCGAACTTGAAAGCCACCTTCGGGTGGCTTTTTTTGTATTCAATAACAGACCACAGTTGTAAGAAAGACTCGCGCTTACGCTTTAACCAACTCAGCAATAATATCTTCTACAGTAATATCTTCCGCTTCGGCCTTGTAGTTTCGCACAATTCTGTGCCGAAGAATTGGTTCCGCAACGGCACGTACATCTTCAATATCTGGAGAGAACTTGCCGTTGATGGCAGCGTGAGTCTTAGCACCAATAATGAGGTATTGTGAGGCACGTGGACCCGCGCCCCAGTTTACATACTCATTCACTTTAGGATTGGCCAGCTCGGTGTTTGGTCGCGTGCTTGTAGCCAATTTTACGGCATATTCGTAAACATTGTCTGGTACCGGAATTCTACGAATTAATTGTTGAAAATAGAGAATGTCCTCCGCGCTGAGAACAGGATTCAGCTTTACTTTTTTGTCCGTTGTGGTCAGTTTTACCACATTCAGTTCTTCTTGGTAAGAAGGATAATCTAACCACACATTAAACATAAAACGGTCTAATTGTGCTTCTGGTAGTGGGTAAGTTCCTTCCTGTTCAATTGGGTTTTGAGTGGCCAGAACAAAGAACGGATGCGGCAATTCGTGACGTTTTCCGCCAGTAGTTACAGCCTCTTCTTGCATTGCCTCAAGTAAAGCAGCTTGTGTTTTAGGTGGCGTTCGGTTAATCTCATCGGCCAAAACAATATTGGCAAACAACGGTCCTTTTACAAATTGAAATTGTCGTTGGTCGTTCAGAATTTCAGTTCCGATAATGTCAGAGGGCATTAAATCGGGCGTAAACTGAATACGGTTGTAGCTCAATCCCAGCGCATCAGAAATGCTGTTGACAAGCAGCGTTTTTGCCAAACCCGGAACACCCACCAAAAGGCAGTGACCATGGCTAAAGATGGATATGAGCACATTCTTCACCACAACGTCTTGTCCAATAATCGCCTTTCCGATTTCAACTGTTAGGTCTTTGTACGCGCTTTGAAACGCCTCCATTCCCTCTACATCACTTTTGTATTGTGTCATTTCTGTGCTTGATTCTTGTCCCAATTATGAGCAAAAGGGCAGTTCCGATAATCATCGTTAATTCGTATATAGGTCTTTGCTGCCTTCTCGTTAATCCACTTCTGAATTAATTTGTTCTTTTTCTGTCCTAAAGCTGCCTGCTGAATACGCTGATAATCATCCTTCATGTTGGCTACATGAGGCTCTGTTTGAGACTTTAAAAAGAAAAGATTGTACGATTCTTTTCCGTCTGGAGATTGCGCCTTTACAGCTTTGGAAATGTCTCCAGCTTTCATGTTTTCAACGGTAAGAAACAAGCGTTGATCGATGGATCCTAATTGTTCCATATCAAATTGAGTAGCACCCGTCATCGGGTTAAACATCATACCGCCATTTACCTTGCTTTCTTCGTCATCAGAAAACTTTTCGGCTGCAGCGGCAAAGGTTGTTTTTCCTTCTTCTATCAACCCATGAATACTATCTAGGAAAACACGTGCTTTTTCGAGGTCTTCCTCTGAAGTTTTCGCAAGAACAAGGATGTGACGTACATTAATCTGTTCACCTCTACGTTCCATCATTTCCATAAAATGGAATCCATAGCTCGTTTCAAATACATCGGAAACCGAGTCTTCCTTTAATCGAAATGCAATCGCGTCAAACTCAGGCACCATTTGCCCTCGCTCGAAAAAACCGAGGTCTCCACCGTTTTTCGAAGAGCCTGGGTCTTCTGAATAAAGAATGGCCAGTGCACGGAAACTTTCTCCATCTTTAACCCGCTGGCGCAATTCCTCAGCTTTAGATTTAGCGGATTTCTTTTGTTCCTTGGTCACTTTAGGACGCTTCATAATCCGGCCCAATTCAATCTCGGTATTGATAAACGGAAGGCTGTCTTTCGGAATTTTATTGAAATAAGTACGTGTTTCGGCAGGAGTTACTTTGATGTCTCCTGTAATGCTTTCCTGCATGCGCTGCGATAGCAATTGTTCCTTTATCAACTCGCGGAATTCATCCTTAATTTCTAGAAGAGATTTCTCGTAATACTCTTCCAGTTTCTCTTTCGAACCTAATTGCCCAATAAAATATTCGAGCCTTCTCTCGAGCTCAGATTCTACTTCGCTATCGCTTACATCAACGCTATCAACCTTGGCGCGATGGAGTAGCAGATTGCCATAAAGTAGCTCTTCAAATAGAATGCAGCGGCTATCGTCATTGGGTTCATATCCAGAAGCCAACATTTGCAAATACTGTGTTTCTAATTCTGATTGCAGCGTAATGCTACCGCCAACAACAGCTATTACCCTGTCTATTGGCTGCCCCTCTTCCTGCGCAAATCCGAAATTGGCAAGAATGGCCAAGACAAGTGTTAAAAGTGATTTTTTCATGTTAATCATTCAGGATTTCGAATTGGTTTTTCGAAACCGCTTCTTCAAATATGTCCTTCTCTAGTTTTTGGATTAGCTCCAATTTTCGCTGGTTCAAAAGTATGTTTCTGATGTTCTGTTTCTCAAATTCCAACGGAGAAACACTGTTTTTGTACTTAATCTCTTTTACATCAAGTAGATAATGTGCTGTTGAATCTTTTAGGTAGGCAAAATTGTAAACAGAGAAATAATTTACATTGAGATAATTGGTTTTTGGAAGTTGCCCCAGTAACTCCCCAAACGGAACCCATTGGTTATCGTTGAGATGGAATGCCATTGCGTGCTGCACACAAAATTCTTCCAGTTCCAATCTATCCTCTTCTTTTTCTGAGCGGCATAGTTTCTTCAGTTTTTCCAAATCTTTGGAATTCTTGTCTAGTTTAACAAACACAGCTCTGGCAATGTTGTCCTGTAACTCAAAATTCTTCTTGTTATTGTTATAGTATTCTTCAATCTGAAATACTGAAAACGTGGTGTCTAGCCGCTGGTTGATTAGCTGTTTTTCATATTTATAGATGATGAGCGATTTTCTGTATTGCTCCAATTGGTCGCTCACATCTTTGGCGCCTTCTTTCAGGTTCAACTCTGCCTTATCTAGCAGTAGCATTTCGGTTGCCCAAGTCTTAATGTAGCTGTTGGCAAAGCTGGTACTGTCTTCTGTGGTCGCTTCGGCTGGTAGTGCAGAAACTAACTCATCCAAGTACAGTTGGTGCTCTTTTACCTTGGCTATAACCGTACGGCTTTCTTGCTTTTTAAAAACATCACACCCCACTACTAGAAGTAGCAGGGTGAGAAGTTTCAATGCGGATATATAACGCAAGATGGATTATTTGATTTGCTTCAACAAATCTCGGTTAGCCTTAAACTTGTACTTGTCGCGTAGCTCGGCAATCCATTCTTTTTCTAAGAAATTCTGATATTCTGCGGTAACAAGGCCACGTGCTTCTTTCAATGATTTAGAGGTAGGTGCAAGCACTTCTTTAACCAAAATTAGCACTTGATTCTGACCATCTTTAATTGGCCCATAAACGCCTTTTCCCCACTTTACATTTTTCAGGATTTCTTCATCCTCGGCTTCGTATTTGTCTTTTTCAACTCGAAGGTTCAGCTTCGAATTTGCGTTGAATTGCTTTAAGATTTCATCTGGGGTAGGAGTTCCTTTCTTGGCCTTTTTCTCAAGTATTTTCTTCAATGGCTCAACGATTGAATCTTTTTGGCAGTAATAGATTTCCGCTTCTAATCGCTTTTCCCACATAAACTTGTCTTTGTTCTTGCTGTGGAATGCCTTGAGGCCAGCCGTGTCTTTAACAGCTTTTGACCAAACTTTATCGTCAGTCAGGTCAAAAAGCAGAATGCCATCTCGATACTCCTTTAACAAGGCTTTGTATGCTGGATATTTGGCAGGTAATCTGTCTTCTTCGAACGCCAACAGACTCTCATTTACAAACTGGTTGTAAAGGCCATTCATAATCACGTTTAGTGCATCTGGTTTTCTTCTGGCCTGATGAGAAACAATGTAATTGGTGAAATCGGTCTGTGTGTATGTTTTTTTGCCAAGACTAAATACAGTTTCTTTCAAGCCTTTGGCCGCATCAGCGGTCCACTTTCCTTCAATAAGCGTTGAGTCAAGAGCACTTGCAACAGCATCTAATGCTTTTCGGTTCTCTTTAAAACCGTTTTCTTTCTTAATTCTGTTCAGAACGGAAATCTTACTCATTTGAGAGCGGCTGTCTTTCGCAACTTTTGCGCTTAGTTCTTTCTGGGCTGCTTCAAATTTTGGGATTGAATAGCGCTCTAGTCGTTTGATTATGTGCCAACCGTAATCGGTTAGAATAGGTTCAGAAATGTCACCATCATTTTTGAGTGCATAAGCCGCAGATTCAAATGCAGGAACCATTCGTCCAGCTCCGAATTTCGGAAGCTCTCCGCCTTTAACAGCAGATCCTTTGTCTTCGGAATATTTCTTTGCAAGATCTTCAAAGGTCTGTCCTTTCTTAAGTAGCTCGCTTACTTCATTAATCTTCTCTTTTGCCTTGGCTACATCCTCCTCGGTGGCATCCTTGCCTGTTTTAATCATAATGTGCGCTGTGCGGATTTCACCCTGTGCTTCTCGACTACCTTCTACCTTGATAATGTGGTATCCGAAACGAGTTCTTATTGGATTGCTAATTTTTCCGGAAGGTGTGTTAAATGCCGCATTCTCAAACGGGTAAACCATTCTCAATACCGAGAACCATCCTAGATCGCCCCCGTTGTCTTTGGCAGATGGGTCTTCTGAGTTTTTCCTAGCAAGTAAGGCAAAATCTTCTTTAGCGGCACGTTTCTTCAACGCCATAATTTTATTGTAAACCGCCAGTGTATCTTTTGGCAAGGCATCGGGCCCTACTTTCAATAGAATATGGCTGGCGCGAATATCTTTCAATGAGCGCTCATACGCCTCTTTGATTAGTTTCTCTGTAACTGATTTGTCTGTCAAATAAGGTTTAGCTAATTGCTTTTGGTAGCCCTTTAATTCCTCGATGAATTTTCTGACGGTATCAAGACCAAGCTCTTCGGCTTCGCGCACTTTTAATCTAAAGTTGATGTAAAGATCTAGGTATTCTTCAAGGTCTTTTTGATCTACAACCTCATCGCGGTTGTTTTTCTTGTAAACGGCTTCAAATTCAGAAAGCGAAATGTTTTGCCCATCAACGGTCAAAAGAACAGGATTCTTTTTCTGAGCTAAAAGAGCAGAGCTGTAAAGTAGGACACTAAATAGCAGCGCTGTTTTTAAGATTATGTTCTTCATAATTTTTAAGGTTGTTTATAACGGAGCGCAAAAATAGAAAAATGAGCACGCCAAAACAGCCTTATTACGGACTGTAATTTGGTGCTTCGCTGGTGATGGTAACACCATGCGGATGGCTCTCTCTAAAACCGGCTGGTGAGATTTTGATGAATTTGGCATTCTGAAGATCAGAAATGGTAGCCGCACCACAGTAGCCCATTCCAGCACGTAACCCACCAATAACCTGATACATCACTTCGGTAAGCGTTCCTTTATAAGGTACGCGACCAACAATTCCTTCTGGAACCAGTTTTTTGATGTCATCTTCCGCATCTTGGAAATAACGGTCTTTTGAGCCTTTTTGCATTGCCTCAATTGAACCCATTCCACGATAGGTTTTGAATTTTCTACCTTCAAGAATGATTGTTCTGCCAGGAGATTCTTCTGTTCCTGCGAACATGCTTCCAGCCATTACTACATCAGCACCTGCAACCATTGCTTTTACAATGTCACCGGTAAATTTTACTCCTCCATCTGCAATTACCGGAACACCTGTTCCTTTAAGGGCAATGGCAACATCCATTACAGCCGTCAACTGAGGAACGCCTACTCCAGCTATAATTCGAGTGGTGCAAATAGAACCAGGGCCAATTCCGACTTTAACAGCATCTGCTCCGTGTTCAACAAGCATCAAAGCGGCTTCGGCTGTTGCAATGTTTCCCACAACCACCTGAAGCTCTGGAAAAGCATCTTTTGCGGCTTTTAAAGAGGTTAAAACGCCCTTGGAATGTCCGTGCGCTGTATCGATAATAATTGCATCAACGCCAACCGCTTCTAGAGCAGTCACACGATGAAGCATGTCTGGAGTTACACCAACTGCTGCTGCAACGCGTAAACGTCCGTGCTCATCTTTGCAAGCGTTTGGTCTTAATTTGGTTTTGATAAGATCCTTGTAAGTAATCAAACCAACCAATTTGTAGTCTTTATCAACAACGGGAAGTTTTTCGATGCGGTGCTTTTGGAGCATCGCTTCTGTTTCTTCCACATCCTTTACGTCAGTAATGGTGATGAGGCCTTTAGAAGTCATTAGGTCGGTAATTGGCCGCTTCATATTCTTCTCAAACCGTAAATCACGATTAGTGATAATGCCGACCAATGTCTTGTTGTCATCCACCACAGGAATTCCACCGATTTTGTATTCGGCCATCATGCTCTCAGCATCGCCAACAAGCGCATCAATTTTTAGCGTAACAGGATCGAGAATCATTCCACTTTCGGCACGTTTCACTTTACGAACCTCCAGCGCTTGTTTCTCAATGCTCATGTTCTTGTGAATAACTCCGATTCCACCTTCCTGCGCAATAGCTATGGCCATGGCGGCTTCCGTAACGGTGTCCATGGCGGCAGAAACAATCGGTACGTTAATATTTATCTTCTTAGTGAATTTGCTCCCCGTGTTTACATCACGTGGCATAATTTCAGAGTAAGCCGGAACTAGGAGAACATCGTCATAGGTAAGTCCCTCACCTTGGAACTTGTTTGGGTCTAACGACATGGGCGAATTTTTATCGTTGGGATTAAAATTCGTGCAAATGTAAAGATTATGATGCTGGCATCCGAGGAGTTGCTAGAACAAACTCACAGGTAGGTTCAACCGCCTAGTGCAAAAGTGGTTCGCGGGTTAAAATTATATGCTTATCTGCCTGTTTCCCCAAGATTGGGATTGCCCGTATCCGTACGGTCAGGCGGGAATTTTTCATCCCAGATTCGTGTTTAAATTTGCCATATACGATTTGCAATTGGGTTGAATTTATACCTTGAATTCAGCAATCAATTTTGTTTCAACAGGCGAAACATCATTTACGCATTGAATCGGCATTGACAGATTGCAAATTATTTTCAAATGTTGAGCAAAACGGCAGGTAGTATTTTTATCCCGTTGGGATAGGTACTTAAAATTATTCGTTAGTATCTCGAGTGCAATTCATTTGGAGAATCTTAAAAACCTTGGAGAAATTCCAACCAGCTCGCGAGCCGGTTGGAATTTCCTCGGTGATTTTCTCTAGCAATTGAATCTAAGAATGCATAAAACGGGCAAGTCTGTTTATGCATTGCAAGCTAATTACGGAATTACCGTTTTATGAGCTGTTTAACGGCAACACCTTCTTCGGTGGTCAGTTGGATGTAATAGATTCCTGCGCTAAGATGGTTCACATCAAAAGACCTTCTGATTGAAGACACACCGTTTATCGTTTCTGGGCTCATTATCTCTCTTCCTGTTACATCGGTGAGATTCAACATCACCTTCATAGATTTTCCAAAATCAGCTTCCAATGTGAACTCCCCGTGGAAAGGATTAGGATAGATTATAACATCATAGAGTTTGCTCAAATCAGCAATTCCCGTAGGAGTGAATTCCACATTAAACGAAGTGCCCGAGCAACCATTGTTATCCCAAGCTTCAACGTAGTAGTTACCACTGAGAGCCGGAAGTAGGACAGGGCCAGTTGCGCCAGGAAGCGGAACACCATTGAAATACCATTGATACTGGTCAAATGGTCCATTAGTAACAACAATGCTATCTCCCTGTTGCAATGCTAGCGGTTGTGGATTCCAAACTTCAATATGAAGTGGGCTACCAACAAGTGTTGTGTCCAAACATCCATTTGCATCAAGAACGGTTACACAATAATCTCCGGTTTGCGCTACAGAGATAGATGGGGTGGTTGAGCCACTACACCATAGATATGAAGTATAAGGGCCTGGCTCTACTGTTAGACTAACGCTACCTCCTTCACAGAACTCGGTCGGCCCGCTTGGGACAATTGTTGGCGTAACAGTTGTATTGACTACAACCTCCACTTCTGCTGACGTATTAAAACAACCGTTGTTCGGGTCTTCTACGGTAACGGAATAGATTCCGGCTTGCCAAACATCAATTGTCTGTCCGGTTTCTGAATTTGGGCTCCATGAGTAAGATGCAAGCCCACCGTTAGCAGAAAGCACAGCCGTATCGCCATTACAAACTGCAATGGTTCCGCTCGGTGTAATAATAGCATTTGGTAATTGCAGGGTAGAAACAATTACTTCATCAGTTCCGCTACATCCAAATTCATCCCAAACCTGTAGTTCAATCACTCCCGGGGTTGAAACTGTAATGTCCTGACTTGTTTCACTTGTACTCCATTGATAGCTGTCATAGCCGACTCCACCGTCCAAAGTAACAGTTCCGCCAGCGCAGAATTCGAGTGGTCCATTTGCAACAATAATCGGATCAAGAAGGTTACTTACGGTTACCGAAATATCATCAAATCCAATACATCCATTCTGATCAGTTACTTGCACGGTATATGCACCCGTTGTGGTAACAGTAATTGCTTGCAAAATTTCTAACGTTGACCATGAATAGGAAGACCCAGTATTTCCCGCATCCAGCGTGAGAGAAGAAGCTGTACAAATGATTGTATCAGCTCCCAAATCAACAACTGGCGGTAGATTTACCACAACCTGCACGGCTGGTGATGTTCCAGAGCAGCCTGCTGCAGTAGTAACAATGACATTGTACGACCCAGCTTGAGTAACATTGGTAGTTTGACCATTCGTGCTATTACTCCAATTATAAACGGAGTATCCGCCTCCGGCATTTAAGACTAGGTTATCGCCATCACAAATTTCAGAAGTTCCTGAAGGCGTAATAATTGGAAGAGGAACAGCATTAACGGTTACTTGTTGGCTTGTCGTATTTGTACAGGTGTTACCATCTGTATATGTGTAGGTAATAGTGTGGATTCCGGTACCAGCCGAAACTGAACTAAAGGATGAACCAACGATACCTGTTCCGCTAAACGTTCCACCTACAGGGTTTCCTGTTAGTGGCACATTGGAAGCATTCTCACAGTAAGAAGCAGCCAGTCCGCTAAATGTTACAACGGGCAGCTCGTTAACAGTTACTTGCTGCTCATCATTACTGGTACACCCGAAGGGGTCTGTGTACGTGTATTCAATGGTTTGAATACCAGAACTAGCATCGGCTGGAATGAAATCATCACCCGTAATACCTGAGCCTACGAATGTTCCTCCAAATGGAGCTCCAGTAAGAGTGTAAGGGGAAGTATCGTCTTCGCAATAAGCAGATGTCAATCCACTAAACGAAACGTTTGGCAATCCATTAACATCAACACCTTGAGTTTCACTATCTGTACATCCGTTTCCATCAGTATATGTGTATGTGATAAAGATGGTTCCGACACCTGCAAGCGAAGGAACAAATGTGTTACCGCTAATACCCAAGCCCGAGAACGTGCCTCCTGCTGGAGTTCCTGTTAACGGAGTCGCAGTGGTAACATCAACGCAGTATTGAGTGTCTAAACCGGTAAAGCTCACAACTGGTAGTTCGTTAAAGACAATGCTTACATCATCCGAAGCTGTGCAACCATTATTATCCTCGGTCCAAGTAAATGTGTATGAACCGCTTGCATCAACGGTAACAGTTGCACTGGGGTTATTAGCATTAGGACTAAACGTTGCAGTGCCAGGGCCAGAATAAGTCCACTCGCCATTTCCAATACTAGCTGTGGCTTCAAGTTCAAAATCGAGGTCGCATTCCGAACCACCTTGTCCGGCATCGGCAATAGGTTGCTGATAAAAATTAACATCGACTGTTGCATCATCAGAACAAACGCCATTCACTTCTGTCCAAGTAAATGTGTATGCGCCATATGCATCAACAACTGCAGTTGCTACTGCGTTATTTGGATTGCTAAAAAAAGCATTGCCAGGTCCGGTGTAGGTCCAAGTTCCAGTTCCGAAACTAGCGGTTCCGTTAAATGTAAAATTCAAGTCGCATTCATCTGCACCAACACCAGCATCGGCAATTGGTTGGTCGTAAAATGTTACTTGTACCTCGTCAATATCAATACATGAACCATTGGTTTCCGTCCATGTAAAAGTGTAGATGCCAGATTGAGATACGGATACAGTTGTACTAGGATCCGTATCGCTTATGAAAGTCGCAGTTCCTGGGCCAGAAGAAGTCCATAGTCCAGACCCTGTGCTTAGCACGGCTGATAGGGTGAAATCCAAATCACAGATTGAACCGCCCGTACCAGCGTTGGCAACTGGTTGTTCGTAAAAATTAACTGAGATGGATCGAAAATCAACGCATGTTCCGTTTGTCTCGGTCCATGTAAAATCATACGCACCATAAGCATCAACAGTAATTACGTTAATACCGGAACTTGCATTACTGAATGTTGCGGTTCCGGGTCCCAACGTCTGTGACCATAAACCTGAGCCAACGCTTGGAACAGCGCTCGATAGGAAATCGAGGTCACACTCATTACCACCCTGTCCGGCAACTGCTGCTGGTTGCTCATAGAAATTAACCGATACAGAACTAACATCGGTACAAGTACCGCTCGTTTCTGTCCAAGTAAAAGTATAAGTTCCGTAAGCTGTAACCGACACATCCGTAGCTGGGTCAATGTCGCTCACAAATGTTGCAATTCCAGGCCCAACCGCAGTCCAAAGACCAACACCTGAAGACGGAACTGCACCGAGTGTGAAATCTAAATCGCATTCATCTCCTCCCAAACCTGCGCTAGCCACTGGCTGCGTATAGAAGCTAACTAGAACTGATGCATTATCTGAACAGGTTCCATTCGTTTCTGTCCAAGTAAAAAAGTAATCCCCAACTGCATCAACCGAAACATCTGTTGTTGGGTCAGCATCATCAGCAAATGTTGCGTTACCAGGACCCGTGTAGGTCCAAAGTCCTGTACCAACGCTTGCGGTACCAGTCATTGTGTAGTTGAAACTACATGCTGAACCATCAATTCCTGCATCGGCAACTGGCTGCTCATAGAAATTCACAATTACGTCATCTACCGATGAGCAACTACCATTCGTCTCTGTCCACGTGAAAATATAAGTTCCATAGTTAGAAACTGAAACTGGGGTATTTGCATTTGTTGCAGATGTAAAAGTTGCTGCTCCAGGACCATTAACAGTCCATAAACCAGAACCAACAGTTGGTATCGCTGAAAAAGTAAAATCCAAATCGCACTCATCACCTCCACTTCCAGCATTTGCAACTGGTAATTCATCAAAATCAACCTCGATAAATGCTGAATTGCTGCATCCTCCATTGTCTTCAGTCCATGTAAACACGTAGCTACCGTAAGCGGTAACTGTAGCTACAGCATTTGGGTTATTGGCATCAGGCACATAGCTAGCGGTTCCCGGCCCCGTAGCACTCCATGTTCCTGTTCCAACACTAGGCGTTGCTCCCAATTGGAAATTAAGATCGCACTCTGCTCCTCCAAAACCTGGATTGGCGCTTGGTGTTTCATAGAAATCAACCGTTATCTGGTCAGAATCGGAGCACTGCCCGTTCACCTCCGTCCACTGAAAAACATAGCTTCCTGGGGTTGAAACCTGAACAATGGAAGTGGAAACATTTATATTGGAGAAAAATGGCACACCAGAACCGCTAATTAACGTCCAAGTACCAACACCTACGGATGGAACTGCCGAGAAAGTGAAATCGAGATCACACTCGCTTCCTCCAGAACCAGCACCAGCTACAGGTTGTTCGTCAACATAAACAACTTGATCTTCAGAGTCTGTACAATTATTTAAATCAGTAAATGTGTATGTAATGCTATATGGACCAGTAGGGCCTGCTGTTGCAGGATCAAATGTGCCTTGTCCACCTCCTAAATTCGAAATTCCAGCTCCAGCATACGTACCCCCAAGTTGACTCCCAACAAGCGTTGCCGCAGATTCAGTTTCGCAGTACACGGAATTTAAACCAGTAAAACTAACGTTGGGTAAAGGCGTAACGATTACCTGAGCCGTTCCAACAAAATTGGATGTTCGAGTACATCCACTCGCGTCTTGAATGGAAACATAGCTATATGTTACAGTGGTGGGTGGTGTTACATCATAGGTATCTCCACTATAAACTCCAGACACTATATAAAAATTCACACCATCAGTAATCTCCACATTAAATGGCCCAGCACCAGAAGTGAATGTAAACGTTAGAGTAGTTTGATCGCCTAAGCAAACTGGCGAAGGAGAGAGCGAAAGCGTTCCATTAGGAATAGGTTCAACCGTTACGTTAAACGAACAAGAAGATTGATTTAAAGACGCATCGGTAGCTGTGTAAGTAACAAGCGTTGTTCCTTCGGGAAATACTCCAGGAGGCAACCCAGCTGACAATGCCGTTGAAACTGAACAATTATCAGTTCCTACAGGAGGAGTAAAAGCAATAGGAGCGCTACAGCTAGAGGTAGTTGAAGTGACGTCTATATCAGCAGGGCAACTGATAACAGGATCTTCAAAATCCAAGACTTCAACGTTAAAAGAGCAAGATGCCGAGTTGCCAGAAGGATCACTTGCTTGCCATGTAACAGTGCTGGATCCGACTGGGAAAAACCCGCCTGAAGCGATTCCGCTACTTAAAGAAGGTGTGGTTCCGCAAGCGTCACTAGCAGTCACATTGTATGTAATATTTTTACCACATTGACCTGCGGTAGAACTTGTGCTAATATCAGCTGGGCAGTTAATTACTGGGTTAGTGACGTCTCTATAAATAACTACATCATCAGTTGAAGGAGCACAGGTTCCATTAGAAATCGTCCATCTCAATGTGGCAGAAGCGCCCGACACTACAACACTTGATGTAGGGCTTGCCGGTACACTAACTGTTGCTGTTCCTGAAACAACACTCCAAGTTCCTGTTCCAATGGTTGGTGTGTTTGCCGTTAGGTTTGTAGTTGTTCCGCAAATATTTTGATTTGAACCTGCATTTGAAGCGGTTGGAGCACGATAAACGAGGATATTCTGAGTTGCAGTACAATAACCAAATGTGTAGGTAACCGTATATGTATCCGATGCCCCACTTGGTGTAGGTGCCGTAAAGGTTATCCCTGAAACTCCCGTACCGGTAAACGTTCCTCTGTCTCCACTTCCGGCAATCAATGTGCCCGATATACTTGCTGGAGTAGCAGTCAATGCCCTTGTCTCTCCCTCGCACATAGAGGTTGAAGCGGAGGTGATATTAAGGTTGTTATTCTGTCTTACACTGACCGTGATGGATGCAGATCCGCCTACCAGACACGCAGACTCTCGTATTTGAACTCTAGTATAATCGGTAAAACTGGGGGTAATGTTTACAGAAGCTTGAAGACCAGAACAAACCGGTCCGTTATCATCATTATAGGCATAAGGCCCAACGGTTGTTGTTCCCTGAAAGCAACTTATCTGAGTGTTAACGGAATTACCACATGTAGACACCGAATAACACCCACCTGCAAGAACTGGCATCTCAAAATACTGGCCAGGACCAAAGTTGCTTGCTGTTGTATTGAACACACCACATCCAGCATTTGGCAGAATTGTGCCATAATTATAAGGAATTCCACTGGGCGAATTGCCACTAGGTGCTCTATCGCAATCGGTTCCGCTCTGTGTGTTGAAACCGCATTGTGCCCAAGCGCCAACAGAAGCGCACATGAAAGCAACTGTAAGAAAACTAGATAGAAATCTACTCATGGGGATGGTATTCGTTAGAATTAGGGGTAAGCCGAATATTTATTAGGTAATAAATATTCGCCTTACGAAAATACCCAAATTCTACAACCGACAATAAAACATCGACTAACGTGCTGTATTCAACTATAACACAGCCAACCCACAGCTAGTTGAGAACTACTAGTTTCTAACAATACTCTTGACGGTTACACCTTCTTCTGTTACCAATTGCAACTGATACATTCCTAAACTAAGGTGCTCAATATCAAATGTTCGTCTAATGCTTGAAACGGCTGAAATAGATTCAGGAGTCATAATTGCTCGTCCTGCCAAGTCAAATAGCGATACTGTTACTGATACGCGCTTGCCAAAGTCAACTTCCAATGTGAAATAGTTATTGGTAGGATTAGGGTAAACTCGGATATCATAGAGGTTGCTCAAATCAGCAATTCCAGTCAACGTGTATTCGATATTGAATGAGTTTCCTTGGCAATCATTCTCGTCCCAAGCCATTACATAGTAGTTACCGCTAGAATCAGGTACATGAAACCCAGTTGTTGCTCCAGGAATTGGTGCGCCATTGAAATACCATTGATATTGCGGGAATGGCCCATTTACAACCACAAGCGTATCTCCTTGCTCCTCCACAACTGGAGTTGGATCCCAAACTTCTACATGAAGTGGGTTCCCTTGTAGTGTTGTATCTAAACATCCATTTGCATCGAGTACGGATACTCCGTAGTCTCCTGTTTGCGTTACCACAATAGAAGGAGTGGTTGAGCCACTTGACCATAGGAATGAACTGTAAGGGCCAGGCGCCACAGATAGGCTTACACTTTCTCCATCGCAGAATTCGGTCGGCCCGCTTGGGACTATCGTTGGTGGAATTGTATTGTTTACAGTAACCACTACTGGATCTGAAGTTGCCACGCAACCATTATTTGGATCAACCACGGTAACTGTGTAGGTGCCAGATTGCCATACCTCAATTGAATATGAGGTAGCATTTCCAGGATTCCAATCATAAGAAGCAAAGGTATTGCTTGCTGAAAGCGTAACCGTATCGGCACTACAGATTGCAATTGTTCCGCTTGGTTGAATAACCGCATTGGGCAATTGCAGTATGGCAACGATTTCATCGTCCGTACCGGTGCAACCATATTGATCAACCACGGTTACTTCAAATACTCCTGAAGTAGAAACTGTGATTGTTTGATTGTTAGAATTATTACTCCATTGATAGCTGGAGTATCCGGTACCTGCATCGAGCATTACAGAATCGCCTGCACAGAAAATAATTGGACCGTCTGCAACCACTACTGGGTCGAGCAAGGCACTAACTGATACTAATACTTCATCAGTTCCAGTACAACCATTCTGATCAGTAACATCAACCGAATAAACTCCTGTTGTAGTTACAGTGATTGACTGAGTTATTTCAAACGTTGACCATGCGTAATCCAATCCTGGGTTTCCAGCATCAATTGTAAACGAAGCTCCGGTACAAACAATTGTGTCTGAACCAAGGTCAACTACAGGTAAATCGTTTACTACTACGGTTACATCCGCAGAAGTTCCAACACAACCAGCAGAGGTGGTTACAGTTACATTGTAATCATCGGCAGTACTAACTGAAATTGTTGAACCATTTCCACTATTACTCCAAGAATAACCAGCATAACCAGCACCAGCATCTAACGTAATATTCTCACCAGCACAAATTTCAGACGTTCCAGAAGGAGTAATTACTGGTAAAGGCAAATCATTCACGGTAACTTGTTGAATATCGGTATTAGTACATCCGTTTCCATCTGTATATGAATACACAATTGTATGCGTGCCACTACCGGCAGCCACAGCGCTAAATGAATTACCAATGATTCCTGGGCCAGAGTAGGTTCCTCCGATTGGTACACCTGTAAGAGCAACATTAGAAGCATCTTCACAATACGCGGCCGAAAGACCTGAGAATGAAACCACCGGAAGCTCATTGACAACAACTGTTTGTTCTTCAAAGCTTGTACATCCGAACGGGTCAACATACGAATAGGTGACAACATGAGTGCCGTTACCTGCATCAGCCGGAACGAAATCACTACTTGTAATTCCAAAGCCTGTATAAGTTCCTCCAATTGGCGTTCCTGTAAGATTATATGCGGTTGCATCATCCTCACAGTATCCTGCATCTAAACCAGTAAACGAAACGTTTGGCAATCCATTAACATCAACGCTCTGCGTTTCACTGTCTGTACATCCATTTCCGTCAGTATAAGTGTATGTGATAAAGATGGTTCCAACACCTGCAACCGAAGGAACAAATGTGTTACCGCTCACTCCCAAGCCTGAGAATGTCCCTCCTGCCGGAGTTCCTGTTAAAGGAGCCGGAGTGGTAACATCAATGCAGTATTGAGCATCTAAACCTGTAAAACTCACAACTGGTAGTTCGTTAAAGTTGATTGTGAACTCATCCGAATCTACGCAGCCATTGTTGTCTTCTGTCCAAGTAAATGTGTACGAACCGCTTGCATCAACAGTAACGGTTGCAGCTGCATTATTAGCATTTGGATTAAAAGTAGCTGTACCTGGCCCAACATACGTCCAGGTTCCTGTTCCTACAGAAGCAGTTCCAGTAAATGTGTAGTCCAGATCACATTGATCTATTCCCGTACCTGCATTAGCCACGGGCTGTTCATAGAAATTAACCGTAATTGATGCGGCATCAGAACAAATACCGTTTACTTCTGTCCAAGTAAATGTGTACGTTCCGTACGCATCAACATTTACAGTGCTTGTGGCACCGTTGGCATTTGTAAAGGAAGCGTTTCCTGGCCCTGAAGCTGTCCAGGTTCCAGTGCCAAAGCTTGGTGCAGCGTTAAAGACGAAGCTCAAATCGCACTCGTCTCCTCCTGTACCTGCATCTGCTACTGGTTGATCATAGAAATTAACCAGCACATCATCAGCATCGGTGCAAACTCCATTGGTTTCTGTCCAAGTAAACGTGTAAGCTCCAGATTGAGAAACTGTTGCTACGGTAGAAGCTGAAACAGAAGACCCAAACGTTGCTGTGCCAGGACCTGTGTAAGTCCATTCTCCGTTTCCAACACTTGCATTTGCCGCAAGGGTGAAATCAAGATCACATTCATCTCCGCCCAAACCAGCATCGGCAGACGGCTGCTCGTAGAAATTAACTGTCATGCTGCGGAAATCAATACATGTGCCGTTGGTCTCAGTCCAAGTAAAATCGTATGTTCCATAAGCATCAACAGTAATTACGTTTATGGCAGACGTAGCATTGCTGAAACTTGAGTTTCCTGGACCAGATGTTTGAGACCACATACCTGTTCCAACACTTGGAACTGCAGATGTTAGGAAAGTTAGATCACACTCATCTCCACCAGGACCAGTAACAGCTACCGGTTGCTCGTAGAAATTAACTGTTACGGAAGCAGCATCAGAGCAGGTTCCATTTATCTCTGTCCATGTAAAGGTGTAGGTTCCGTAAGCTGAAACGGTTACATCGCTCGTTGCTGAAAGATCGTTACTGAAAATAGTCGTTCCTGGGCCGGTTGCAGTCCAAAGTCCTACTCCAACTGAAGGTACACCGCTAAGTGCAAAATCGAGATCACACTCATTACCACCGGTACCTGCATTAGCAACCGGCTGTTCAAAGAAGTCAACTACAACGGTTGCATTATCAGAACAAACTCCATTAGTTTCCGTCCAAGTATATGTGTAAGATCCGTACTGATCAACAGTAACGGTTGTATTCGGGTCTGAATCAACTACGAATGTTGATGTTCCTGGGCCGTTTGTCTGCAGCCAAAGGCCGTTTCCAACACTTGGATTAGCGGCAAACTGGAAATTAAGATCGCATTCTTGAGCATCAATACCTGCATCGGCTACCGGTTGCTCATAGAAGTTCACACTTACTTGATCTACTGCCGTACAATTCCCATTTGTCTCGGTCCATGTAAACAGATAGGCGCCATAAGCGTCTACTGTTACAGTAGCAGTAGGGCTATTAGGGTTGCTATAGAATGCGTTTCCCGGACCTGATGCTGTCCAAATTCCTGTTCCGATACTTGGCGAACCACTAAAAGTGAAATTCAAGTCACACTCATCTCCTCCAGCACCTGCATTTGCATTGGTCTGTTGGTCGAAGTTGACTGTGATGCTCGCATCATCCGTACATCCAAAATTATCCTCACTCCAAGTGAAAATGTAAATTCCATACGCAGACACATCTGCAACTGCACTAGGATCATTTGCATTTGGTGTAAAGTTGATTGTACCTGGACCTGTTGCCGACCAAACGCCATTACCAACACTTGGAACAGCACCAAGAGTGAAGTCTAAATCACACTCCCCTCCTCCAAAACCGGGGTTTGCAGCTGGCTGCGCAAAGAAATTAACTGTTACCGTAGCGTTATCGCTACAGGTTCCATTCACTTCTTCCCACTGAAAAACATACTGTCCAACGGCTGGAACAGTCACCGTTGTTTCAGGATCCGTTGCATCAGCAAACACAGTTCCAAGAGTTGAAGCAGGGCTTATTTGTGTCCATGTTCCATTAGAACCAACTACGCTTGGAGAAGCGTTGAACTCAAAATCAAGATCGCATTCGTTACCTCCATCTCCAGCATCTGCAACTGGCTGTTGGTAGAAGTTTACTGTAATGGCATCTGCACTAGAGCAATACACTCCTTCTGACCATGTAAACTCATACGTTCCATACTGAGAAACAGAAACAACAGCGTTTTCATCTGTGGCGTCAGGAACAAAATTTGAGAAACCCGAACCTCCAGTCTGACTCCAAGAACCAGCTGCTACACTTGGGTTTGCACTAAGTGCAAAATTCAAATCACATTCATTACCGCCAGAACCAGCATCTGCAACTGGCTGAACTTCAACATTCACCGTTTGGTCTGATGTGTTAGAACATTGGTTAATGTCTTCAAATTCGTATGTAACAGTATGCGAACCTATTCCTGCGGCAGCAGGGTCAAATGATGCCGTTCCATTCAGAATGTCCGTTATTCCGTTACCAGAAAACCCACCATTTGGTGCATTATTTCCGGTAAGAATAACTGCCGCGTCAACCTCGCAATAATTTGCAGCCAAGCCAGTGAAACTAACCGAAGGAAGGGGGTTTACAATAACTTGCGCTCCTCCTGTAAAGCCACTTGTACGGGCACATGTTAGCGCATCTGTAATAGAGGTGAAATTGTACGTAACCGAAGTAGGAGGAGTAACATCAAACGTTCCTCCATTAGCAACTCCTGACAATGAGAAGTTTGAAACTCCATCGGTGAAGTCAATATCAAAAGGCCCAGTTCCTGGGATGAAGTTGAAAGTAAGGGTGGTTTGATCTCCAAGACAAATTGGGGTAATCAGACTGATACTTCCGTTTGGAGAAGGGTTAACCGTGATTACGGTTGAACTAGAAACAGAAGAATTTGTACAACTGTTAGCATCCGAAATTGACGAGATACTATAAGTAGTTGTAGCCGAAAGTGGGGGTACGGTGATTGTATGTCCGTCAGCTATTCCCGTTAAACTAAACGTTGTAGAACCATCTGTATAATCTACATTATATGGGCCTGTTCCTGCTGTAAAGTTGAATGTTAAATCTGCTGTTTCTCCTTCACATATTGTAGTTGCGCCTGAGACGGTTCCGTTTGGCAATGGGTTGACCGAAACGGTTGCCGAGCCTGTAAATCCTGAAGTTCGAGTACAGCCATTTCCTGCAGCGTCAATAATACTTGTTAACGTATAAGTTGTTGCAGATGTTGGGCTAACTGAAACCGTTTGTCCTGAGTTGATATCGTTCAAAGAAAATGTGCTTGACCCATCTGAATAAATGACATCGTAAGGTGGTGTTCCCGCTACAAAATTAAATGTGAGCGTACTACTTCCTCCATTACAAATAGTGGCCGACCCAACGATTGAACCTTGCGGTAATGGGTTTACGTTTACCGTAGCGGTTCCAGATGTTCCTGGACAAGAATTGGCTGAAGACGCTATCGTATATGTTACCGTTCCTTGCACAGAACCTGTATTTGTGAGTGTTTGTGCAATTGTAGAACCAGAATCAGGGCCGTAACCTCCTACTAAAGGGTTAGCGCTCGAAGCCGTCCATGTAAAGCCAGTTCCGGAAACGGATGATGTCAACGCCACGTTGCTTATATCTCCAGAACAAATAGTAGATATTGATGGATTCGGGATTACATCTGGTACAGGTTGAACCGTTACGACAACAGTAATTGGCGAACCGGCACATCCCGTGGCAGTAACCGTTGGAATAACTGTGTAGCTAACCGTTCCTGCAGAGGTTCCAGAATTGGTAAGTGTTTGGGCTATCGTACTTCCGCTGCTGTTAGAGTAACCCCCAATGTTTCCATTAGAACCCGATGCGTTGTAAGCAAATGTTGTGCCTCCAATACTAGAAGCAAGAGTAATATTTGTTGCCGTGTTATTACAAATTGAAGGTGCGCTATTAGTTGCTGTAGCTACTGGCTGCGGATTAACAGTAACGGTAATACAGTTGTTTGCCCAGGTTGCTCCTCCACAATCAGGAGTTCCGGTAGGGTTTACCTGTACTTGGTACGACCTTGTCGTTGTTAATCCCGAAGGCGGATTATAACTTGCTGATGTTGCTCCAGGTATCAACGTTGCACCACCTGTAGAAGGACAGGAAGTTCCGTCCTTGTAATACCATTGGTAGGTATAGGTTCCTGCACCTCCAGATGGTGCAACTGTCATCGCTGCCGGGTCGGCAGGGGAGCATTGGATTCCTCCACCACCAGTAATATTTCCTACACTGAATGGAGGAAGAATGGTGACTGTAACACTACCTTGTGCGCCCCAGCAACCACCAGCTGAACGCGACCTGAAATAATAGGTTCCAGAACTTGTAACTGTCTGAGAGCTAGAAGCAGTTGCTGTACTGGTTCCATTGCTGGTTGTTCCTTGCCAGTAGATTGTTCCTCCAGCACCACCGCTTGCAGTTAGCGTTGCCTGTGTACAATAGGTGCCTGCGCCCGAAACTGATACGGCAGCAGGCACAGATTTAGAATAATAAAGCGTTCCACCTGAGGAAAGAGGAGAACGGCTGTACCGAGAGATTTCAATAAAATACACCCCACTCGATGTAGGAGTATAAGCAATGCTCGACTGTAACCCACAAGCATCATCACTGGCAGACACAATTGTATAGCCATTTGTACCAAAAAGTCGTAAATAAGTATCTTCTGATGTGCCGCCACAAGTGGAAAAATTGTATTCCTGCCCGGCCACAAGCGAAACTCTAAATGAGCGTATGGCTCCACTACTGTATGATACCTGATTTTGTGTACACCCTGGTATTATCTGACTGCCTCCGTTGGCATATTTCCAAGTTGTTTTCAGAGTCCACCGATGTCTAGAGGTTGTTCCCCAAGTAGGCCCATTAGCATAAGTACCATTGCTCGGATAACCGTATTCTCTGAACGGATAACTCTGATTGGAAGTGGTTAAACGGCAGTCGTCATCATTATAAAAAATACCTCCAGTATTATAACTACATCTGCTTCCATTATCGTCTTCCCACGCATCAATTCTAGATATAACTGAATAAGCATTATTGGTTCTGTTCAGTATTGTAATGTTTTGGGCATAGGTGCAGTTACCGTTGTTGCTACACGTTTGACAACCGGTACTACCCTCTGCGGCATTCACGTTATCTTTTGCAAAAACATATCCAGTGTATTCCTCTGTACCAGACTCCCAACAATCCCCTCCAATTCCACCCTCATAACTGGTAATATTTACCGTCCGAGTGGTGTAGGTAACATCTGCCAACTGCGCAAACGCAGAGGTAGATACTAAGGCTAAAACAATTAGTAGAATTTTCTCTCTCATAGTTTCTATCTCTCAAAAGTGAATCTAAACTCAAACGCCTGCCCTTCATCCTGAGATGGCTGATTGCAGACAATCCTATCTGTAGATTGCTCCACTAGTGTAAAGGCAGGCATGTTACACGTTTTACAATCGAGACTGAACCCAGAAAGCGTACGTTTTATATCGTAGGTGGAAAACACCTTTGTTTGGCGGTTCATTTTAATAAACTTTCCGTTTTCCAAACTCAAGTAGAAATTATTCAATTTGAACTCGCTGACAGCCTCTTGTTCAAACTTAGCCTGTTCTTCTTTTGAATACGATTTTCCAAAATTGACGGCACTAATGCTTGTAATTTTAAGATAGCGACTCAGGTCTGGCAGTTTCTGCTCCTCAGTAGCTAATTGCATAACCGTTTCTGTAGTGCTCTTTTGTTCAAAGCCAAGTTTGGCTGCCTTTTCCTTGGCGTGTTGTTCTTCTCTTTGTTGAAGTTCTGGAGTGGCGTAGGTCTGAGCAACTGTTGTTTGCGCAGAATGGAATAGAAAAAGGAGCATAACGCTGCTTTTCACAAAATTCTTTACGATCATAGGTCTTTCACTTTTAAGAAAAACAAAAATACCATATCTATCGATTAAAAATTGATTTCTGTCACCATCGAAAAGCTGTTCATCGAATTTTAAAGACAAACAATAAGTCCTGAGCGTAAAAAAGGCCCTGAGTAAATTACTCAGGGCCTTTCAATAAAATCTACTAGCGCTTACTTACTTCTGATAAGCGTTAAGAATCCAGTTTGCTCGCTGATGTTTCCATCCTTGAGCTCCATCTGAATTACATAGTAGTAAGTACCAGCTTCGCACTCAACACCAGAAGTGGTTTTACCTCTCCAGCTGAACTGACGGCCTTCGCTTGCATACACGCTGTGTCCCCATCTGTTAAAGATGGTCATGTTAATGTTGTTCAGGTCGGTGCCTTGCAACCAAACGGCATCGTTTGATCCATCATTATTGGGTGTGAACACGTTAGGAATATCGATGATGATTTTCACTTCAAGACCCGCTCTAGCCGTATCCTCACATCCGTGATTCGAAGCAATCAACTCAACCCAATAAGAACCCGGATCCTCATAGTCATGACTAGGGTTCTGGAGCATACTTGTTTGTCCGTCTCCGAAGTTCCACGACCAATCTGTAACATTTCCGTTAGTGGTGTCGGTAAACTGAACCTCCTCACCAAAAGCAACATCTCCGGCCGGGTTGCGCGTAAATCCAGCATCAGGATAAGCATACACGAATACTTTTACGTAATCTTCATCAGACACGCTACAGTTTTCATTTGTAGCAACCACTGAGTATTCAGTAATTCCAACTCCCGGACTAACAATAATTGTCATTCCAGAGTCAACTACCAATCCATCAACATACCATGTATAAGTCGTACTTGCCGAACCACCAGTTACAGTAAGCGTAGTGCTTTGACCGTCACAAATCTCGATGTCGCTTCCTGCAGAGATGTCTGGAACTTCAGCGGCAACTACAGTTATGCAATCGCTTGCCTCACATCCGTGGAACGAAACCGTGCTTACACAGTACTCACCTGCTGTGCTTACCCAGATTTCCTGAGTTGTTTCTCCAGTTGACCAAGTAATTCCTTCGCCACCTGCATACTGCGCTGTAAGCATTACGCTATCTCCAAGACAGAACTCGGTATCGCCTTCAATCTCGATTAGTGGAACAAGTCCGTCTTCGATGGTAATTGAATCAGCAGCGGAACATCCGTTGGCATCGGTTATCTCAACCGAGTAAGTACCGGCCGCGTCAACCACAATGCTCGCACCGTTGTCAGTTGTTGACCACGCGTAATCAACTGCCGTTGCAGAGGTTGCTGTCAATTCAACTTCGCTACCTGGACAAAGCGGGCTGCTGCCCGCAGTGATCTCAACTTCAACTTCTGGCAGCGGGCTAAACTCAACGTTGATGCAATCTGAAGCCTCGCAGCCATCAATTGATGTTGTGTAAACACAATACTCACCGGCTTCTGTAACCGTGATGGTCTGAGTTGTCCCACCTGTTGACCAGAGAACACCTTCGCCACCAGCGTACTGAGCTGTAAGTTCAATGCTTTCGCCAGCACATGCAACTGTATCGCCAGTAATCTCAACAAGTGGGGTAAGTCCTTCTTCAATTACGTAAGAAGTGTTGTTCTCACATCCAGCCTCATCTACGATATTCACACTGTAAGTTCCGGCTTCGTACACCCAGATTGATTCGCTTATCTGACTGGTACTCCACTCGTAGCTCATCGCCCCTGGCGAAACCGCAGTCAGCATTGCGCTGTCTCCAGCACAAAGCGGATTGTTTCCATCGATGGCGATTTCCACTTCTGGAAGTTCAAACACCTCAACATCGATTGATGTAGATGCAGTACAACCATTCGTATCAAGCACTTCAACTTCGTACGTTCCTGCTTCTGTTACCCAGATGCTTGTTTCAGTAGAACCAGTGTTCCAAGTGTAACCAGCAGCAGACGCGCAGTTTGCGGTAAGCATCGTGCTATCTCCTTCACAGAATGGGTCACCACCTTCAATCTCAAGCTCTGGAGTTGGGAAGAACTCAATACTGATGCTATCAACAGCTGTACAGCCATTTTCATCCGTAACGGTTACGATGTACGTTCCATCTTCGGTTACCGAAATGCTTGGAGAAGTTTCTCCTGAAGACCACTCGAACGAACTAGCGTTTGGAGCTTCAGCAGTCAATTCAATCACTTCGCCAGAACAGCTTGGATTCGCTCCTCCGGAGATAACCACATCCACTTCTGGGCCATCAAAGATTGTGATGCTTACGATATTGCTTTCACCGATCCAATCCGTACAGCCTTGGTTTCTCGCTACGCGGATAAAGCAGGTGCTTTCGCTCAACATTCCCGGGTCATAGCTTTCGCCATCAGCACCAGCGATCAATGTGAACCCTGCTGGAATCGCTTCTTGCGAAGGTGCTCCAATTGTTGGGTCATTTGCTGGGCAAGGACCACTGTACCAAGCGTACTCAACTGGACCGATTCCACCTGTTGCAGGCGTTACACTCACAATTTCGCTTGGGTCAAATGGACCACAATTTGACTGGTCTTCGGCAATCTCTCCTCCATCGGTAACGTTACAGCATGGAACAACTTCCACACCAACACTATCCTCAGCCATACAGCCGTTTCCATCGGTTACACTTACCGTGTACGTTCCTGCCTCAAGGCTGTCAATCGTAGCTGTTGATTCTCCATTAGCCTGTGCTGAGCCTGTCGAAGTGCTCCAAGCATAGCTAAACGGTGATGGTGCACCACTTACAGTTACGGTGGCAGAACCAACGTTTCCGTTCTCGCAATCTCCGTTTATACTTGAAACACTCAATTCTGGAGCTGAGTTGATTGTGATTGAAACAATGTTTGACTCACCAACCCAATCAGTACATCCTTGATTTCTCGCTACGCGAATGAAGCAAGTGGACTCACTCAACATTCCTGGATCATAGCTTTCGCCTGTGGCTCCAACAATCAGCGTAAAGCCTACTGGAATTGCAGTTGGGTCAACTTGCTCATCGCAAGAACCGCTGTACCACGCATATTCTACTGGACCTATTCCGCCTGTTGCTGGAGTAACACTTGTTAATTCTTCTGGATTGAAAGGACCACAATTTGACTGGTCTTCAGCGATTTCTCCACCATCTGTTACGTTACAGCATGGTACAACTTCCACATCAACGCTATCCTCAGCCATACAGCCGTTTCCATCGGTTACACTTACCGTGTACGTTCCAGCCTCAAGGCTGTCAATCGTAGCTGTTGATTCTCCATTAGCCTGTGCTGAGCCTGTCGAAGTGCTCCAAGCATAGCTAAACGGTGATGGTGCACCACTTACAGTTACGGTGGCAGAACCAACGTTTCCGTTCTCGCAATCTCCGTTTATACTTGAAACACTCAATTCTGGAGCTGAGTTGATTGTGATTGAAACAATGTTTGACTCACCAACCCAATCAGTACATCCTTGATTTCTCGCTACGCGAATGAAGCAAGTGGACTCACTCAACATTCCTGGATCATAGCTTTCGCCTGTGGCTCCAACAATCAGCGTAAAGCCTACTGGAATTGCAGTTGGGTCAACTTGCTCATCGCAAGGACCGCTGTACCAAGCATATTCTACTGGGCCAATTCCGCCTGTTGCTGGAGTAACACTTGTTAATTCTTCTGGATTGAAAGGACCACAATTTGACTGGTCTTCGGCAATCTCGCCTCCATCGGTAACGTTACAGCATGGTACAACTTCCACATCAACGCTATCCTCAGCCATACAGCCGTTTCCATCAGTTACAGTTACCGTGTACGTTCCTGCAGCAAGGTTATTGATGCTAGCTGATGTTGCTCCATTGACCTGTGCTGAGCCTGTCGAAGTGCTCCAAGAATAGCTGAATGGTGATGGTGCGCCACTTACAGTTACGTTGGCAGAACCAACATTTCCGTTCTCGCAATCTCCGTTTATACTTGAAACACTCAATTCTGGAGCTGAGTTGATTGTGATTGAAACAATGTTCGACTCACCAACCCAATCTGTACATCCTTGATTTCTCGCTACGCGGATGAAGCAAGTGGACTCACTCAACATTCCTGGATCATAGCTTTCGCCTGTGGCTCCAACAATCAGCGTAAAGCCTACTGGAATTGCAGTTGGGTCAACTTGCTCATCGCAAGGGCCGCTGTACCACGCATATTCTACTGGGCCAATTCCGCCTGTTGCAGGTGTTACACTTGTCAGCTCAGTTGGATCGAAAGGACCGCAGTTTTCTTGATTTTCAGCTATCTCCCCTCCATGGGTTACGTTACAGCAAGGTGTTACTTCAACCGTTACGGTGCATTCCGCTTCGCAGCCATTGGCATCCGTAACAGTTACCGTATAGGTTCCAGCCTCAAGGCTATCAATGGTAGCTGTTGATTCTCCATTAGCCTGTGCTGAGCCTGTCGAAGTACTCCAAGCAACTGTGTAAGGTTCAACTCCACCTGAGATATGAGCAACTGCTCTAGCGATATTATCGTTGGTGCAATCTCCATCAATACCATTGCATGTCAGCTCAATGGCTGGGTAAACGGTAATTGTAATGATGTTGCTTTCGCCAACCCATGGTTCACAGCTTTCGTTTCGTGAGCATCTGATGAAACAAGTTGTTTCGAATACAGAATCAACATCCAATGTTTCGCTGTTTGAGTTTGCGATTGGTGTCCATTGTGCTATAGGAGTTCCGCACTCACCTCTCAACCATACATACTCAACCGGGCCTATTCCGCCACTTGCTGGTGCCAAGCTTGTGAATGCTGCTGGGTCAAACGGACCACAGTTTTCTTGCGAAGCAGCAATCTCTCCCGGATTAGTTACGTTACAGCAAGGAGTAACAATCACTTCTTCGGTGCATGATACAGAACATCCGTTCGCGTCAGTTACTGTTACGGTGTAAGTTCCTGCATCAAGTCCAGTAATCTCGGCAGTAGTTTCTCCGTTACTCCACTCATACGTGTAAGGCGCTGTTCCGCTAAGAACATCTACGCTGGCACTTGCCACGTTTCCGTTTCCGCAGTCTCCGCTGATGCTTGCGCATTCAACTTCAACTCCTGGAAGGATAGTGATGGTGATGATGTTGCTTTCTTCAAAGTCGGTACATCCAGCTCTTCTTACACATCTTCTAAACTGGGTTGTCTCAGTAATCATTCCTGGATCATAAGTCAATCCAGTTGCACCTGGAACATGTTGCCATGGGCCTGAAGTTCCTAGACGAGAGATCCAGATAATCTCCATGTCACCTAATCCACCTGAAGGGTCAACAATACTGGTAAGCGTAGCTGCCTCAAACGGGCCACAATTTTCTTGGTTTGCAGCAATCTCTCCCGGATCGGTCACATTACAGCATCCTTCAATTTCAACAATCGCATCGCACATTTCGGTACATCCGTTGGCATCGGTTACTGTTACAGAATACGTTCCAGCAGCAAGCCCATCGATTGAGGCAGTCGTATCGCCATTACTCCACTCGTAAGTATATGGTGCTTCGCCCAAGCTTGCAGTTACCGAAGCGGAACCGAGGTTTCCGTTGTTGCAATCTCCGTTTACGGGAGTACAATCAGCCGTAAGGTCTGCTGGATTAACCGTTATGCAGATCACATTGCTCTCTCCAACATAAGGAGTACAGCCACTTCTTCTCGCGCAGCGGATAAAGCAGGTGGTTTCAGTAACCATTCCCGGGTCGTAGGTAGAACCTGTTGCTCCAGGAATTGGTACCCAACCATTCTGTCCATTGTTGATTGGAACGTTTTCATCGTTCATCAACCAGATGTATTCCAAATCGCCTGAACCACCACTTGCATCAACAATACTTGTAAATGCCTCTGGAACAAATGGACCACAGCTTTCTTGGCTTGCAGCGATTTCGCCACCATCGGTTACGTTATCGCAGCAACCTGGGCCAACTGTGATTGTGATGATGTTGCTTTCTCCAATCCATGCAGTACATCCAACGTTTCTTGCACATCTGATGAAGCAGGTAGTTTCAGTAACAACTCCAACGTCAATTGTTTCGCTGTTTGAGTTTGGAACGTGTGTCCAGGTATTAACCGGGGTTCCGCATGCTCCGCTCAACCAAACATATTCCACGGGGCCAATTCCACCTGTTGCAGGTGCAAGGCTTGTGAACGCTACCGGATCGAATGGTCCGCAACTATCTTGATCAGCGGCAATCTCTCCCGGATCGGTTACGTTACAGCATGGATGAAGCGCAACTGTTACGCTACAAGTGGCTTCGCAACCGTTTGCATCGGTAACCACGACTGAGTAATGGCCAGCGGCCAGTCCGTCTATGGAAGCGGTGGTTGCGCCATTAGCCTGTGCTGAGCCTGTCGAAGTACTCCAAGAATAGGTGTAAGGCGCGGTTCCGCCATCGACAGAAACCGAGGCACTTGCCTGATTGTTGTTACTGCAATCGCCATCAACCGAAGAACATGTCAGTTCAGGAACTTCGTTTACGATAATGGCAATGATGTTGCTTTCGCCCACAAACTGGGTACAGCCTTCATTTCTCGCGCAGCGGATGAAATAAGTTGTCTCCGTTGTCATGCCCGGATCATAGCTTTCGCCTGTTGCTCCTGCAATTGGCACCCAACCGTTGTTTCCGTTATTGATCGGCACATTCTGATCATTGCTCAACCAGATGTATTCAACTGGACCAATACCTCCGCTTGCAGGTGCAAGACTTGTAAATGCGTCTGGATCGAAAGGACCACAATTCTCTTGACTTGCGGCTATTTCGCCACCATCGGTTACGTTACAGCATGGCTCGGACACAATTGTTACCGAACAATCTGTGGTACAACCGTTAGCATCGGTAATTACTACTGAGTATGTTCCTGCATCCAATCCGCTGATGTCAGCAGTTGTTGCTCCGTTATCCCAAGCATAAGAGAATGGTGCAGTTCCACCGCTGATTGTGGTCGATACTGCTCCTACTCCATTGTTACTGCAATCTCCGTTTGTTGGGTTGCAGACCACTTCTGGTTGTGGGAAAATAGTAATGCTGAGAATGTTGCTTTCTCCTATATAAGTGGTGCAACCTTCGTTTCTCGCGCAGCGGATGAAATAGGTTGTTTCGGATGTGAAGCCCGGATCATAGCTTTCGCCTGTTGCTCCTGCAATTGGCACCCAACCGTTGTTTCCATTGTTGATAGGTACATTCTGATCATTGCTCAACCAGATGTACTCAACTGGCCCGATACCTCCAGAAGCTGGTGAAAGACTTGTGAAAGCATCAGGGTCGAATGGTCCGCAGTTTTCTTGACTGGCTGCTATCTCTCCATGTTCGGTTACGTTACAGCATCCTTCAACTTCTACAACTGCATCGCAGGTTGCGGTACATCCGTTGGCATCGGTTACGGTTACTGAATACGTTCCAGAAGTTAATCCATCAATAGAAGCTGTTGTTGCTCCGTTGCTCCACTCGTAAGTATATGGTGCTTGGCCTAAGCTTGCAGTTACACTTGCTGAACCAAGGTTTCCGTTGTTACAATCTCCGTTTACTGGAGTACAATCAGCCGTAAGGTCTGCTGGATTAACCGTTATGCAAATGACGTTGCTTTCTCCAACATAAGGAGTACAGCCACTTCTTCTCGCGCAGCGGATAAAGCAGGTGGTTTCAGTAACCATTCCCGGATCGTAAGTAGAACCTGTTGCTCCAGGAATTGGTACCCAACCATTTTGTCCATTGTTCAACGGAACGTTTTCATCGTTCATCAACCAGATGTATTCCAGATCGCCTGAACCTCCACTCGCATCAACAATACTTGTAAATGCTGCTGGGTCGAATGGACCACAATTTTCTTGAGGAGCGGCTATCTCGCCACCATCGGTTACGTTATCGCAGCAGCCTGGACCAACTGTGATTGTGATGATGTTGCTTTCTCCGATGTAAGTGGTGCAACCCTCATTTCTCGCGCAGCGGATAAAGTAAGTTGTCTCGGATGTGAAGCCCGGATCGTAGGTTTCGCCTGTTGCTCCTGCAATTGGCATCCAACCGTTGTTTCCGTTGTTGACCGGTACATTCTGATCGTTGCTCAACCATATATATTCAACTGGGCCAATTCCACCTGTTGCTGGTGCAAGACTTGTAAATCTCTCTGGATTAAAAGGTCCGCAGCTATCTTGATTTGCTGCAATCATTCCTGGATCGGTTACGTTACAGCAAGGAGTTACAGTTACCTCTGCGGTGCACGTTGATTCACATCCGTTGGCATCTGTAACGGTTACGTTGTAGCTACCGGCTTCAAGGTTATTGATAACCATTGTAGTAGCACCTGTGCTCCACAAATAAGTGTAAGGTGCCGTTCCGCCCGTTGCAGAAACCGAAGCAGAAGCTTGGTTATCGTTAGCGCAGTCTCCATTTACTGGAGTGCAGGTTGCAAGAACCGCACTTGGCTCTGTGATGCTTACGTAAGCCGTTTCTGAACATCCGTTTCCGTCAGTAACAACTACTGAATAAGATCCAGCGGCAAGGCCAGTTACAGAAGCTGTTGTTTCGCCATTGACCTGTGCTGAGCCTGTCGAAGTGCTCCAAGCGTACGTGTATGTTCCGTCTCCACCGCCAGCGGTTACTTCTGCCGTTCCGGTGGCATTGCCATTACAGATTGGGTTTGTAGAAGTTGCGTTTGCAGTCAGTAGATTATTTTCAGAAACAGTTGACGAACAAGTTGCCGTACATCCGTTGGCATCCGTTACGGTAACTGAATATGTTCCTGCAGCTACGTTAGAAACAGAAGCAGTAGCTGCTCCATTGACCTGTGCTGAGCCTGTCGAAGTGCTCCACGCATACGTGTATGGTGCGCTTCCGCCTGTAGCGATTACGCCAATTGTACCGTCAGCAACACCATTGCAAGATGCATCTGTTGCGTTGCAATCAGCGCTCAGGCCGCTTGGCTCGCCAACAATCGCAGTACAAACATCTGTACATCCGTTGGCATCGGTTACCGTTACGCTGTACGCACCTGCCATCAGACCTGAAATGGTGGCCGATGTTCCGCCATTAGCCTGTGCTGAGCCTGTCGAAGTACTCCAAGCATACGTATAAGGTGCTTCTCCGCCAGAGGCAGAGACTGAAGCTGTTCCGGTTCCTGAACCGTTGCAACCGCTATCAGTAGAAGAACAGAGGGCAATTGGTCCTTCGTTTATAGTAATGCTGAGAATATTGCTTTCTCCAATATATGTGGTGCAACCTTCATTTCGCGCGCAGCGGATGAAATAAGTTGTCTCCGTTGTCATGCCAGGATCGTAGCTTTCGCCTGTTGCTCCTGCAATTGGCACCCAACCATTGTTTCCGTTGTTGATCGGAACATTCTGGTCATTGCTCAACCAGATATACTCAACCGGGCCAATGCCACCTGTGGCAGGTGCAAGACTTGTGAAAGCATCTGGATCGAAAGGCCCGCAGTTTTCTTGACTGGCGGCTATCTCTCCATACTCAGTAACGTTACAGCATCCTTCTACGGTAACGGTTACATCGCAAGTTGACTCGCATCCGTTCTGGTCGGTTACGGTTACGCTGTAATTACCTGCGGCAAGTCCGTCTATGGAAGCGGTGGTTTCACCATTGACCTGTGCTGAGCCTGTCGAAGTGCTCCATGCGTAGGAATAAGGTGCGGTTCCGCCCTGCATGCTTACAGAGGCCGATGCTCCATTTCCATTGCTGCAATCTCCGTTTACAGAAGAACAGGTTGCTGTTGGAGTTGGGAAAATCTCGATCTCAAGAACGTTTGAACAGACCGTGAATTCGGGGCATCCCGTTCTCTTTGCACATCTTTTGAACTGCGAATTGATGCTCAACATTCCAGCATCGTAAGTCTCATTTGTTGCACCCGGAATTGGCATCCAAGCTGTTTCGGTCTCTTTCTGATACCATTGATATTCGATGTCGCCCAATCCGCCAAAGGCAGGATCTACACTTGTAAATGCATTTGGGTCAAATGCACCGCAGCCAGACTGGCTTCCGTCAACGGTTCCCGGTTCGGTCACATCACAGCAAGGATTCGTGACAACAGTTACCGAACAAACATCTGAACAGCCTTTGGAATCAGTTACCGTTACTGTGTAAGTTCCGTCAGCAAGGTCAGATATAGAAGCAGTTGTTGCTCCATTAGCCTGTGCTGAGCCTGTCGAAGTGCTCCAAGCATAACTGTACAATCCTGACCCGCCTGAAACAGACACGGAAGCAGAACCCAAGTTGTTGTTACTGCAATCACCATCTACCTTGCTGCATGTGGCAACAGGTTCGTCATTTACGGTGATGACGAGAACATTACTTTCTCCTACATACACATCACAGCCCTCATTTCTCGCGCAGCGGATAAAGTAGGTTGTCTCCGTTGTCATGCCCGCATCATACGTTTCGCCCGTTGCTCCTGCAATTGGCACCCAACCATTGTTTCCATTATTAATAGGAACGTTCTGGTCGTTCGTCAACCAGATATACTCAACTGGCCCTATTCCGCCAGAAGCAGGTGCCACACTTGTAAATGCGTCTGGATCGAACGGTCCACAGTTTTCTTGATTTGCAGCTATTTCGCCCGGACTGGTAACGTTACAGCATTCGTTAGTAGTAACAGTTACTGAACAGCTATCAACACAACCAAGCTCATCGGTAACATTAACCGAGTACGTTCCATCAGCCAACCCGTCAATAGAAGAAGTTGTTGCCCCGTTACTCCATTGATACGAGTACTGTGGCGTTCCGCCTTGAACGATTACAGATGCAGACGCACCGTTTCCATTGCTGCAGTTTCCGCTAACACTAGAACAAGTTGCATTTGGAATTGGATTGATCTCAATCTCAAGAACGTTTGAGCAGAACGTGAATTCCGGGCATCCTTCTCTTCGCGCGCATCTTCTGAATTGAGAGTTCACACTGATCATTCCCGGATCATAGGTCTCATTGGTCGCACCTGGAATTGGCATCCAAGATGTTTCAGTTTCTTTCTGATACCATTGATATTCGATGGCACCCAATCCGCCTGTGGCAGGATTTACACTTGTAAATCTTTCGGGGTCAAATGGCCCACAACCGTTCTGATTTCCTGCAACTGTTCCCGCATCGGTCACATTGCAGCATGGAGTAACCGAAACAGTTACGCTGCAATCGGACTCGCAGCCATTGGCATCGGTAACTGTTACAGAATATGTTCCTGCATCAAGTCCGTTGATAGAAGCAGTTGTAGCTCCATTATTCCAAGCATACGTATAAGGTGCTGTTCCGCCTGATGCAGATACAGAAGCACTTGCCTGATTGTCGTTTGAGCAATCGCCATCAACCTTAGTGCATTCAAGCACAGGGGCATCATTGACAACAACCGCAAGGATGTTGCTCTCGCCCGCAAACTGGGTGCAGCCTTCGTTTCTCGCGCAGCGGATAAAATAGGTGGTCACGTTTGTCAGGCCAGCATCGTAAGTTGAGCCTGTTGCGCCCGGAATGACAACCCAACCGTTGTTTCCATTATTGACCGGAACGTTATCGTAGTTGTAAAGCCAGATGTATTCTACTGGGCCTATTCCGCCTGTGGCAGGTGCAACGCTTGTGAATCTTTCAGGGTCAAATGGCCCGCAGTTTTCTTGGTCTGCGGCTATCTCGCCCGCATGGGTCACGTTGCAGCATGGAGTAACAGAAACGGTCACGCTGCAATCGGCCTCGCAGCCGTTGGCATCGGTTACGGTTACAGAATAATTTCCTGCGGTAAGATTGCTGATGGATGAAGTGGTTGCGCCATTGACCTGTGCTGAGCCTGTCGAAGTACTCCAAGCATAGCTGTATGGTGCTTCGCCACCGCTCACGCTCACGGATGCTGATGCCTGATTATCGTTTGAGCAATCGCCATCCACCTTAGTGCATTCAAGCACAGGGGCATCATTGACAACAACCGCAAGGATGTTGCTCTCGCCAGCAAACTGGGTGCAGCCTTCATTTCTCGCGCAGCGGATAAAATAGGTGGTCACGCTCGTCAGGCCAGCATCGTAAGTTGCGCCTGTTGCGCCCGGAATGACAACCCAGCCGTTGTTGCCGTTATTAACCGGAACGTTATCGTAGTTGTAAAGCCAGATGTATTCCACCGGGCCTATTCCGCCTGTGGCAGGTGCAACGCTTGTGAATCTTTCAGGGTCGAAAGGCCCACAGTTTTCTTGGTCTGCGGCTATCTCGCCCGCATCGGTAACATTACAGCAAGGAGTTACTGAAACGGTCACGCTGCAATCGGACTCACATCCGTTGGCATCGGTAACTGTTACAGAATATGTTCCTGCATCAAGTCCGTTGATAGAAGCAGTTGTAGCTCCATTATTCCAAGCATACGTATAAGGTGCTGTTCCGCCTGATGCAGATACAGAAGCACTTGCCTGATTGTCGTTTGAGCAATCGCCATCCACCTTAGTGCATTCAAGCACAGGGGCATCATTGACAACAACCGCAAGGATGTTGCTCTCGCCCGCAAACTGGGTGCAGCCTTCATTTCTCGCGCAGCGGATAAAATAGGTGGTCACGCTCGTCAGGCCAGCATCGTAAGTTGCGCCTGTTGCGCCCGGAATGACAACCCAGCCGTTGTTGCCGTTATTAACCGGAACGTTATCGTAGTTGTAAAGCCAGATGTATTCTACTGGGCCTATTCCGCCTGTGGCAGGTGCAACGCTTGTGAATCTTTCAGGGTCGAAAGGCCCACAGTTTTCTTGGTCTGCGGCTATCTCGCCCGCATCGGTCACATTGCAGCAAGGAGTTACTGAAACGGTCACGCTGCAATCGGACTCACATCCGTTGGCATCGGTTACGGTTACAGAATAATTTCCTGCGGTAAGGTTGCTGATGGATGAAGTGGTTGCGCCATTATTCCAAGCATACGTATAAGGTGCTTCGCCACCGCTCACGCTCACGGATGCTGATGCCTGATTGTCGTTCGAGCAATCGCCATCCACCTTAGTGCATTCAAGCACAGGGGCATCATTGACAACAACTGCAAGGATGTTGCTCTCGCCCGCAAACTGGGTGCAGCCTTCATTTCTCGCGCAGCGGATAAAATAGGTGGTCACGTTTGTCATGCCCGCATCATAAGTCGCGCCTGTCGCGCCCGGAATGACAACCCAACCGTTGTTGCCGTTATTAACCGGAACGTTATCGTAGTTGTAAAGCCAGATGTATTCTACTGGGCCTATTCCGCCTGTGGCTGGTGCAACACTTGTGAATCTTTCGGGGTCAAATGGCCCGCAGTTTTCTTGGTCTGCGGCTATCTCGCCCGCATCGGTCACATTGCAGCAAGGAGTTACTGAAACGGTCACGCTGCAATCGGACTCACATCCGTTGGCATCGGTTACGGTTACGGAGTAATTTCCTGCGGTAAGGTTGCTGATAGAAGCAGTTGTTGCTCCATTATTCCAAGCATACGTGTAAGGCGCTGTTCCGCCTGATGCAGATACAGAAGCACTTGCCTGATTGTCATTTGAGCAATCGCCATCCACCTTAGTGCATTCAAGCACAGGGGCATCATTGACAACAACCGCAAGGATGTTGCTCTCGCCCGCAAACTGGGTGCAGCCTTCATTTCTCGCGCAGCGGATAAAATAGGTGGTCACACTCGTCAGGCCAGCATCGTAGGTTGCGCCTGTTGCTCCGGGGATCAATACCCAACCGTTGTTTCCATTATTGACCGGAACGTTATCGTAGTTGTAAAGCCAGATGTATTCTACTGGGCCTATTCCGCCTGTGGCAGGTGCAACGCTTGTGAATCTTTCGGGGTCAAATGGCCCGCAGTTTTCTTGGTCTGCGGCTATCTCGCCCGCATGGGTCACGTTGCAGCATGGGGTGATTGAAACTTGCGTTGTGCAAGTTGCTTCACATCCGTTCGCATCTGTAACAGTCACGTTGTAGCTGCCGGCCTCAAGGTTGTTGATGGCCATGGTGGTAGCACCCGTGCTCCACAGATATGTGTATGGTGCCGTTCCACCTGAAGCAGAAACCGAAGCTGAAGCCACATTTCCGTTGGCGCAGTTTCCATCAACTTTAGAACAGCTGGCAACAAGTGAATTTGCCTCACCGACCGTTACAGAGCAATCTCCAGTACATCCGTTCTGATCAGTAACAACAACTGAATATGTTCCAGCAGCCAAGCCGCTGATTGAAGCAGTGGTTGCGCCATTGCTCCAAGCATAAGAGTAAGGACCGGTTCCGCCTTGTGCCGAAACAGAAGCAGAGCCAGTTGAAGAACCAGCACATACGGCTGGAGCTTGGTTGCAAGTGGCAATAATATTGTCTGGGTAGATAGTGATCTCAAGGACGTTTGAGCACTCTTCGAACGCTGGGCAATTTTCTCTCTTGGCGCATCGCTTGAACTGCGTGTTCACGCTGATCATTCCCGGATCGTACGTTTCAGCGTCTGCTCCCGGGATCGGCATCCAGGCCGTCTCTGTTTCTTTCTGATACCATTGGTAAACGATACCGCCAAGCCCGCCTGAAGCAGGAGCTGCACTTGTGAAAGCATTCGGGTCGAATGGACCGCAGTTCTCCTGATTTCCGGCAACTGTTCCCGGTTCGGTAACATCACAGCAAGGTACTATGGAAACAGAGACATCACATGAGGCCTCGCAACCTGTTGCATCCGTAACGGTCACAGAGTAGGTTCCCGTAGGAAGGTCACTAATGGTTGCCGTTGTCGCTCCGTTGTCCCAAGCATAGGTGTAAGGGGCTGTTCCCCCGCTGGCCGTAACTGAGGCCGATGCAACATTTCCGTTGGAACACGTTCCGTTCACGCCTGCACAGGAGGCGGTCAGACTGCAGCAGTCGAGGTAGTTGCCCGTAGTATTGCCATCAACGTAGTTCTCGTTAACCGCGGTCATTGCATTGTTCAGTTCGCTGTAAGAATAGCTTGATGAGCATCCGCCCAGCTTTCGGTTGGCCTCCGCTAAAAGGTCACCCACGGTCCATCCTTGGAATGTTCCGTAACGGACAATCAGGTCCTCAAGTGCAACCCCGGCAGAAGAATAACCCGGAATGGCGTTATCAAAACCGATGCTGATGCTTGCCGCCAGAACCTGACTGGCAAGAACGTTCCCGGGGCAAGACGGGTTGGTGGCGATGCCGGAAGGAAGCCCTGTTGGAGTTCCACCGCATGGCAGGAAGTCGGTAATTGCCTGAGCGGTTGTGAATCTGAACTTGTCGGTGCAGCCTATTTCAATTCCTGAAGGGAATGCCGTGCTGAAGTTGGCATGAAGATAAGCTCCGGGATTGCCACCATTTGGGTTAGAACCCCAACCGCCTTGAGTCTGCGTTCGGAAACCGATACAAACATCTGGGAATGGCGGGTGATTCACACAACACTCAGCCAATTGCTCGCATCCATTGGCATCGGTAACGGTTACCGAATAAACACCAGCTGGAACGTTCGCTATAGAAGCGGTTGTTGCTCCGGTGTTCCACAGGTAGGAGTAAGGTGCTGTTCCACCGTTCACCAGAACACCAGCGATACCGTCAGCAGCTTCCCAAGCTGAGGCGTCTGTGGAGTTGCAGAGCAACTCGAAATCAGGGTAAATTGTTACGGTGATGATGTTGGTTTCGCCCACGTAATCGGTACATCCGGCACGTCTGGCACATCTTCTATATTGTGTGGTTTCGGTTATTACACCGGGGTTGTAAGTAAGACCCGTTGCTCCTGGAATATGAC
>Ga0316208_1000410_pt1 | contig 54211 bp, 59 predicted proteins | sample 3monopyrite_MG_FD_204944 | JGI IMG/M metagenome (GOLD analysis project Ga0316208, IMG submission 204944) | Microbial mat bacterial communities from mineral coupon in-situ incubated in ocean water Damariscotta River, Maine, United States -... | ecosystem: Environmental > Aquatic > Marine >... | reverse complement strand
TGTACACCCTAAAGATACTAATAATTCCTCTTTTTTTATCTTAAAACATTGTATTTCAACAAAATAATAAGCGTAAATTACCAACACTCTTATCCCGAACTCACGTTACTTAGGAATCTACAATGAAAGCGCTTCAACAAATTCAAAAGCGATTAGACAATTATCTGGGCTCAAAGATTAATCTTAGCTCTTATTATTACTACAAAGATTACTCTAAGACACTACTTAAACGATTTGAAGAAGAATCCTACTACCTTGAATTATTGGACCATTGCAAAACACTCAATTCAATACCAACGCAACAATCTATTGAATACGATGATGAGCTGATTTTTGGCAGCAAATATGATGACATCCCAAAAGAACTCAATTCAAAGCACCTATACAAAATCGAGAAAAATTCGATCACTACAGTTCTGAAAAGAAGCATTGTAGGCGGAATGAAATCTAGGGTTGTTCTGTCATTCTTTAATAAATCACTCTTTTATTTTGGATATAATTTCTCATCATTGACTGACAGAAACAAAGAAAAAATTATCAAAACACTTAGGGAAAAGTATCTGGAGGGAGACAAATTTATTCTTGATAAAAACTCTATTAGAGATACTTCTGGGAATCATCTTTTCATTGAAGATGGCGTTAATTTCAAAATGCATTATATCTCGTTTCGATTAGACATCTATGACGAATTGAAAGGAAAAAAAGAAGAATTGCTCAAGGACCAACAAAAAAAAGAAACGCTTCAGCAAGAGGAGTTATTTCGTCGTCTTTAACTCCTTACTTATATCCATTGACTGGTATTTTTCGCGCCTTTATGTGAATATCTTGTTCTTAATTTGATGGACGCGATTGCTGAATTACTGAAAATCGAAACTAGATTTGAAGACAATCATTAACTCATCTATATGAAGCAATACCACGATTTATTGAATAGAATCTTGCGGGAGGGTGTAAAAAAAGAAGACCGCACTGGTACAGGCACCTTAAGTGTTTTTGGACATCAAATGCGTTTTGATCTTAATGAAGGGTTTCCAGCCATAACGACAAAAAAACTTCATCTTAGGTCAATCATCCATGAATTGCTGTGGTTCCTAAGTGGAGATACAAATATAAAATACCTTAAAGAAAATGGTGTAAGCATTTGGGATGAGTGGGCAGACAAGAATGGTGATCTTGGCCCTGTATATGGGTCTCAATGGCGTTCTTGGCCAAGGCCAAACGGAGAAAGCATCGACCAGATTAAAAGAGCAATTGACCAAATTAAAAACAACCCCGATTCAAGAAGAATTATTGTCAGTGCATGGAATGTTGCACAAATAGAACATATGGCACTGCCTCCATGCCATGCCTTTTTTCAGTTTTATGTAGCAGATGGCAAATTATCCTGTCAACTTTACCAGAGGAGTGCTGATACCTTTTTGGGTGTCCCTTTTAACATCGCTTCTTATGCACTTCTTAGCATGATGATGGCACAAGTTTGTGATCTCAAACTAGGAGAATTTATACACACTTTTGGTGATGCACATTTGTACCTTAATCATATTGAACAAACTAAACTGCAACTGAGTAGAGATTTTAAACCACTGCCACAAATGCAAATAAATCCGACTGCAAAAGACCTCTTCTCATTTGTTTATGATGATTTTAAATTACTCAATTATAATCCCCATCCACACATTAAAGCAGCTGTAGCTGTATAGCTTATGATCATTTCACTTATTGTTGCAGTTTCAGAGAACAATGTCATTGGCCGAGACAATGATTTGCCTTGGAAGCTTCCCGAAGACATGAAGTTCTTTGTAAAAACCACTAAAGGTCATCATATTCTTGGTGGAAGAAAAAATTATGAATCCTTCGGTCGTGCTCTACCACATCGAACAAATGTATTGATTAGTAGAAATGCAAATTACTCAATGGAAGGCGTCCATACTTTTACTGAGATTGAAGAAGCCATTGAATTTGCTAAATCGAACAATGAAGAAGAGCTTATTGTAATTGGTGGTGGTGAAATATATCAAAAGCTACTCCCTAGAGCAAGCAAAATATATTTAACTAGAGTTCATGCGCACATAGACGGCGATGTCTATTTTCCGCTACTCGACATGGAAAAATGGGATGTTGAAAACGAAGAGCAGCATTTTAGCGATGATAGACATGCCTATGACTTTACTATATATACTTTGATAAGGAAAAAATAATTTAGGAAGCGACCTTAAGTTGTTTCAACTTAGAATTCTCAAATCTTTTCTCAGAATAGTCCAAACTAATGCGCAATTTCTCAATGACCACTTTTGATGGAACCTCGAACATATGGTCCAACAAAATGGCTTCACAGATTGAACGCAATCCTCGAGCACCGAGTTTGTATTCAATTGCTTTTTCTACAATAAAATCCAACACATCCTTATCAAAACTAAGATCAATGTTGTCCATCTCAAACAATGAAATGAATTGCTTTATTATAGCATTTTTAGGTTCTGTAAGAATACGCCTTAGAGCAACTTTATCCAAGGGATTTAAATGAGTAATCACAGGTATACGCCCGATCAGCTCTGGAATGAGTCCAAATGTCCTAATGTCTAATGGAGTAATGTATTGCAGTAAATTGTTCTCTTTAGACATGTCAGTCGCATTTTGCGTTTTAAATCCAATCGCATTTGTATTTAATCGCTTCCCAATCAGCTTCTCTACCCCAGCAAAAGCTCCACCACATATAAAAAGTATATTCTGTGTATCAATTGAGATCATCTTTTGCTCAGGATGCTTTCTTCCACCTTGAGGAGGTACGCTCACATTGGCTCCCTCAAGTAGCTTGAGCAAAGCTTGCTGAACTCCTTCACCAGAAACGTCTCTTGTAATGGAGGGGTTATCTCCCTTTCGAGCGATTTTATCAATCTCATCGATAAACACAATCCCTTTCTCTGCTTTACTGACATTGTAATCTGCAGCTTGGAGTAATCTAGACAATATACTCTCAACATCTTCCCCAACATAGCCAGCTTCAGTTAAAACAGTTGCATCTGCAATGCAGAAGGGCACATTTAGCAATTTAGCAATGGTTTTTGCTAAGAGTGTCTTTCCCGTACCTGTCTCGCCTACAAGTAAAACATTCGACTTTTCAATTTCTATGTCTTGGCTAATGGAAGGTTTAGCAACCCTTTTATAGTGATTGTATACCGCCACGGAAAGCACTTTCTTGGCATCTTCTTGCCCAATGACATATTCATCAAGATGTTTCTTAATTTCTGCTGGTTTGTGAATTGTTATTGCAGCGTCCGCTTGATCCGGCTTTACCTCCTCTTTTACGATTTCTCCCGCTTGCACAATACAATTGTCGCAAATGTGACCCGAGATACCGGCAATTAATACATTGGTGTCTTTCTTATCACGACCACAAAAAGAACAATGTACTCTATCTTTTTCTTTCATAATTCAAACCTTGATAATTCAAAGTTAACCAATTGCAACTTATTGCTTCTTAGCAAGTACTTCATCAATCATTCCGTAGGCCTTTGCTTCTTCCGCAGACATCCAATAATCACGGTCAGAATCTTCTTCAACTTTTTTGTAGTCTTGCTTACTGTGGTTCGCGATAATGTCGTACAATTCCTTTTTCATCTTTAGCACCTCTTTTACAGCGATTTCCATGTCGGAAGCCTGCCCTTGAGCACCACTCATCGGTTGATGAATCATCACCCTTGAGTGAGGAAGAGCTGTGCGCTTCCCTTCTGTTCCTGCGCAGAGTAAAACAGCTCCCATAGAAGCAGCCATGCCTGTGCAGATTGTTGCAACATCAGGAGCAATGTATTGCATTGTGTCATAAATCCCTAAACCTGCATATACGCTCCCACCTGGAGAATTGAGGTAAATTTGGATATCTTTCTTAGCATCTGCAGATTCCAAGAAAAGCAATTGTGCCTGAATTATGTTTGCAACTTGATCATTGATCCCTGTACCTAGAAAAATAATGCGATCCATCATTAATCTTGAGAAAACATCCATTTGAGCCACGTTTAATTGTCGCTCCTCTATGATGTAGGGTGTAATTGAAGATTCCATGTAATTATCTACATGCATGCTGTTTATACCCTTATGCTTCGTTGCAAAACTTCTAAATTCTTTACTAAAATCCATTTATCTTTTTTATTTCGATTTCTTTTTCTCTGCCAATTTAAGGAAATCGTCGTAGCTAATTTCTTTTTCTTTGACTTTCACTTTTTCATTGAATAAAGTGCGTATTTTAGTTTGATACATTTGATCGTACAACCTGCGTGCTTCATCTTGGTTTTCGAGTATTCGGTTTGCAGTATCAGTCAATTCGCTGTCCTCCATATCTCCTTGTCCCATGCTTGCAAGTTGCTGCATTATCATCCCTTTTGTATGGTTCAATATTTCTTCTCTCTCTACTTTGATGTCATTGTCACGAATGATTTTGTTTTCTATCAATTGCCATTTAATCCCTTCTGCATATTGATCATATTCCTCTTCCAATTGTTCTTTGGTCAATGGCTTTTCATTGACTGTCATCAGCCACTTTTTCATGAATTCATCAGGCAATTTCAATTTTGCTTTTTTCATAAGCAAATCTTGAACTTCCCTCTCAAACAATTGTTCGGCATTTTGGTTGAAACTCTCTTCCATTTCTTTGCGCAATCGCTCACTCATCTCCTCCTTAGATTTGACAGCATCTTTACCGTATATTTTGTCAAAAAACTCTTGATTTAAGTCAGCTGGGGTCATGCGGTTAATTTTCTCAATCGTAAACTGAAATTCCACTCCCTTGTAGGATGACAATTCTTTCTTGTCCACACCTAACCAGGCGCCTACATACTGCTCTTCAGCAATTCCATAAGGTTTCATTTTTACAACATCACCTACCTTTTTATTGATGAATTTCTTTTGATTGCTCGACTTGTCAATGGTTCTAATATTCAAGACCGTGCCATTGCTTATTCCCTCTTCCAGAAGTTTTCCGCTTTTCAGCTCTTCAAACTTCCCATAGAGCATATCCTCTTCCTCTGATGTCTCAGCGTCAATCATTTTACCATAGCGCTTTGCAACCTCAAGAATTTGTTCATCGATCATTTTATCCGTCACCTTGACTGAATATTTTTCTACCTTGTCTTTTTCAGAGAGTTCTGCTTTTACCTCAGGGGCAATTCCTAACTCATAAGTAAACTCAAAGTCTTTTTTCTTTTCCCAGTCGATTGGCGCTTCGTCTGATTCTTTTGGCATTGGATTACCTAGGATATTCAATTTTTCATCATTGATGTATTGGTACAATTTATCCGACAACATTTTGTTGATTTCCTCAGCCAAAATATTTGTTCCCACCATTTTTTTAATCATTCCCATAGGAACCATCCCTTTCCTAAATCCGGGGAGACTAGCCTGACGGCGATAATTCTTCAGAGATGTGTCAACTTGTTCTTTGTAATCGGCCTCTGAGATTTTAATTGTAAGTTCAGCATTTAACTGATCGATGTCTTTCTTTATAACTTCCATTTCAATTTTTCATTAAAAAAAATGGTGTAAAACAATCGTTTTACACCACTTCGTTGTGCGGATGGAGGGACTCGAACCCACACGCCGTGAAGCACTAGATCCTAAGTCTAGCGTGTCTACCAATTTCACCACATCCGCATTTGTGTAAAATAACTGTAAGAACTTCCTTTTAAAAAGGAGACCAAAATTAAGAATTATTCTTTATGAATAAGATCTTAGTAAGATGAATCTCAGGAACACTAATCACTTATATTTGAAATTTAGATTCATTTTTCTATTGTTATTTAAACTACACGATGCAAGTTATATTAAACTCAATCAATTGTCTTTACAATTGGCTCGAACAATCTAAAATTGCAATAATTAGTGCAGTTTTATTGAGCCTCTTTCTAATTGCAAGGTGGTATTACTTTGTCAACACATATAGTGTTAATGTCCTTTTTTATGATCAATGGGACTTCCTAAATGGATTATTTTATTCTGACGGCTTGCTTGACCTGTACTTATACCAACATGGGCCACATAGGCAGGGAATTGGCATGTGGCTGATTGCTTTTGTTAACTATTTGTCCGATTGGAACACCCAAGTTGATGCCAACTTAGTCGCTTCATTCTCCTTTATTTCAGGAATTTCTTTTTTGCTTTTAAAACAGAAGATCACTGGGAAAAGATCTTTTTTTGACATTATTATTTTATTAATTTGTCTTAGCCCACTACAACATGGTGTGTTTTCAAATACACCAAATGTTTCTCATGGTACATTGCCGTTATTTTTGATTTCTCTTTATGGTTGGTCCATTTTTATAAAACACAAACTAAAACGGTATGCATTAATTTTAGTTTTAGACATGCTTTTAATCTATACTGGATTTGGGTTCTTTATGGGTTTAATTATACCAGCATACTTTATTGTAGAATGGATAAAAGAGTCCAATAAAAAAGAACAATTTAAAATTTTGGTTGCCTTGACTCTTTCACTATTGTTCTTGGCTTCCTTTTTTATTGACTATAGCCTGCAACACTTCAATGAATCTGTGCTTATCGAAAATCCAAACCCAATTGACTATATGCTATTTATCTTATTTGGACTTTCGAGAATAATTGGTTCTGTATTTTATTTTAACACTGCAATAATTATCGGGGCTGTTGGTATAGTGTTCATCTGTTATAGTTATTATAGGTTGACTAAAAAACTCTATTTTTTACATCATGAAAGTAAAGATTACAAAGTCGCTATTTTGTGCTTCTCATTAAGCCTATTTACCATTTCATATTTTATTGTTACAAGTATTGGACGCACAAAATACGGCATTGAAACAGCCATTTCTACTAGATATTTCCCATTACTTATACCTTTGTATATTTCTTTGTATTACTTTATTTGCATTTATATAAAGAAGAATCAAGTTGCACTGCTTATTAGTTTGTTTATCACTTCTTTTTCGTCTTTCTATTATCCTGCAGAAATAAGGCTCATGAAAGAATTCAAGGCAATGAAAACAAATTGGGTAACCGTTTATCTTGAAAGTGGGAACTCTGAAATGGCTAACAAATGTGAGGATTGCTTAATTTATCCTAAAGATATATTTAAAGCAGCCAATATCGATGAAAAAATTGATTACTTGAAAAAGAATGACTTAAACTTATTCATACAACAAAATAACTGATTAGTAATTACCTAAAATCTGGAAACAAATATGATAGTTGATCCAAAAGAAGTTTCACTTGGCAAACTCCACAATCATTTATTAAGTGGCATTGGGCCTCGACCTATTGCCTTTGCGTCAACAGTTGACAAAAACGGCAATCGCAATCTTAGTCCTTTTTCTTATTTTAATGTTTTTAGTACACGACCACCCATAGCCATATTCTCCCCTGCTAAAAGCGGGAGGACAAATACACAGAAAAACACCTATGAGAATGCAAAAGAAACGATGGAGGTAGTCATTAATGTGGTCAACTACAGCATTGTGCAACAGATGTCGCTTTCAAGTACCGCCTATGAAAAAGGTGTGGACGAATTCATTAAATCAGGACTCACACCAATTGATAGTGAAATTGTAAAACCAGCTAGAGTAAAGGAATCTCCAATTCAGCTAGAATGCAAGGTAAAAGAGATTGTAGAATTAGGCGATGAAGGAGGATCTGGAAACCTGATTATATGTGAAATCTTACTTATACACATAGACGATACTATATTGACAGAAGAAGGGACCATTGATACAAAAAAGATTGACCTTGTTGGCAGAATGGGTGGAGACTATTATGTTCGCGCCTTCGGAGACGCCTTATTTGAAGTACCCAAACCTATTCGACAATTAGGAATTGGCGTGGATCAATTGCCTGAAAAGATCAGGAAAAGTTCAATATTAACTGGAAATGACCTAGGAATGCTTGGAAATGTAGAAAATTTACCTAACGAAAAAGAAGTGAAAGAATTTGCTGATCAATTTGAGGTAGCAGATAGTTGGCAGGAAAAACAGCGGCAAGCACAAGGCTTTTTAAAACATTCCAAAATAAATGAAGCTTGGAAAACATTGCTGAGCTAGCAAATTCTAGTGCATAAAAAAACCCAACTCAATAGTTGGGCTTTTTCTATTTCGGTCTTCTATTCAGCCGATTCTTCTTTTTTCTTTTCAAATTTCTTGTATCTATTTCTAAATTTATCAACTCGACCAGCAGTATCGACCAATTTCATTTTACCAGTATAGAATGGATGAGAAGTATGAGAGATTTCCAACTTAACCAATGGGTACTCATTTCCATCCTCCCACTTAACAGTTTCTTTTGATGGTGAAGTAGATTTTGTAATGAATGAATAGTCATTAGACATGTCTTTGAACACTACCAATCTGTAATCGTCTGGGTGAATATCTTTTTTCATTTTATCTGCTTAAAAAAATGGAGGGCAAATATACAATTAATAAAATTTTTAGGCCCTGAAGAAAGGAAATTATTTTCGTCCTAAAAAATCCAGTATTAAGAGATTCTTAAATTGGCCTCAAAAGACTGTTTTTGCTCTGATTCTCTTATTAATTTCGCACCTTTGAGCGCAACTAAACCGAATTTACCATGACAAAAGTCCACAATTTTAGCGCTGGTCCATGTATCCTGCCACAGGAGGTGCTTAGACAGGCATCAGAAGCAGTCATTAACTTTAATGAACTAGACTTATCACTCATCGAAATCTCTCACAGAAGCAAAGACTTTGTGGAAGTGATGGAAAATGCACGCTCGCTTGTAAAAGAGTTACTTAATGTGCCTGATGGTTACCAAGTAGTTTTTCTTCAAGGAGGTGCAAGTTTGGGCTTTTTAATGGCAGCATATAATTTCTTGCCCGAAGGTCAATCAGCTGCATACATTAACACAGGAGCTTGGGCAGGAAAGGCGGTAAAAGAAGCACAAAGAATAGGGAATGTGAATGTAGTAGCCTCAAGTGAAGACAAGAATTTCAATTATATACCTAAAGGATTCGGCATTCCTTCAGATGCAAAGTATTTACACTTTACCTCAAACAACACCATATTTGGCACACAATTCAAAAAGTTTCCTATCAGCAGAATACCTTTATTGTGTGACATGTCCTCAGATATTTTCAGCCAAGAAATTGAAGTTGGCAAATTTGACTTGATTTACGCTGGCGCTCAAAAAAACATGGGACCAGCAGGTACGACTTTGTATATTGTTAAGGAAAGTGCTCTTGGGAAAACAGGCAATGATATTCCAACAATGCTAGACCTAACAACGCACATCAAAAAAGATTCCATGTTTAACACTCCTCCGGTTTTTCCAATCTATGTAAGTATGCTCACACTTCAGTGGCTAAAAAAGAATGGAGGAGTAAAATGGATACAATCCATTAATGAAGAAAAAGCCAAAACACTTTACGATGAAATTGATCGCAATTCACTTTTTGAGGGCGTTACGGAAAAAGAAGATCGTTCAAATATGAATGCCACATTTGTCTTAAAAGAAGATCATCACAAAGAAACTTTTGATAGAATGTGGCAAGCAGCCAAGATAAGTGGCATTAACGGACATAGGTCAGTTGGAGGCTACAGAGCAAGCATGTACAACGCGCTTCCATTAAAAAGTGTGCAGGTGCTAGTAGATGTTATGAAGGAATTAGAAAGAACTAAAGGTTAAAAAATGAAAGTATTGGCGAATGACGGCATTGCAGCCTCTGGAAAAACAGCATTGGAAAATGCAGGATTTACTGTAATTACAGAGACTGTAGCCCAAGAGAACTTGGTTGAAGCAATCAATGAAAATGACTATGAAGTATTGTTGGTGCGCTCTGCTACAAAAGTAAGAGAGCAACTCATAGATGCATGTTCGGAACTAAAGATGATTGGTAGAGGAGGTGTTGGCATGGACAACATTGATGTGGAGTATGCCAAAAGCAAAGGCATTCATGTGTTCAATACTCCAGCTGCCTCTTCACAGTCTGTGGCAGAATTGGTCATGGCGCACTTATTTGGGGCAGTTCGCAACTTGTACGATTCCAATCGGAAAATGCCCACTGAAGGTCATGAAAATTTTAAAGTACTCAAAAAGAAATATGCAGGCGGAATTGAACTTAGGGGAAAAACGATTGGCATTATAGGTTTTGGAAGGATTGGACAATCGCTTGCTTCGTATGCTTTGGGTTGCGGGATGCAAGTGTTGGCTCATGATATGTTTGGGGAAGAATTCAATTTAAGCCTCAATGTTGCCGATCAAGAAATCAATGTTCATTTGCCTAATTCAAGCATGGATACAGTCCTAGGTCAATCTGACTTTATCAGTTTGCATATCCCAGGTGGAGACCAGGCTGTAATTGGTGCAGCAGAATTAGCCAAAATGAAGGATGGCGTCATCTTATTAAATGCAGCCCGTGGAGGTACAATTGACGAAGACGCTTTACTTGAAGCTTTGAATAGCGAAAAAGTAAGCCATGCTGCACTTGATGTATTTGTGAATGAACCTCAACCAAGAGCAGATGTTTTAGGGCATAAAAAACTTTCGTTGAGTCCGCATGTTGGCGCTGCTACCAAAGAGGCGCAAGACCGCATCGGTACGGAGTTGGCAGAGCAAATCATTGATTTTTACAAAATTTAATTGCATCCAGCTTCATGCTTTGCATGCCCTATGCTCTTTTCTCTATTGCTTAATTTCGTTTCAAACTTTGTGATTTGGCAGATATTCGACCCTTTAAAGCATTTCGTCCTACCAGGGATAAAGTGCATCTAGTTGCTTCTAGATCTTATGTGACTTATTCAAAAAAGGCCTTGCGTTCTAAACTAGACGAAAATCCATTTACTTTTTTACACATTTTAAATCCAGAGTACAGACAAAAGAATCAAAGCAGTGCAAATTCTGTGGAACGTTTTAAGAAAACCAAAGCAAAATTTGAAGAGTTTGTGCATACACAAATCTTGACCCAAGATGATCGGGCTTGCTATTATGTATATCGGCAAATCAAAAATGGACATCCTTACTTAGGAATCATTGCATGCGCTTCAGTTGAAGATTACTTCGATGACACGATCAAAAAACATGAAGCTACAATCACCCATAGGGAAGAGATTTTTAAAAACTACCTTAAAACTGTTGAAATAAACGCAGAGCCGGTTTGTTTTACCTATCCAAACGACGACAGAATTGATGAAATCACCCAAGAGACCATCCTTCAATCCCCAGAATATGATTTTACCACAACCAACCGTGTAAGACACACATTTTGGATCATACAAGAAGAACAGAAGATTCAAGAATTGGCCAATTGCTTCGCTTCTATACCTGCTGTTTATATCGCAGATGGGCATCATAGGTCCGCATCTTCAGCATTATTAGGAAAAGAGTTAAAGGAAGCAAATCCTTCTCATACAGGAGAAGAGGCATACAATTTCTTCATGGGCTATTTTATTCCTGAGTCTCACATTCAGGTATTTGAATTCAATCGAATGGTCACCACCATCGGAGACTTGTCGGTAGGTCGTTTTCTTAAGAAACTTCAGGAAAAGTTTGAAGTCATTTTTGTGGAGGGTAAGACCTTCAAACCTGAAAAAACACATGAATTAGGCATGTATATTGCTGGAAAATGGTATTGTTTAATTCCTAAAGAGGCATTGATTGAAGAGAATAATCCCATAGAAAAACTAGATGTTTCAATTCTAACACAGCATATTCTTTCTCCTATATTGGGCATCCATGACTTAAAAACCGATGAACGTATTTATTTCAAAGGTGGTTTGGCTGGAATTCAAGAAGTAATGAAAGAGGTTGATGAGGGCAAGGCACAGGTGGCATTTACACATTATCCAGTAAGTATTGAATCCTTAAAAGAAATTGCCGATCGAGGAGAAATTATGCCTCCTAAAAGCACCTGGGTAGAACCTAAGCTAAGAAGTGGATTAAGCATTTATGCAAGCCGCAATAATGAGTAGCATTCACGATAACATTCAAAACATTCGGACAGGCCTCAGCTCCGAAGTTTGCCTAGTAGCTGTTTCTAAAACAAAGCCTGATGAGCTTTTAATGGAAGCATATACCGCGAATCAACGCATCTTTGGAGAAAACAAAGTGCAAGAGTTAGTTGGTAAATATGAACGATTGCCCAAAGACATTGAATGGCACATGATAGGGCACCTTCAAAGAAATAAGGTGAAGTACATTGCCCCATTTGTTCGTCTGATTCATGGAGTAGATTCAATAAAACTGTTGCAAGAAATCAACAAGAGAGCAGTTCAAAATGATCGCATCATAGACGTCCTATTACAAATGCACATTGCGAAAGAGGAAAGCAAATTTGGATTCGATCAAAATGAGGTCAAGCAGTTTTTATCATCTGCAGGATTTCAAACCTTGAAGAACGTTAAGGTAAGGGGACTTATGGGAATGGCCACCTTTACAGAAGATGAGGCTATAGTTGCAAAAGAGTTCAATGGCTTAAAATCACTTTTCGATGCATTGAAAGAAGATTTTTTTTCAGACACATCAGACTTTGACATACTGAGCATGGGCATGACGGGTGATTATAAAATTGCCTTAGCATCTGGCTCTAACATGATCCGTATTGGGAGTGCCATTTTTGGTGCGCGCAATTAAGTCCTTACATACAATATTGTATATTAGCAGTCTAAGCCATTTTTTAGATTAAATAAAAGCGGGTTAAAATGACTTTAGAAAGTAAAATATCAAGGGTCAATCTATTTCTAATTCTTGGTTTCATTTTATTGGGTACTGCACGAATATTTGATGTTTATATGATGCTCTATTTCTCTGCAATTTGCAGCATTTTAGCGCTTTTTCTATACCTTAATTTATCTTCTTCAATTCTTTTATCAAAAAAGGACCAATTTTCATCAAAATGGCAACTCATATTTTTCATTTTTATTGGAATATGCTTACTCATCATGATTTATAGCAACGCTGCCTACCTTTTTGATCCTGAACTTGAACTCGTTCATGAGTCTATGAAAAACAAGAAGTGGAATCAATGACCCCTATTGGATTTTCATTGCGTCAATAGCTGTAAATTTGTCACCCATTTTTGTTGACAAAATTATATGAATCAAAGTCAAAAAACCATACTCAAAGACCTCAAAGCATCTGATCCAAAAATCGTTTTGGCTGCATTGAAAAAAAGTCGAAAAGAAGGCAATGCAGATATTTTTAGCTGCATAATAAATACACTTAAAGAGACTGATGAGCCCGCTGTGGAATCAGAGATTATTGCTTTTTTATTTGATCTAAAAGACGAAACCGCCATTCCAGTCTTAATTGATGCCTTGAATAAGGAAGAGATGCAATACTATTGGAGTTTTCTGGTAGCTACTTTCTGGCAGTCTGCCATTGATGGTTCAGGTTACCTTGATGTCTTTGTAAAGAAGGCCATAGAAGGAGACTACATGACAACTTTAGAAGCACTTACTGTCATCGAAAACTTTGACAGTGCATTTGATGAGCAATTGATACAAGAATGTACCATGGATCTCAATATGGCTTTTGAAGAAGAAGAAGATGCCGACAAAAAGGCATTGCTACAGAGTTTAACAGAGGTTGTCAAACAATTACCTATTGAAGGAGAATGAGCAATTCATCAAATTACAGCGGACTTAAAGCCAAGCTCAACGAAAACAACGAATGGCCAAGGGTATTTTTTTTCAAGTTTATTATCCCTGCAGACAATCAAAAACTTGCCTTGGTGGAAGCATTGTTTGGACCAGAGGCAGAAGTTCGCATTAAGCAATCCAACAAAGGAAATTACCTGAGTGTAAGTGCCAAAGAATTGATGCTAAATGCAGACAGCATTGTTGAACGCTATGAAAAAGCTTCTAAAATTGAAGGTTTGATGGCTTTGTAAAAAGAAGCTGTTTCGTTGAGTTTTGAGTGGCTACTTCTTTATTCTATTGTGTACAATTTAATATACGACTTAAGAGCAATATTAATCCGACAATCTTGAAGTCAAAGGATGTTTCAGATTAGTGATTGACTCTATTCTTGCCCGAATAGAACCAACTAAAATTCGTGTTTCAATTAGAAGGGGCAGTTTGTTCTGATCATCAGTTACCCAAACTGTCATGTCTTCCCCTGCGTTAAAAATAGAGCCTTCGATTAAATAGGGCGAAAAAACAATGCATCTAAAGGTTCCAAAATTTTTCACATTCAGCTCTTTGATGCCCTTAAACCGAATGTAAGTGTCATGAGCTTCATTGTCAATGAAGATTCGAACGGGGAATTTTTGATCTTCCTTTGCTCCTGTGAAATCAATATTTCGTGCATAATAAATCATCGTCAGCACGTCATAACTGCAACCTTTTGTAATGACCGTATCTCGCTCAAAATTCTCATCCTCATCCATCTGACGATAGGTATACACCTCATTGTCCTTTAAGTTGAACTTATATTCTTCCCGGATGTGTGTGCTCCCTTCGTTGACCTTACGATTGAACCAAACTGGTGCTAAGCTATTTTTGTCACAATAGGCTTCATAATGATCGCGTACTTCATAAATCCAATCGTATTTAGAAAAGGTTTTTCCAAAACTGTTGAAATGATAGACCTCTTTGTTTTCGAATGATCTTTCATTGACTTCAAAGAAGACCTCACCTGCTCCTACCCAAATGCCGGCCAAATGGTAATAAATTGTGTAGTCAATTCGCTCACCTAAATTAAACGCTCCGTTTTTAATGCCACAACCTTGTCCATGAGCAAACTGAATTTGCATTGAGCTTGCTAAAAAAAATAAGTACAGCAAGTAACTTTTTTGTCTTGGCATTCGTCAAATAAACGAAAAGCAGGCAACTTCTCCACAGAAAGAAGTATTTTTAATTAGAATTGTTAGGCATGGAATTTGAATTGAAGGACGAATACATTGAATTAATTAAATTATTGAAAGTGACTGGAATTGCTGAAAGCGGTGGAATGGCCAAACAAATGGTGGAAGACAGTGAAGTGGAATTCAATGGAGTCGCAGATCATCGTAAAAGACTGAAAGTCAGAAAAGGTGATTTAATTAAAGTCCATAACCAAGAAATTAAGATTATTTAAATGAAAAAAAACAGCTACATACTTCGTTACAATTTGCTCATCTTTATAGGACTCCTTGCAGCAACGGTCTTTGGACAAACACAATCCACCAATTCTCAAAGTGTAGAAGAAATTGTATCACCTGTCAAGAATGCACTTTTTAAGACAAACGACACCTCTGACATCGTTATTAAATTAAGGAATCAAGGACCCAATGATTTATTTTCGAGCGATAGGATCGAAATTTCGCTCTCCATTAATGTTGAGAAACAAGGCACCATTTTAACTGTGGATACTTTATTGTCATTGGGGAAATACATTCGAAAAGATGATTTTGTAGACCTTACTATTATCGAAAACTATCAGTTTACATTAGACAATCGTTACAATATTTGCGCAAGTGCAGGTGGCACACTTATCCACCCAGTTAATAGCAATAAATTCAATAGTGCTTGCACGCCTTTCTCTGTGGGTTTAAAAGAGTTAGAAGCTAAAGTAAGCAATGTTTATTATAGCAACGGAAAGTTGTTTTTCAATCTTAATAATATTCCAGATGCACAACTGGAAATTTACGACATGACTGGAAAGATTGTGCTCAACCAGAGAATTCAAGCAAGTAATCGTTCTATCGATTTCAATCCTAAATCGAAAGGGTTCTATTTTCTAAAAGTCATTAACAATCGTCATTCGGCCAATGCAGTCGCCAAGATTGCAGTCAATTAATAGACCAAATACTGATTCAATCGCCTAATCTCTCGATCGGTCCATTGCCTTGAGGCAATGAATTGCATCATCATACTTTTCGTTTCGTATTGTTCGTAAAAATGATCCAAAACAGCTTTGACAGGCGCCCTTAATCTGCCATTGAAACTGAAAAAGGCATTGATCATGTTCGCCAACGCTTTTCCATTTAGCTCATTCAATTCCTTCAGCGATTCAGCTGCATTTACCCTGCTTAAAAAGTTATATGAGGGAGAGGTGTAATCCACTAATTCATCCATATACTTAGTATCTTTTGTCAATCGATAAGACTGTTTTAGCCATTCTATTCGAATGTTATTGGATCGATCTCCTTTCTCCTTTTCTGTGATTGCAAGGTATTCTTTGATGTTTTGTAACTGATGAAAGGACAATAGATTCAGCACTTTTGTTACAATGGCATAAGATGAATCCTGCAAGCATTTCCTATACAATGGCTCGAGTTCATTTGGAATACTCAATGTATTGTTTAACACGGCTTTCCTCACTTCAGCATCTTTGTCTTCAAGACCTATCTTAACCATTTGATAAGTTGCAGGATCCATTCTAGACATTAATTGTCTGACGATCTCCGACTTGATACCATGAAAGCTTTCTTTCTCAAAAATGTCAAACAAAAAGTCTGTTTTACCATAGAATTCCTGACCCTCCAATGCTACAATAGCATCATAACGGTCCAACATAAATTTAGCTTTTACTGCTTGACTTTGAAGCATTTCAAGCGATTTATGAAAGGATACTTTACTCATGACTTGCTGGTTCGGGTCGAACAATATGTAATCCACTTGTTGGTCAATAGCTTTCTTGAATCTAAAGGTATGTTGATCCTTTTCAACCCAAACTTTGCGCCGATCAATGGTTCCATTGGTGTAATGCAGCTCTATCCAAACTGGCATCTTGAATAGACCCACCAATTCGTTGGTTTCGTGGGTTTGTTTAACGTAAATGTTTATCTCATCTGAATGACTTTCATACTTTACTTGGTAGTGGGGTTCTCCTCCTTTGTAGACCCATTGCTCCCAGAACCAGTTGAGCGATTTACCCAATCGTTCGTGAAAAGCGGTCAACAAATCATCTGAATCAACATTTGTATGCGCATGTTTTTGAAGATAATACTTAATGCCTGCATTGAATTGTTCACGGCCAAGTACGTATTTCAACATTTCTAAGACATAGGCCCCTTTGGGGTAATGCCTGACAGTTCCTGCTTGGCTGTGCGCTATTGGTTTTAGATCCGTTAAAGTAGCATTTAATGCCTGTTCGGTATAGTTCCTTCTAACCCAATCAAAGTGATCCTGACCGAAAACAATACGCTGAAAGTCCAAGTCATAATGTGTAGCAAAGCTCTCCTGTAACCAATGATGGGCAGCAGAACGAGCGGTAATCATGTCCCCAAACCATTGATGCGCCAGTTCATGTGCATTTACTCGAACATAATTACGATCTAGATACCCTCTTTCATCTATCAGATAGAAATCACCAAATATGGTTGCTGTAGTATTTTCCATAGCCCCATACATAAAGTCTTGCACTGGAATTTGCGCATAAGATTCCCAAGGATAAGGCACACCGATTTCCTCTTCTAAATAATCAAACAGTTTTTTAGTGTACTTGTATGTGGGGGTGTATTGTTCATCTTGATCTAAATAATAATACAATGAAATCGGCACATTTGACTTGGATGTAATCTCTTTGATGCCATACTTTCCAATGCCTAGCATGATGAGATAAGGTGCATGCGGTTTTGACATTTGATAATGCCATAGCTTCTTTTGATTGCCGATTTTCTTCTCCTTCAACTTCAACCCATTGGAAAGCACTTGAAAATTTTCGTCGAATTCAATCAACAATTCAGTCGTTATCAAATCATTTCTTTCGTCATACATAGGGATCCAATGCCGGTTATCAATGCCTTGCCCTTGTGTCCAAATTTGTTTACGACTTCTTGATGTCGCATCATCCCAGCCTACAAAATAAATGCCCTTTCTAGGAGTTGCGGAATACGAAATATTAAGTTCATGTTCTTCATTCCATTCAAGCGGATTCTTAAAAAACAAAGTAATTCCCTTGTCATTGGTTTTGTATTCGATGGCCTCACCATCAAGAGTAACCTCACTAAAATTCATGCGTATGGCATCTAGAAACAAGGTATCGATGGTTTTCTGTAACACAATAAATTTATGACTGACTTCACCGCTTACTGCCTTTTTATCTACATCAAAGGCTAGCTCCAACTTTAGGTGCTTAAAATCTACTGATCGCTCTCTAGGAACCAATCCCTCATCTTCGTAATATGACCGTTTTTCTTGGGCCATTGAGCTGAAAAAAAGACAACTAAAGGCCAACAGAAAACTTAAACTAAATTTCATCATGGTATATAGTTTTGGCTAAATCTCTAAGATTATAAGAAGAACTCATCACTTGACCATAGGCTCCTGCTGAGCGAATGGCTATTAGGTCGCCCCTTTTTGTGGGTGCCATTGCTAGCGCTTTCCCAAAGCAATCTGAAGACTCACAAATCGGCCCAACCACATCGTATTTATGACTTTTCTCTTTGATGTCATTGCTTATATTTTCAATAAAATGGGAAGATTGGTACAAGGCAGGACGAATGAGCTCTGTCATTCCTGCATCAATGATAGCAAAATTGGTTTTAATGCCATTTTTTACAAACAATACCCTTGAAATTAAAGCTGCGCATTGGGCAACAATAGCTCTCCCAAGTTCAAAGTGCAGTTCTTGTTGTGGCTTTAATTCAATAAATTGTTTAAATACATCGAAAAAGGCATTGAAATCAGGAATCATTTCACTGTCTGGATCAGTATAGTTCACTCCAAGGCCTCCGCCTACATTGATGTGTTCCAATTCAAATCCTCTGTCGTAAAATTCCTTTTGCAGTTCATTCACTCTATTGCAAAGATTCTTAAATACCGTTAAATCCCTCACTTGTGAGCCTATGTGGAAATGAATGCCTCTGAACTGAATGTTCTGCAATCCATTCAATTGATGGAATAATTCAGGCAATTCCCAATAATTGATCCCGAATTTATTTTCTTCCAATCCCGTTGTGATGTATTTGTGGGTATTGGGGTTGACGTTGGGGTTTAAGCGTATAGCAACATTGGCTTTACAATCCATTGATACCGCCAACTCATTGATGACAATCAACTCAGGTATAGATTCCACATTGAGGGAGTATATTCCTTTTTCGATGGCGTATCGAATTTCTTGATCCGTCTTACCTACGCCAGCAAAAGCGATTTCTGAGGGCTGAAAACCAAGCTCCATTGCTTTGTGCACTTCATTTCCACTGACTCCATCAATACCAAAGCCATGATTCTTCACTATTCTCAATATGCGCTCATTTGCATTGGCTTTTATGGCATAATGCACTTTATAATGCACATCATCGATCTCCTTTTTTATGGCCAAAAGTGTGTTTTCTAAAACATCTAGGTCATAGAAAAAGAATGGTGTTGGAATACCTTCGAATGCCTTCAGTTGTTTTGATGAAAAAAAATCCATTAGGCAAATAGATTATTTAGACTCTTTAACGCTTCTTCTTTGTGAGCCGTATTTATCAATAAGGATATATTATGATTGCTTCCTCCATAAGAAATCATTCTTAATGGGATGTGTTTTAGGGCTTCCATCACCGAAAGGGCAACTCCTTTGTACTTCTCTCTAAAATCACCTACTACACATACAATTGTTTGCTCTTTATCTAATTGCACATATCCATAATTTTGAAGTTCTTTTTGAATCGCATCAATGTGCGTTAGATCATCAATGGTCACAGAGACGGCAACTTCAGAAGTGGTAATCATGTCGATGGAAGTCTTGTACAATTCGAAAATTTCAAACACTTTACGTAAAAACCCATAAGCCAAAAGCATGCGGCCAGATTTAATCTTAATGGCAGTTAATCCATCTTTGGCGGCAATGGCTTTGATACCACCTTTAGCTGAGTTAGATGTAATTAAGGTCCCTTCGTTTTCTGGATTCAGTGTGCTTTTCAATCTAACAGGAATATTCGCTTTTTTGGCAGGCAACACACTTGTTGGATGCAATATTTTGGCACCAAAGTAGGCAAGCTCAGCTGCCTCATCAAACGACAATTGACCAATTGGCTTTGTATCTTTTACATAACGTGGATCATTGTTATGCATACCGTCAATGTCTGTCCATATTTGAATCTCATCGACCTTCAAGGCCACTCCAATCAATGAAGCAGTATAATCGCTCCCTCCTCTTTTTAAATTGTCTACTTCGCCATACACATTCCTGCAAATAAAGCCTTGTGTAATGAATATGTTAGTTGTTTGGTCAGCTCCAATTAGACGATGTAGGTTTTCTTTAATGTAAAAACTATCAGGTTCTAGGTCTTTATCTATACGCATGAATTGTAAAGCAGGCAATAAGGCTGAGGCCTGTCCTAATTCTTCTAAATACAACTGAAACAATGCTGTAGAAATCAACTCTCCCTGCGCCAATACAGCCTTTTCTTCATGAATAGTAAAGGAATCTTGTGTAAATGACAGCAAATGATCAAAATGAGAAGCTATAAGGTCTTTTCCTTTTTGAAGAAAATTTTCTTTGGTGTAAAGTTCTGAAGCCACCTTCAAATATTTTGCCCTTAACCCTTCGATTAAATCAGAGGCCAATTCGTTCTTTTTTTCGAATAAATAATTGGCGATCTCTACCAAGCTATTTGTCGTGCCAGACATTGCCGATAGCACCACAATTTTCTTTTCATCGTTACTTAACAATGCGGCGACCTTTTTTATTCTTTTTGCGCTACCTACTGAAGTGCCGCCAAACTTTAAAACTTTCATGCTGCGAATTTAAGGGCTGCAAAGATATTAAAAGCGTATAGCCTGTCTATTGCTGTTTAAGTATTATTAACGGCTCACTCTTGATTTCTTAATACGTAAGGCTGTCAATTTTATTAAGTTTGCTAGCCTAAATTTTGCAATGTTTAGTTTACTCAAAAAAGAAATTCAAATATTTCTAGGATCCCTAATTGGTTACATCGTTATTGTTGTATTTCTAACCATTGTAGGTCTTGTTATGTGGGTGTTTCCAGGAAACTCCAATGTCTTAGACAGTGGTTATGCCAGTTTAGGCCCACTCTTCAACATTGCTCCTTGGGTATTCCTGTTTTTAATTCCTGCAGTAAGTATGCGACTATTTTCAGATGAAAATCGCAGTGGCACAATGGAATTACTGTTGACAAAACCTATAACTGACTTGGAGATTATTATTGCAAAATATCTTGCAGGTTTATTGCTCGTTGTCTTTTCTTTGCTGCCAACACTTGTTTACTATTTAACTGTTCATCAATTGGGTGCACCTACGGGCAATATCGATATGGGAGGATATTGGGGGTCCTTTCTAGGTTTGTTGTTTTTAGCAAGTGGATTTGTTTCAATCGGGCTTTTTTCTTCTTCCCTCTCAGACAATCAAGTGGTGGCATTTATAATTGCCGTATTCTTATGCTTCTTCGCATATATTGGATTTGATTTTATCAGTTCATTAGGCTTGCTAGGTGTTATGGACTTATTTGTTTTGAAATTAGGAATCAATGAGCACTACTCTTCGATGAGTAGAGGAGTAATTGATAGCAGAGATGCGCTCTATTTTGCCTCATTGATCTGTTTCTTTCTATTGCTCACCAAATTAAAACTAAGCGCAAGAAATTGGTAATGAGTCCGAATAAACGAAAAGATATTGTGGGTTTTTTCATCACTGTTTTGGTGATTGTTTTAATCAATTTCATAGGATCAAAACTATTTCACCGACTTGATTTGACCACAGAAAAGCGCTATTCACTTTCTAAACAGACCATTGATTTGATCTCTGTTATTGAAGATGATGTTTTTGTAAGCGTTTACTTGACAGGAGATTTCCCGGCCTCTTTTAAGCGCTTGCAAAACGAAACTAAAGAAATGCTTGACGAGTTTCAAGCTTATTCTGATGGTAAAATAAAATTTGATTTTATCAATCCATCAGAAAATCCTGATATCAAAGAAAGAGATCGAGTATATAAAAATTTATACAAAAAAGGCTTAAGACCTACTGACTTAAACATCAAAGACGATGATGGTGTATCGAAAAAAGTTGTTTGGCCTGGAGCTATCATGGCCTATCAAGACAAAGAAGTGGCCATACAATTGTTGAAAAGTCAAGTAGGAGCCCCACCAGAAATTGTACTTAACCAATCAATAGAAAATTTGGAGTATGAGCTATCCTTTGCATTAAAAAAGTTAACCACTCCATTTATACAACGAATTGCATTTATTGAAGGCCACGGTGAGCTAAACAAATATGAAACAGCAGACATTGTTGGCAGCTTACGTGAATTTTATGATGTTGAAAGGGTACGTTTAAACGAAAACATCAATAGTTTAGCTAATCGACGCTATTTAGGAACAGACAGTGCAGAGGCAAGAATTAGCAATTATTTCGATGCTATTGTGATTGCATCACCTGATTCGGTTTTTAGCGAGAAAGATAAGTTCATCATTGACCAATACCTTATGAATGGGGGCAAGATTGTGTGGTTTATTGATCAAGTAGAAGTTAGCATGGACAGCTTGCGAAGATCAACAAGTGGTGACGACAGAAGCACAACATTAGCGATGCCTAAACAACTAAACCTTGATGACCAACTGTTTCAATATGGAATAAGAATCAACAGAGACCTCATTCAGGATCTACGTGCAGCACCAATACCAGTGGTGAGCGGTCAATACGGCACACAAGTTAGAACCGAATTCTTTCCTTGGCTGTATTTCCCATTGCTGTTTAGTAAAAACGACCACCTTATCAATAAGAACATGGATGTAGTGAAAGCTGAATTTGCGAGTAGCATTGATTTGGTTGGAGGGAGTGAACTTAAGAAATTTGTAATCTTATCAACTTCCAAAAAGACAAAAACAATCAAGGCACCTACTCGTGTTAGTTTGAACATGCTTGGATTTGAGCCAAATGAAGAACAATTTAAAAAAGAAGGTGTCCCTATAGGTGTATTGGTTGAAGGAGAATTTACATCCATCTATAAAAATAGACTTACACCAAACATATTGAACTCAAAGCAAATTCAGTTCAAGGAGCAAAGTCCTATGACACAGCAATTGTTTTTCTCAGACGGCGACCTAATTCGCAATGAATACAACGCGACGAGCAATGAATTTATGGCTTTGGGCTATGATCGATACACAAGGCAGATGTATGGCAATAAAGACTTTATAATTCAAGCAATTAACTTTCTAGTGGACGAAAGTGGACTAATTCTGTCTAAATCAAAAAGCTTTAAGATTCGATTGTTAGACAACGAATACATAAATAAGAAAAGATTACTTATCCAAATGCTGAATACGGTGATACCCATTGCGCTCATTATGTTGTTTGGGGCGCTACTTTATTTAATACGAAAACAAAAATTTGCAGTTAAATGAAAAATACAATAGGTTTTGTCATATTGCTCCTTCTGCTACTTGCTGCATATTTTATTTATGACTCTAATTCTATAAAAAGTATCTCAGAGAGAGATTTCAGAGATTTTGCGATTAAAGACACTTCAAAAATTGACCGGATATTCATGAGCCAGCCCAATGGCAAAAAGGTACTTATAAGTCGAAAAGATACCAACAAATGGCTTGTCAATGGAAAATTTGTGGCACGACCAGATGCCATTCAACTCATCTTAAAGACGGTCAATGATATCAAGGTTCGGCAAACGATTTCTAAAGAGACATACAACCATGTTGTCAAAAGGTTGGCGAGTGGTGCCACGAAAGTTGAGTACTATCTTAAGGGGGAAAATCAACCGCGTAAAATATGGTATATAGGAGATGCTACTGCAGATAACGAAGGTACATATATGTTGCTTGAAAAAGGTGAAAAAAAATCATCCACACCATACATTACTCATCGACTAATGGAACGAGGCTACCTAGGCAGTCGTTTTTTTTTAGATCCTATTTTATGGAGAGACCGTATAATTCTAAAAACCAACCCTCAAAAGATAGAATCCATTGAAGTCATCCATCATGTGGACGGTCTGACTTCTTTTATAATTGAAAAGGTTGGAATCGCCGACTTCACAATTACTAACCTAGAAAGTAATGAAAGTTGGAATTTGGCTCCAGAAATAGCAATACCTTATTTCAAGGAATTTTCTGCAGTTTACTATGAATATCAAGATGTAAAAACCCCAAGATCTCAATTAGACTCCATCTTTAGTTCAGAGCCACGTCATGAATTAAATATAAAGATTGAAGATAGGTCTGATGTGAGGATAAAGAACTACTATCTTCCGGCAGCTCCGGGTGCAACTCTTAATGAGAAACCGATTCTCCACCATCCAGAGCGTATGTATACTTATTGTTCAGACTTAAGAGAACACACATATCTTATCGTTCAGAACTTGACATTTGACCGCCTAATTCCTGGAGTAAAAGCCTTTAAGTCTTCAACATTTGTTGAAAAGTAATTCTTCTTTATTCTCATCCCGCCTGTGCAAATAATATAAATTTGTTGCTAGTCAAAAGCCTATTTTATAATGAAATTTATCGTATCTAGTTCTTCTCTATTAAAAAGAGTACAAGCCATCAGTGGAGTATTAAACACCAACAATTCACTGCCAATTCTAGATCATTTTCTGTTCGAAATTAGCGCTGAGGAAATCAGGGTCACAGTCTCTGATCTCGAAACTACGATGACCACAGCTATTCCTGTTGAGTCAAAAGAAGATGGAATTATTGCCATCCCTGCGAAATTATTGTTGGACACTCTTAAGTCATTGCCAGATCAGCCCTTGACATTTACTGTCAATACGGAAAACAAACAAATCGAAATTAGTTCTGACTATGGCAAATACAGACTCAGTGGTCAAGATGGTGCTGAATTCCCAAAAACACCCATCGTAGAGTCTCCTGCAAAACTCAAAATCAATGGAGAAATATTGTACAATGCAGTCGAAAAGACACTTTTTGCTAGCGGCAATGATGATTTAAGGCCAGTAATGTCAGGTGTTTATTTTCAATTGTCAAAAGAAGACATCGTTTTTGTTGCCACTGATGCCCACAAATTGGTCAAGTACAGTAGAGGTGATGCCAAAGCAAGTAAAGCTTCTAGCTTTATTATGCCAAAGAAACCGCTTAGTCTTCTAAAGAACATTTTGAGTACGGTAGATGATGAAATTGAGGTAGAATACAATGAAACCAATGCTTCTTTTTCATTTGACAATACGCGGTTGGTCAGCCGCCTAATTGATGGGAAATACCCCAATTATGAGGCTGTTATTCCAAAAGAGAATCCAAATAGATTGACGATTGACAGGAGCTCTTTCTTAGGTTCTATCAAAAGGGTAAGTATCTTTTCTAGTAAAACTACTCATCAGGTTAAACTTAAAATTTCTGGAAGCGAATTGCATATTTCTGCAGAAGATGTAGACTTTAACAACAATGCAAATGAGCGCTTGACATGTCAATATGATGGAGACGATATGGAAATTGGCTTCAATTCAAACTTCTTGATCGAAATGTTGAATAGCCTTACATCCAATGAAGTACACATTGAAATGTCAGCCCCAAACAGAGCAGGCATTCTCACTCCTGCGGACGGCACTTCTGAGCATGAAGAAATTCTGATGCTCGTAATGCCGGTAATGCTGAACAATTAGGTGAATACTTCCACGGATTGATGCCCACCAATGCAACATCCTGTTTATCTTTTAATCCCCAAGGTAAAGTATGAGGCTCTTAAAAAACAAAAGAGTCCACAAATACGAGGATTTAGTTAAAAAACTTAACGAAAACGACCTCAATAAAAGAAAGGCAGACAATATGGAGAATTTCACTTATGTGATGATTCTCGCCTATTTTTGCGCACTCTTTTACATTATTCAAACATTTCCCTACCTCGACCTGAAAAAGATGGAATTACTCCGATTCTATTGTTTGTTCCTGGCCATTGGATTTTTATTCCCCTTGAAGCTCTATCGAAAAAAGTTTACGATGAGCATTTATGAGTACCTGATTTTTAATATCCTCACCTTTGCGAGCAGTACTTTTGCGCTATTTTTAATATTGAACGCCTCAGTTACGATTGAAGAAGCTGTTGAATCTTATAAAATTGAACATGTAAGAAGAGTCGATGGATACACCATATACACACTTGAAAACAATGCTTACGAAGAAAAAAAATACTTGCGAAAAATAAATGACATAGACCTAGTCACAGTAAATGGAGAAAATTATCTAAAAATTCACTTCAAAAAAGGCTTATTTGGCATTCGAATTGTGGAGCGTAAGGAACTTTACTGATGAAATTCACTAATCTGCGCATAGATTAAGTCGTGTTCATAGCCCTTGGACAATAAAAAACGATAAAGTTTCTCTTTCACCTCTTTAGCTTCAAGACCTTGGTCCTGGTATTTGTCCAATTGTCTTTCTTTCAAATACTCAAGGTTGTTCATGTAGGTGTCCGAATCTATTGTTTTCAAAGAAATATTTATGACTGTATCGGATATGCCAGCCAACTTTAATCCTTCTCTAATTTTAAATTTCCCCCAACGTTTGATGGTCGATTTGCCTCGAACATAATGTAAAGCATACCTTTCATTACTGATAAACGCTTCCTTTCTTAAAAAATCTATGTATGCGGGTACATTTTCTTTCGGGATCTTCAGGATTTTTGCTTTTTGAGCAACTTCTTTTTCACTGCGTTCTTGATATGCACAATAGCGCATTAACTTTGACAATTCATCCTCTTGTAAAACTGTATTTTTCAAACCTTATAACCAATAATGAATGTTGTCAAATTCAAAGTTAATGTCAAACCCAAGCATTGAAAAATAAAAAAGCACTTCATCGATTACTTTTTGCGAATGCAATTTCTCAATTCGCACAAGGCATAAGTATGTTGGCCATTCCTTGGTATTTCGCTAAACATTTAGATCAGGCATCGCTTTTCGCACTTATTTACGCTTTTGCCACTTTTTTCACCCTTTTTTGGGGCCTTTATGCTGGCACCCTGATTGACAAATACTCACGTAAAAAAATATTCCAACTGATATGTGTAATCAGTGCCATAGTGCTTTTGAGCATTTCTCTTAGTGGATTTACAATGGGCTATACCCCCACTATTTTAGTCGGTTTTGTTTTTTGTTTTACGGTATTCAACTACAACATTCATTACCCCACACTATATGCATTTGGTCAAGAAATTACAGAACGTAAAAATTATGGAATAACCAATTCATTATTGGAAATAATTGGTCAATCTACCAATGTATTGTCTGGGGCAACAGCAGTACTCTTAATTGAGGGCATTGACTTCCCAAAGCTAAATCTGTATGTTTCAGCTTGGGAAATTCATGAAATATTTTTATTGGATGGCGTAACCTATGTCTTTGCATTCTTTATAATACGCAGTATTAATTATGACCCTATTGAGCAGTTTAAAAAGTCAACTGAGCCCATACTTAAACGCCTGATTGATGGCATACAATTTTTAAAGAAACGCTCAGTTTTGTTTCACTTTGGCAATTCATCGTACACCTTGTTCATATTTGTATTGATAAGCATGCACTTACTCTGGCCAATGTACATTGAAGATCATCTAGCTGAAGATGGCAATGTATATGCAGGAACAAAATTACATTACGCAATTGGGGCCTTGTTTTCAGGCTTCTTTGTAGCGCGTTTCTTTAAACGAAAAGATCCGATTTTCTCTATTATCGTCCTTTCTGCTCTCAGTTTAGGAGCTTTTATCATTCTAGCAAGCAACAAAAGCGTGGTGCTCTTATTGATTTGTGCGTTGATTCTTGGTGTTACTAATGCCGGTGTACGTATTCAGCGCATTACATTTCTTTTCAATCACATTCCAAACTATATTATTGGAAGATCAAACAGTGTTTTTCAGAGTATAAATATTTGCTTAAGGACAGCTTTTCTGGCGTTTTTTTCGTTGAGCTTTTTTGAAGCGGAAGGAAACATTGTTTGGGCCTTTGTGATCGCAGGTATTGCGATTGCTGTGTCGATTGCCCCACTTATGATCTCTCGTAAAAAATTGTTACTACTTAAATCAATAGAATAATTAACCAAGGTTAATTTCTTCTTGCTTGACATCGAAAAATCTGTATTCAAGAAATCGATATGCATCGGATTTCTGAACCGTCAATTTACACTTGTACTTTTTCGCCCACTTGCCCTTTATAGAGAATATTCCTTTAGTAAGGTATGCTTCTAAAAAAGGATGAACGATGAGTTTGATTTTTCTTTGATTGAGCTGTTGAACCAAGTACCTTAAATTGTTCTCAATGTCATCCACTAAGAGTATGGTAGCTTGCGACTCTCCTTTGCCATCACAGCAAGGACATTTTTCTGCAGTTTTGATGTCCATTTCTGGACGCACTCTTTGACGTGTGATTTGCACTAGGCCAAATTTTGTAGGGGGCAAGATGGTATGCTTTGCTCTGTCATTATTCATGAACTCTTTCATCTTCTCGAAAAGCATTTCCCGATTCGATGCCTCTTTCATATCAATAAAGTCTATTACGATAATGCCACCCATATCTCTCAACTTTAATTGCCTAGCAATTTCAGCTGCAGATTCTATATTAACATCCAATGCGTTTTGCTCCTGATTGGCAATTGATTTACTTCTTTGACCACTGTTGACATCAATCACATGCAAAGCTTCTGTATGCTCTATGACTAAATAAGCCCCCGATTTCATTGTAACATTGCGTCCGAATAAGGATTTGATTTGTTTTTCTATACCAAAATGCTCAAATATGGGAGTTTCACGCCGATAGCCTTTGACCATTTTTTCCTTTCCAGGAGCAATGTTTGATATGTAGTTGACCAATTCTTTTTTGGTCTCGTTGTTGTCCACGTATATGTGGTTAAAATCTTTATTCAGCAAGTCGCGTAACATTGCAGAACTTCGGCTCAGTTCTCCAAGTACTCTTTTTGGTGGTTTGGCATGGTGCAATTTTTTGAAGCACTCGCCCCATTTGTCCAACAATTCGCTTAAGTCTGCATGAAGGTCGGCTACTTTTTTATTTTCAGCAACCGTGCGCACGATTACTCCAAAACCCTCAGGTCGAATGCTTTTGATCAAACGCTTTAGTCGGTCTTTTTCTTCGAAACTTCTGATCTTTTGAGAAACAGAAACACGGTTCGAAAATGGCACCAATACCATGTATCTACCCGCTATTGACAATTCACTGCTTAATCGAGGTCCTTTAGTAGAGATGGGTTCTTTCGCTATCTGCACCAATACATGTTGATTGGCGCTCAATAAATCTGCAACTTTCCCCTCTTTATCAATTTCACTATCAAACTTGAAGTTTTTAAGTTCAGCAGTTCGTACCTTTTTGGTCAAAACCCCTTGGGTATACTTGTTCAATGAAGCATAGTTGGGTCCTAAATCCAGATAATGCAAAAAGGCATCTTTGTTGTAGCCTACGTCAACGAATGCCGCATTCAATCCAGGCATCACTTTTTTGATCCTGCCTAAGTAAATATCTCCAACAGAATAGTTGTTGTTGCTCTTCTCTTTGTGAAGTTCAACGAGTTGTTTATCCTCCAATAAGGCAATCATATCCTCTGATGCCTTGGAGTGAATCACTAAATCCACGCTCATAGTTAAGAAAAAATGCTATGCACGAAAGAAACCCTGACTCATATTAGCAGGGTATCCTTAGAAAACAAGAAGTGGGTCGAATATCAATTTTTGATAGACAAAAAGACTATTTCTTCTTCTTATGGCGGTTCTTACGAAGTCTTTTCTTTCGCTTGTGAGTTGCCATCTTATGTCTCTTTCTTTTTTTACCGCTTGGCATAACTGAGTTTTTAAATTTTTTATTTATTTCATGAGCTCTTCGATGTATGCATCGACCTGTTGTATCACCAATGGATCGTCAACGAGAGCTTTATACTTTTCTAACGTTTCAATGCCTTTTTCTTTTTCTCCCTGACTTAAATATGTGTCTGTCAGGTAAATAAATGCTTCAGCATTGTTTGGGTCAATCTCTAAAACAGTATTGAATCGCTCGATCGCTTTTTCATACTGCCCAGATTGAATTGCAAAGTAACCCAAATTTGTTAAGGCATCGACATTTTTAGGATCTTTATTTACCACTTCTAGTAGCATTCCTATTCCCTTCATGGGCATTTCTCCTAAAACATTTGCTCCTTCAACATGTGCTACTCCTAAAGACGTTTGTGCTTTGAGGTTATCAGGGTTCAATTCTAAGCTGCGCTCATAATTTCTTATGGCACCAAGCAGCATTTCTTTGGATTTCCCTTTACTCAAGCGGAAGGCCTTAAAATAATTATCACCAGCCAACAGCCAATTGCCTTCAGAGGGCACTGTTTTTGCTTTCTCTTCCGTGTACTTCGCCACAAGGGGAGGAATATTTCTCTGAATGGAAAAGGAGATCAATGAATCGTAAAGTACAAGTTTACTTTCCGAATCTTTTATAGCAGCAAGTTGAGATTCTAATTGAATTATTTGATCACGGTCTAGAGGATTTAAGACCTCAAAGGTATCTGTGAACTCCGTTGTTTCCTGTTCTTCTGAATCAACTTCATGCTCATGGGTAGCTTCTTCCACAGCCACTTGATCATCGCTGTGCTGATCAGGCGCAAAATAAATTATTAGCGCAATAAAAACTCCTGCTGTAATCAGCAGGAGTTGAGTTAACATTTGCCTAGACATTAAGTTATGGCTTAACGTTTTGTTTTACTTTGTTTACAAAGCTTTTGGAAGGCTTAAAAGCTGGAATAAAGTGTTCAGGAATAATCATGGTGGTATTTTTAGATATATTCCTTCCAGTTTTTTCTGCTCTCTTTTTTGTAATGAAACTTCCAAAACCACGGAGATATACATTCTCTCCGCCTTCTAGTGAACCTCTTACTGTTTTCATAAATTCTTCAACAGTAGTCAAAACTGCAGCTTTTTCAATTCCAGTGTTGTCTGAAATCTTAGCAACGATGTCTGCTTTAGTCATCTTAATTAAATTTGTTGATTAAAAAATTAATTGGTTAATTATTGAAACTCAACGTATTGTGTTTCTAATGGCAAATATAGCGAATATATTCAGTACAACCTATTAATTATCACCATGTTATTTAATTATTATTGTTGATGAAACAAACCCATCAAGACAATTTTTGGTTCAGAAAATCTCTATATGATTGGTACAATGTTAATTACAGAGATTTACCATGGAGGTCTACCAAAGATCCATACCACATTTGGCTCTCTGAAATCATTCTTCAACAAACCAGAATAGATCAAGGCTTGAAGTACTATCAAACATTTATTGAGCACTATCCTACCATTGAAGACTTGGCTGACGCCAGCGAGGAGGAAGTGCTCAAAGATTGGCAAGGTTTGGGGTATTATTCAAGGGCTAGAAACCTTCACTTTGCGGCACAACAAATTATGTCCGAGCATGGGGGGAATTTCCCCAGTACTTATAGTGATATAAAAGCTCTCAAAGGAGTTGGTGATTATACAGCTGCTGCCATTGCTTCATTTGCATTTGATTTGCCACATGCTGTCGTAGATGGAAATGTCTACCGATTTTTGAGTCGATTGTTTGGCATCAGTACAGCCATTGACAGTACTGAGGGCATAAAAGTCTTTAAGTCGCTTGCTCAAACCTTGCTTAGCGAAACAGAACCTGCAATTCATAATCAAGCCATGATGGAGATGGGGGCAACCGTTTGTACACCAAAAAAGACAAAATGTAAAGAATGTCTTTTCGTTGAAAAATGCATTGCACACAAAGAACACACCATTGATCAATTGCCGGTTAAAAAGAAAAAAATCACGCAAAGGACACGCTTCTTCCATTATCTTATCTTGGACTGCAATGAATTCCTGTGGCTCAATAAAAGAGACCAAAAAGGCATTTGGCAGAACTTATATGATTTCCCTCTTATTGAAGCTTCTGAGCAACAAAGGACGAAAAAGGAACTCCATCAAGCGGTGGCATCTATGTTTAATGCTGAGATGAAATTTAACTTGCTATACATCTCTGACCTAAGGAAACACATCCTAAGTCATCAAATTGTCAAGGCCCGATTCTATCACTTAAAGACAGATAATGTACCTATTAAATCAGATTATTTTTTACAGATTAGAAAAGCAGAATTAAAGAATTATCCCATTCCACGATTAATTGAAAAATATTTAAATGAAGAAACCAATTTGCTATCTTTGGCTACTTAGACAGCAACAAATTAGATTCAAATTATGGCAGGAGTAAACAAAGTAATTTTGGTTGGAAATTTAGGAAAAGACCCTGAGGTCAGACATTTAGAAAATGGTGCTGCTGTTGCAAACTTTCCAATTGCAACCTCCGAAACTTACAAAGATAAGAATGGAGATCGGCAAGAAATCACTGAATGGCACAACATCGTGCTGTGGAGAGGTTTAGCAGAAATTGCTGAAAAATATTTAAAAAAAGGCAACCAAGTTTACATTGAAGGTAAATTGAAAACAAGAAACTGGCAAGACAAAGAAGGCAACACTCGTTACACAACTGAAGTGATTGGAGACAACATGACCATGCTTGGAAGTCGTTCTGATGCTGCACCTGCGCAACAAGAAAGCAAACAAGCCGCCAAAGCAGCCCCTGATTTGCCCGTTTCAAACGATGAGGATGATGACTTGCCATTTTAATGCAATGAAGCAAACACACTCACATCCATTGCTCACTAAATCCTGAGGACTTGGACGACCCCTTTGAACAGATTTCTGTCCTAATTCTTATCATACAAAGTGTAAGCCTTAGTGGCTCTATTAAATTGATTGGCGCCTCTTTAGTTATGCTTGTTCTACTCATGTGTTCTGCACTTATATCAGGTTCTGAAGTTGCTTTTTTCTCACTCAGCCCAACAGACAAGGAAACTATAGAAAGCGATAAAAACAATTCGAATAAATTGTTGCTTATTTTGTTGGAAAAGCCAAAACGGCTTTTAGCAACTATACTGATCTCTAATAATTTCGTAAACATTTCCATCGTTATCTTATCCACCTATATCACGGACAGTATCATGGGCGAAATGGTCGAAGCGAATGTTCAGTTCATCGTTCAAGTGATTGTGGTAACTTTTTTATTGCTTTTATTGGGAGAAGTTATCCCAAAAGTTTACGCCAATAAAAAGCCTTTGAGTCTTGCCAATTTGATGACAGTGCCCACACATTATCTCAGCATTTTTTTAAGTCCTTTGAGTCGAGTACTTGTCAGTTCAACCAGTTTTATTGATAAAAGAATCAAGAAAAGAGGTCATCAAATTTCTGTGGATGAATTGTCGCATGCCCTTGAGCTTACTGCCGATGAAAATGAGCAACAAGAAGATCAAAAAATATTGAAAGGCATAGTAAAATTTGGCAATACAGAGGTCAAGCAAATAATGACACCACGAGTTGATGTGCTTTTTGTCGAGGAAGACGCAAGTTTTGATGAGGTAAGAAAAATCATTATTGATTCTGGTTTTTCTAGAATTCCTATCATCAAAGACAAATTCGACAACATTCGAGGATTGCTCTACATTAAAGACCTTTTACCTCATTTGGACAAAAAAGAAATGAACTGGTTTAAGTTGGCACGCAAACCTTTCTTTGTCCCTGAAAATAAAAAGATCGATGACCTATTGCGCGAGTTTCAAGGAAAGAAAATGCACATGGCCATAGTGGTAGACGAATATGGAGGCAGTTCAGGAATAGTGAGTTTAGAAGACATTTTAGAAGAAATTGTAGGAGACATTAGCGATGAATTCGACGATGATGAACTTGTCTACTCAAAACTTGATGAGTTCAATTTTATCTTTGAAGCCAAAATTCTATTGAACGATTTTTACCGGGTACTGCAAATAGATGGCACTGAGTTTGAAACTGAGAAAGGAGAGTCTGAAACCTTGGCCGGTTTTGTTTTAGAACTGTTTGGTAAAATCCCAAAAAAGAATGAGAAGATGCGGTTCAATGACTATCAAATAACCATCGATGCCGCCGACAAAAGAAAAATAAAAAGGGTGAAAATCACATTACCTACACCTAGCTAATCATGAGATTAAAGAGAAATTATTCATTCATTGCCGCTGTTTGCATTTTCTTGTTCGCTTGTGATGAGGCTTATGCTCCCAAACCAACAGCATATTTTCGCATTGACCTGCCAGAAAAAGAATACACGCAAATCGAAGAAATCCCATTCCCTTTTAGCTTTGAATTGCCGCAATACGCAGCGGTGAACTTGGAACGAACAGCAGAAGATTCAAGCTTTCTTAATCTTGATTTTGCACGATTCCAAGCACGCATACACATGAGTTACTTAGCTGTAAATGGAAATCTTGGCGAATTGCTCGAGGACTCACGCGCTTTGGTGTACAAACATGTTGTAAAAGCTCAAGATATTGATGAGGAGCTCATTATAGATCAAGAGAATAAAGTATACGGCAGCTATTTTAACATCGAAGGCAATGCTGCTTCTTCGGCACAATTCTATTTAACGGACAGCAATACTCATTTCTTAAGAGGAGCGTTGTACTTTAATGTTGAACCCAACTCAGATTCCATACGTCCTGTTCAAGCATTTTTAAAGGAGGACATTGCTCATTTTATGCAAAGTTTTAGTTGGGAATAAAATCAGCTTTCCTGCATCCTTTGGTAGGAATGTAAGCCGAACACCATAATGGCCAATAATACGAATGCACCGATCTGATGGATCAAACCCATGTATACCGGAACGCCCATCATGAGTGTACCAACACCAAGTATAAATTGTATTCCCACCATTCCAGAAATTAGTCTAACAGCCAATTTCTGTTGTGGACTTTGGGTGTATCTCCTTGCCTTTATTGCTATCCAAATTACCAATAAGACAATCACATACGCGATGTAACGGTGTACAAACTGTACACCAGCAATTCCTTCGACAAAGTTCAACCAGATTGGCTCCATAGCAGTCACAGCAGCAGCGATCCAGTCTTCGCCCATTTTTGGCCATGTTGTATATACCTTGCCAGCATTTAAACCCGCTACGTATGCTCCCCAGATTACCTGAATGACTAAGCCAATCAGCGTGACAACAAACAATTTGCGCATTGGATGTTTGAGCATCTTAGAGTTGTTGTGATGGGGGTATATCAGACCTAAACTGACCCAAAAAGTATAGGCGAAGGTGATGAATGCAGTAGTCAGGTGCATGGCAAGACGGTAATGACTCACATCAGGGTTCTTCACCAAACCACTTTCTACCATATAGTAACCCAAAAAACCTTGAAAGCCTCCCATAAAGAGAATCAGCAATAACTTCGGCATTAAAGAACGACTAATTTTCTTCTTTGCCCAAAAAATCAAAAATGGCACGATAAAGACCAGTCCAATGAAACGACCTAACATTCTATGGCCATACTCCCAATAAAATATTGACTTAAATTCTTCAATGCTGAAATTAAAGTTGACCAATTGATACTCTGGATAATGCGTGTACTTTTCGAACAACTCTTGCCAATCAGCCTCTGAGGTTGGCGGGATACTACCCATGAATAAGTTCCACTCTACCATGGAGAGGCCCGAATGTGTTAAGCGGGTGAGCCCCCCAACAATCACCATGGAAAAAATCAATAAACAACCAGTAAAAAGCCAGGCGACAATGAGTCGGTTAGACTTGATCATAAGAATTTGAAAAAAGAAATGTTCAACTTACTTTCTTAAGGTCTTTAGGAAGTAGGTAAACAGCTCTGGAAAAGAAATGTTTATGCGTTGTTGTTGCACAGAGCTGAGTTCGTCTTCCTCTTTGTTTTCTTTATTGATAGACTCTTCTACTTGCTCAACTTCATTGTTTTCTTTAGTTAAAATTTCAGCAGTATACTGTCCATCATGAATGTCATTAATCATGTCTTTGATCTCCTCAGCTGTGAGCATATTTCCATCAAATTCGAAATGTGCTTGCTCATCTTCAAAACTCACTTCACTCAATACGACACCTTCAACTCCCGCCACAGCATCTTGAATAAATTTGGCGCATCCCATTGCACACACCATGCCTTCTACTTTCATGTCAACTTGAGCAGTATTATCTGCAATTTGCTCTGTGCTTTCCTCCTGAATTTCTTGAGCATGAGGACTGTTCTGACAGGCTGCTAACACTAGGATTACTAGAACTGCGATCAAGGATTTAAAACTGTTCTTTTTCATGCTGTTAAAGTTTGCTTCAAATTTAACAAACTTTCAAATGAGTAGTTGTTTAGCCTCTAAGAAAACCTAGTTTTGCATCCTAATTTTTGTTAAATGCTTGGCCTTCATAAACCATTGAATCAGTGGCTTCTTTTATTGTTTTTAGCATTCTTATGGGGCAGTTCATTTATCCTTATGAAAAAGGCTTTATTGTCCTACGACTACACTCAAGTTGCCTCTTTAAGGATACTCATTTCCTTTGTGGTATTATCACCCGTTTTGATTAGGAATTTCAAACACATTCATCGAAAGCAATGGATAAAGATCTTTATTGCAGGATTGTTAGGCAGTGGTATTCCAGCCTATCTGTTCACCTTAGCACAAACTAAGATTAGCAGCTCTTTGGCCGGAATGCTCAATTCAACAGTCCCCTTATTCGCCGTGGTCATCGGCGTTGTCTTTTTCGGTATTGCTTTTCGTAGGCTGAAATTATTTGGGGTGGTGGTTGGCTTAATAGGTACAATTGGCCTGCTTGCAGTGTCCAATGCTTCAGGAATCTCTTCCGACTACCTTGGATATGGATTATTGGTTGTGCTCGCTACCCTATGTTATGCCACCAATGTAAATTTTATCAAAAGCAAATTGCAAGAAGTGAGCTCGCTCAACATTAGCAGCTTTGGGTTTTTACTTATTGGCCCGATCGCTGGCATTCACCTCTTTACAACAGATTTCACTACGGTACTTTCCGCGGATAAAGATGCGCCTTTGCATTTGCTTTACGTATGCATATTGGCTGTTTTTGGAACTGCCATTGCAGTAATTCTTTTTAATATGTTGATCAAACAAGTGTCTGCAGTTTTTGCATCATCTGTCACATACATCATTCCCATTTTTGCGATGATTTGGGGATTTGCCGATGGTGAACGGATTGACATAGCTCAGATTTGCTTTATCCTCATTATTCTTACAGGTGTATATATCATCAATAAAGACAATCAATTAGAGCGCTCAACAGGCTCTAAAAAATCAAAAGAAAAAATCAATTAGAAGGATTGTCTAAATCAAAGGCTTTTCATAAATTTGCCGTCCATTTTTTGGGAATCATTTTAATATAAACAAGATGTACGCAATTGTAGAGATAGCAGGGCAACAGTACAAAGTACAAAAAGATCAGCAGATCTTTGTGCATCGCTTAGAGGGTAAAGAAGGCAGCAAAGTCACTTTTGACCAAGTACTTCTAACCGCAAACGGTGACAAAATTGAAGTTGGCGCCCCGGCTGTGAAAGGTGTATCTGTTTCAGCGAAAATCGTTGAACACCTGAAAGGCGACAAAGTAGTCGTTTTCAAAAAGAAAAGAAGAAAAGGATACAAGGTACGTAACGGACACCGTCAGTATTTTACCAAAATTCAAATTGATGCCATTGGCAAGTCAACCGGAACGACCAAAAAAGCTGCTCCTAAGGCTGAAGCTCCAAAAGCAGAAACGAAAGCCAAAGTAGCTGATAAGGCTGAAGCTACTCCTAAGAAAGCGAGCGCAACCAAAGCGGCACCAAAGGCTGAAGCAAAAAAAGCGCCTGCTAAAAAGGCTGCACCAAAAGCTGAGGCTAAGAAAGCTGCACCAAAAAAAGCTGCAGCACCTAAGACTAAAAAATCGGATAACGAATAAACTAATAGAAAATGGCACATAAGAAAGGAGCCGGTAGTTCTAAGAACGGCAGAGATTCGGAAAGTAAACGCCTTGGGGTGAAAATTTTTGGTGGCCAAGAAGCCATCGCAGGAAACATCATCGTACGACAACGAGGAACAAAACACAATCCGGGTGAAAATGTAGGAATGGGTAAAGACCATACACTTTTTGCACTGACGGATGGCGTTGTAGAGTTTCAAACAAAAGGGAATAAGAAATCCTTTGTACACGTAAGGAACGAAGCCTAAGCGAAAAAAATAGACGTTTAAAAACCCATCCTTTCGCTAGGGTGGGTTTTTTTATGCTTTCTGGTGGAATAAAGCCTAATCGCATGAAAGAATTCAATCAACTAAAGTACCTTTGAAAATCAATTAAAGAGGCATGTTACAAATCCCATTATTGAGTGCGCACAAAGACACCATTATTGAGCGTTACAAGAAGAGACACATTGATTTAAGCGACACCATTGAACAGATACTGACGCTTGATGAAAAAAGAAAAAACACTCAGCAACGCATGGATGCGGAGCTTGCGGCAGCTAATCAAATCGCCAAAGAAATCGGTGAATTGTTCAAGCAAGGAAAAGCCGAAGAAGCCAACAAACAAAAGGAGCACAGCAAGTATCTTAAAGCCTCTACAGCTGCATTAAAAACTGAGTTGCAAAGCATCGAAGAGCAGGTTCAAGAATTGCTATACCAATTGCCCAACGTGCCTCAAGAAGTTGTTCCTGCCGGCTACTCGGATACAGACAATAAGCATCTGAAGCATTATGGTGATGTAGCTACCTTTAATTTTGATCCATTACCGCATTGGGAACTGGCGAAAAAATACAATCTGATTGATTTTGAATTGGGTGTGAAAATTACTGGAGCCGGTTTTCCTGTTTACCAGGGCAAAGGCGCTAAATTGCAGCGTGCACTCATCAATTTCTTTTTGGATGAGGCTGAAAAGGCTGGCTATGAAGAGGTGATTCCACCGCATTTAGTCAATGAAGCCTCAGGCATTGGCACAGGGCAATTGCCAGACAAAGAAGGACAGATGTATCATGTGGGAGAGGACGATCTTTATTTGATTCCAACCGCAGAGGTGCCCATTACAAACATTTACAGAGATGTAATTTTGGAGGAATCTGATTTCCCCATTAAAAAATGTGGGTACACTCCCTGCTTCAGAAGAGAGGCTGGCTCTTATGGCAAGGATGTAAGAGGTTTGAACAGATTGCATCAATTTGACAAAGTTGAAATCGTTCAAATTCAGCATCCGGAGCGTTCATCTGAAAGCCTAAATGAAATGATCGAACATGTGAGTGGATTGCTTGAAAAGTTAGGCCTACACTATCGACTCTGCTTATTGTGTGGCGGTGATTTGGGCTTTGCTTCAGCCATCACCTATGATTTTGAAGTCTATTCTGCAGCTCAAGATAAATGGCTAGAGGTAAGTTCTGTTTCCAATTTTGAGAGCTTTCAGGCTAACCGACTTAAACTGCGCTTTAACAATAAAGACAAGCAAAAAGAGTTAGCCCATACATTGAATGGCAGTGCACTTGCTTTGCCAAGAATTATGGCTGCGCTTTTGGAAAACTACCAGACCAAGGACGGAATAGAAATTCCTGAAATATTGCATCCGTTTACACAATTTGATACGATACACTAAATGCGAACAATCATATTTACACTTCTTATAGCGAGCTTAGTTGTGGCATGTGGGCCAAAAATCAGTTCTGAACAACAAGAACATTTGGACGAATTGGTGATCACGCAAGACACTTTAAACGCATGGTTTGCGCGCATAGACAATCCGAGTTTTGACTCTATTTTGACTGTCTTCAATGCGCGAAAAGACTTCATCAAAAATGAGATGAAAGACACCTTGAATAAAGATGCTGTGATTTTGCTGAATGCATATCTATTGCAAGCCAACGATTATGACTTCATGCAAGAAAACTTCCCTGTCATGAAAGCAGAGCTCGAAACAGCCACTAAGCAATTGGAGTTGATGCAAAAAGACATTGATGCAGGTGTGCTTGGTGCCGAAAAGTTTGAAGAGTACATCGAAATTGAATACGAAAACTCAAGAGTATTGCAAAATGAGTTAAATCGATTAATCCGCACTTACAGAAGTCAGATTGAATTGTACCATACCACGGTCGAAGAAGTCGATTCCATCATCAACGATTACAAACTTCGTAAGGGTGAATCCTAAACAATATATTGCCTCCCTCCTTTTCCTCTTTATACTAAGTGGCGGACTTTTGGCGCAGTCTAATGGCAAGCAGCGAATGACAAACAAAGAAGTTCAGCTCAATAGAACATTGGCCGAGCAAGCCAAAAACAATGGAGAGTTCGAAAAAGCAATAGAGTATTACGAAGGACTTTTTGAATTGGCTGAATCTGAGGTGTATTACAATGCACTTGTGGAATTGTATCCCAAGGTAGATGATTTTAAATCTGCCGAAAAAATGGTCAAAAAACGCATCAAAAAATTTCCAGGACAGCCCGAATTCATTGTTGACCTCGGTTTCCTTTATGAAATGCAAGGCGAAAAGAAAAAGGCTAAAGGCAATTATGCCGAAGCTGTTAATGAGGCTGAAAGCTTTGACCAAGGACGACGCATTGCCAATCAATTTCTTCGATACGACCTCAATGCTTATGCAGAGGAGGTATACCTAAAAGTGCGCAAGCGCAATCGTAACCAAAACCTATTCCGCTATGAGTTGGCCCGTACCTACGCGCAACAAGGAAAGACAGATGAAATGGTAGACGAATACCTCGCCATTTTAGGTCAAAACGATGGTCATTTGCACAGTGTGCAAAATGTATTTCAACGTTTGTTGACTCCTGATCCTGAAAAGGTTCAATTTGAAATGCTCAAAGAAAAGCTGCTGAAGAAAATTCAAAACAACGGCAATAAGGCCATCTTTTCTGAATTGCTCACTTGGTTGTTTATACAAGACAAAAACTTTGACGGTGCTTTTGTGCAAGCAAAAGCATTGGACAGAAGGTTGGGTGAGAATGGAAAGCGCCTCAACAGCTTAGCTGCACTTTCTACCTCAAATAAACGGTATGACATTGCCCGTAAATGTTATGAGTACATCCTTGGTTTGAAAGAGAATAACCAATATGCGCACATTGCACGCAAGAAATTGGTTGTGGTCATGGAGAAGGAAATGTTCTCAAAAGGACAGCCTTCTGAAGAACAACTTCGAGCCTTGAAAGAAGAATATGAGTCGGCTATACAAAGATTGAAAACACCAGAGCACACCTTTGATTTAATGCTTGGTTTGTCCGACCTCAACGCCTTTTATCTTGACAGGCTAGACAGCTCAGTGATGATCCTTGAGCAAAGTTTAAAAATGGTGGGTGTAAATGATATGCAAAAGGCAAGAGCAAAGCTCAAGCTAGGTGATTTAATGCTCATCAAGGGAGAGATATGGGAAGCCTCCCTCTTGTATTCTCAAGTAGAAAAGGCATTTAAATACGATCGTTTGGGAGAAACCGCCAAATTCAAAAATTCGAAAGTGGCTTTTTATGTGGGTGATTTTTATTGGGCACAAGCACAATTAAATGTATTGAAGGGATCTACCTCTAAATTAATTGCCAACGATGCCTTAGATTTATCCTTGTTGATTACCGACAACTTAGGACTAGACAGCATTGCAGAGCCATTGCGTATGTATGCAAGAGCCGACCTTCATTTCTTCAAAAAGGACTATGCTGCTGCCAACAAAGCCTTAGATTCCATTCCTGTCTTTTTTCCTTTGAGCAGCCTTAAGGACGATGTCCTTTTTACAAAATACAAGATTGCCATCAATCTCAAAGATTTTGAATTGGCTAAAGGTTATTTGCAAAAACTAATCGTGGACCATGGAGAAGACATCCTTGGGGATGATGCCCTTTTTGCCATGGGCAAAATAGAAGAAGAGCACTTTCAGAACAAAGAAGCTGCCATGGAATATTACAAGGCCATCATCACCGATTATCCTTCTAGCCTGTTTGTGGTAGAAAGCCGTAAGCGCTTCCGAGAATTAAGGGGCGATGAGTTGGAGGCTCCCGAAGAAGAATTTTTTAATTCCGACACGCCATGATTATATACAGTGTTACCGTAAACATCGATGCAGATGTGCACCACGATTGGCTTGCATGGATGCAAAACAGCCACATTCCAGATGTCATGCAAACCGGAATATTTACTGAATACCGCATGTTGCGTGTCATCAGCCAGCAAGAGAAGGAAGAAGGCATTTCCTACAACATTCAATACTCTTGCCCAAGCATGGCCGATTTGCACAAATACCAAGTACAGCATGCCCCCGCTTTGCAAAAGGAGCATACAGAGCGCTATGCCAACAAATTTGTGGCCTTCCGCACCTTACTCGAAAGTGTATCGTTTTGAGAAAAGTCCGCGCCAAAAAACATTTAGGGCAACACTTCCTCATAGAAGAAACTATTGCAGAAAATACCGTCATGGCTTATAATCCTAAAGGAAATTATGCTAAAACCATAGAAATTGGCCCAGGAATGGGCGTACTTACACAATACCTTTTGAAACGTCCAGAACTTGAACTCTACCTCATAGAGCTGGATGATGAATCTATAGACTATTTAAAAAAGTATTCCAGCTTAGCGAATGATCATATCATTCACGGAGACTTCCTTCAGCTCAATCTTCAGACTTATGTAGGTCAGGAACCCTTTGGCATTATTGGCAATTTTCCTTACAATATCTCTTCACAGATATTGTTTCGACTGTTAGACTACAAAGACCAAGCAAAGGAATTGGTCGGCATGTTCCAGAAAGAAGTAGCAGAACGCATTGTTGCCCCCCCAGGTTCAAAGACTTATGGCATTACCTCTGTCCTATTGCAAGCGTACTATGATATGGAATACCTCTTTACCGTAGATGAAAATTGTTTTAACCCTCCACCTAAAGTAAAATCGGCTGTGATTCGCCTTCGACGTAATGCTGTTAAAAAGCTTGGTTGCGATGAGAAGGCCTTTCGTTCCACTGTAAAAATGGCCTTCAACCAAAGGCGCAAAACCTTGCGAAATTCATTGAAAAGTATCTTGCCTGATCACTTGAGAAGTGAGGAACGCTTTAATGAACGACCAGAACAGTTGGGTGTAGATGAATTCATTGCCATCACCCAAGACCTCTACTCTTCTAACAACTGATTTTTAATCTTCCTTTTGCCTTTCTTTCATAAAGGTTAACTTCGTCTTCAAAATTATACCGACGTGCAATTTGAATTGACCAAAGCCTTTCTCGATGAGATCAAAACGGCCCTAAAAGCAGACGGTCAAGCTGTGGTACTGGAAAGCATCAATGAATTTCATGCAGCAGACATTGCTGAGATCATTGCAGAGTTGAATGAGGAAGAAACCATGTTGTTTTACCCGCACATTGAAAAAGACCTTGCTGCTGATGTGCTCATTGAATTGGATGAAGACAGTCGTCAAAAATTGCTTGAGCAGTTAAATCCAAAACAAATCGCAGAGCAATTCATCGAACAAATGGATTCTGATGATGCCGCCGACATTGTTCAAGAATTGCCTGACCGTAAGAAAGACGATGTCATCTCTGCCATCCAAGACGAAGAAGAAGCAAGTGACATCGTTGACCTCTTGAGTTATCCTGAAGATTCTGCAGGTGGTTTGATGGCAAAGGAGTTGATTAAGGTAGACATTGAATGGTCCATTTTGCGTTGTGTAAAAGAAATGCGCAAACAGGCCGAAGATATCGACAATGTGTACACCATATATGTTGTCGATGAACGCGATCGATTACTCGGCACCTTATCGCTTAAGAAATTACTCCTAGCGCACTCGAACAGCAAAGTGAAAGACTTATTTTACCATGATGTGCTTTCTGTAAAAGCCTATGAAAAATCAGAGGAAGTGGCCAGCATGATGGAAAAATACGATTTGGTGGTGCTTCCTGTAGTAGACGAATTGGATCGATTAATTGGACGCATTACCATTGACGACATCGTGGACGTTATCAAAGAAGAAGCTGACAAAGATTACCAAATGGCTTCGGGTATCTCCTCCACAGTAGGCCCTGCAGCAAGTGTGCGCATATTGACCAAAGCGCGCTTGCCATGGCTCATTGTTGGTTTGATTGGCGGTATTTTGGGTGCTTTTGTGATCAATCAATACGAAGGACAATTGGCCTTATATCCTGAAATGGCCTTGTTTATCCCTCTGATTGCTGCTATGGGCGGAAATGTGGGCGTGCAATCATCTGCCATTATTGTGCAAGGCTTGGCAAACCATAGCCTTGGTTTCGACAGTGTAGGCAAACGTTTGGGCAAAGAGTTTTTGGTAGCCATATTGAATGGAATTGTTTGCAGTCTATTGATTTTGGTCTACACCCTTTTGTACAAAGACAGTTTGGACCTTGCGGCCACTGTGAGTATTGCGCTTATTTTGGTGATCATTTTTGCCGCTCTTTTTGGGACCCTAGTGCCTTTGATGTTGGATAAATACAAAATAGACCCTGCTTTGGCCACAGGTCCTTTTATTACCACCATGAACGACATCATAGGCTTGTTTATCTATTTTGGCATTGGGCAACTGATGTATAACCTACTTTAAGAATGAAAGCCAAAAAAGTCTTGTTCATCGATTCGGTGCATACTGTTTTGGCCGAACGTTTAAAGGCGGCTGGCTACCATTGTGATTGGAAAACAGAGTTAAGGCGCGAAGCCTGCTTAGCCATTTTGCCGAATTACCATGGCGTAGTGATCCGCAGTAAGTTTAAATTTGACCAAGCTGCTTTTAATGCAGCGCATCAATTGCAATGGATTGCACGTTCAGGTGCTGGCATGGAAAACATTGACCTATCAATAGCTGAGGTCAAGGGGGTAAAATGCTTCAACTCTCCTGAAGGTAATCGAGATGCTGTGGCCGAGCACGCCATAGGTATGTTATTGTCCTTATTCAATCGTTTAAACATTGCAGACCAAGAAGTCCGATTAGGACAATGGAATAGAGAAGCCAATCGAGGCATTGAACTCAAAGGAAAAACAGTGGGCATCTTGGGTTTTGGCTATATGGGGGCTGCCATAGCACAACGCTTAAAAGGCTTTGATTGTAGCATTGTGGCTTACGATAAATACAAAACAAACTATGCTCCAAACTATGTGAAGGAGTTGGATGAAGCATCCTTTTTTGCGCAAACGGAAATCCTGAGCATTCACTTGCCACTGACAGCAGAGACCACTGGAATGATTAATAAAGAATATTTGAAGCAATTTTCACATCCGCTATTTGTGATCAATACTGCTAGGGGTAAAATTGTAGTGACCAAAGATTTGGCAAATGCGCTTGATAAAGGCAAGGTGCTGGGTGCTTGCTTGGATGTATTGGAATACGAATCGCTTTCATTTGAAGGATTAAATTCCATGGAATTACTAGAATCTTTTCAGGCCCTTCAAGAGTCGAACAAAGTACTACTGAGCCCTCATGTGGCAGGATGGACCACAGAATCTTACAAAAAACTCTCTCTTTATCTGGCTGAGAAAATTTTGGCTGCCTTCCCAGTTTAACAATCAAAATTTACTTTTTTACGAAGCAATATTTGATGTAATATTATGGTTTAATGACCTCATCTATTGGCATGAAAGCATTCTTCCTTAACTTTGGCAACTAATTATTTACAAGCATGGCCAAAACAAAACAAATTCGCACAAAAAAATCAGAAGAATTCTTACGCAATTACCTTAACAATGCCTCTCCAACTGGTTATGAGAGTGAAGGTCAAAAATTGTGGTTAGAATACATTAGACCTTATATAGATGAAAGCTTTGTAGACACGTATGGAACAGCAGTGGCCATCATAAATCCGGAATCCAAGTACAAAGTGGTAATCGAAGCTCATGCTGATGAAATATCATGGTATGTTCATTACATTACCAAGGATGGATTTATTTATGTACGTAGAAATGGCGGCTCTGACCATATGATTGCACCGTCCAAACGAGTAAACATACACACCAAAAAAGGATTAGTGAAGGCCATTTTCGGTTGGCCAGCTATACATACTAGAAACAACAACAGTGGCAAAGGAGAAGCCACGCCAAAAACCAACAACATCTTTTTGGATTGCGGTTGCAGCAGCAAAGAAGAGGTGGAAAAATTGGGCGTGCATGTGGGCTGCGTAATCACCTATGAAGATGAATTCATTTCACTGAATGATAAATACTATGTAGGCCGTGCATTGGATAACCGTATAGGAGGTTATATGATTGCCGAAGTGGCTAGATTGCTGCAAAAAAACAAAAAACAACTGCCTTTTGGCTTGTACATTACCAATGCGGTTCAAGAGGAAGTGGGATTGCGCGGGGCGCAAATGATTGTGGAGAAGATTCAACCAGATGTAGCCATCGTAACAGACGTCTGCCACGATACACAAACGCCCATGATCAATAAAATAGAGCAGGGCGATTTTGAGTCTGGCAAGGGCCCGGTGATTGCCTATGGACCTGCCGTGCAAAACAATTTACGCGAATTGATTCTAGATACGGCCGAGGCGAATAAAATACCCATACAGCGTTATGCTGCTTCACGGTCAACAGGTACCGATACCGATGCCTTTGCCTATGCCAATGGAGGTGTAGCCTCTGCCCTAATTTCTTTGCCCTTGCGCTATATGCACACAACAGTTGAAATGGTGCATCAAGAAGATGTAGAAATGGTGATTCGTTTGATTTATGAAAGCTTGTTGAAGATTGAAGACGGCCAAGATTTTGGATATTTAAAATAAACTTCTAAACGAAAGGTGGCTTGGCTTGCATATAGTCTTGCCATTCTATGATAAGGTATTTGTACTTGAGGGTTTTTCCCTTGCGATCTTCTAAGGGCAAAATGCCCAAATCAAAACTAAAATAATAGGTTTGCCCGCGTTTGTTTTTCCATTGGTGTGTAAAATATGCCGGATTGAAACCTTCTGCATGCAATACCTCTCGGCGCAAAGATGTCATTCCTGTTCGGTTGTATTTCTTGAGCACTTTTCGGTTGGTCTTTAACTGACGGTTGATGCTAAAATATTTTTGATCTTCTATTATTTTGCGCTCGTAATGATAAATGCTTTTGCAATTTGAGCTGCAGAACTTTTTATCTATTCTACCCTTGAAACTTTGATCGCAAACTGGGCAGATGGTTGCTTTTTGTGTATTAGACTGATTCATTTACCTCTATTCGATTTTAATCATTTATAAACGGTTACAAACGCATATTACACGTTTATTCTACGAATAAAAGATAATTTTTTTTTATTTATACAAAATGGAATCTCTCACTTTAATACACCTCTCGGTTGATGAAGGCCCTATGATTGGCTTACGCTATCGACACAGTCCACTTATCGACAAACTGTTAAAAGGCATTCCTAGTGTACGCTGGGTAGAGGAACACAAGATGAATTGTGTGCCCAATCATCCAACATATTTTAATGAATTGATGGACACTTTTAAAGGGCATGTGTGGTTGGATTTGGAAAAATTTACAGGCAACAGTTATGGGCAAGAAGCACAACCCTTAAGCATGCAGCAATTGAGAAAACGGGAATTGCCATCAAGATGGAAAAGCTGTCCTACTGCATTTTATGATGCTTTGGAAATGCGGCGCTATTCTCTGCAAACTGCCAAAACTTATGTGAGTTTGTTTGAACGTTTTTTGAATTACTTTGCTGAACATGAAGCCGATGAATTGAGTGAAATAGAAGTAAGGGAATTCTTGTTGAAAAAGCATGAAGAAGGTGTTTCGGACAGTTTACTGAACCAATACATCAATGCCATAAAGTTCTATTATGAGGTGGTAAAAGGCATGCCGCATCGCTTCTATGACATACGAAGGCCACAGAAAAAGCATAAACTGCCTGTGGTTTTGTCGAAAAAGGAGGTGCAACGCCTATTTATGGTCTGCAAAAACATCAAACACCGTTGCATTATTGGCTTGTTGTACAGTGCAGGTTTACGCAGAAGCGAACTGCTGAATTTAAAGGTACAGGACATAGATAGCGACCGCATGTGCATTCATGTGAAGAATGCCAAAGGTGGGAAAGACCGCATCAGCATCTTAAGTAAATCGTTGTTAACTGACTTAAGAAAGTACTACAGGCAATATCGACCTAAAACCTTTATTGTAGAGGGAATTAAAGGGCAATCTTATTCTGGCTGCAGTGTCGGGAAAGTAGTTGACCGCATGGCCAAAAGAGCAAATATTCAGAAAAAAGTAAGTCCGCATACATTACGGCACAGTTTTGCCACGCATTTGTTAGAATCAGGTACTGATTTGCGCTATATTCAGGCTTTATTGGGTCATAGCAGTAGTAAGACTACAGAAATTTATACCCACGTGGCTACGAGCCAATTAGGACAAATAGAGAGTCCGTTAGATTCCTTAAATTTGGCAGAACTATAGCGTGGATAAACGGACAAGTCCGTTTACACGCATGTTAGGCACAAGCTGAACAAACAATAAAACTAAAAAAATAACCTTTATGAAATTAGAAAATATATTAGATAAACTCGGCTCGATAGAAAAAAACTCGTTTATCAAAATAATAGACAATATCATATCTAAAAACCCAAAAAACAATAAAGAAATCGAAAAGATTTTAAGTTCTTCAGACAAAGGTTTAAAATCGGTTGATAATCAAAATATTTCAAAGATTTTTTCGCTAACGGCAAACGAATTTCAAGAACACATAAAATGCGAGTTTCAAGAAATCACATCACAATTAGATATTCTTATTGACATTATTATTCGAGATGGAAACTGCATTATGAAACAAGATTGGTTTTCAAGATTATATGAAAACGAAATCAAACACATAAAAAGCAGAATCAAAACATTAAACGCAGATTTTGAAAACGACAAATCGGAATTAAGCTCAGCACGAAAAAGAGATTATAAAATTTACAAAGCGTGTTTACATACTGCATATCACAATGACATTGCTAACAATAGAGAAGCAAAAATAACATCAGACGAACTCTCAATAATATTAACACTTTCAAAACAACTTGGACTCTCACAAGAAGAAATAAAATTGATTAACTACTCAATTTTATCTATCAAAAAAATCGATATTCAAGATGTCATAAAAGGACTTAAAAATATTGGTGTTATTTTCTATTCCAACAAGGAAAACACAATTTACGTTGCTGACGAAATGGTAAGAATGCTACGTAAAATAAGAGAAAAAGAAGTTGCAGAAAAATTTTACCGAAGAACTCTTAAACTTTTGAGAGAACCAATAATAAATCAAATTGCAAGAGAACACAATATTGATCGAAAATTATCATATTCTCAAAAAATTGAAGAAATAATAAAAGAAGGGGTTTCGTTTACAAATCTGCTTTTAGATGACATTTACAAATCAGGTAGTACACTAACTGAAAAGAAAAAGACTTTAAATGAGCTTTGCGAAAAGAGTTTAAACATAAAAAACTTAAAAGGAAGCACATTAGATGATAAAATCAGTAGTTTAATTCAACATTTTGAAAATGTTGAGCGTGATGAAAAAGTGGGCATTTCATTAGATGGTTTTAATAAATTACTAACAGAATTAAACCTGTCTTTACCTAAGCTGAATGTACAAATGAAAAATCAATTTGAGTTACAAGATGAGTTTGTGCTCAAAGCAGATTTTCTACTTGATTACAATATTAAACCAAGAGACATTTTAGATTTAATTGAGAAAAAGGACTTGACTAAATTCATCAAGGAAAATAGAATTAAGCAACGTGGTGATGATATTTTAAACATTCTCGAACATTATAAAGATGTTGAGAACTTATATTTAGAGAATTATGAAAATGTCGCTTATAGAAATTTAAACTTGCTAAAAGAGAACGGAATCATAGTAAAAGAAAGCGAACTTGGAATCAAGTTTGAGGATTTGACCAAGGTAATTTTCAAAGATTTAGGATTCAATGTTGATGACGCTTTCAAAAAGAGTCTGAACACCAAAAAGGATATGATGGATATTCTTTTAAATTTAGATAATAACGAAATTATCATTGTAGAGTGTAAAACAAGCAAAGAAAGAGGTTATAATAAATTCAGTTCTGTTTCAAGACAGTTAAAATCGTATCAGAATTTAGCTCTCAAAAATGATTTAAGAATTGTAAAAATCCTGCTTGTTGCACCAGAGTTCAGTGATGACTTCGTAACTGACTGCGAAATGGATACAGAAATGAATTTATCACTTATTACTGCTTCTACTCTATCCAATATTTCGGAGGCATTTAAGACATCAAAATACACGGAATTTCCTCACGTTTTATTCCGAGATATTGTAATTAATGAGGAGCGAATTTTGAAAGCATTAAGAAAAAGATAAAAAGCCAGTGCCTAACAATGGCTATACATAATGCGGGTTTTCTGCTAAACGAAAGGTCAGCACATTTAATAATGTCCGCCAATACTTTAATTTAGTATTTAAAGTGAATAAATTAAAAACAAAATATAAACTCTTGGCTACGTGCAAATTTGAAAACTCCACTTTTCAAATCCCGCACTACGCATAGCCGGGTCGTTAGCAAAAATTATATAACATGACATTAACAGAAGCAAGAGAAAGAATATCAAAAAGGAATCAATCAATAACATCTGAATCAAATTCTGAGTTTGTAACTAAATGCTTTAAAGATTCACTAACAGACATAGATAAGGTTTCTAAGGGGAAATTCAACAGACAAGAAAACTCAATTGACTTTAACGCAATAGCAAAAGGAATAAAATTGCATTCCAAAGTTACAGTAGACCTCCTATCTAACAATGATGAAATCATAAAAGCTGACTCTTACCTATTAGTTAGGTTTGACCTTGTTAGCATGATTACACTTATTGACAACATCATTAATAGAGGTGCATAATTCATCTATTTGACCAAACCTGACTTGATGACTTTTAATTATAGTTAAAATCAATTGCTGAGAAGCCATTTCAACCGACAGACTTTCGTTGTTGTCGCTATAAATTAAATCAAGAAAGTAATGTGAGGACTTCTTTAAGGCACTTATTAGATTATCTTTATCAGACATAAATAAAACTTTTAAACGATTAAAATATAATAAAAATGGAAAACGAAATAAGAGAACTATCAGAAAAAATTGAAGGACTAACTAGCGGAGATTTAAAAACTATAAAATCTGATATAGATTCAATTAAACAAACGCTAGAAGGCATCCAAAACACTTTATCTGACATTAAAAAATCTATTGAACAACAGTAGAGTGTCTTAACACATTTGACAGAGATGATGTTATGTTGTAACATTCATGCACTGTTTTGCCTGACATTTTCTTAGCAAACTCATAAGTCATTTTAATCTCTTTGTCTGACAAATCTTCGTGAAATAATTTTTTGTTTTTGCAATCTTCTAATGGTAGCATAATAAATAAAAACTTTTGCTAACATCACCTATAAAACATAAGCTATGTTAGCTGATTAATAATATGCCTAAACTATGTTGCGTAGGTTTAACTAAAATAGTTAGCTTACATTTCATAGCTAGGCGTTAGCAAAAATTAAAAAATAATTACAAGTTCATTAATGTTTGGTTTATTACTTTCAATAGAATTTAGACATTCCCCAAGTGACTTCTATGACGTTCTTGTTGCTTGGTATTTATTCGTTGGGTTTTTTATACTGTTAGCATGGCCAGTCTATTTATTTATGAGAAATTCGAGATATTTAATAATTAAAAGACTTTACAAAAATATCCTGCTATTTCCTTTTTTTTATTTTGCTCCTATTCCAATTTGGTACATACTCGGAATATTAGGATTATCGTTCAAATATGATTTTGGAGTAATATTTTGTATATCAATATTGATTTTTACTTGGAAGATAGTTTTAAAAAAAAATCTGCTTTAAAGTGATTCTAAACAGAAACGCACCATACTTTAAATGTTAGAAAAAATTAAAAAAATGCATTTTAGAAACTCTAATTCAAGTTTAAGGGTATGTTATACTCTTATACTTATTAGTCTACTGTTTTTTCCGTTAACTATATTTTCTCAGAAAGCTAAAGAGAAAATTCTAATTCCTTACAACAATTCGACAAATTGGGGTTTCTCAAATTACAATGGAAAAATTATAATTGAATGTCAATATGACTTTGTTAACTTATTTAGAAATGGTTATGCTAGAATTGGAATTGATGATAAACAAGGACTAATTGATGAAGTCGGAAACTACAAAATTAAACCAATTTATGATGAAGTTATCAACTTTATAAATGGTCGAGCATTTGTGAAAAGTGATTCAATTTGGCAATGTTTAGATACCAATCTTAATGAAATATTCAAGATAAATGTAGACAAAATAGGCATCTTCGTTCATGACTTAGCACTAATACGAAAACAAAGCAAGTATGGGGTAATTAATAGAAACGGATTACTAATATTATCTCCCGAATATGAAGAACTCATTATTCTGAAAAATACTTTTCGATTGAAGAAAGAGAATTTTTGGGGAGTATTAAATCATAATAACGATACTTTATTACCTTTTGAATATGATTCATTAAGTTCAGACAATGAGGAAGTAATATTCACTTTAAATGGGAATCACTTCACTTTGAGAGACACATCTAATCAAAAAATTTCAAAATATGAATTCATGGATATTGGTTCATTTGTTGATGGGTTAGCACCAGTAAAAATTGATAATAAATGGGGGTTCATTGATAAAAAAGGAAAAATTAAAATAAAACCACAATTTGATGCAGCAAACTATTTTTTGGAAGATAAAGCTGCAGTAAGCAAAAATTATAAATGGGGGTATATTGATAAAAAAGGAAGAGAACTCACCCCCATAATATACGAAAGAGCTTTTAATTTTAATGAAGATAGAGCTACTGTTGCAAGTGTAAGTCCAGGAATGAGAGAGTTAACAATCAAAGGAGAAAAAGTTAAATTGTATTCTTCAGATTATGAATACTATCTTATAAATGAAAAATTTGAAAAGATTGAAATGGAAACTTACCAATATATCAATCATGTTTTTGGTGGTGTGGCAATTTTTATGGAATTTAATAAACAGGGACTAATGGATAAAAATGGAAAAATTCTCGTCAAAGCAAAATACCTAGAAATTACACCAATGAAAAATAATTTATACATTGTTAAAAGAAGCTCGGGAAACTATAGAAAACCATATTTTGGCTACATGAACTCAGATGGATTTGAATATTTTAAAATTGAATGATATGAAATGGATTACTTATGTATTTTTAGCATTTTTACTTTTAGCATGCTCTAAGAAAACATCAATAATTACAACAGACTCGAATGACCCTCGTTTAAAAACAATATCAGGCACTTGGTATCGAATACCTTATGATAGCTATTATGTTTCCAAATATAATCGGATAAAAAATGATTCAGCATTTAACACAATGACATTCCTTGATGAAAAAACCTTGCTTTTTAGCTTTTTAGACAGACCTAAATATAACGGTAAAAGGCAATATTTTATTAAAGGCAATTTTCTCTACACCGAAAATTATGACAATAAGTACGAATATAGCAAATTGGAAATTCTTAAAATTTCATCTGATTCATTAGAGTTAAGACAGCGAGGCATTAAGGATATAACTGAACCTTTTCTATGTGGTAATGGGGAGATTTTTAAAATATCAATGAAACCTGCGGTTTTTGGATATTCTAAAAATTCTTTTTCTGACTTTATAAACCAAAACGCAGATTCTTTAGATAGTTATTCAGACGGAGATAGAGCAGCAATTCAGTTTGATGTTAATTGTGAAGGTAAGGTATGTAATGTTATACATTATGAGAATATGTATTCAAAAACAAAATTCGCAATTCAAATGAAAGAAATTGTAAAACGCATGCCAGATTGGCAACCAGGAATGCAAAGAGAGAAATATGTAAACTTTCAGTTTGTCAAATTATTTGAATTAACAAATAATAAAATAGGGATAAAAGAAATAAGATAAAACTTAATTATATATTATCGGCTTGACTTTAATTTTTACAAACTTACAACTACTCCAATTCGCACCAATGTTTGACAGAGTATTTAGCTCAAAAATTTACTTAATTTCCTGACTAAATAAACTTCATCGAATTAGATTTTCAACAACCAAAACCGCAAGCTTTTGTATCCCAATTTAGTGCTTAGTTTCTGAAAATTGGACTACTTACTTGACTCGAGTATTTTCTTTTGAGTAGTTGATTGTGAGAATAATAACTTTTGCTAACAGGCTGTATAAAACATTGTGAATAAGGTGGTTTATTATCTCTTTTCCCTATCTGTTACTCCGCAAAATCCGCTCACGTATTTTGTAGAAAGGAAGAAGAAACAAAACAGTTTCACGGTTTTTGCTCACCAGTAACTTGAAAGTGTTACTTTTATCTAACTCACAACGTTTCATACAGAGGCGTTGTGTACAATTCGAGTTTTCGCTTTCTTCTTACTTTTCTGCTAAAGTGCCTCTTCTCTGCTTTCTTTGTTTCGATTCGTTCTGCTTCCGCTAGTGGTATTTATGATCGGTGCAGTTTGGTGG
>Ga0316208_1000409_pt1 | contig 54312 bp, 52 predicted proteins | sample 3monopyrite_MG_FD_204944 | JGI IMG/M metagenome (GOLD analysis project Ga0316208, IMG submission 204944) | Microbial mat bacterial communities from mineral coupon in-situ incubated in ocean water Damariscotta River, Maine, United States -... | ecosystem: Environmental > Aquatic > Marine >... | reverse complement strand
AATCAATATATGTAAAAATTATCCCATAAAAAAACCGTTTCCTCATTAAAAGAAACGGTTTTTTTAATCTCATAAAGAGAAAGTAATAGAATTATTTTTTAGCTATAAATGCTAATTTAATCACTTCTGGGTATTTTTTTCCAAATTTAGAATAACACCAAGTTTTAAGAGACTCTTGTTCATCTGAATTAGAAATCCATCTCAACGCTTTGTTTAATTCTTTTTGAAATAATAGCTTATCAAAGCTCACTTTTAATAATATTTCTTTACAAAGTTCTAACATATTTTGTTTTTGTTTGAGGTGTAAATATATGAATTATATCGATAAGAACTAAATTAAATCCGATAAAACTTATTAACAATCCGACAAAAAACATTGTAGGTGTTAAAGGTGTTAGTGTTAAGTTATTTTAGAATTTTCAAGTAATTCATTAACCAACAAAGGTACTCCGACTGTGGCATTTTCTTTAATGAATCTACATTTGCTATCTTTTATTTTGATGTCATTTGGGTCAATTAAAACCAGTTTACATTTATTTTTTATGTTATGAATTAAACTCGCTGCCGGATATACATTTAATGATGTACCAATAACAACAAATAAATCAGCATCTTTAACAATATTTTCTGCTGTATTCATTTCTGGTACTGCTTCACCAAACCAGACTACATGAGGTCGTAATTGTTTACCTAACGGACAACAGTCACCTAGTTTTAAGTCAGAATCTATATGAAAATATTGGTCAGATAATTCTGAAGTTTTTGCCTTTAAAATTTCGCCATGCAAGTGTAAAACATTTGTGGAACCAGCTCTTTCGTGTAAATCATCAATATTTTGAGTAATGATTGACACATCAAAATGATTTTCTAATTGGGCTAAAGCAGTATGGGCTCTATTTGGTTTAGCTTCTAAAACTTGTTGCCTTCTTTGATTATAAAAATCGAGAACCAATTCAGGGTTTTTAGCCCATGCTAAAGGTGTTGCTACATCTTCAATTTTAAATTTTTCCCATAATCCACCCGTGTCTCTAAATGTGCCAAGTCCACTTTCAGCACTAATTCCGGCTCCGGTTAAAATTACAATTTTCATTTTTTGATTCAATTTTCTGTACTAAATTTATAAATTATTATCCAACAACCTATTAAATTGGCAATTATTCTTTTAAAAATACGTATATCTTTACAACGATTAAATATATTTAAAATTTGAATAAAGTCAGGTTATACATATTAACACTTATAACGCTATTTACCTTTAATGGTTGGGCTCAAAATAGTACGCTTATTCAAAAAAGGATTCAATTTAGTACAGATACTATTCAATTTGATTCTATCTCAATTTATCGTTTTAATTTTAAAGTTGAGGTAAATGATGTTGAACTGTCTCCTAAATATTATTATCTAGATGCCATAAAGTCGAGATTATTGTTTAAAGATACCTTGTTGTTAAACATAATAAAGCTGTCATATTCTTATTTGCCAATAGATTTATCTCTACCTTTTTACCATAAAAATGATTCAATAATTGTGTCTGATACAGTTACGGATGTAAACCCATTTTTATATTCAGTGTCATCACAAAATAAAGGGCAAGATTTATTTGGCGCATCACAATTACATAAACAAGGCAGTATTTCGAGAGGCGTAACGGTTGGTAATACACAAAATTTGTCATTACAGTCAACGCTTAATCTACAATTAAATGGTAAAATTGGACCTGATTTATATATGAAAGGTGCCATTTCGGATGATAATATTCCTTTTCAGCCTGACGGAAACACCCAAAAGTTACAAGAGTTTGACCAGGTATACATGAAGATATACAACGATAAATTTGCGGTTATTGGCGGAGATTTTTGGTTGAGAAAACCGGCTGGATATTTTCTAAATTATAGTAAACGAACACAAGGTTTGTCACTTGAATATTATCAAGATTCTGCCAATCATAAAGTGAGTATGGCTTATTCTAAAGGTAAATTTGCTAGAAATGTTGTACAAGGTATTGAAGGTAATCAAGGGCCTTATCGGTTAAAAGGGGCAGAAAATGAACAGTTTATTATTGTTTTAGCTGGAACAGAAAAAGTAATAATTGATGGAGAATTATTAAAAAGAGGCCAAGAGTTTGATTATACCATTGATTATAACACGGCACAAATTACATTTACAGCCAATCGATTAGTGACTAAAGATAAAAGAATTATTGTTGAATTTCAGTATTCAGATTTAAATTATGCCCGCTCATTATTTGCATATAATGCTAATTTTAAAGGTCAAAAATATAAAGGTTGGGTAAATTATTATTCCGAACAAGATTCAAAAAATCAACCCATTCAGCAGTCATTGTCACAAGATGATAAGTTTTTGTTGTCAAATTCTGGCGATAGTTTAAATTTTGCCTTGTCAAATAGTATTGATAGTGTCGGTTTTTTTGATAGCCGAGTGTTGTATGCTTTAGTTGATAGTATGGGTTATGACAGTGTTTTGGTTTTTAGCGTGGCTCCTGATAGCGCATTTTTCCAAGCTAGTTTTCAGTTTGTTGGTGCCGGAAATGGAAATTATATTCTGGATAAATTTACGGCCAATGGAAAAGTGTATAAATGGGTTGCGCCTGTTGGAGGTGTGCCTCAAGGCGATTATGAACCTGTAAGGTTATTAATAGCACCACAACGCAAACAAATGTTTACTGTTGGTGGCGAATATCAATTGCATAAAACAACAAAAGCACGTGCCGAATTGGCGTATTCAAGTTTTGATAAAAATACATTTTCTAAATTAAACAGTGAAGACGATCAAGGAATAGCTGTTAAAGTAGGGCTGGAGTCTAATTTTACTTTGGATTCATTAAAAAAACGACAATTAATAGGTCGTGCAAATGTGGAGTATAATCATCAAAATTTTACATCTATCCAATGGTTTAGATCGGCTGAATTTGATAGGGATTGGAACGTGAGAAATAAAAACTTTAGTGGTTATCAATTTATTTCGTCTGCCGATATTACACTAAGACAAGGTTCTTATGCCGAGTTAACGTACCGAATGGAAAATTTAATTTGGGGAGAGGATTACCAAGGGTGGAAAAACAATGTAATAAGTCGATACAAAAAAAACGGCTATAATTTTTCATTGAATGGCAGTTGGCTATTGTCTGATGGTGTTGAAAAATCTGATTTTTTACGACATAAATTATCATTTTCAAAGTCTTGGAAAAAAATTAAAATTGGTATTGATGATATTCATGAACGGAATAAATTTTTTTTAGCAAATAGTTCAGCTTTATCCCCTTTGTCATATCAATTTTTTGATGTTAAAACTTATATTTCATCTTCAGATTCTTTAATCAATAAATATGAAATGTATTATCAACAACGCTACGATTGGGGTTCAGATTCGACTCAATTAAGACAATCTGCAATGGCACAAAATTATGGGATAAACACTCAGTTTTTAAAAAATCGTAACAATACCTTAAAGTTAAATGTGAATTACAGAGTCCTTAATATATTAGACACAAATTTAATTAGTGCTAAGCCAGAAAACACCATTTTAGGCCGAATTGAACATCATTTGAAATTATTTAAAGGCGTTTTTACAACAAATACATTTTATGAACTTGGGTCGGGGTTAGAATTGAAAAAAGAGTTTGTGTATTTACTCGTGAACCCAGGTCAAGGTGCGTACAGTTGGATTGATTATAATAATGATGGCGTTAAAGATTTAGGTGAATTTGAAATTGCTCAATTTACAGATCAAGCTGAATATATACGTGTTTTTTTACCGACAAATGAATATGTTAGAACCTATAATAATCAATTTTCGCAAACTATTTTTATTAAACCTGAACGAATATGGAGAAATAAGAAAGGGATTAAACGTCAAATTGCTCGATTTTCAAACCAATTGGTATATAAAGTAAATCGAAAAACCAATTATGAAAAAGGTCTAAATGGTTTTAATCCGTTTGTAGTTACTATTTCTGACACAACATTAATTAGCACAAATTCTACCTTTAGAAATACCCTTTATTTTAATAGAATAAACTCTAAATTTGGATTTGATTATACGTATCAAGAAAATGGATCAAAAATTTTATTGTCTAATGGATTTGATTCTCGGCAACATACCTTTAATAAACTTAAATTACGGTGGAACATTACCAAACAACACACGATTAAATTAGAAGGGTTGGTTGGGCGAAAAAAGTCTGAAAGTGATTATGCGCCAAATCGAAATTATTTTATATCGTATCAAGAAATTAAACCTGTCTATGCATTTCAACCTAACACAAAATTTCGGTTGAGTTTAAACGGTAAATTTTCTCAAAAATATAATCAGTCTGACCTAAATGAAATAGCAGTTATTAAAAATATAGGATTTGAATTTAGATTTAATCAACCAAAAAAAGGTAGTTTTTTAGGGCAAATAAATTTTATTCAGATTGATTATAATGCGTCTAATAATAGTTCGTTGGCTTATGAAATGTTAGAGGGGTTAAAAACCGGAAATAATTTTACGTTAGGACTTTCATACCAAAGGAAAGTAGCTAAAAATTTACAACTCAACTTTAATTATAACGGACGTAAATCTCCAAATAATCCAATGATTCATTCTGGTGGTATGGAATTAAGAGCGTTTTTTTAGACCAACTTTTCTGTCGTATCATAAGCGGATAATTGTTACTTTTGTGACCATAAATTTAATAACCATGAAAATCAATACTGCAGAATTTGTAATGAGTAATCAAGATGTTGCTAAATGTCCGATTCCTCAAATTCCAGAATATGCCTTTATTGGTCGTTCTAATGTCGGAAAATCTTCATTAATAAATATGTTGGCTAATATTAAAAACTTGGCTAAAACATCTGGTAAACCAGGTAAAACCAGATTAATAAATCATTTTATTATGAATAAAAGTTGGTTTTTAGTTGATTTACCAGGTTATGGTTTTGCAAAAGCAAGTAAGGCTCACCGTAATAAATATGAGAAGTTTATTAATGAATACATGCTGAAACGTGAAAATTTAATGAATGTTTTTGTGTTGATTGACAGCCGGCATGCTCCACAAAAAATTGACCTTGAATTTATGGAGTGGTTAGGAACAAGTAGTATTCCTTTTTCTATTATTTTTACTAAAATAGATAAATTGAATCGCTCTCAAAAAGGTACTTTTTTAAAAGAATATATTGCTCACATGTTAATTTCATGGGAAGAAATGCCGCCTTATTTTATAACATCATCTCAAACCAAAGAGGGAAAAGAAGAAGTTTTAGAATATATTGAAAAAATAAATGGAATGTTTAAAAAGTAATTTTAAGTGTTTTTTATTGCCAAAGTATTATTGCCAATGTAAATAAATTAGAGTTTATAAGTTTAATTTGTTATATTTGAATTAAAACAATAAACAGTGAGATTTAATATAAGCCCTAATTCTGTAAACTATGACCAATTAAAGTCAGATTTACAAGAGAAATTTCCTGAATATTCATTTGCTATGAGAGGAAAACAATTTTTAGTAGCAAAAAAGTCGAGTACAATTGGTGCTAATATTGTGATTAGAAAAAACAAACTAATGGTTGCAGGTAATTTTCCAACAGTTGGAGGTACAATTATCTTTATATTGTGTTTTTTTTACTTGGTTTTTTGATTCCATTAATTATTTACTTGCTTTTCATTCTAAAATGAAAGGGTTAGAAAAAGAAATTGGAGCGTATTTACAAGAAAAATATGAAGTTAATAATGTGTAGCTAATACTTTAATAATGTTCAGTGTACATAAAATCAAATAAGCTACTGTCTATTTTATTCGTATAACCTTTTTCTATTTCGCCATATTCATTATTCACATATTTTGAATTGCTATATTTATTAACTTTCTATGACGTAAAGGCGGATTACGTTGTTGCTCTACAAGTTTTTTTACTTTTTTATTGTAATCTACAAATTCAAAATATGGGACTTTACAGGGTTTGTTCTTGATCACATGACGTTAAAATAAGAATAACAATAATAAAAAGGGAAATATTTTTCATTTTACAAATATAAAAAAAGCCCTCACAAAATGTGAAGGCTCATTATATATATAAAAGGGTAGATTAAAAAATTATTTTACAGAGTCACAAACAGCTTTAAAAGCATCTGGGTGATTCATTGCTAAATCAGCTAATACTTTTCTGTTTAATTTTACTCCTTTTGCATTTACTTTCCCCATGAATTGAGAGTAACTCATTCCATGCATTCTAGCACCTGCGTTAATTCTTTGAATCCAAAGTTTTCTAAAATTTCTTTTCTTTTGTTTACGACCTACGTAAGCGTAAGCCATACCTTTTTCAACTGCATTTTTAGCTACAGTCCAAACATTTTTTCTTCTACCAAAGTATCCTTTGGCAAGCTTCATTACAGCTTTTCTTTTTCTTCTTGACGCTACTGCGTTCTTAGCTCTTGGCATAATTTTAAGTTTTTTGGTAGTTAGTGTTCAATTTAAAATTGAATCTTAGTTACTAAATACCGGGTTAACAATAAACCTCCTAATCACATGTTAGGATTTGTTTTTTTTAAAGTCCAATTCCTAATTGTTGTCTGATATTAGCTTCATCTGATTTATGAACTAATCCACTCTTAGTTAATTTGGCTTTTCTTTTTTTACTCTTTTTAGTCAAAATGTGACTTTTAAAAGCGTGTTTTCTTTTTAATTTACCAGTACCAGTAACTTTAAATCGTTTTTTGGCACTAGATTTTGTTTTCATTTTAGGCATTACTTCAAATATTAGTTACCCTCTTTTTATATATACTCTTTATCCGACTAAATCGGAATTTTATTTCTTTTTAGGATTAATCATCATAATCATTTTTTTACCTTCTAATTTTGGTAATTGTTCGATTACTCCGTACTCCTCAAGTTCTTGTGCAAATTTCAATAATAAAATTGAACCTCTGTCTTTAAACACAATAGATCGTCCTTTAAAAAAGACAAAAGCCTTAACTTTAGCACCATCTTTTAAAAATCCAATAGCATGTTTTAATTTAAATTGAAAATCATGATCTTCTGTATTTGGACCAAAACGAATCTCTTTAATTACAACTTTACTTTGTTTTGATTTAAGTTCTTTTTGTTTCTTTTTTTGTAAGAATAAAAATTTCTTATAATCAATAATTTTACAAACCGGAGGTTTAGCATTAGGTGATATTTCTACTAAGTCTAAATCAGCATCATTAGCCATTGCAATTGCTTTTGCAATACTAACCACTTCTGCTCCATCATCAGATACCACTCTTACTTCTTGCGCACGAATTTTTTCGTTTACCTTGTAAGGCTCTTCTTTACGAAAAGGTCTTCTACCTCTATTGTTTCTTCTTACTGCTATAGTTCGTTACTCCTTTCTTTATATTGGCAAAAGCCAACATTATTTAACTTCTATTTCTTTTTTAACTTCTTCTGAAATGAATATTGCAAATTCTTCTAGTCCTTTAACTCCTAAGTCCCCCTCTCCATGCTTTCGAACAGCAACTGTTCCATTTTCTTCTTCTTCACCGCCAACAATTAGCATATACGGGATTTTTTTAATTTCGTTATCACGAATTTTCCGTCCTGTTTTTTCACTTCTGTCGTCAATAAAAGCGCGAATATCGTAATTATTTAGAACTTTTAAAACTTTTTCGGCATATTCCTGATGTTTTTCGCTAATTGGTAGTATTGCAACTTGGTCAGTTGTAAGCCATACTGGGAAGTTTCCACCACAATGCTCTAGTAATACAGCAACAAATCTTTCCATAGATCCAAATGGAGCTCTATGAATCATTACAGGTCTGTGCATATTATTGTCAGATCCTTTAAATTCTAGTTCAAAGCGTTCGGGTAAATTATAATCAACCTGAATTGTACCTAGTTGCCATTCACGACCTAAAGCATCTTTAACCATAAAATCTAACTTAGGGCCATAAAATGCAGCCTCACCATATTCAATTACTGTATTTAGGCCTTTTTCTTCCGTTGCTTCAATAATTGATGCTTCAGCTTTAGCCCAATTTTCGTCTGACCCAATATATTTTTGTTTATTGTCTGGGTCTCGTAACGATATTTGTGCTCTAAAATTTTCAAAACTCAATGTTTTAAAAATGTATAACACTAAATGTATAACTTTTAAAAATTCTTCTTTTACTTGTTCGGGTGTGCAAAAAATATGTGCATCATCTTGTGTAAAGCATCTTACACGAGTTAAACCATGTAATTCTCCACTTTGTTCATACCTATAAACTGTTCCAAATTCTGCATAGCGCAAAGGTAAGTCTTTATAAGATTTTGGTGAAGCTTTATAAATTTCACAATGATGAGGGCAGTTCATTGGTTTTAATAAAAATTCTTCTCCTTCATGTGGTGTTGTAATAGGTTGAAAAGAATCTTCACCATATTTTTCGTAATGCCCTGACGTTATATACAGGTTTTTATGTCCAATATGTGGTGTAATTACTTGGTCATACCCGCCTTTTTTTTGTGCTACTTTTAAAAAATCTTCAAGTCTTCCTCTTAATGCTGCGCCTTTAGGTAACCAAAGGGGTAATCCTGAACCAACATTTTGAGAAAAAGTAAATAATTCTAATTCACGACCTAATTTTCTATGATCCCTTTTTTTTGCTTCTTCAAGCATTTCAAGGTATTCATTTAATTCTTTATTTTTAGGAAAAGTAATCCCATAAATACGGGTTAATTGTTGTCTTTTTTCATCACCTCTCCAATAGGCACCTGCAATTGACATTAACTTAATTGATTTTATAAATCCAGTATGAGGAATGTGAGGTCCACGACATAAATCTGTAAATTGGCCTTGTGTGTAAAATGTAATTGTTCCGTCCTCTAAGCCTTCAAGCAATTCTAATTTATACTCGTCATCCTTTTCAGTGAAGTATTTAATGGCATCTGCTTTAGAAATATCTTGACGAACAAATTTATTTTTTTGCTTAGCCAATTCTTTCATTTTGGCTTCAATTTTTGGTAAATCCTCATCTGTGATGTGGTTACCTCTTAAATCAATGTCATAATAAAAACCTCTTTCTATCGGAGGGCCAATGGCTAATTTTACACCTGGATATAAAAACTCAATAGCCTCTGCCATTAAGTGAGCAGACGAATGCCACATAGCCATTTTTCCATTGTCGTCATTCCAAGTTAATAAACTTACCGTTGAATCTGAAGTTAAAGGACGGGTTGCGTCAATTATTTCTCCGTTAACTTCTGCCGCAAGTACATTTCTTGCTAACCCTTCACTAATACTTAAAGCTACATCTAAAGACGTTGAACCGTTTTCATATTCTTTAATTGTGCCGTCTGGTAAGGTAATTTTTATCATCTTTATTACTTCTTTTTATTTAAAAACTATACAAAAGTACACAAAACATCAAAAATATCCATCATTCTATATTGATTTTGATGCATAAAAAAACTCCCTACAGTTTGTGTAGGGAGTTATTCTTGTATTTTTACAATTTTATTAATTTTTATAGCCCATCACCAATACTACTGCACCTCTATCTTCAATTTTTGGTTTAGAATTATTAGCGCCTTTTGTAGCTGGGATTTCATAGTTTACAAACACTCTTTTTAGTCTGCTAGCCTTTTTATTAACGCTCTTGTATGCTGTATTCAAATCTTTAGTTTGAATAACAGTGTTTTTACCTGAAACATTACTGAGTTCTTTTAAAAGAATTCTATTTTTATTTGTTTTGTCAGCGTTGTAAATTTTAACCTTTACATTTTTCGGTGCTGATTTTCCGTTAAAAGCTAATCTATATTCCGTATTATTAAATAAATAAATTTCAACTTCTTTAACTTGTTTGTATGTTTTGTAGTTAAAATATGTTGTTTTATAGCCATCATATAAATATGGTCTAATTTCTTTTTTAGCTTCTGATTTATTAGACTTAATATTTGCTTTAAATTCTGTTAAATTTGATACGGTTTGAGCAAATAATAGAGCTACTCCAAAAAATGCTAGAAATAATATACCCTTTTTGTTCATGTTTTTAATTTTTTAAATGAGTTTTAAACTCTCTGTTAATGTTTCATTTTTTTTTAAAGATATTGACTTAATATAGTTAAGGCTAATATCATACCAAACTTTATGCGTTAACCATTTTAGCTCTAACATCTTTGATTAAACTAGCAATACTTGCAAATTCATCCTCTGTTAATGTTAGCTGAATTGCACTTTCGTCATTGTCAAAAGCAATTACAGATTCAAAGTTATCATAAACAGACTGTATGTTTTCTAAGTCAGTGATTACCCATTTGACGTCATATTCTTCATTTTTAGGGTCTTTTAAGCCTTTTACAATGTTTTTTAGTATTTCCATTTGCTCAATAATTTGAGACCCTACATTTTCATTGTCATCACTGTGTTCAAAGTCATAAACACCTAAGTACATTCCTTCAACCCAAGCTCCAGCGTAATGAACAGCTGATGTATGTGTCATGTCATTTTCTTCCATGTATTCTTCTGTACGTTCATGTATTTCAACCATTATAACTTCAATTGAATCTTGAATTTCTAAATTCATATCAAATCTATCCATTAAATCTTTGTTGTCAAAAACAGCTGACATTCCTTGAGCGTCTGCTAGTTCTTTTATAACAGCAATTAATTGACGGGCTTCATTTGACTGGTCATTTGTTACACAATATGCTAAATCTGCTGAATAAACTCCAAAATTTAACATTTGTTGAATTTGAGTAGTATAGTCAGAAGAATTTTCAGTAGAATTTATAACACCTGTATTGTATGCCATACCTGACTTTTTAAATATACTCGCAACTTGTAAAGCTGATGGTAAATGATAATCAACGTCAGGTGATTCAAACATGTCTTCAAAATTTTCATCAACGAGCGTGTCTGAATCTATAACATCTAACCCTTCATCAATTGTTGGTTCTCCTTCACAAGATGAAAATAACATTGTTATTCCCATTACAAGTGCTCCAAAAATAGTCTTTCTTTTAATCATGTTTTAAATCTATTTATTAAATATATGGCTAAAATATAAAATGATTTTCAATTCTTTCATATTATTGTGTAGAATTTTAACTAAATTATTAAGATTAAAAACTTTTCAGCCATATTCAAATTAATTTTACCCTTAATTTTAGGGATTGTTTTTGCCGTTTATATTGGTTTTGATTTCGATCTTAAGGCTTTGGTGTTATTGCTAATTTCAGTAATGATAATTCTTAATTTTCCTATTTTATCTAAGTTAAAAAGTATTACAATTTGGTTTGGATTTTTGACCACGGCATTATTTTTTATTATTGGCGGTTTTTTGACAGAATCAGCAAATAGTCTAAATTCTGAAAAATATTTTTTTAAAACGGGAGAACAATTTTATCAAATCCGAATAAATGAGCCTATTAAACTAAAAACAAAATCTGTTCAATTAAAAGTTGATGTGTTTGCCAGGAATGACACAACAACAATTGGGACGAGTATTGTTTATCTTGAAAAAACTGAGAAGGCTCAAAATTTAAAATATGGAGATGTTTTATTGGTGAAAACAAAATTTAATACAATACAATCAAATGGAAATCCTTTAGAGTTCAATTATAGTGACTACTTAAATATGTTCGACATCCATCATCAAACTTTTATTAATAAAAATCAGTGGCAATTGATTGGACAAAAACCTAATTCATTGTTTAGTGTAACGTATGGAATTAGCAATTATTTAGGGGGGTTAATTGAAAAGTCTAGGTTAAATAATGAGAATAAATCGGTTGCAAAAGCGCTATTAATTGGTCAAAAAGAAGGTCTAGACAAAGATACTTTGAGGACTTATTCTAGTGCAGGAGCTATGCATGTACTAGCCGTTTCAGGTTTGCATGTAGGTATTGTAATGTATATATTGATGTTTGCTTTAAAGCCAATAAAGAGATTAAAATTTGGTAAAAATATTTTTGTTTTATCGGTTTTGTTTGGTGTTTGGTTTTATGCTTTTGTGACTGGGTTGTCGCCTTCTGTTTTACGGTCAAGTCTTATGTTTTCTTTTATTATAATCGGAAGTGAGATTGAGCGTGAAGCTAATGTTTATCAATCTATTTTAGTGTCAGCATTTATTCTCATTTTAATTGACCCGTTAGTTATTTTTAAAGTTGGTTTTCAATTGAGTTATTTAGCGGTTTTAGGTATTGTATATTTGCAGCCTAAAATTTATAATTTACTTAACGTTAAATATAAATGGGTTGATTATTTATGGCAAATCACAGCTGTGTCTATTGCGGCTCAAATTGCTACTTTTCCTTTAGGAGTGTATTACTTTCATCAGTTCCCAAATTTATTTTTTATATCTAATTTAATCGTTATCCCATTGGCAGCATTAATTCTTGGTGTTGGAATTGCCTATTTTATTTTTCATAAAATCCCAATTTTAAATGATATACTTATCGTTTTACTTGATTGGGCTCTAACTTTAATGAATTATTGTGTAAAATGGGTTGAGAATTTACCGGGTTCTATTAGCTGGGGATATTCAATTACCTGGTACGAAACATTTATAATTTACATTACAATTATTTTTGCAGTTTTTGCTTTCACATTAAAAAAATCAAAATTAATTATTGTTTCGGGTTTGAGTTGTCTTGTTTTAATCAGTTTTTTCTATTTCAAGAAACAATCTATTGAAACAACCAACGAGATGGTAGTTTATAATATTAAAGATGAGTTGGCAGTCGATATTTTTACTGGCCGTAATAATTTATTTATAGGGACAAAAAAATTAGTAAATGATGAAGACAAATTGTTGTTTCATATTCAGCATTATTGGTTTTATAGAAGTGGGAATGAAAAAGCGAGTAAATTTATCGAATTATCAAGTCTTAAAATTCCCATTTTTAAATTGAAAGAAACTACTTTTAGTATTTTAGATACAAGTGTTTGTCAAAATAAATACACGACAAATTATGTTATTTTGGGAGAAATTCCTTTTCTATCTTCAGAGGTGTTAACAAAATGGAAAGAGAAAGAAACAATTTTAGTGTTACATCCAAAATGCAGTTATAAAACTGTAAAATACCTTTCTAAAAACTATCCTAAAAAGCTAATCTATAATATTAAAAAAAGAGGGGCTTTTATTTTTTCTTTTTAACGTCTGCTGCGTAAAGAATTTTTGTTTTGTCATTTTTCTTCCCAATAGCGCTCTTAATTTCTGCAGAAGTAACTTGATAGCTATTGTTTAATTTTACCATGTGCGAATAATAAACCGTTATACCATGATTTGTTTTAATGTTAGACCAAAATAAAATTTGATAATACTCAACTTTGTTTTGAAAGTTTTCAGCGGTTTGTTTTAAATCTTCATTTTTTTTAACTAATTCTTGATGCTCTTTTTCATATTCTGCATCTGTTTTTTTATAATAGCCTTTTGATTTTAGTTTTTCTAAGTTTGCTAATTTATCTCCATACATTTGAGCTCTTAAAACTGCAATTTGATACTCTTCAGTATAAAAAGCGTGAAATTGTTCAAAGCGATAATTCTCATGAAAATAGAATATTGAATCAGCCCAAGAAATTACTTTTTCTTTTACTAATTTTTCGTCTTTTGAAGAATCAATCGAATTAGGGTTTTGCAGTGTAATACTTGTGAGTATTATAAAACTAGATATAAGGAGTATTAGTTTATTCATTAAAGTAAGGTTTGTATGGCGGTTCAACCATTCGTATTTCTTTTAATTCAAAGTAAGGAGAAAAGCTAATATAAACAACGGCTATTTCTTCTTTATTTTTGTTAAAGTGACTAAATTTATGAAAAAAATAGTAACCATTCAAATTTTCGCCTTCATTTATTTCATATAAAGTTGAAAACTTTATTGATTCGTATTCAAAAAACTTGCCAAACTTTAATTTTCTGGATGCCATTTTTTGTAAAACAAGTTGTTGGTTAAATGAGCCAGTTGTTTTTACTTCTTTGCATAGCCATAAAATATGTATTAGAAAGTCAGATTTTTCTTTAATTGTGTTTAGTTCTTCTAGATGAAATTTTAAAAAACTATAAAATTGCTTACTTAAAGTTCTGGCTTCATAATAATCTGTAGCAACAAAAATTGTTGTTTCATAAAAATAATCTGCAAAAATAATTTCATCATCTTTAGTTAGTGGGATGTTAAGTAGAAGTTTTGTGTCATATACTTTAAGTGAGTCAGCAATAAAAAAACGCGTTTCAAAAAGTTGAATATCACCCGTTTTTTTATCAGTTAGACTAAAAACATGATCCATTTCCATGGTGTATCTTATCTGGTTGTCTTTTATGATTTTTTCTTGTCTGGTAATGTCCGCTTCAACTATAGTTTGATTAGCTGATTTATTTTTCCTTTGGTTTTTAAGTGAATCTAATTCGATTAAAGCCTCTGGTTTATGAATAATCAAGTCACTATAACCATAGCTAAAGTATTTTTCATTAATGGATTTAGATTTAATGTAATTTGTGATTACAGCTTGAGATTTTTGTTTAAATGTAGTTTTTGGCGCTTTTTGGACACCAAAAGCATCATCAGCAATAAAACAAGACGAAAGCAAGAGAATGAGGCTTAAAAGTAATAGAGATTGGATTGGTTTCATATTTAAAGAAATGTGCAAATTTTATACCGAAAAAAAACCCCAATTATTTTTTATAATTGAGGTCTTAAATAATGTGTTTATTTGAGTTATCTAATCATAACAGGCATCACTAGCATTAATATGTGTTCGTCTTCATTTGAATTTGAACTTGGTGTTAAAATACCGGCTTTATTTGGCTCACTCATTTCTAAAATTACTTCATCTGTTTTAATGTGATTTAACATTTCCAATAAAAATTTAGAGTTAAATCCAATTTCTAAATCATCACCAACATAGTTACACGTTAAACGCTCTTTAGCTTCATTTGAAAAATCTAAATCTTCAGCAGAAATTGACAATTCAGAACCTGCTATTTTTAATTTAACTTGATGAGTTGTTTTGTTTGAGAAAATTGCTACCCTTTTTATTGAGTTTAAAAATGACATTCTATCAACAGTAAGTACATTAGGGTTTTCACTTGGGATGACAGCGTCATAATTAGGGTATTTCCCATCAATTAATCTGCAAGTGACTTCTAAGTCATTAAAAACAAAGCGAGCAGTAGTTTCATTATAAGACACCTCAACTTCTTCTTCACCAGTTAAATTTTGTTTTAATAAATTTAATGGTTTTTTAGGTAAAATAAAATCAGATGATTTACTTGCTGTAGAATCTGTCCTTGTATATCTAACTAATTTATGTGCATCAGTTGCAACAAAAATAAGTTGGTCGGATGAAAACTGACAAAACACACCACTCATTACTGGTCTTAAATCATCACTACCTGTCGCAAAAATGGTTTTTTCTATAGCATTGGCAATAATATTACCTGATATTTTTAAAACTTCAACATTTTCCATTTCTGGTGACTTTGGAAAGTCGTCAGCATTTTGACCTACTAATTTATATTTACCGTAGTCTGATGAAATTTCTATTCCAAAATTTTCATTATGAATATTAAAAACTAGCGGTTGGTCCGAAAAGTTTTTTAAGGTGTCTAATAATAATTTAGCAGGAATAGCTACTTTACCATCTTCTTTTGCTTCATCAGTTTGCACAATGGTCTTCATTGTGTTTTCTAAATCAGAAGCAGAGATAGTTAAGGTACCATCCATTAATTCAAATAAAAAGTTGTCTAAAATAGGTAGTGAGTTACTAGAGTTTAAAACACCGCCAATGTTTTGTAAGTTTTTTAATAAGGTAGAACTTGAAATTATAAAGTTCATAATTTTGGTTTGTTTTTTTATTGTAAATAAATATAATCGAACAAATATAAAAGGAATTATCAATCAATTTATATTGAACTTTCAAATTTTATTAACATTAATTGTTGATATCGTTATGTTTTAAAATAGGGATTGACGTGACATCCTTTTTTTAAGCATAAAAAGATATAACAAAAAGCGCGACCCTTTTGGGGATTTACCAAATAAAAAATAGAGTAAACTGTCACTTTGTCTGTCTATTTGTCATAAAAATACTGAATTTTACTAATTAAGAATGACATAATTAAGGTAAAAGGCAATAAATTGTCACTTGGCACAAACATTGACTAAGGTTAATCAACGAACAGAATATTAAACATATAATATAATAAAAATGAGTAAAATAATAGGAATTGATTTAGGGACAACAAATAGCTGTGTGTCTGTAATGGAAGGAAACGAGCCTGTTGTAATTACAAATGCTGAAGGTAAAAGAACAACGCCATCAATTGTTGCATTTGTTGAAGGAGGCGAAAGAAAAGTTGGTGACCCTGCAAAACGTCAGGCAATTACTAATCCAACAAAAACGATTTATTCGATTAAACGTTTCATGGGAACGTCTTTTGATAAAGTAGCTAAAGAGGTAGGAAGAGTACCTTATGAAGTTGTAAAAGGTGATGGGAATACACCACGTGTTAAAATAGACGATAGATTATATACGCCTCAGGAAATTTCGGCAATGGTACTTCAAAAAATGAAGAAAACAGCTGAAGATTATTTAGGACAAGATGTAAGTGAGGCTGTAATTACAGTGCCAGCTTATTTTAATGATGCACAGCGTCAGGCGACAAAAGAAGCTGGTGAAATTGCAGGATTAAAAGTGAAACGTATTATCAATGAGCCAACTGCAGCAGCATTAGCTTATGGATTAGATAAAAAAAGTGTAGATCAAAAAATAGTTGTTTTTGATTTTGGAGGTGGTACACATGATGTATCTATCTTAGAATTAGGAGATGGTGTTTTTGAGGTTTTATCGACTGATGGAGATACTCATTTAGGTGGTGATGATGTTGATGATAAAATTATTAACTGGTTAGCTGAAGAATTTTTAAGTGATGAAAACATTGATTTAAGAAAAGATCCAATGGCTTTACAACGTTTAAAAGAAGCAGCTGAAAAAGCAAAAATTGAGTTATCATCTACAACATCTACAGAGATAAACTTACCTTACATTATGCCAGTTGATGGTATTCCAAAACACTTAGTAAGAACATTAAGTAGAGCTAAATTTGAAACGTTAATAGACGATTTAGTAAAAAGAACTATTGAGCCGTGTAAGTCTGCATTGAAAGGAGCAGGATTGTCAATTGGTGATATTGATGAAATCATACTTGTAGGAGGTTCAACAAGAATTCCAGCAATACAAGAAGCTGTTAAAAAATTCTTTAATAAAGAAGCATCTAAAGGCGTAAATCCTGATGAAGTTGTAGCAATTGGAGCAGCTATTCAAGGTGGAGTTTTGACAGGGGAAGTAAAAGATGTGTTGTTGTTAGATGTAACACCATTGTCTCTGGGGATTGAAACAATGGGTGGAGTAATGACACGATTAATTGAAGCGAATACAACTATTCCAACAAAAAAATCGGAAACTTTCTCAACAGCATCTGATAACCAACCAGCAGTAGATATTCATGTGTTGCAAGGTGAACGTCCAATGGCAAACGACAATAAATCTTTAGGTAGATTTCAGTTAACTGATATTCCACCGGCGCAAAGAGGGGTGCCTCAAATTGAAGTAACTTTTGATATTGATGCGAATGGAATTATGTCTATTTCGGCTAAAGATAAAGCCACAGGAAAGGAACAGTCAATTAAAATTGAAGCGTCTAGTGGGTTGTCTGAAGAAGAAATTGCTAAAATGAAAGCTGAAGCAGAATCTAATGCAGATGCAGATGCTAAGAAAAAAGAAGAGGTAGATAAATTAAACGGTGCGGATGCTTTAATTTTCCAAACGGAAAAACAAATGAAAGAGTTTGGTGATAAATTACCAGCTGAGAAAAAAGAACCAATTGAAAGTGCTTTAGCTGAATTAAAAACAGCATTTGAAGCAAAAGATTTTGGCGCTATTGATACCGCAACTGAAAAACTAAATACTGTATTTCAAGCAGCATCACAAGAAATGTATGCACAAGATGGAGCTGGAGCAAATCAAGCTGAAGGTGAAACAACTGCTGATAACACAGAAAATACTGAAGCAGAAGATGTGGATTTTGAAGAAGTTGACGAACAATAAATTAATTCTTCATAAGAAGAAGCCGGCTATCTTAATTGATAGTCGGTTTTTTTTATTGGAAATAATTCAAAAAAGGGTTATTTTTAACCCCAAATTGAGTAACTTTAAAAAAATCTTGTCGTAAACAAAAATAAGGTTTAAATTTGTAAACAGTAAAAATGAACTTATCAAGACACATATCAGAATTATTGGTTAAAAATAACTGTGTTATTGTGCCAAATTTTGGGGGATTTATTGCCAATTATAAATCGGCAGTGATTGATGAGGTGCGTAATAAAATTTATCCGCCTTCAAAACATGTTTTATTTAACCCTAACCTATTAAGTAATGATGGGTTGTTGGCTGATTATGTGTCAAGACAAATTGAAAAACAATACAGTGAAACTTTAAGTTTGATTGCTGTTGAAGTAGAAATTTGGAGAACAAAACTGTCTAAAAACGAACGCATTTCAATAGGCGAAATTGGATTTTTATTTAAAAATGAAAATGGGATTTCTTTTGAACAAAACAGAGAGTTTAATTTACTTCTAGATGCTTACGGATTGTCAACCGTTCAATTTGTTTCTTCTGAGTCTATTCCAAAAGAAAAAGTTGTAGAACAAGAGTCAAATGATGTAAAAGATACAAAAATAATATCATTTTCGGCCGTAAAGTCAGCTGTTAAAGTAAATGATAATAAGTCTGAGCCACAAATAAAAACTCTCGTGCGTTCAAAGTCTAAACGTTGGAAGTATGTAGCTGTAGCATGTTTAATTCCGGCTTTATTTTATTCATATTGGATTCCAATGAATTCTACAGTCTTAGATACTGGAAATATTCAAATAGCTGACTTTAATCCTTTGCATCAAAAAGCACCTAAGACCTATTCAACACGTTTAGATAAAAATGAAATTGAAGTTTCAGAGGTTGTGGAGAGTTGGGAAACAATGGTTAAAGAAATTAGTCCATCAGTACAATATTATAATTATAAATTTAATAATGAATTATATATTCCTGTAGCCTTACATAAAAACTTAAAAAATAATAGTTCTGAAGTAATTCATAATAATGAAGTAGAAAGCGTTGAGCTTAAAATGGATAATGTTACTCAAAATATTCATTTAATAGCCGGTTGTTTCTCAAGTAAAACCAATGCAAATTCTTTGGTTAAAGATTTAAAATCAAAAGGATACTCGGCACATATAGTTGATAAAAACAAAGGACTTTATCGTGTTTCGGCTGAATCTTTTAGTACAAAATCTGAAGCAAAATTAATGAAGACTAAATTAACTTCTGAATCTATTTCAACTTGGATTTTAAATAAATAATTGATTTTTGGATTAAATTTTGTCTGTTTTCATTCAAATAATGTAAAAATTCATAGTTATTGTTGCTTTTTGTAAAGCAATGATTAAATTTACGCAAGCAAGAAAACAATTAAAACATGAAAAAAATAATCTTAGGTGTTATCGCCTTGTTGTCAGTATCGTCAGTATTGGCACAAAAAGAATACGCAACCAATAAAGAAGGAAGCGAATATAAATTTGAAAAAATTGTTCATTTAGATGCAACTCCAGTTCAGTCTCAAGGATGGACAGGGACGTGTTGGAGTTTCTCAACTTTGTCTTTTTTAGAATCAGAAATTAAGAGGATTGGTAAAGGTGATGCTGTATTGGCTGAAATGTGGATTGCACGTTTTGCTTATTTGGGTAAAGCCGAAAAATATATTAGAATGGATGGTAAGTCTAATTTTGATGAAGGTGGTGCTTTTCATGATATTGCATGGGTAATTAATAAGTATGGAATTGTTCCTTTAGAGGCTTATAAAGGTCTTAATTATGGAACAGATTCACATACACATGCCGAATTAGCTGAGGTACTAAAAGGTGCTATGGCAGGTGTATTAAAACGAGTGCAAGGATTAAGAGATGGGGAATTTTTATCTCCTGTTTGGAGTAAAGCTATTGAAGGAATTTTAAATGCTTATTTAGGTTATGTACCGAGTGATGTGAATGACTTTGAATTTGAATTTGAAGGTAAAAAATTCAATCCCATTTCATACAGAGATCATATTGGATTAAATATGGATGATTATATTGGTATCACTTCATTTTCTAATCATGAATTTTACGAAACATGTCACCTTGCAATACCAGATAATTGGAATTGGGGAAATTCATATAATGTACCAGTAGATGATTTTTGGGTAATAGCAGAAGAAGCACTTAAAAATGGATATACATTTGCTTGGGGAGCTGATGTGTCTGAAGATTATTTTAATTACAGAGCAGGATTAGCAATTGTACCAGAAGATAAATCATTAATTTTTGTGTCAGGTCAAAACAATAAAAACTTTTCTGACGGTGGATCTGATAAAAAAGCATCTTGTTTTGAAAAACCGGGTAAAGAAGAAAAAATCACACAGGAATTAAGACAAAAAGGGTATGATGGTAAACAAACAACAGACGATCATGGAATGCATGCGGTTGGTTTATATAAAGACCAAAATGGAACAAAATATCTTTTAATCAAAAATTCTTGGGGAACAGGAAACCATTGTGATGGTTATTTTTATGCTTCAGAAGCTTATTTTAAATATAAATCAATTAACATTTATTTACATAAAGATGCCTTATCAAAAGGAATGAAAAAGAAATTAAATATGTAGAAATACGTCATTCACTGACAAAAAATGCCGTTCACTTATTTGAACGGCTTTTTTTGTGTAAAAAATTTTGAGATAACACATGTGTTTATAACTTGCACTAAAACAATTATTTATGAAAAAGAAGATTTTTATTGCAAGTGTAGTCATGGTAAGTATGGTGTCATGTGGAGGAAGTGAAGAGTCCACTGAAAATACAGAAAATGAAAACAAAACTGAAGAAGTAGCCCCTGATGAAACAGAAGAAGTTGAAGAGGTTGAAATCACTCAAATTGATCCCTTTACCGATTTTCCTGATGTTGGATTTGCAGGCGGAGAAGGAGATTATGTGTTAACACCTTCAAAAAACTGGCAAGAAGACGCAACTAGAGATGGAGGAGAATCAACAACTTTTATTTTTTATGATGCGAAAATGGGAGTACCTGGACCCGAATACAGTACTGTTGATTTTAGATTTGATGGTGAAGTTGAAATTCCAAACTATATGATTGTACCAATTAAGCCAAATCAGTCTGTAAAAAAAGGAGATATTATTTTGACTTGGTGGCAAACAAGTAGTGGAATGCAAAGAGCAATTGTTGTAGATGATTCTAACCCAAAAGAGCCCATTGTAAATTATTTAGATTTAGATTGGGATAATCCAGCTAAAAATAATGATGGCGTTGGTATTGGGCAGGCAACGTATCAAATTGAACCAAATACTTTTCATGCATTGACAAAAAAATGGGATGTAGGAACAACAGTTGCTGTTAAAGACGGAAGCGATTATAAAGCAGCGACTATTATTAGTATTTCAGGAGATAAAGTGTTGACTATTGGTTTTGCAGGTAAAATGGCAACTTATAATATGGCAGATTGTACAGCAATTGAAGTAAACCCTAATGTAAAAGAAGGTGATGAAGTTCAAGCTCCATGGGTTGGTAAATTTATCAATACCAAAGTTGTAAAAGTTGACAAAAAAATGGGACGTGTGTGGGTTGATGATCCATATAGTGACGACCCAATGGTTGTTCCTTTTGGAGATGTAACTACCGGATTAAGTATTCAATAATATTGATTTAATTAGTATTAAATGTAAAAGCCACCTAATTTATAGGTGGCTTTTTTTGGTTTAAGCTTCTTTTTCTTCCAGTTTTACACCAATTTAATTTTGAAATACGCTGAAAGAAATAGAATTGTTTTTTTACCTATTGATGAATAAAAATCCATTCATAGCAAAAGTTATGAATTTATTTTTTGAAGAAAAGAAGTGAGAAAAGAAACTATTTATTAGGTGCATTTCAATGTTAAGTTGGTGTTAAATCTAAATTCAATTCTTTTAATTGTTCAGTATCAATTGGTGCTGGTGAATCAATCATGACATCACGCCCGCTATTGTTTTTAGGGAAAGCAATATAATCTCTAATCGAATCAGAACCACCCATTGTAGCTACTAATCTATCTAATCCAAAAGCTAAACCACCATGTGGAGGCGCACCATATTCAAAAGCATCCATTAAAAATCCAAATTGAGCTTGTGCATCTTCATCAGAAAAACCTAATAATTCAAACATTCTTGCCTGTAATTCTTTATTGTGTATTCTAATAGAACCACCACCTAATTCAACTCCATTCATGGCTAAATCATAAGCGTTTGCTCTAACTTTTCCTGGTTCAGCGTCAATTAAATGCATATCTTCTGGTTTAGGAGAAGTAAACGGATGATGCATGGCATGATAACGATTAGTATCTTCATCCCATTCTAACAACGGAAAATCTAATACCCACAACGGCGCAAACTTATTTGGATCTCTCAACCCTAATTCATCTCCCATGTGCAAACGTAAGTCATTCATCTGCGAACGAACCTTATCAGTGTCTCCACTTAATAAAAGTACTAAATCTCCTGGTTTTGCATTAGTCGCCTCTGCCCATTTAGCCAACTGTGTTTGGTCATAAAATTTATCTACACTCGATTTAAATGAACCATCTTCATTTACACGCATATAAATCATTCCCATTGCACCAATTTGTGGTCGTTTAACCCATTTTATTATGTTGTCAATTTGTTTCCTAGTATAAACTGCAGCTTGTTCAGCATTTATAGCTAAAATAGTTTCAGCATTGTCAAACACTCCAAAATCTTGACCTTTTACAATGTTTGTTACATCACAAAATTCCATTCCAAATCTAATATCTGGTTTGTCCGACCCGTATTTCTCCATGGCTTCAGCATAAGTTATTCTTGGAAAATTACCTTCAAACTGTACATCTCTACATTCGTTAAATAAATGTTTTACTAAACCTTCAAAAGTGTTTAACACATCTTCTTGCTCCACAAAACTCATTTCGCAATCAATTTGTGTAAACTCTGGTTGACGGTCAGCTCTTAAATCTTCATCTCTAAAACATTTTACAATTTGGTAATATTTGTCGTAACCACTCACCATTAATAACTGTTTAAAAGTTTGTGGCGACTGTGGTAAAGCATAAAACTCACCTGGATTCATTCTACTTGGCACTACAAAATCACGAGCCCCTTCCGGTGTTGATTTAATTAAATAAGGCGTTTCCACCTCTATAAAATCAACAGAATCTAAATATTTTCTTGTTTCTAAAGATACTTTATTTCTTAATTTAAGTTTCTCCTTGACAGGATTTCTTCTTAAATCTAAATAACGATATTGTGCTCTAATTTCTTCACCCCCATCAGTGTCGTCCTCAATAGTAAAAGGGGGTGTTTTTGACGCATTTAAAATCGTGATTTTATCCGCTTTTAATTCAATGTCACCTGTTGGCATATCAGGATTTTTTGAATGTCTTTCAATAATCTCACCCTCTATTTGAACCACAAATTCACGGCCTAAGTTTTTAATTTGGGCCATTACATCATCACTCACTACACCACTTTCTGCTACTACTTGCGTAATGCCATATCTGTCACGTAAATCAATCCAAGCAATGGTGCCTTTATCTCTAATGGTTTGAATCCATGCAGATAAAGTTACTTTTTGGCCTACATTTTCTATCCTTAATTCTCCACAAGTGTGCGTTCTGTACATAGTTTTAAAATTTGAAAACGTAAAGATAAAACCATTTTTTTGATTTTGTGTTTTGTTCGCTATAAAAGAGTGCCCTTTTATGTGATTACCTCTACGCATGTGGCCGTAATTAGCGAATTCATGGCATAGGGTCAGTATAAAGAATCTTTTTTATGTCATTAATTCTTTATTTTTTTGAACGATTACTTCTAATTTGGGTTAAAAGTAGTAACCTAATCCCATTTTAAACGTATTTTTGTAATTGAGATTGGTATGCAAAAACACAATAAAAATAGTCAGTACAATTTACATTCGTTTTTTATGGTGCTGTTGACTTGTTTTTTAACATTTTCGGCTACATCTCAATTGTATTTTCCAAACGAAAATTATTACCATTCTGAGATTGAACAATTCAATATTCAATCAAAAAACACAACTAATTACCAAAAACACCTTTCGGTAAAACCATTACTCGATACTAAATCAAATGCAGATTCAATTTATTTTTCAACCGGAAAATATTACTATTGGATTACTCAAAAACTATTTAAAGAAAACTTTATCATTTTTAAAGGTGAAGATTTTTGGTGTTCGGTTGATCCAATTGTTGATGCGGAATTGGGGACCGATTTGAGCATGGATTCTTTATACAAAATGTATTGGAACACCAGAGGGATTAGAGTGCAGGCAAAATTTTACGACAAAGTAGCGTTTACAACCTCAGTTTACGAAAATCAAGCCATTGTGCCACAGTATCAATCCGACTTTTTTGATGCTAGTGGTGAATTTAGACCAACAGCTCAAGGTTATAAACAAGAAAATGCATTTATTCCAATGTATGCCCGAACAAAACCTTTTAAAACCAATGGATATGATTTCGCTTTTGCAACAGGTCAACTGTCAATTGTGCCAACAAAATGGCTGAATTTTCAATTGGGTAACGGAAATCAATTTATTGGTAGTGGGTATCGTTCTCTTTTTTTATCGGATTTTAGTGGGAATTATCCATTTTTTAAAACCGAGTTTTTTGCCTTTGATGGTAAATTGCAATACAATATTATTTACGCTATGCTAACTAATCCATATCGTTTATCAGTTTTTAGTACCCCAGAGGCAACTTATGAACGGAAAATTGGCGTGTTTCATTTTTTAGAATATGCCATAACCGATAATATAAATATTAATTTATTTGAAGGTAGTAATTGGCGTAGTACTGATTCTCTTGGTACTCAAAAGCCAGATTGGCTATTTTTAAATCCGGCTATTGGAGTAAATTCAATTATAAAAGGAACTGAAGCTCAGAATTATAACTCAATTTTAGGGGTAGGGGCAAATTACACTTTAAAAAAAACAAAGTTATACACACAAATATTGATTGATAATAATCGAATTTCTTCACAAGTTGGTTTTAAATCGTATGATTTATTTTTAAAAAATTTAGACTTAAGAGTAGAGTATAATCAAAGTCCCGAAAACGCCTACTTATCTGCTGATGTTAGGTATAACTATTCAAATAATAATTTATCTTTAGGTCATCCTTTTGTGAGTGGGTATAAAGAAATTGTTGGTATTATCTCTTATCAAAAGAATCATTGGTTTGTCCAAAATAAAATGGTGTTTTATTCAAAACGTTCAAATGATTTATACAATATAGGTGTTGATATTTTACAACCTTTTACGTCTTTTGGCTTCTCTAACACAACATCAACTAATGTGTTCAATAATAATTTTGAATTTGGATATAGGTTTAATAAAAATTACAATTTACAAACCGTTTTAGGGTATTTATATCGCACAGATAATAAAAAAATCAACCCTCAAGTAACAAACTACGTGTACTTTGGTATAAGAACAAGATTAAGAAATAAAAAACTAGATTGGTAAATGAATTATTATCATTATATAATGGCATTTTTAACCGCATTTGGAGTGGTTTTATTTGCTACGCCCTCACTTATAAAAGTGGCTAAATTGAAATATTTAGTAGATGAACCAAGTGAAGATCGTAAAAAACACCAAAGTAGTATTCCAACTATTGGGGGGGTAATGATTTTTAGTGCTTTTATTTTTTCTTGTTTTTTATGGTTCCCAGATGACTCAAAATCTCCTGAAATAATAAGTCCATTTTTTAAATTAATGGCAAGTTTGGTTTTATTATTTTTTGTCGGGGTAAAAGATGATATAATTGGCATGTCGCCCACTAAAAAATTAATAGCTCACTTTATTGTTGGATTTGTTTTGGTTGCCATGGGGGGAATAAAAATAACGTCAATGCAAGGTTTGTTTGGAATGGATGTAATTTTTCCAGAATATGCACAGTTATTAATCTCTATTTTTGTTTACATAGTGATTGTTAACGCCATAAATTTAATTGACGGGGTTGATGGATTAGCTTCAGGTATTGGTTTTGTTGCATCAATCGTCTTTGGAGTTTGGTTTTATTTTGCAGGTGCACCACATTGGGCTTTAGTATCGTTTGCACTTGCTGGAGCACTTCTAGGTTTTTTAATTTTTAATTTTAATCCTGCCCGTATATTTATGGGGGACTCGGGGTCACTAACCATAGGTGCAATCTTGTCAGTCCTAGCAATTCAATTAATTGAAACACCACTTGATTTTTTAGAAGCACCTTTTAAAAATATATCAACACCAATTTTTGCTATTTCAATTTTGGCATATCCTCTTTTAGACACTTTAAGGGTATTTATTAGTCGGACAATTAAAGGTAAGTCTCCATTTGAGGCCGACCGAAATCATTTGCACCATAAATTACAAGACAAAGGTTATGGACATAAACGTGTAGTGTTTATTATTTATTTATTTAATCTATCTATTATAGCATGTGCTGCATTTACCCCAACGCAATATGCAACCGCAACATTTGGGTTGTGTGCAGCCCTATCAATTGCATTTGTTTTATTTGCTGTGTATCCAAAAAAAAAATGAGATTAAATTTAAAACATACCGTTTTTCTAGTTATGGTTTTCTCATTTTCTATGATTTTTTCACAAACAAGAATCGCAGATTTACACTATAGAAATGATACCTTAGGGCAAAGTTTTGACTTGAATAAAAGTGTACACAGTTCAGTTAAGCCTTATGTTTTAAATGATAAACTTTTTTATAAGTCTAAAGATTTGATTGTTGGTTATCAAAAATCAGGTTTGGAATGTGTTGTGAAGACCCCTAATAAGAGAATCTACCCACTAGCAAACTTAACAATGGGTTACGATAATTTTCAAAATCTAACCTATACAGCAGGGTTGGGTGTTGGTGCTGATTACGGAAAAGGTAATTTTTTTGTGACAGGTAAATTTTTACCATATAATACCAAAAATAATTATGTTACAGATTCAGTTATTCAATTTTCAACAGTTTATCCAGGAGCAAGTCGAGCGATTGCGCCAAATGTTTTTTACAATTCAGAGTTAGTTGCAGCTTATAAAGTCAATAAATTTTTTACTTTTTTGGGAGGATTTGGTAAAAACTTTTTTGGAGAAGGATACCGTTCCTTATTATTGTCAGATAATGCGGTTGCAAATCCATTTTTAAAAATTGAAACATCATTTGCAAGTATAAAATATGTGAACTTATATCAAGTTTGGCGAGATGTTTTTCAATCTCCAACTCAACCACAAACCAATGCTTTAAAGTTTTCAGCTAGTCATTATTTAAGTTGGAATATTACAAAAGATTTTAATTTAAGTATTTTCGAAACCGTTGTGATGGGAGGTAAAGATAGTTTGTCTGATCGAAAGTTTGATTTGAATTACTTAAACCCTGTTGTGTTTTACCGTCCTGTAGAATATGCTACGGGTTCGGCAGACAATGTGTTATTAGGGGTAAATATGAGTTATAAAACACTGCATCAACAAACATTTTATTATCAGTTGATTTTAGATGAATTTTTATTAAGCGAATTAAAAGCTGGGAATCAATGGTGGGCAAATAAATTTGGGATGCAAATTGGTGTCAAAGTACAAGATTTTATTGTAGATGGATTGTATAGTCAGTTAGAATTTAATTTTGTGAGACCCTTTACTTATTCGCATAAATATAGTGCCCAAAGTTATGGGAATATGAACGCACCAGTAGCTCACCCCATAGGGGCTAATTTTTTTGAACTTGTAAATATTTTGTCCTATAAAAAAGGCAAACATCAATTTACAAATAAAATAACATACTCTGCCTATGGAATTGATAGTTCAGCTATTAATTATGGTCAAAATATTTTTAATTCGTATGCCGATAGAGAAGGGAATTATGGTCATGAGATTATGCAAGGTTTAAAAACCAATGTGTTTAACAATCAGATTATTTATGAATTTCCTATTGCAAAAGCCATTAACCTTTACGCCACGGCACAATATAATTTTAGATTTGAGATTAATACATACGGTTATAAAACAAATCACTTTGTTCAAGTTGGTTTAAAATCAAGAATTTGGAATAAATATACCGACTTTTAAACGTATTCTTTAAATCTATTTATATTATTTCATATCTTTGCACCTTAATTTTTTAGAGTGTCAAATCAAGAAATTGTTATAGAAAAAGAAGTCAAATCTCCGTCAAAGGTAAAAGACTACGTTATGCTGTTGAAGTTGAGACTATCATTTTTGGTGGTATTGTCAGCAATTTCGGGATGGTTTTTTGCGGGTGGACACTTTAATTTAGATTTTTTATACTTGGTATTAGGCGGTTTTTTAATAACGGGTTCATCAAATGGATTTAATCAAATTATAGAGCGCGACATTGATAAAAAAATGAGTCGAACAGCAAATCGTCCACTCCCTACTGGTAGAATGACTGTGACAGAAGCTATGATTGCGTCTTTCTCTTTTGGAATTATTGGATTAATCTTTTTATTTCAATTGAATTTTTATGCAGGGATTTTAGGGGGGTTAGCCTTATTTATGTATGTGTTTTTATACACACCATTAAAAAGAATATCGCCCTGGGCAGTATTTGTAGGGGCATTTCCAGGTGCAATCCCTCCAATGTTAGGTGCAGTTGCTGTAACAGGTAAATTCGATATGTTAGTTGGGATTATGTTTTTTGTGCAATTTGCATGGCAATTCCCTCATTTTTGGGCAATCGCTTGGGTGAGTGATGAAGATTATAGTAAAGGTGGGTTTTCATTATTGCCGTCTAAAAAAAGAAAAGATAAAATTTCAGCAACATGGATTTTGGTTTCGGCTTTATTTATGATTCCTGCAGGAATTTTACCTTATTTATATGAACATACTGGTTTAGTCAGTTTAATTATTGGAACTTTAGCAGGTTTATGGTTCTTTTCAATTGCATTAAGATTTTATTTGTCGTTAGACGACAAATTGGCACGTAAGTTAATGTTTGCGTCATTTTTATATTTGCCAATCATTCAATTTTTATACGTATTTAATCAAGTATAACGTAATTTATCATGGCATCATTAGAAGATAATATTGACAATTTAGAATTGGATGTGGTAGCTCAAAAAGCTCAAGAAATAGAAGCGTTAAAGCTAAAAGAGAAAATAAAAAAGAATTTACTTTGGGTATCTTTATTTTCAATTATCATGCTTTTTGCTGGAATAACAAGTGGATATATTGTGGCTTCTGGATCTGATTTTTGGGTGGATGTTAAGATGCCATTTGCATTTACAATAAGTACTATTTTTATCCTAATTAGTAGTTTAGGAATATATGGTGCAACTGTGTATGTGAAGAAAAATAACACAAAAATTGCTTCAGTATTCATTGGAATAGCTCTTTTAATAGGTCTTGGATTTGGATATTTTCAATATAAAGGATTTTTAACGCTGCATGACAATGGAAATGCAGTTAGAGCTGGAATTATTAATATTGATGGAAGATACGGAGAGTATTATTCGATATATTATAACAACAAAGAGATTTCTTTTGACGGCAATAACTACTTTTGGGAAGGTGAAGTGTTAAATGAAGATTTAAAGTCAAAATTTCTTAAGTTTAATTCTGAAATTGTTTCAGTTGCAAAAGAAAAAGAACAACCTATCTCAAATTATGGTATTTTCATTTTGAAATATAAAAATGAGCCTGTTTTATATGAAAATAATAGATTAGAACTAAATGGAATTAGCTTGTCTCCCGAACAAAAACAAAGATTATTTCGATTGTCAGAATCAATTGTAAGTGGAAGAGGTGACTTTTATATGGTTGGGAAATATGGGGTAGATTTCACAATTAAATACAAAAGTAAACCAATCGAATATAAAAACAGAAAATTTTATAAAGATGGACAAGAACTGTCAGCATACCAGATGAATCAATTAAACACGTCACAAAATAGAACAGGTAGTTTTATCTTTGCATTTGTATTTGTTCATGGTTTACATTGGTTAGCTGGAATAATCGTGCTTTTAGTATTGTTTATCAATACATTAAAACAGAAATATACATCAATGAATCATATAGGTCTAAAAATAGGGTCAATTTATTGGCATTTTTTGGGAATTTTATGGCTCTATTTATATGCTTTTTTAAATTTAATTCATTAAACTTGCACAAACAAAATTTTTATTATGAGCACACCAGCTTCTAAACAAATAGATTCAGCAACGCTTTGGGGAGGGAAAATCTCACCTTTTAGTTTAGGCTATGGTAAAATGATGATGTGGTTTTTCCTTGTGTCTGACGCATTAACATTTGGAGGATTGTTAACATCATTAGGATTTGCTAAATTTTCTAATCAATCTGCTGTAGCAGAATGGCCAATGGGAGAAGAAATATTTACGCATATACCTTTTTCACATGGTAGTTTCCCATTGATTTACGTAGCGTTTATGACGTTTATCTTAATTGCAAGTTCGGTTACTATGGTATTGGCTGTTGAAGCTGGACATAGAATGGATAGAAAAGGCGTTATAAAATGGTTATTATTAACTGTTGTTGGTGGTTTGGTATTTGAATTATCTCAAGTTTGGGAGTGGAAAACATTTATTGCCGGACCAGATGGTATTTTTAGTACATGGAATGATAATGCAACTCTCGCACATAATGTTTATGGGGGTACCTACGAATTAATTAAAGATGCGCATGGTCACGTTATAGGTACAGATGTTATTTCTTACGGACCAACTTTATATGCCGATTATTTCTTTTTTATTACTGGATTCCACGGGTTTCACGTTTTAACAGGTATTATATTTAATACAATTATACTTATTAATGTGTTTAAAGGTACTTATGAACGCAGAGGTCATTATGAAATGGTTGAAAAAGTTGGGTTGTATTGGCACTTTGTAGATTTAGTTTGGGTATTTGTATTCACATTCTACTACTTAGTTTAAGTTTTATAGTCAAAGATTAAAGAACTCAAAAAAAATTATAAAATGGTAAGAGACGATATTATAGAATATTCTTTGGATGCACATCACAGTGAGGAAGAAGGTAAAAAGAAAAGAAAAGAAATTTGGAAAGTAACAGCAATACTTTCTATTATTACAATAATTGAAGTTGCTGTAGGGGGACTGTTTCCTAAAAGAGATCCTCAAGGAGATGTTCAAGCTGCTTGGGTTTTTATTAAATTTGGTTACATTATTTTAACTTTAATAAAAGCTGCATATATTGTGATGATTTTTATGCACCTTGGTGAAGAAAGAAAAAACTTTAAAATGATGATTCTTATTCCTTACATCATTTTCATTTTATATTTGATTTTTCACTTACTTACTGAAGGTGGTTATGTTGGTGCTGAATGGGTCAATTATAGAGTGTAAAATAAATTAAACGTATTGATGCCCGGATTAAAAAGACTAGGATTAATGATTATCGTACTTTTTGGTCCGGGCTCTTTAATTTATTTTTTAGCAAAAACAGTAAACAATAAATTTGTTGAATTACCCTATATAGGAGAACATCAATATCAATATGATGAAAATGGAAATAAAATAGATTCTATACTCTATACATTGCCGCCTTTTGAGTTAACAACACTTGAAGGTAAAAAAATCACTAATAATAGTATTAAAAATAAATTTGTAGTGGTAACAACATTACAAAATTCTTGTCCAGACAATTGTGGAACTTTTCTTTTCCATTTTGAGGAGTTGTTCTATAAGAAATTGGAAGACAATCAAGATAGTTACGACAATGTTATTATTTTGTCGATTTTAACCGATCATGAAGGAAAACTGGAAGAACAGCCAACTGAAAAATTTGTTGAAGAAATGCATACGATTGAAAATTACGACAAAGATTTGTGGTGGATTACAACTGGAGATGCAAAACCCATTTTTTCTTTCAACTATTTAGGTAAAAACTTTTATGACTTACCGTCAACTCCTGACAATGATGAGGTGGGGTCAAAGACTTTTATAAATAGCTTATTGTTAATCGATAAAGAACAACACATAAGAGGATTTACAGGTGCTAGAAGTTATTCAGATATCAGTAATTTCTTTGATTTATTAAAAATATTAAAAAAAGCAGAATTTGATGAAGAACGTGGCATTAAATAGGATGTATTTTTTGTTTTGTTTATTAGGGTTAATTGGATGTACCGAGTCAACTGAAAGTAATAAAAATTCAAAACAAAAAACGCAAGTCCTGCCATATATTGGCGAAATGGAGTTTGATTATGATGATGAAGGACAAATAACTGACACCATATTTCATACTATTCCAGAATTTCAATTTACGGCACAGGATTGTTCTATTGTAACTAATGAAACAGTCAACGGAAAAATTTATGTTGCAAATTTTTTCTTTACATCATGTCCTTCAATCTGTCCAAAAATGACAGGAAATATGGAAGTGTTACATGAAAACACAAAAGATATTGATGAGCTGATTTTGTTGTCGCATACCGTTGATCCTAATAGAGACACTTTGGCTAAACTCAATAAATATATTAATACTCGCCATATTGACACCAGAGATGATTGGTTCTTTTTATATGCTCCTCAAGAATATGTGTATGAAATTGGTAAGTATGGCTATTTAATTAACGCAGATGTTGATCCTGAAGCTGAAGGAGGTTTTTTACATTCAGAGTATTTTGTTTTAATTGACCGTAAAGGGCGAATTAGAGGAATGTATGAAGGAACAGATATAAACAGAGTTAATCAATTAGAAAAAGACATTAGAGCATTATTAAAAGTTGAATATGGAGAATAATCAAATTGAAAAAAAATATAAAAAGTTAGTTATAGCTTTGTCGGTTATTATTCCACTTGCTGTTGCTGCATTATTTGGGATTAAAATACCGGGTTATGACTTTAGTTTTTTACCACCAATTTATTCATTAATTAATGGATGTGTAGCTGTTTTGTTAGTTTTAGCAGTTGTGGCCATAAAAAATAAAAATCAAAAACGACACCGCTTATTTATACGTTTTGCCATATTGGGGTCTTTATTGTTTTTAGTCGGGTATATATTATATCATGCCACTTCTGGAGATACAAAGTTTGGTGGTCAAGGTATTGTGCGATATGTTTATTTTTTCATTCTTATTTCCCATATTGTTTTAAGTATAGCCGTTATTCCTATGGTAATGCTGACGTATTTAAAAGGTTGGGCAAATAATCTTGAAGCGCACCGAAAATTAGCTAAATATACTTTTCCATTATGGTTGTATGTAGCAGTTACGGGTCCAATAATTTATTTGATGATTCGACCATATTATGGAGGGTGACTTATTTAATGCCTGAATAAAACTAACGTTTTCTTCCTTTTCGTCTTCTTTTATTGCTCTTTTTACCACTTCCAAAGCCTTGCATTTTACATATATTTGCTTTCCATGGTTTAAAAGTAATCATTACACCATACATGGCATACCAATCTTTATTGTTGGCATTTCCTCTATCTAATCCTAATGTCGTATAAGATTGTCCGTTTAAACTTGGGTCGGCTAATTGAGCAGCTAGAGGTCCTTTTAAACTTGCCAAAACGAAAGGATTCACATATTTACCAGATACATCATCTAAATAATCTGTAAATGTTTTTCTAATTCCGTATTCAAGTGAAATTGCAATTCGGTCTTTAATGTTAAATTTAATTCCAATTCCAAGTGGAATAGACAGTTGATTTAAGCCATATTGTTTTTTATCTGACAATAGGGTTCCTTGTCCTTCAGTCCCTAATTCTTGTAAAACAATATCGTCTCCATTAGTATTTTTAGCTTTAGGATTCATTCTAAAGTAGGCAATTTCATAAAAGAAATAAGGAGTAATCGGGTACTTCATATCCTTAATTCTGTACTTCAATAAATCTAATTCAAACCCCATTGCTATTTCAATGATTGATGAACTAAAACTTAAGTTTCGGTTGATTTGAAAGTCATTATCGGACTTTGAATCAGAACCATATACATTGCCATAAGTGGCTGTAAAACGCATAGAGTGTCTGGTTGATAAATTGTACCTTACAATCAATCCCATTGCTGGTTTACTATATACAAAATGAAGGTTTGGATTTAAATCACCAATATAATATGACCCACCGCCCATAAAACCAAATTCAAAAGCACCTTTAAACCGTTCAGATTGTGAAAATACAACTGAGGAAAGACTCAAATAAAGAATTAGAATTAATTTATGTAACATTTGTTTAAAATTTAGGAATAAACTTAGTTCCTTTTCTTAAACGGTAATGGACCGAAAATATTGCAAACATATAAGCGTCATTGTAATTTGGATTTCCTCTTTGAAAATAATTATTACTACCATCAGCAAATTGAGTTACACCTGTTGTACCCAATGATGGATTTAAAGCGCGGTCAGCTAAAGTCATTGCAAGTGTTCCATTAGCAGCTTCAATTTCTGAAGGGATATAATAAGATGTACTCACATCATCAATGTAATCTGTGAGTGTATATCTTGCCGATAATTCAAAACCAATACTCCAGTTTCTGTCTATTAAATATTTAACTCCAATACCTACTGGAAAACTCATAGTGTATCTTTTGTATTTGTCAGGCCGTCCAGCTAAACCTTGTCCTTCTGTTCCTAATGGTTGTAGTTTTACCCAATCTCCATTGTATTTAGTTTTTGGCTGAAATAAAGTTAAGCCAACCCCCATAACAAAATATGGTGATAAAGTAATTGATTTACTACCCCAAACTCCTCTAACTTTGTAAGAATGATTAGTTTTTTCGGTCCAAGGGTATAACTCTGCAGTTGCTCCAAATTCAATAATTCCTGACCTAAAACTTAAATTTCTGTTTTGCCTTGCTGTTTCTTGAGTTGTTGCGTCATCTCCAGATAGATATGAGGTGATAATAGATCCTTTAAGCGAAAATGCAGGTGTAACCATGTATTTGTAACCCATCATTATAGTAGGTCTTGTCATACTAAATCTAAAATCTTTTATACCGTGAGTCCCAATAGCATCAGCTCCACCAAGATCCCCTAAAAAATTTGACGCACCCAACCCAAACTGTAACTCATGTCTTGAGTACTTCCATGATTGAGCAATGCTTATTTGTGAAATAAGCACGAAAAATATAATGAGTAAGTTTTTATTTTTCATTTTAATCTTATACGAAACTTAAATTCAAATAGTTTCAACTATCAAACTTAACTAATGTATTTAAACAAATATAAGTCATTTTATTTAATTTTCAACAATTAAAAGTTTACTTAATCGAATAAAATCTGCAACAGATAACCTTTCAGGTCGTAATGAGAAGATTTCTTCATCTTTATTTACCCCATCATGAATTAAAGATTTAAGTGAATTACGTAATGTTTTACGTCTTTGATTAAAGGCAAGTTTGACAACTTGTTTAAAAAATTTCTCATTACAATCTAATTTTTTAACCTTGTTTCGAGTCAATTTTATGACACCAGATTTAACTTTTGGAGGCGGTACAAAATGATGCGCTTCAACTGTAAATAAATACTCAATATCATAGTAGGCTTGTAATAACACAGACGTGATGCCGTACTTTTTTGTGCCTGGGCCTTCTGCAATTCTTTCCGCTACTTCTTTTTGAAACATTCCTACCACTTCTGGAATTTGGTCTTTGTTTTCTAATACTTTAAATAGTATTTGAGACGAAATATTATAAGGAAAATTTCCGGCTACAATAAAAGGCGCTTCCCCCATTAATTCTTTGACGTCTATTCTTAAAAAATCTTTGGCATAAATTTTCCCTTTTAATTTAGGATAATTTTCATTTAAATAAATGACAGACTCATTATCAACTTCTATAACATGAGTTTCAAAATCATTTCTAGTCAATAAAAAATCTGTTAAAGCGCCCATGCCTGGTCCAACTTCTAACACTTTTTTTACTTTACCTTCATCTATTGCGGCTGTCATTCTTTGACAAACAGTTTTGTCGGTTAAAAAATGCTGACCTAAATGTTTTTTGGCTTTAACGTCCATCATAATGTAAAGTGTTCTTCAACTTTTAAAAGTGTTCTAAATGCGGCAAATTTACCCTGATATTTTGCTGTGTGTTCTTGTTGTAAAGCTATGGCATGTTCTTTTTGATAGGTGTCATAATCATCCATATTTTCACATAAATATTGTATTGAAAATGAAGCGCCACCAGATTCTTCAGCTAATATTCTCGATAATTTAGCCTCAATAAATAAGCCAGTGTTTAACACATCTGGAATGTGTTTTGTTTTCATCCATTGTAACCAATCGTCTGCTACAATATAATCAATGCTTACAGTTACATTATATATAATTTTCATCTTAAACACCTTTAATTTCTCTATATCTTTTGCGAGATTCAGCAGTGTATAAGCTACCACTAAAATCAAATAATATCATTTTGTAATACACTGACGCTTTCTCAGGGTCAGATAAATTGATGTCGTAAATTTGAGCAATTCTAAACGCAGCATCATCTCCTAAAATATCAAAAGCATAAGATTTTACAACAATGTCATAAAATTCAATTGCTTTTGTCCAATTTTGCATTTTTTGATAAATTTCGCCTTTTTTAAATAAGATTTCATCTGTTAAACTATGAAAAGGATATAATACACTAATAGAATCTAATTGAGATAAGGCAGCATCAAATTTATTTTGCATGAGCAATAAATCGGCATTTGCATACATTTCAACAGGAGCTTGAGTCGTGTCTATTCCTAAGTTATCCATTAATAATAATGAAAGTTGCATGGCATCATTGGCAATTAATTTTGTGGTTGAGGCTTTTAAAACATCAAGTTGAGCCTTGGCATATTCAAATTCACCATCATAGTAAAATACTTTTGCATTTTTAAATTTTGCTTCATGACCAATTGGGTCTTCTGAAAAGTTTTTTGCTACTTGCATGTACAAAAGAGAAGCGTCCCAAATTTTGTCATCAACAACATAAACATCAGCTAATAATACCTTGAGTTTTGCTTTTTGTAATGCTGACATTCTTAAGTTAAAAGACTCTTTTAAAAGAGCTTCTGCTTTTTTAGGTTCATTAATGTAGAAAGCGTAAATAATGGCAAGTTGTTCAATGATTTTTAAAGTAGAATTTGATTTCCCAAGTGATTTAAGTGCATTTTCAAAATCCACACTCACATTAATTAATTCATTTTTTGTAAAATTCCCTTTTTGTGTGACTTCTAAAAAGCTAACTTCTAAGTTTTTTTGTACTGCCATATTATAATAAGGGGAATTTTCACCTAGATCAATAATGTATTTATAGGCTTTTCGAGCATTAGCGTATGAACGGTTTGTCATGCAAATATTACCGATTTCATATACTTTTTTTCCTTTTTTATTAGCTCTTTTGTCTAAAGCTTTGGCTTGGATGACTGCGCCAGAAAACTGTTTTTTTTGTAAATATAACCAAATTAACATTTCGCTATAATATTCATTTGAAGGGTCTTTTTGAATGCGAATTAGCAATTCTTCTTTTAAAATGGTTACTTTTTCAAAATCATCTTCAAAATCAATACTTCTTGATAAATAATTTTGAACGGTTCGCACATAAGAATAACTATAGTCTATCAAATCTAGGTATTCATTTATCATTTTACGTGGCATAGACTTTAAAGAATAAATTTCTGCCAATTCAATATTAAATTGATAACCACCTTTTATTAATTTTTTTCCTTTTAGATAGGTTTGAAGTCCTAAATCGTATTTTCCATTTGCAACAAAGATTTTTCCTAAAGTTTGTATGCGACTTTGAATGGGTGATAGATTTGAGATTAAATCTTGGTAAATAGCTTCCGCCTTGCTTTCTCGATTAGTTTTTTCGTAAACTTCAGCTAATTTGAATTTGTAGCTAATATCAAAAGGGTCTCTTTTAATTTGTTTATTGATTATTTTCTCAGATTCTTCAAACTTTTTTTGATACATTAAACACTCAAAATATTTTTCAAAAAATGCTTTTGTTTTTTGTTTTTTATAGAGTTTTGCATAGTAAACTTCAGCTTTATCAAACTCACCTTTATCAAAATAATGATTTGCTAGTTTAACATCATTATTTGGTGGCTGAGCATAACTTGAATTCGCAACTCCTAAAAAGAGAAACAGCAGACTTAAAATTAACTTGTATTTAAGGTGTTTTATTTTCATTTAATAGTATTTCTACATATTCAGCAATTTGAGGGTTTGCAAAATAGAAATTACTTTTTTGCTTTTGTTGATTAAGATTAAAATCTTTAAAATTTAGTTCTAGAATATCGTAGTCTAACTTTTCAACATTCAAATAATCAGTAATTTGCTCTTTATTATACAAGCCTTCTATTATATCTTTTTCTAAGTTACTAAACTGAATTTTTAATGCTTCAATTTCAGTTAACATACTTTGTTTTTGAGTTGTTACATTTTTCAATGATTTACGTACGCTTTTACCTTTGTTAAGTTTTTTTACAAACTCCACATCTATAGTATCAGGTGCATAAAATTGATTAATAATCGATTCATTTTTGGTAGCTACAGTTTGCATATAATTTAAACTATCAATTTCTATTCCATTAATTTCATTTGTTAAACTGTCAAGTTTACTTTGATAGTTACTTATTTCGCTAAGTTCAGTTTTATATTTACTAGCATTGTCACAAGATGTGAACAACAAAAAAGCGGTTAATACGATTAAAAAATACTGTTTCATGTTTTAAATTTTATCAAATCCCGTATAAGGTACTAAAACTTTTGGAATTTTAATGCCATCTTCAGTTTGATTATTTTCTAAAATAGCAGCCAAAATTCTTGGTAATGCTAAAGCACTCCCATTTAAGGTATGTACCAATTGACTTTTTTTATTTTCATTTTTGAATCTTAATTTAAGTCTGTTGGCTTGAAAAGTTTCAAAATTAGAAATTGAACTTACTTCTAGCCACATTTTTTGAGCGGCAGAATACACTTCTAAATCAAAAGTCAAAGCAGATGTGAAACCTAAATCTCCACCACATAATTTTAATTTACGGTATGGTAATTCTAATTTTTTAAGTAATGATTCAACATAATTCACCATTTCATCTAGTGCTTTATATGAGTTGTCAGGGTGTTCTATTCTAACAATTTCTACTTTATCAAATTGGTGTAGCCTATTTAAGCCACGCACATCTTTTCCATAAGAACCCGCTTCACGTCTAAAGCATGGTGTGTAACCGGTTACTTGAATAGGGAAATCTTCAGTTTTGACAATTACATCTCTAAACATATTTGTTAAAGGGACTTCAGCTGTGGGAATTAAATATAAATCATCTACGCCACAGTGGTACATTTGTCCTTCTTTATCTGGTAATTGTCCCGTTCCAATTCCAGACGCTTCATTCACAACAAAAGGAGGGATGATTTCTTTATAACCTGCATCTCTAGCTTGGTCTAAAAAGAAATTGATAATAGAGCGTTGTAGTCTAGCGCCTTTACCTGTGTAAAAAGGAAATCCTGCGCCAGTCACTTTTACGCCAAGTTCCCAATCTATTAAATCATGTTTTTTTGCTAATTCCCAGTGAGGTAAATCATTTTTTTGTAACTTAACTTCTGGTGCATCTTCAAAAATGACTTCATTATCAGCATCAGACTTTCCAGTTGGTACGATCTTATTTGGCACATTAGGAATTTCGTATAATTTTTTTGTGATTTGATTAGCAAAATCGTTCACTTTTTCTGATAATTGTTTACTTTTTTCTTTTAAATCTGCAGTTTTAGTTTTGGCTGCATTCGCTTCTTCAATTTTACCCTGTCCAAACAACATTCCAATCTCTTTTGCAATTTTATTTGATTCAGAGGCAACGGTATCTAATTCTCCTTTAGCTTCACGCCATTTTTTGTCTAATTCTAAAACATCATTGATTAAAGCACTACCATCAAAATTTCTAACTTTTAATAATTCAATGATTTCGTTTTTCTGTTCTTTTATTCTTGAAATTTCTAACATTTTTTTATTTCTGCTATGCTTCAATGCTTGGTCCTAAGAGCGGATCGCGTGATGCTATTTTTACTAATTTTTACGCTAGATTATTAGGTTCTAGACTTTTTTATTTAAGTTTCCCAGTCAGTTTGCATGCTGTGCTATAAATAAGCGATTCGTTTCTTACGTTTCACAATTTGTGACCGGTTTATGCCTCTCCCCGTGAAGTTAGTTTATTTATGGTTTTGTCAAACCGGAGCAATCTTTTAACTATTATAAGTTTGCTACTTAATAAAAACACAAAAAACCCCACCTTTATCAGATGGAGTTTAAGTTCCTGTTTAAAGGAAAAAAATTATGCTTCAGTTTCGAAAGGAACTACAGTTACAAAAGATCTGTTATCTCTTCTTTTTCTGAATTCAACAACTCCGTCAACTAGTGCATGTAAGGTATGATCTTTCCCCATTCCTACATTATCACCTGGATGATGTTGTGTTCCTCTTTGACGAACAATAATATTTCCTGCAATAGCAGCTTGACCTCCAAAAATCTTAACACCTAAACGTTTCGATTGAGATTCTCTACCATTTTTTGAACTACCTACACCTTTCTTATGTGCCATTTTATTCTATTTTTAATGTCTGTTTATAAAACAAACGAGTTCTTAATTCTTATTTACTTAAAGCTTCTACTAATTCAGCTTTTTTCATTGAAGTGTAACCTGTTAAACCTTTTTCTTTTGCCATTGCTTTTAAATCAGCAACAGTTAGTTTAGATAAATCAGTTGAAACTGTTTTAATTTCAGTTTTTACTTCTTTTTTAGGCGCTTCTTTTTTAGCTACTGGCTTAGCAGTTTCCTTTTTCGCTACCGGTTTAGCTTCTTCCTTTTTAGGTTCAGCTTTTTTAGCAACAGGTTTAGCTCCACTAGCAACTACAGAATCAATTTTAATCTCAGTTAAATATTGTCTGTGACCATTTTTCTTTTTGTAACCTTTACGTCTTTTCTTTTTAAAGATGATTACTTTGTCACCTTTAAGGTGTCTTAATACTGAAGCGGATACTTGTGCTCCGCTTATAGCTGGGGCGCCTACAGTTACGTTTCCTTTGTCCTCAATTAAATACACATCATCAAATTTGATTTTATCTCCTTCTTGTGCGTCTAATCTATGAACGAAAACTTGTTGGTCTTTTTCAACTTTAAATTGTTGCCCTGCTATCTCTACAATTGCGTACATAACAAATTTTTGTTTATTAATAATTTTTTGGACTGCAAAGATAGGAAATTAATTTTTAACCAAAACGTTATTTTGTCAAAAGTTTATACTTAAGATTTATTTTTTTGTTTTTTTCCCATTAAATAAACCCCTATAAAAATTAAAATCATCCATAAAATGGTAATTAAATTAAATTTTTCCCCATCTAGTACCCCAAAAAACAAGGCAACAATCGGAATAATATAAGTGACAGATGAAGCAAAAAGTGGTGTTGAAATAGCAACCATATAATTAAATATTAAAACAGCTAATGCTGTGCCTATTAATGAAAGAATAATTAAGTAGGGGAGTCCTTTTAAAGTGTCAGATTGAGACAGTGCTGTAAATGAGCCGGTCCAAAAGCAAGCTATTATTGCAGGGATGAGCATAGAGAAAAACGCCAAAGAAGTGATGGTGAGTGGGTGCTCATGAGAGAGTTTGAATTTAATTAAGCTTAAGCTTATGGCGTAAAACAAAGTGGCAAACAGTGCAATTCCAGCGTGAAAAAAGCTATTTTTCCCAAGGTTAATTTGGTTTGATACGATTAAAAAAAGTCCGACACCGCCCAAGCAAAACCCGATTAATTGAATCCAATTGATTTTTGATTTAAAAAACAAAAAAGACAATATAACGATAAATAAAGAAGTCCCCATATTCAATAATCCTGCTAATGAAGATTGAATTCCAGTTTCGGCAATAGGAAATAAAAATGCGGGTATAAAATTACCTGATAACCCTACCAAAATGAACAATGGCAGGTTTTTGCCTCTAAATTTTGATATGTTTTTTAATGCAATTGGTAATAAAACTATGGATGCAATCAATATGCGTAATGCGCCAACTTGATAAGGAGTGAAAGCTGTTGTAGTTGCTGTGGGATGCATTGACTTTTCCATCAATATAAATGAACTCCCCCAAATTAAAGAAAGAAAAATAAGAATCAACCAGGCTTTAGTTTCATTTTTCATGTTTGCAAAACTACGATTTAAAATTGTGAATAAAAGAATTCATTTTTTTTCAAATCTAACAGATTTTTTTATACTTTTAGGGTTCTAAAAAATTGAATTATGCATATTGCAGTAGCAGGAAATATTGGATCAGGAAAAACAACACTTACGCGTTTATTATCTAAACATTATGGTTGGGATACGCATTTTGAAGATGTCGAGCAAAATCCTTATTTGAACGATTTTTATGAAGACATGCAACGTTGGTCATTCAACTTACAAGTGTATTATTTGAATAGTCGTTTTACTCAAATTCAAGATATTAAGCAAAATGAGGGGTTTGTGATTCAAGATAGAACTATTTATGAAGATGCTTATATTTTTGCACCTAATCTTCATTCAATGGGGTTAATGACAACACGCGACTTTGAAAATTATTTTTCATTATTTAATTTATTAGAATCTTTTATATCAGCACCTGATGTACTCATTTATTTAAAAGCAAGTGTACCAACTTTGGTCAATCAAATTCAAAAAAGAGGGAGAAGTTATGAGGAAAGTATCCGTTTAGACTATTTAAAAAGATTGAATGAACGTTATGAAGCTTGGATTTCGACCTATGATAAAGGTAAATTAATAATTATTGATGTAGATGACAATAATTTCCACGAAAATGCTGATGATCTAGGTAAAATAATCAATAAAATAGATGCTGAAATTAATGGGCTGTTTTAAAAACGGTTATAAATACTCTATACAACTAGCAATAACTTTTTTATTCCACAACATGCGGTAATGGCCAACATTTTCAAAACTTGTTATTGTTGAGTTTTCAATTGCTTTATTCATACTAACAGTATTCGAATACGGAATTATTTTATCGTTAATGTCATGTATTAAGTGAAGATGGTTAAAGTTGAAGTCAGTTAGCTTATCTTCCATTACTAATTGGTCTAATCGCTCACCTAGTATTTTATCCGCTTTTTGTTTTAATATGCTATATGACTTCTTGCTTAGCCCTATCATTTTTTTGAAATCAATAAATATATCCTCAATTACATTGGGGCTTGTTAAAAATATCAGTTTGTCAATTTTAATGTTCAATTCAGAAAGGGCATAAGTTGAAATTCCTGAGCCAAATGAATGTGCAATAATAGATAGGTTATCATGCTCGGGCAAATTCTTTAAAAGGGTTTTAAAGGCCAGCTTACATTCGTAGAAATTTGTTTTATCAGCTTTGTAATTCGCATGTGCAGGTAAGTTAATACTTATAATTCGTTTCTTTTTTTCTAGTAATTCATCTACAAAACCATACATACAGCCAGCATTCGAATCCCAACCATGAATTAAAATGACTAAATCTTTACTGTCTGTTCCAAATTCAAAAACATCTAAATCTTCATTTTTAAAGTTAAGTTTCTGTGCCTTCGCGTCTGTGTAAAACCCTTTTTCTCTATCTCTAATGTCTTTTTTTCTTACTTTTTGAAAAACTTCAAAGGCTGAATTCGCAGCCACCTTTGGACTGATGTTAGATAATATTGTGAAATATAATTTTATTAGTTTTAACATAGTAATTAATTTTTATACCGTTTGGTATATTTTTATTTAATTTTTTTTTTAGTGATGAGGTAATTGAAGTTCATTTAAAATCATATTATCTACATGATTCATCATGTCAAGTAAATATTTGTCATCTTTTAAAAGGACCGACATAAAAACAGAGCCTTCAATAAAAGAGAAAATTCTTCCACCATAAATGTCAGCATCAATATTGGATTTGATTTCTTTTTTTAGGATTCCTTCTTCTATGATTTGAGAAATACTGTTTTGTAATTTGTGAGTCACGTATTTTACGCGTTCAAATAATTGGGGGTTGGTGTTGTTGGCATCAATGCCTACATTTAGTATGGGGCATCCACCAAAATTTATGTTGTGTTTATAATAGTTTCTGTAAAAATTAGTTAAGGCGTGAAGCTTGGCTAATGGTGAGTCTATTTCAGTTAAAATCACTGTGATTTTATCGATTATAAACCTAATGTTATGATTAAATGCAGCCAAAGCTAAGTCTTCTTTGTTTTTAAAGTTACCATAAATAGCTCCTTTTGTTAATCCGGTAGCCTCTGTTATGTCGTTCATGCTTGTCGCAGAGTATCCCTTTTTATTAAAGATAGGCGAGACTGTGTCTAGAATAAATTGAGTGGTTTGTTCTGCTTTTGTTAACATAATAATACAAAGATAATTAAAAAATACCGATTGGTATAATTTAATTATGGTTTGAATAAATTATCACCCAAAATCGAAAATTATTATGTTTTTTAGTGATTTTAATCGAAAATTATTATGTTTTTTAGTGATTTTAATCGAAAATTATTATATATTTGTTTAGTATGATAGGTAGATTATTAGTAGAAAACATAGTAAAACGATTATTTAAAGGCAAAGCTTTACTGTTATTTGGTGCCCGACAAGTTGGAAAAACAACATTGATAGAACAGCTTTTAAATAATAGTGAAGATTCCGTTTTACACATTAGTGGAGATGAGCCAGATATAAGAGAACGGTTTAAAAGTATTACATCTACTCAAATTAAAAATTATGTTGGTGATCATAAAGTTTTATTTATTGATGAGGCACAACGTATCCAAAATATAGGATTGACTTTAAAACTAATTACCGATAAGTTAAAAAATATTCAAGTGATTGCAACTGGTTCGTCAACTTTTGAAATGGCCAACCAAATGAATGAGCCTTTAACCGGGCGCAAATTTGAATTTACATTATTCCCTTTATCTTTCAAGGAGTTGGTTAATCATCATGGTTTAATTGAAGAAAAACGACAATTAGAGCAACGTTTAATTTATGGGGCCTATCCTGAAGTTGTAACATCAATTGATGACAAAGAAGAATTATTGTCATTAATCTCTGACAGTTATTTGTATAAAGATATTTTAATGCTTGACACCATTAAAAGACCAAAGTTATTGCATAATATTTTGAAAGCTTTAGCTCTGCAAATTGGAAGTGAAGTTTCTTTTAATGAAGTGGCGCAATTGGTAAGGGCAGACAAAGGAACGGTTGAAAAATACATTCATTTATTGGAACAAACATTTGTTATATTTACTTTACCGTCTTACAGTCGAAATGTTAGAAACGAACTTAAAAAAAGCAAGAAAATTTACTTTTATGATTGTGGTATTAGAAATGCCATAATAGGTAACTTCTCACCAATTCAAAATCGAACAGATATCGGTGCTTTGTGGGAAAACTATTTAATTGCTGAACGTATTAAGCAAAAAAAATATGCCAATAAAAAAACAGAATTTTATTTTTGGAGAACCACCCAACAGCAAGAAATTGACTTAATAGAGGTTGAAGGCGAAAACATAACTGCTATTGAATTTAAATGGAATAAAAAAGCAAAAGTAAAAATATCAAAAACATTTACCAATGCTTATCCAACTGCTAAGTTGGAGTTGGTTACACCAATTAATTTTGAGGAGTTTTTGTTGTGATAGTTGAATTCAGAATCATTATATTAGAACTTGCTAATAATATTTTTATTAGGAGTGAGCATACTATTATTAATTTAGAGACGTTAAGCTTTTAATGAAAAAATATTTAATTTTTACGTGTTTAATTTTAACTGTTAACTTGTATTCTCAGGTTATGAATTTTAATGATTCATTGATTTATAATGGTTATCTATTTATTCAAGAAAAGGGAGATGATGTATATTTAGATTCGTCAATAAATGACGTTTTTAATAATACTAAATGGGTAGTTCTAAATGAATCTACTGATTTTAATAATTCAGTAGATTCATTATTTTTTTTAAACGATAGTTTGATTGTAAGCTATGTTTGTGGAAATACTGATTCATTGAGAGTGAACTATGATTGTTTTCAAATATATGGTACAGATAATATACTAATAGTAAATATAGAAATTGTTTTCCCCCTTTTGAACAAAGATTACGATATAGATTAATATGATGGACAATATTTACATATCACTGAATTTAAGTGTGGTTATTTTAAAAAATATTACAGAGGAAAAAGAGATTTGTTTTTAAAGAGATGTAATTAATCCTCCAAATTCGAATTCAACCATCTTTTGTAAACATTAACATCCATTCCTTTTTTATTGGCTATATCTTCAATTTGGTCCATTTTAATTTTTCCAACTCCAAAATATTTGGCTTGAGGGTGTGCAAAATACCATCCACTAACTGATGCAGTTGGATACATGGCTAAACTGTCTGTCAAGCTCACACCAGTTAATTCTGTAGCGTTAAGAATATCAAATAAGCCAGTTTTTTCTGTGTGATCTGGATTAGCGGGATAACCTGGAGCTGGTCTTATACCAACGTAGTTTTCTTTAATTAACTCTTCTTTTGAAAGTGGTTCTTTTTCATAACCCCACAATTCTTGACGAACCATTTCGTGTGCTTTTTCAGCAAAGGCTTCAGCTAATCTATCAGCTAAGGCTTTAAGTAAAATAGAGTTGTAATCATCATGATCAGCTTCAAATTCGGCTATTTTTTTCTCAATACCTAAGCCAGTTGTAACTACAAATCCACCAATATAATCTTTGATACCACTTGTTTTTGGTGCAATAAAATCGGCAACGGATACATTATCTGCATTTTTTGCTTTTTTCAATTGCTGACGTAAAGCATACTGTTTATGAATTATAGCATCTCTACTTTCATCTTTGTAAATTTCAATGGTATCATCTTCTACAGTATTTGCCGGCCAAATACCTATTGTTGCTTTAGCTGTTAACCATTTTTCATCAATTATGGTTTGTAGCATTGTTTGCGCATCATTAAATAATTTGGTTGCTTCTTGACCTAAATTTTCGTCTGTTAAAATCTCAGGGTATTTTTTACGCATTTCCCATGTGTAGAAAAACGGTGTCCAATCAATGTAATCAACTAATTCGTTTAAATCAAAGTCCGAATAGGTTTTGACACCAGTAAAGTTCGGCTTTTTTAATGGGTAGTTAGTCCAATCAATTTCAAATTTATTTTGTTTCGCTTCAGCAATTGAAATTAATTTTTTTACACCTTTCTTTTTGGCGTAGTTTTCACGTACTCGTTGATAATCGGATTTTATTTCGCCTACAATTCCATCTTTTTTATCACTTAATAAGTCGCCAACTACGGTTACAGACTTTGAAGCATCTAATACATGAACAGTTTGCCCTTTTGTATATTTTTCGTCTATTTTAACTGCAGTATGCACTTTTGAGGTTGTTGCGCCACCAATCAATAATGGAATATTAAAACCTTCACGTTCCATCTCTTCAGCCATATATACCATTTCGTCTAAAGATGGGGTAATTAATCCACTTAATCCAATTACATCAACATTATGTGCTTTGGCTGCTGCAATTATTTTTTCGGCTGGAACCATTACGCCTAAATCAATAATTTCATAATTATTACACCCTAAAACAACGCTTACAATATTTTTTCCAATATCATGTACATCTCCTTTTACGGTTGCCATTAAAATTTTACCAGCACTTTGTCTTTGTGTTTTATCTGCTTCAATAAATGGAAGTAAATAAGCCACAGCTTTTTTCATTACCCTTGCTGACTTAACTACTTGTGGTAAAAACATTTTACCTTCTCCAAATAATTGTCCAACTACATTCATCCCTGTCATTAAATGACCTTCAATTACTCTAATTGGAATCGGAACAGTCAGTCTTGCCTCTTCAGTATCTTCAACAATAAAATCGGTTACACCTTTAACAAGTGCGTGGGTAATTCTTTTTTGCAAATCCCATTCACGCCACTCTAAATTAATGGTTTTTACTTTTACATCTCCAGTTACAGATTCAGCAAATTCTAATAATCTATCGGTTGCATCATCTCGTCTGTCTAAAAGAACATCTTCTATATGTTCTAATAAATATTTTGGAATGTCATCATAAATTTCAAGCATGGCAGGGTTTACAATTCCCATATCCATTCCCTCTCCAATGGCATGAAATAAAAATGCCGAATGCATGGCTTCACGCACTACATTATTTCCTCTAAAAGAAAAAGATACATTGCTTACACCACCACTGACATGTGCGCCTGGTAAGTTTTCTCTAATCCAACGTGTGGCTTGAAAAAAGTCAAGGGCATTTTTTTTATGTTCATCCATTCCTGTAGCAACAGGAAATATATTTGGATCAAAAATGATGTCTTGAGGAGGGAAATTGACCTTGTCAACTAAAACATCATAAGATCGCTTACACATGTCAATTCTACTTTGATATGAATCGGCTTGACCATTTTCATCAAACGCCATGACGATTACTGCAGCTCCGTATTGTTTAATTTTTTGAGCGTGTTCAATGAATACAGTTTCTCCTTCTTTTAACGAAATAGAATTAACCACGCATTTACCTTGTACACACTGTAAACCCGCTTCAATAATGTCCCATTTTGATGAGTCAATCATAATTGGTACACGAGAAATATCTGGTTCTGACGCAATCAATTTCAAAAACTTAACCATTGATTCTTTACCGTCAATTAAACCATCATCCATATTTATATCAATGATTTGTGCGCCATTTTCTACTTGATCTCTTGCTACGGACAACGCTTCTTCAAATTCTTCATCTTTAATTAAACGCAAAAACTTTCGTGACCCAGCCACATTAGTTCGCTCTCCAATATTGGTGAAGTTAGATTCTGCAGTTAGCGTAAATGGTTCTAATCCACTCAGTTGTAGTGGCGGAATAGCGGTCCATTTATATTTGTATTTACCTTTGTAGTCTGGATGTAAACTCATTTTATAAGATGCTAGATTCTGGATCGCTTTCGCTTTTAGAACCTAGACTTTTATTTGTCAATTATATGGTATTTTTCTAAACAAAGCACGTTAATCTAAAAACGTAGCTTTCTGCACACAACACATCATTCTTGTATCTATGAGTAAAGCGAATAATCACATCAACACGCTCCAATCATCATCTCCGGCATTTCCAGTCCAATCTTTAAAATTTTCTTTTCCACCTCTTACAGCCCAGTCAGAATCAATTGCCAATTTTGCACTAATTCCTCCTCTAGGATTACAAATCATTGATATTCTCAATCTTTCAGGCTTATAAATTTCCATTAAATCATCATAAAAAATATTGATTAATCTTTCGTAAGACACAACTATATTTCTTAAATGAAATGAATATTGCTTTAACGATTTTAATTCAATTATTTTATCACTTGGATACATTGTTAAGAAAACTGTCGCAAAATCAGGTTGTTCTTTCACACCTAAAAAAGTGAATTCAGGAATTTTAATTTTAATTTCATAAGCTTCTTTTGAAGGGTTAGGAATAGCCTTTAAAATACTTCTATCAATATCTTTATATAATTTAATCATTGTTTATAATGCTAAGTATATTGAATACTTAGACTTGTATTTTATTTATTTTTTTCTTTCTTTCTATTAATTTTGCCATTATTTTAATGTGCTCTGGTGTTGTACCACAACAACCACCAATAATATTTACTAATCCTTCATCTAAAAATGTTTCTATTTGTTTCCCCATAATTTCAGGTGTTTCGTCATATTCACCCATCTCGTTTGGTAAGCCTGCGTTTGGGTGGGCGCTTACATAAAATGGTGCTTTTTGTTTTAATGTTTTTAAATAAGGTCGCATAGCATCTGCACCTAAGGCGCAATTCAAACCGATACTTAATAAGTCTGCATGTTGCATTGATATTAAAAAGGCTTCAGTTGTTTGTCCAGATAATGTTCGTCCACTAGTATCTGTTATTGTACCTGATACCATAATTGGTAATCTAATTTTTTTTTCTTTGGCTACATTTTCAATAGCAAATAGAGCTGCTTTAGCATTTAAAGTGTCAAAAACGGTTTCAACTAATAATAAATCTGCACCGCCATCAACTAAACCTCTAGCTTGTTCTTCATAAGCGGTTACCAATTCATTAAACTTTATATTTCTAAATCCTGGGTCATTAACATCTGGCGAAATTGATAAGGTTCTGTTTGTTGGGCCAATTGAGCCTGCAACAAATCTTGGCTTATTTGGATTTTTGTTTGTGAATTCTGTACAAACTTCTTTAGCTATTTTTGCCGAATTATAGTTAATATCATAAGCATATTTTTCTAAATGATAGTCCGCTTGAGCAATTGATGTTCCACTAAACGTATTGGTTTCAATAATGTCTGCGCCAGCTTCTAAATATTCAGCATGTATAGCTTTAATAATATCTGGACGTGTTAATGATAATAAATCATTATTTCCTTTTAAAGAAGAGTCATGATTGTCAAACCAACCTTTTCTGAAATCATCTTCAGTTAAAGTATAGCTTTGGATCATAGTACCCATGGCACCATCCAATAACAATATTCTTGTTTTTAATATGTCCTTTATATTTTGCATAATTAATTTTGTTCTAACTTAAAGCTAAAATGATTTGGACCGGTAAAAAAGAATTTTGATTATTTAAAATCTGTCTTATAATATTTGCTTTACAACAAATGGTATTGGCACCTACTTAGCGGTTAAACTAAGGGTTGCCAAGGTTTCTTTGGGCCGGTCCCTCCACCTTTCTTTATAAGTATATTATTTTTATGAACTGGTACAAAGGTATACAGAAAAATTAAAACGAAAATCATTATTGACATTATTTTTTAATCTAATTCTGTGAATCCCAAAGTTTCTAAATAATATTATCTTAGCAATCCAATTTAGATTTAACGCATAACTCCAAGATGATTCATAACCTAAAACGCTTTTTTTTAATAGTCAATTTACAAACTTTAATCATTTCTATATTAGCGGTCATATCAACTTACTTATGTATTCGATTTAAATTTGAAGCAGATTTCCCATTAACATTAATTGCCACCTCAATCGTATTTTCTATCGGCGGAGCTTACAAAAGGCGTGAAGCTGCATTAAAATAATACGCAGCCATAAAAGGGTATTTAAGAGCTATTTATTTTGTTTCCTGTGATTGAATTCCAAATGTAAAGTCTAACAATGTTGACAAAATGGAAAAGCTTATTGCCAATTTCTTTAACAATTTAAAAACCCTCTTTTTGAATTCTATCAAAGATATGAATACGAATGAAAAAGCCGTATATGATAATTTTTCTGATTTCTCATTATACATTAATTAAGAGAAGAGGGTTTATCATCAGGTGAATGTTCAAGAACTAATCAATATTTGCAAAAAATGATGATTTTTTTTGAGTTCAATTAAACATATTTATCAATATAGAACTCCAAAAACGTTACGTTCATTTATTAAATTATTACCAATTATTTATGGCCCCGTACTTTGCCTATAAATTTGAAGAAATGGCAAGTGGTTTAGAATATGTAATCCCCGTACTATTATCAATGAGTTTAGTAAGTTTAGATAATATACAAGAACATTTAGAAAATCCATTTGACCAAGATGGAGAAGATGATATTACATTCAATGTAGACAAATTTGTTACCAATTTAAAACACAAATCTGGAGATAAATTATAGATAAAGCACCTTCAATTAAAATTTACGTGTTACTTTTGTTTAAAAAATAATACCAAATGATAAACAATATCAAAACACAATTTTCAATTAAGGACGTTGAAAATCTTTCTGGCATAAAGGCACACACTATACGGATTTGGGAAAAAAGATACACTCTTTTTGAACCTAAAAGAACAGAAACTAATATTAGATATTATACCATTGATGATTTAAAGAAGATTTTAAACGTTGCCTTTTTAGTTGAAAAAGGAAATAAAATATCTAAAATATCAAAGCTTAAACCTGAAGAAATCAGAGAAGCTATAGTATTAGAAACTTCAAAGTCAACATTATCTGAAGCTTACGAAAACTCGATTCTTGTGTCAATGCTAAACTTTGACCAACATCAATTTGAAATTATATATAATAAACTAACCAACGAGTTTTCTTTCCGTGAAATTTTTAACGAACTGTTCGTTCCTTTGTTAAGTAAAATTGGATTACAGTGGCAATCTAATACTATTACTCCCGCTCACGAACATTTTATTTCAAACTTAGTTTATCAAAAATTACTCGTTAATATTGAGAAAGTCAGTCAAAATGAAATTACTGAATCAGTTAAAGTATACGTACTCTTTTTGCCTATGAACGAAATTCATGAGCTTGGTTTACTCTTCATTAACTACGAATTGAATTTAAAAGGTAATAAAACTATTTATCTAGGACAAAGTATTCCTTTTGAGAACATAGCATTCTTGAATGACCGTTTTGACAATATTATTTTTATAAGTTATTTTACAGTATATCCAGTAGTAGATTCTGTAGAGAAATACATTTCTGATTTTAAAAATGTATACCTTAAAAACTCTAATGAACTATGGGTTTCTGGAAGAAACACATTATCATTATCTAAGACGACTTCAGATAAGAACATAAAACTATTTAAGGATTTAAATGAAATGATAAAATCACTTTAAATACATTTTGTTTAGTTTTTCTGCTAAAAGATTAAACAAAATGAAATATTTCCCCTATATTTGTTCTGTCATTATTTACAATGATTAAACAAACATGGGAAAAATTGCAATTATTGGTTCTGGATTTTCATCACTTTCTGCAGCTTGTTATTTGGCAAAATCAGGATATGACGTATCCGTATATGAAAAAAACAATGACTTTGGAGGAAGAGCTAGACAATTCACAATAGATGGATTTAGATTTGATATGGGGCCTAGTTGGTATTGGATGCCTGATGTGTTCGACTCTTTTTTTAATGATTTTAACAAAAAGGTATCGGACTACTACACCTTAAAAAGGTTAACACCATCCTATAAAGTAATTTTCGGTAAAAATGACCACATAGACTTACCAAGTAATATTACTGAACTATACGAATTATTTGAATCTATTGAGTCAGGCAGTTCATCAAAACTAAATTTATTTTTAGAGGATGCAAAGTATAATTATGATGTTGCTATAAATAAAATAGTTAAACTTCCTGGACGCTCCCCATTCGAATTAGTAACTTATGAAACAGTAACGAGAGTTAGCCAGTTCTTTAAAAACATAAATTCTTATGTATCCAAACATTTTAAGAATGAGATACTGAGACAAATTTTAGAATTTCCCGTTTTATTTTTAGGAGCAAAACCTGAAAACACTCCTTATTTCTATTGCTTTATGAACTTTGCGGATTTAAGTTTAGGTACTTGGTATCCAGAAGGAGGCATGTATGAAGTTGTAAAAGGAATTTATGAATTAGCTGAATCCTTAGGTGTAAAATTCCATGCAAATGCTGAGGTATTAGGATTCGAACTTGATTACAACACAGTAACTCATGTCAAATTAAAGGACAAAAAAATAGCGTGTGATTTTGTTGTTAATGGTGGAGATTATAGGCACATTGAAACCTTACTTCCTTCAAAATTTCAGATGTACTCTGAGAAATATTGGGACAAACGCGTTATGGCTCCTTCTGCCTTACTCTTTTACTTAGGAATAGACAAAAAAGTCAATGATGTTTTACATCATAATTTATTTTTTGATGCGGACTTTAAAAAACATGCCTCAGAAATTTATGATAAGCCAGAATGGCCTTCAACCCCTTTATTTTACGCCAACTTTACAAGTAAAACAAATTTAGAAGATGCACCAATAGGACATGAAACTTGTTTTTTACTTATGCCGATTGCAACAGGAATAGAAGACTCAGAAGAGATGCGCGAAAAATATTATCACATTCTTATGGATAGATTGGAATTACAATCAAATCAAGAACTGAAGAAACATGTCCTTTACAAACGTTCATTCTGTGTAAATGATTTCGTTTCAGAATATCATTCCTTTAAAGGAAATGCCTATGGCTTAGCAAACACATTAACTCAAACCGCTTTTCTAAAGCCAAAACTGAAAAATAAAAAATTGAAAAACTTTTATAACACTGGACAGCTAACAGTTCCTGGTCCTGGAGTACCACCTGCTTTAATTTCGGGAAAAATTGTAAGTGAATTAATCCTAACATCTAAAAACTAGAACTATGAAAGAAACATTTGACAATTTATCGGAAGTATGTAGTAGAAGTGTTACAAAAACATACAGTACT
>Ga0316208_1000406_pt1 | contig 54509 bp, 53 predicted proteins | sample 3monopyrite_MG_FD_204944 | JGI IMG/M metagenome (GOLD analysis project Ga0316208, IMG submission 204944) | Microbial mat bacterial communities from mineral coupon in-situ incubated in ocean water Damariscotta River, Maine, United States -... | ecosystem: Environmental > Aquatic > Marine >... | reverse complement strand
CAAACTGGAGATCTCGGCCGAGCCCCCTTGACGATGCAAAGGGCCGAAATCCCGCTGGCAGGGCCATGTGGAAGCATCGGGTCCGGCCCCGGAAGCCCCGGAGGCGGCCTAAGTGATCACGTATGGCGTAGGAGGTCTCCATGTTTCTACTCAGCATCCTGGCATGCACCGTCGTCCCTCACCCCACCGTGCCCACTCAACGTCCCACCGCGCAGCCCGAGATGGCCACCCTGCTTACACCAGGCCCCATCGTGCTGGAGTCCGTGGTCTCGGCTCGATGGGCGGTTCCGTTGAGCGGTCTGCTCGACCTCGACGACCCCGCTGCGGCCGAACTCGAGGATGTTCAAACACCGATCGTGCTTCCTGTCCAGGTCCTCACCCATCCGACAGAGGGCGTGTTCATCGTCGACACCGGGGTCTCGGATGCCATGGCCAGGGGGGAAGCGGGGCCTACCCGAGGACTGGTGAAGGGGTTGGTGAGCGACATCGAGCCCGTGCACTCCCTGGGATCGATCCTATCGAAACAGACCGCACCTCTCGCTGGTGTACTGCTGACCCACGCGCACCTCGACCACATCCTGGGACTGCCCGATGTACCGGTCGGTACCCCCGTCTACATCGGCCCCGATGAGTTCACCCCGCGCTCGATGCAGAACCTGGTGACCCGTGGCACCACGGGTGCCGCCTTCGAGGGCCACACGGTGTTGGAGCTGCGCTTCGAGGACGCACCGAGCATCGAGGGCCTGGCCGCGGTGGACTTGATCGGAGATGGCACGCTGTACGCCCTGCACAGTCCGGGCCACACCGTGGGCAGCCTGGCCTACCTCGCGCGCACGACCGAAGGTCCGGTGCTGATGACCGGGGACACATCGCACACCTGGTTCGGCTGGGACCACGGCGTGCCGCCCGGTACCTACACCGCGGATGGCGAGGCGAATCGCGCCAGCCTGAATGCCCTACGGGCTCTGGCAGAACGCGGAGATGTCAGGGTGATCATCGGTCACGAGGTCAAGTGACCGCACGAACCCCATGCGGGCGATGTCGCATACTGGACTTGTCGTGAATCATGGACCAGTCGGGACTGTGGGATAGCCCGAGCTCGATGAGCGAGGTGTGGGCTGTCGGCGTCCGTCCGGGGAGCGGATATTCCCGGTGTACAGTGGCAGCGGAGGCTGGATGCTCATCACTCTCTTCTCGCTGGCGATGGCAGACCCGTGCGCGACTCATCAGGATGGCCAGCTGATTCTGGAGTCGAAGATCCAGTTCGCTCCTTCGACGACGGACCTGGTCGATTCCCAATCGGCGATCGATTCGATCCTGTGTGCGATCCGCAGAGACCCCACGATGACCCTACAGATCGAGGCGCACACGGACTCTCGCGGTTCGGGCAGCTACAACCTGCGGGTGAGTCAGGGCCGGGCGGATGCCATCCGCGCTGCGCTGATCGCGGCGGGTGTGGCAGCCGAGCGGGTGACTGCGGTGGGCTACGGGGAGTCCCATCCCATCTCCGACAACATGACTGCTGCGGGGAGAGGCCAAAACCAGCGCATCGAGTTCCACACCGAAGCGCCGGAGTCGCGTCGACCCCGGCCCGCTGGGGCGGTGCAACCACCTGCAGAAGCTGTACCGCCGCCGCCAGTCGTGGACCGCTGGTGCGCAGATCTAAGCACCGCGATCGGTCAGGGGCGAGCCGCCCGCTGGGAGCGGCCTGGCGAACTCTCGGTCGTGGCCCAGCGAACGCAGCAATGCTTGAACGGGAGCTGGACGAGCACCCGAGATGGCGAGGCTCTGTACTCAACCCATCCGAAGTGGACGCTAGCGGTCGAGTCCACCGAATCGGGTGTGGTCGTGCGTCTCGACCCCCAGGTACCCTGAAATGCTTCGAGTCCTGGCTTTAGCCAGCCCGGGGATTGCCGATGAGGAGCCATGGGCCCTACTCCCCTGACACCGCTTACTGAGGAGCCGTTCTCGGACCGACTGGAGCGGGCCCGAGCGGACTCCCGACGCCTGAAGATCGTGCTGGGGGTCGTGCCGCTTGTGGTGATGGCCATGATCACTGGGGTCGGCTCGGTCGCACTGGTGGTGGCATCATGGTGGTCCTCGACCCCCATGCCTATGGCGGTGATCGCGTGTCTCGGGTTGACCTGTATCGCTCTTCTGGGCTGTCTTGCTATCGCGAGAGACCACCTCTCCCTGGCGCCCCAGCTGGGCGCGTTGCTTTGGGTCAGCGCCAACGTGTTCATGATCGGAGTCGGTGAACCTGCGGTCGCCGTTCCCATGACGCTCTTGGCGCTCTGCGTCGGGGCCGTGATCGGAACGCTGACTGCCCCCGGCGGTTCCTGGCGATGGGGGCCCATCACGGCGGTCGCTTGGCTGGTCGCGGTATGCCAAGTCGATCTCGGCCAGGCGGAGCGGCTCAACCTGGCCATCTTTCCCGAGCTGTTGTTGGTCGGTATGACCGTGTTGCTCTCTCGGGTGACCGCACAGCTGGCGGCCAACGAGGCGGCATCGATTGCCTCCCTGGAGGATCTGATCGGCGCGAACCGACGCCTGACCGAGAGGCGCCAGGAGGCGGACCGTGCCAACGCCGCCAAGAGCGAGTTCATGGCCAGCATGAGTCACGAACTTCGAACGCCACTCAATGCAATCATCGGCTACAGTGAGCTCATTCTCGATGCCCCGGAGGAGCTGGATGTCGAGGATGTCGACCGGATTGCCACCTCTGGCCGACACCTGCTCTCCCTGGTCAACGATGTGCTCGACATGTCCAAGATCGAAGCGGGCTCGGTCGAGCTTCGAGATGAACCGTTCCACCTGCTGGGGATGTTCGCGGAGCTTCGGGATGTGGCGCTCGAGCTCGCACGGGTCCATGAGAACTCGGTGGATTGGTCGGTCCCGGCTTCGGTCCCACAGGGGGTCATCGGGGATGCGGTGCGACTCCGGCAGATCGTGTTGAACCTCCTTGGAAATGCCCTGAAATTTACCCATCGCGGGAAGGTGTCTCTGGATGTCTCCTTCGGCGACGGCCAGCTTTTCATCGCTGTCTCGGACACGGGCCCGGGTATCCGTGATGATATGCTGGAACAGCTATTCGTACCGTTTTCCCAGGGGAAATCTGCTGGCATGCGGCACGGCGGGACGGGTCTGGGGCTATCGATATCCAGGCGGCTTGCCCGAGCCATGGGGGGCGATATCGGCGTGGAGTCGACCCTGGGAGTGGGCAGCCGCTTCACCGTGGCGGTTCCGCTCGTCGTCGCGGTGTCGCCGGATCGGCAGGCACAGGCTGACGCGGCATTGGGGTAGTCCGCGCGTCAGGTGGAGCAGGGGATCTCGACCGTGAAAATAGCCCCTTCTCCGAGTTGCGACTCGCAGACGAGTACGCCGCCATACTCCCGGACGATGGTGCTCGCGATCGCCAATCCCAGGCCCGTTCCCACGCTCGCTTTGGTGGTGACGAAGGGCTGAAATAGCCGGTCTTGTAGGTCGGCTGGGATGCCGGGCCCGTTGTCCTCGACTCGAATGAACACGCGATCCGATTCTCGGTACGCCCGCACCGAAATCTTCGGTGAAATATTCGTGTCCTTGAGGACTGCATCCCGCGCATTGAGCAGGATGTTCAACAGCACCTGCTGGATATCGGCCAGATCGGACTTTACCCGGAGATCGGGCTCGGTGGTGGCTTGCAGGTCGATGCGATGGTCGAAGGTCCGCTGACACATGGCCACGACTTCATCGACCAGACCTCTCAGATCGTGCACCTGGGTTGTCTGGGGCTGACTCCGGCCCGAGCATCTCAGTAGATGGCGCACCATCTCTGCGGCCCGGGATGCGGACCGCTTGGCCTCATCGACCAGGGGCATATGGGACTCGGGTGTGACCGCTTGCAACAGCTCGAGCGCGGGCAGGATGACCGTGAGGACATTGTTGAAGTTGTGTGCAACGCCGGCGGCGAGCCCGCCGATGGCTTCCATCTTCTGGGCCTGGCGAAGCTGTACTTCGGTGGCGTGTAGCCTGGTGTGATCGACCGTTCCTCCGATGATTCGAACCGGGACCCCGCCCTCCATCATGACCTTTCCAGAGGAGCGGACCCAGCGGATTTCTCCGTCAGAAGGTCGGATGATTCGGTGAGGGGAGCTGTCCCACTCCCCACCAGAGATGGCCTCGGCAGCGGCTGCGGTGGCCCGCTCGCGGTCATCCGGATGGACGAAGTCGTCGACATAGGTGGTGAGATCCGCAGGGGTCTTCGAGCCCATCAGCGCCTGCATTCGTTCGTCCCAGTGCACGACCCCGGTCACTAGATCCCAGTCCCATAGAGCGACTGCGCTGGCCTCGACCATGACTCGGAGAGTCTGTTCGCTGCGCTCGACCTCCTCGATGGCGTGCTGCTTGTCCGTCACGTCCATGGTGACCACGCACAGGCCGCGTGTCCCATCCAGATCCTGCACTGCGGTGACCAGGTTGTCGTAGTGCGCGGTCGTCTCGTGGGGACCGATGCCGCGCACGCTGTACATCGACGGCATACCGGTACGCAGCACCTCGAGGAAGCACCCGCGAGCGACTTCCCGCTCCTCGGGAGCTACGAATTCCAAGGCATCCATGCCGATCGTGTCGGCGTGGGTGTAGCCTGGAAGAACCTGATTGACGTAGCGGATGCGCAGGTCGGAGTCGATGCGGGTGATGAATGCGGGCACCGTGGTGAGGACCTGTTGCAGAAACTCCGCCGCGTCTTCTTCGGGCCCGAGGCGTAGCTGCTGATGCAGGCGTCCGTGCTGGCTCAATCCATTCCCCCCATGGGGTAGTGTACACCGTCACCGAGAGCTTCCCGTCGTGAGATCCCCGGGTGCGGTGGATGGGTTAGAGCCCGGTATGAGCGAGCCCGACCTGGACGACTCTATGGCCGTCGAAGCCATCGCTTGGGGTATGTACCTCGGGTGGATGTCGGTTGTCGCATATATCGCTCTGTATCTGGGTATAGAGCCGCTTCCGACGATCGCGGATCGGTTCTCGGGATGGACGGGCACCCTCGCAGCGGTGGCGGCCGGCGTGGTGTTCATCGGTGTGTCAGGCCGGGTGTTCAAGATCATTCGCGGCAGGAGCGATGATGCTGAGACGCCAGAGGAGTCCGCTCCCGAGCCCTCGGCATCGCCGTCCGAGCCGGCAAAGCGAAAGCGCCGGAAGAAGAAGAAGAGGCGTTCCCGGTAGCGGAGCCTTTTCCACGACTTGTGAATCGCTCGACTGCGGTGGTCGATTCGCTGTAGTCTGCGGAGGCAGGACGAGGGAGGACCACGGTGATCGACAGCGAGGGACAGCGCAACCCCCAAGCGGAGCCCAAGCCAACGATTCTGTTCGTAGAGGACGACGCGGGTGTCCGGCTCATCACCGAGCGGATCCTGCGGCGCGGTGGCTACGATCTACTCGTCGCCACGAATGGCCAGAACGCCCTGGAGCTCGCCCGAGACCATGATGGCCCCATCGCCATGTTGCTCACCGACATCAACATGCCCGAGCTCAGTGGGCAGGAACTCTCCAGCCAGCTGACAGCAGAGCGTCCCGGACTCCGGGTGATATTCATCTCGGGCTATACCTCTGATGTGGTCGATCTAGCCGGTTCAGACGTATACTTTCTCGGTAAGCCGTACATGCCGAAGGAGCTCCTGGAGAAGGTCCGAGAGGTCTTGAGTCCCTGAGGGAATACGGTTGCAAGCCGCACATCTCATCCTCTATGTCCGCGATCAGAGCCGTAGTACGGACTTCTACCGGATCGCACTGGACTCGGCCGCCCGCTTGGATGTGCCGGGAATGACGGAGTTCGAGCTTCGGCCGGGCTGTGTGCTCGGACTGATGCCCGAGGCGGGAATCTCCCGCCTCATCGGACCGGCACTTCCCGATCCGGTGGCGGGACGCGCAGGAGCGCGAGCAGAGCTCTATCTTGTCGTGGCGGATGCGAGCGCAGCGCATGGAAGGGCGATCGCGGCAGGTGGTGTCGAGCTCTCTGCTGTAGCGGAGCGCAGCTGGGGACATCGGGTTGGGTATGTGCTCGATCCCGACGGGCATGTGCTCGCATTCGCGGAGATCGCCTAGTCCTCGGTGGGGAGCCCATCCAGCAGCTCCTGAATCGCCGACCGGGGCCACTTGCTCGCCCGTGCTGCCGCGAGGAACTCTTCGAAGGCGCGCGGACCAGAGTCGAGGAGTCCATGGACGAAGTCCTTGCGATTTCGGACTCGCCGCGGTGCCCAGTCACACTCGAAGGGCGCGAGAGTCGCTCCGTTGCGCCGCTGCTCTTCTTCCCAGACCAGTTGCTCCACGGCCCGGTCGACCGTGCGTGCATCGGTCCAGTCTGCCCGGTACGAGATCCGTCCGCGCGTATCGATCACCCAGACCATATTGGGCAGACAGCCGTAGGCGCGGTGGGTCGTTCCCTCGATATCGTCGACGAACATGGGCCGGGTGAGGCCCCATCGGTCGACCGCTGCTCGTGCCCGATCGAGCTTCTCTTCGATGCTGCGGTGGTGGGGCCAGTGGTCGCCGGGATGGGCTTCACGGGTGTAGATGAAGATGCTCTGGACTCCGAGAGGGTTCCAGCTCGTCGCGAGCTCGTCGAGGACCGGCGCCGCCAGTCCACAATAAGGTCAAGTGAAGCTGCCGAACTCGACCACCAGGGGGCCGATCTTCCACAGATCCTTGAGCTTCACCAGGGTTCCGTCTAGAGCCTGAAGCTCCGTTCGAGGTGCGCGACTTCCCGCTCTGGGGGCTCCGTCCCTGAACGCGGAGAAGAGATCGGCGTCCATATTCATGGGGAAATTCGCGTAGTTGTAGGTCAAGCAGCCTCCCGATGTTCTGGGTTTATGCGGTCTAGGCTGGACAGGGTGTGAATGCTCCGTTCGATCTGCAGGAATCGCTGAACATGAGTTCATCGGTCAACAAGCCGATTGGCCACTTGGGGCCGACGCCCTACACTACAAGCACCCTCAACGATGGTGGGAAGCGGTGGTCGCACACTGTTTCTCCGGGCCTCGGTGATAGTCTTCGAACCGCGCACGGGTCAATGCACCCCCACCCATGGACCTGGGCCGTAGCGGAACGTTGACCACACCGAGGCTCGTTGTATTTCTGGGGTACGCGATCCGGTTGCCTGTATGCTCTCGAGCGATGAAGGAATTCGCCGACCGCAGATTCGCCGATCGCTACGAGGTGCTCGAGGAGCTCGGCTCCGGCGGCATGGCGGTGGTCCTGCGGGCCCAGGACCGGGTGCTCGGAAGAGAGGTGGCGCTCAAGCAGTGCACCGATCTCGAGGATCGCTTCTCTCGTGAGATCCTCCTCACCTCGCGGCTCACCCACCCCAACATCATGACCGTGCTCGACGCGGGCCTGCTCAACGGCAAGCTCACCTTCGTGATGCCGATCGTCGAGGGAGTGACGCTTCGTGCGCTGATCGGAGCGCGGTTCCGGCAGCGTGAGGTGCATGGCAGACCGGTCACGCTTCGTCGGGTCATCGATGCGCTTCGGGTGGCAGCGGATGCGGTCGGGTTCGCCCATGGTCGGGATGTGGTGCACCGCGATCTCAAGCCGGACAATGTGATGGTCGGACCCCATGGCGAGGTGGTCGTGTTGGATTGGGGCATCGCCAAGGTCCTCGGTGAGGAAGGCCCGGATCGGATGGAGCGCCCCAACACAGGCCTCACCGATATCGTGCGGGCTCAGGACCTCACCGATGGGCTGCTCGGAACCCCGGGCTATGTCTCGCCTGAGAACTTCGAGGATGGCTTGCATGGGCCCCCAAGTGATGTGTTTGCACTCGGGGCAGTCCTCTATGCGGCCCTGTGTGGACGGACTCCATTCAAGGGCAAGTCCAACTTCGAGCTGCTGATGGCTCTGAAGAAGCGGCGCAGGCGGGCCGTGCGGGGACCACTGCGCGTGCCCCGCGGACTCGCAGCCGTCTGTCGGAGAGCGCTCGCCTGGGATCCCGTCGATCGCTATCCCACAGCGACGGAGATGGCGCGCGATCTCGAAGAGTGGCTCGAGGGCTCGAGGCAGCGCGAGGTCGCCTGGAACAAGGCAGACGATCTCGTCGATGAGGCCGAGGTCATGCTGGAACAGGTCGCTCAATCCCGGAAGCGGTCCGTGCTGCTACGTCAGGACGCGGCGCTTCGCAAAGAGACACAGGCACCCCATGACGACCTCGCGGAGAAGGAGGTCGTGTGGGCGCTCGAGGACCACGCCGAGGCAGCCGATCTCGAGGGAGACCTCGCGGAACAACACGCCCTCGATCTGCTTCTGGGCGCCAAGTCCCATGTTCCGGAGCATGACCGCGCCGGCGATCTACTCACCCAGACGCTTCGCGATAGTCATATGCGTCTGGAAGCGGCAGGGCATCTTCGAGAGGCCGCTCGGGTCGGTCACACACTCCGCTTCCACGATGATCAGGGTCGGTACTCCCGATACCTCGAGGGCGATGGTTCGCTCACCCTGCGCACCGACACACCGGTCCGGGTCGAGCTGGTACGGCTCGAGCCGGTCGCTCGGCGGCTGCTCCCGACCCGGCGAACCGAGCTCGGGATGAGTCCTGTCCTGGGCCATTCTATTCCCTTCGGTTCCTATCTTCTGGTCTTGGGCGATGGAACCGCTGAGCGGGTGGTGTTGCCGGTCTTCCTCAAGAGGCGGGGCATCTGGCCACCCCGCAAGGCCGACCACGGCGACGATATCGTGAGAATCCCGGAGCTCGGAAGCATCCGACCGTGGGAGTGCTTGATCTCTGCTGGGTTCTATGCGACTCGGCGCGCAGCACAGCGCTGGCAGTGGTGCGATGGCTTCGTCATGGCTCGGGATCCGGTCACCTGGGATGGCTATGGTCGGTTCCTCGAAGCACATCCCGACTGGGCGCCAGAGGTCGAGCCCGGCCCCCCCAACACCCCCGTGCATAGTGTCCCGGTGGAAGCGGCCGAGGCCTATGCCCGGTGGTTCTCCGAGATCGATGGCCGGGATTGGCGCCTGCCTCTCGAGGTCGAGTGGGAGAAAGCGGCGGGTGGAGTGGACGGCCGGCGCTTTGTCTGGGGACCCCATGCAGATTCGGCCTGGGGCAGGTTCCGGGACAGCTTGTCGGATGGGCCTCGCCCGATGTCCGTACATGGGGACACCCTGGACGAGAGTGTCTACGGAGTTCGCGGCATGGCGGGCAATATCGCGGACTGGTGTGTCAGCGCCTCGCCAAACACCGTGGTGGCCCGCGGTGGAGCCTGGCTGGATGACGCTCGACGCAGCGAGATCTCCGTGCGTCGGTTGCTGCGTCGTGGCACGGTCTCCGACTCCATCGGGTTTAGATTGGTTCGGGACTGCTGATCGTCAGTCCCGTTTGAAGTCTGCGACCCAGGTGAGGTAGGAGACGCGCACGTCGGTGACCAGGAGGGAGGAACCATCTGGCGTGGGCTCGAAAACGAAGCCCTCCGTGGGCATGTCGATGATGGGCCACTCCTCACCGGTCTCGGGCGATAGCCACAGCATGGAATGCTCGCGCTGAAGGATGTACTGGCCCCCTGGGACGGCGGCGGCATCGACCACGTTCTCGGCGAGAGGTGTGGGTTTGAGGGTCTCCGCGTCGAACACGACCAGCCTTCCGTCCTCGTGGAGCCCGAGGACCCCGCTCTCATCGTGATTCCAGCCCAGGGTGCTCCACCCGGTGGTGCCCGGGTTGGGAGGAAGCTGCGTGATCGGGGCGTCCAAGGGCAGCACGTACATTCGGCCGTCTTCATCGGTGAGCGACACCCGCTCACCATCGGGGGCCACCCAGATGCTGGACCAGAGCTGCGGTGCGAGGTCGGCGAGGTGTTCGGGTTCACCGGGCTGGTCCAGCCGGACCGCGACGAGCCTCCCTCGGCGCCCGGGAAGCTCCTGAAACACATACTGGGTGAGGTGATCGGCCGTCATTCCAGCCATGGAGGTCTCGACCGACTGCATACGCACCATGGGACGGACTTTCTCGCCGTCCAGGGTCCCGAGCCAGATGGTCTCGTCCCAGGTGATCTCCCGGGAGCCGGGAGATCGATTCTTGTTGGTCTCGACCCACATCAGCTCTTGGCCGGATGGCATCAGCCCTACGGCACCCAGGTCGTCGGGGAGGGGCAGGACCCGATCCTCGACGACTGTGTGGTTGTCGCTGTCGAGGGCGACCAGCCTGAAGCGTGCCCGCCGAATCCGATTGGACAGCGCCGCTCTCGGGGCGTTGCGCGCGGACGAGATGCTGTCGATCCTTCCGTCGAGATGGGTCTCCTGGTGTGGCTCGCCTTCCCCATCCAGGACATGTAGCCGGGCCTCTCTGCCGTCGAAGTCCGAGTAGAGAATACTGCGGGTGTCCGACGAGAGGTCCGCGGCCCAGGCCGGATGCCCGATCGCTTGGGGCGGCTCGGAGTCGGTGGCCCAGAGCATTCCGTCCTTGCCGGCGATCAGGGCACGATGATTGAGGCGATCCCAGCGCGCCCCTCGCCAGTCCTTGCCCTTGGCGAAGCTCTGGGGAACTCCATTCCGAATGAGCACGAGCTCGGAGTCGGGGCCGGGGATGAGCAGCAACAGGTCTTCGTCCCAATCCTGGGGAAGCCCCTTGGTGGGGATGGACTGAACCCGCGTCCCGTCGACCTCCCTAATCTCTACGGTGCCAGGGGCCAGAGAGAAGGCGACGCGCTCTCCGTCTGGTGAGAACACGGGTGACGAGGCGATCGATTCGTCCGAGCTCGTGAGGTTGCGCGCTCGACCGCCGATGGGGTGCACGAAGATCTCCCCGGCGCTGTCGTAGATGAGCTGGTTTCCGTTCGCAGAGATGGCCACGTGACGTGCATCGGTTGGAATATCCTCGAGATCGGTCATCCGGTCGAGGGAGTAGGGTGCGATCGGGCCCGAGGTTCCGACCCAAACAGCCGAGCCCGTGACCACCGAGCCGAGCACGAAGGCGCCGATGGTGCCGACAATGGCGAGCGCTCCCATCGCAGCCAGAGCGGGGAGGATGCGGCGGGGAGGCGGTCCGAGCCGATGGGTGGCGGTGAGGGTGGCTCCAACCAGGGGATCATCCGCCTGTTTGGGCCTCTCCTCGGTGAGCTCGGGGATGAGGTCCATCGACCAATCGACCAGCGGCGGACCGTAGACGCGGTGGGCGAGCTGTCTGCATTCCCGCGCGACCTCGAGCGCGGTCGGCCGCTTCTCGGGGTCGTATTCGAGCATGCGCTCCACGAGATGTGCGACCTCCTGGCCCCCGAGGTGGCCGACGCTTCGGAGCGTCTGTTGAAGACGTCGGCCGTCGTGCATGGGTCCCCCGGTGCGCTGACCCAGAAGCTCGGCGAGCACGACCCCAAGGGCGTAGATGTCGGACTTGGGGCCCGAGTGCCCCTCGAAGCGCTCCGGTGCCATGTAGCGGATGGTCCCGAGGACCTCATTGGTGGCGGTCTGGGCCTCTCGTCCGACGAGGTTGCCACTGGCGATTCCGAAGTCCAGGACCTTGACCTCACCCGAACGCGTGAGCTTGAGGTTGGCGGGCTTGATGTCCCGATGAACCAGGCGCAGCGGCCCGTCGCCACGGTCTACAGTCCACGCCTCATGGAGCGCGGAGGCCACCTCTTCGACCACTTCGATAGCGGGTCTCGGGGGAAAGGTGGCCATCTGGCGGAGCTCGTGCAGGTCGAGGCCCTCGACGAGCTCCATCACGACGGTCCACCCGATCGACAGCTGCACCAGATCGACGACGTTGACGATCGCCCGGTGACTCAACAGCGTGAGCAGCCGGGCCTCGTCCCGGAGACGCTTGAGCTCGTCTCCCGACGACTGGGTCTCGTGGAGGACCTTGAGCGCGACGACCCTCTCCAGACCGCCCTCGGTGGTCATGATAGCCCGATAGACCGCCCCGAACCCACCGGAGCCGATACGCGACTCGATGTGGTACTGACTACCCGTTCTAGGGGTGACGATGCGCTCCATCGTTCGAGTATACGGGGGAGACGGGGTCGAGACAGCTATAGTTGCCGCGGAGGGCGAATGAGCGCAGTGGAGGCGGTTCGAGCAGCGATCCTCAACCAGGTGAGGGCGTGGAACGACGGGGACCTGGAGGGTTTTGTGGCTACGGTCCACGAGGATGTCGTGTACGTCACCCCCCACGGATTGCTCCACGGTAAAGAGTCTCTGCTGGAGGCCTACCGAGGGGACTGGCGCAAGAAGCAGGGCACGCTCACCGTGGAGATCGAGCAGGTGATGGACCACGGAACCGCCGTGACGGCGGTGGTTCGATACTGGTTGCTCGGGAGCAGCGACGATCGGGCCGGGTGGTCGCTGCTGACCTTCACCTACCGCGACGGCGCTGCCCGATTGATCGCGGATGCCTCCATGCGCGCGGAATGAAGGGGGTCATAGCACCGCGAGGATGCTCTCCGCGGTGCTGCGATCGATGCGATTGGCCTGTCCGAGTACAGCGATGCTGGCGGCCTGGTTGATCTGCAGGCGAGCCATCTCCGAGGCCTCGAAGGCCATATCTGTGTCGACGATTCTCGATGTCGCGGCCGCTACGCTCTGAATCTCGGTGCGAACGAAGCTCGCTGCCGCTTCCAGTCGATTGGTCGCGGCCCCATAGGCGCTGCGGTAGTTGTTGGTGAGCCTTAGCGCCGCGTCGATATCGCCGAGGGCGGTTCCCGCGCTTCCCGACGAAGACAGGTCCAAGCTGTCGACACCCAGTGTAGCGGAGGTCAGATCTCCGAGGTCCATATCGATGGAGTCGTAGCCGGACGCACCGGCGCCTACCTGCACTGCGATGCTCGTGATCGAACCGCTCGTCAGCTCGATCTTTCCGTAGAGGGTGTCGCCGGCGATGCGATCGATCTCGTCGACGAGCTGGATGCGCTCTGCATCCACATAGAGCCGCTCACTGTCGTTGAGGGTGTCGCTGGCAGACTGCACAGCCAGCTCGCGCATGCGCTTGAGGATCGAAGCCACGCTACCTGTGGCGCCTTCTGCGATCTGGGCGATGGAGACGCCCTGGTTGGCGGACCGTTCAGCGGCGCGGAGGGCCATGGTCTTGCCCTCCATTCGGTCGGCCATGGCGGATCTCGAGGCGTCATCGGCGGCCTTGGTGATGCGCTTTCCGCCCGAGATCCTCTGCAGGGTACGCTGCAGCTGCGAGTTGGTCCGGTTGAGATTGTTGATGGCGTTGGTGGTTGTGGTTCGGGAGGTGAGTGAGAGCACGTGCGACCTCTGATTTTCTTGATGCGTCCTCTCCCCCGCATGATCAGCATACGAGATTCAGTAAATTCAGGCAAAGCCAATTTGAAGAAATATTCAAGAATTTCTGCGGCCGGGTTCCGAATTTCCGCGCCAGGTAGATCGCCGTTGGAGGGTGTGCGAGAATCTGCGCCGCCTATGGGGGTGTCTTGAGCCAGCTGACCCGTCCTTTGATCCGTGAGCCCTTCGGGACCCCGCCACAGCGGGGCATGATCGACCCCGAGCACGCCAAGCGGATCCGCACGGTCATCCAGTTGGCCAGGATGATCGGCGAGAAGATGCTCGGGATTCCCGACGTCCTGGACAAGGATGTCGAGCGCACTCCGGAGCGCGAGAAGAAGATCGCCGCCACGGTCAAGGCGATGAAGATGAGCGGAAAGCTCGGATTCGCCGACATGTCCGTAGAGGAACTCGCCCGTCAGGTCAGCGCAGAGCTCTTCGGGTTCGGTCCGCTCGATCGCTTCATCGAAAACGATGAAATCAGCGAGATCATGGTCAACGGGCCCTACATCATCTTTGTCGAGCTCGATGGGAAGATGACCGAGACCGGGCACAAGTTCCTCGACGACGAACATGTGACCCGGGTCATCCAGCGAATTGTGCGCCCCCTCGGTCGGAATGTGGGACCCAACGACCCGCTGGTCGATGCGCGACTGCCCGACGGTTCCCGGGTCAACGCGGCCGTGTCGCCTTGCACCCTCGATGGTCCTTCCATCACGATTCGGAAGTTCAAGCGAAGCAAGATCGAGCTCGGAGATCTCGTGAACTTCGGGTCGATGTCCCCGCAGATGGCGGAGTTCCTCAAGGCCCTGGTCGCCACCCGACACAATGTGGTGGTGTCGGGAGGGACCGGCTCGGGCAAGACCACCCTGATCAACGCGATGTCCCGGTTCATCAACAATGACGAGCGTGTCGTCACCATAGAGGATGCCGCGGAGCTTCAGCTGACCCAGCGCAATGTGGTGCGGATGGAGTCCAAGAAGCCCACCCGCGAGGACCCGGTCGAGATCACCATCCGGGACTGCCTGGTGAACTCGCTGCGGATGCGGCCCGAGCGTATTCTGATCGGGGAGTGCCGAAGCGCGGAGGCCCTGGACATGCTCCAGGCGATGAACACCGGGCACGATGGCTCGATGACCACGGTCCACTCCAACTCTCCACGGGACTCGATCTCCCGCCTGGAGACTCTCGCACTGATGGGGGGAATCGGGCTCCCGATCGATGTCATCCGCAAGCAGATCGCGACCGCTGTGCACTTCATCGTGCAGGCCTCCCGGCTTCGAGATGGCAGTCGGAAGGTCACCTACATCACCGAGGTTCAGGGAATGGAGGGCAAGACCGTCACCCTGTCCGACATCTTCCGCTTCGAGGAAACAGGCATGCGCGATGGAAAGGTGGTGGGCAAGCATATGGGCTGCGGAAACCGCCCAAAGGCCATGGAGAATATCGAGAGGCACGGTATTCGCCTTCCGCCGAACTTGTTCTTCGGAGGGTCCTAGGCCGTGGTGTTGCTCGCTCTGGCGGGGTGTCTCACCGAGCTCCCCGAGCTGGCGGACCCTTGCGCTCGGGTCCCGGAGCCGGGGCTGTACAAGCTCAGCTTCGAGGACGAGGGACGCTCGGTGCTCGTGAACCTCCCGGACACGACCGGGCCCCGCCCAGTCGTGATGATGCTCCACGGGTTCGGCAGCTCTGCGGCCAAGATGCGTGACGTGACACGCTACGCCGGAGTGGGCGAGGACGAGGGCTTTGTCGCGGTCTTCCCGAATGGGTATGGGGCTGCACTCGGCATCAGTCGGTCCTGGAATGCTGGAGAGTGTTGCCCGCCATCGAGCAAGAAAGAGTACGACGATCTAGCCTTCCTCGACAAGGTCGTGACCACCCTGGAGTCCAGGGTGTGCGCAGATCCTGGCCGTTCTTATGCCGCGGGGTTCTCCAATGGCGCGATGATGGCCATGCGGATGGGCTGCGAGAGCCAGGAGATCGATGGAATCGTGGCCGCTGCGGGTTCTCTGCTCGTCGATTCCTGCACCTCACCGGCGGTCCCGACGATGTTGGTCCATGGGCTGGCCGATCAAACGGTATTGTTCGAAGGGGGAACATCGAAGACCGGGGATGTCGACTATCCGTCGAGCGATGACAGTCTCGCGGTCTACCTGGAGAAGAACGGCTGCGATCGGGAGCCTCGAATCATCGAAGTCGGCGCCGCAGTCTGCGAGGAGTACACCTGTGATGTCCCCGTTCGCCGCTGCACTCTAGCGGAGTGGGACCACAAGTGGCCTGGCGGTGTCCACACGCCCAAGGCCGGGTTCAACCTCACGCGGCAGTCCTGGGCCTTCTTCGAGGGCCAGCCTCTCGACTGACCCGGGTTCAGGGCAACCGAACGCGTTGCTGAAGCAGCTGCACCCGCACGTCCTGGCCGTACCAGATGCTCCATGGAGCCACGATGGCAGCGGCCGATGGGCCCGTGTTCGTGCGGTGGTCGAGGTAGGCGCGCTCGGTCAGGTTGAAGTCGTGGCCAGCCGGGACCTCGACCGGGCCGTCTCCGATGGAGGTACAGGCTGATCGTCCCGCGCAGTCCCGAGCAAACTCCCAGACGTACATCAAGTCGAGATCGGACGGGGCGATCCCGGGGATCCCGTTGGGGTAGCGCGCCCGAGCTGTGCCACGCAGCTCGGTGTGCCAGATCCCCACGACCCCCATGCGCTGGGGCTCGTTGCGCAGGGTGAGGCTGCTGTACGCGAGCTCGGGTGCGCCGGCATACCTGGACGGGACATCCGGGTGCACGATGCCGACGGCGAACATGCCCCCGGAGCTGGTGGGGGGAATCGACGTGGAGAAGCTGTTCATATACAGCGCATCGTCGATCGACCCGCAGGCGGTTCCGTTCTCGAGGCACCGGTACCCATCGAAGTCGTTGGTTCCGAACCTGAGCCGAGCGTGCTCCAACCCGGCGGCGAGCACCTCGTCGCGAACCGTGTTGGCGAGGAGAGTCAGCGCGTCTCCGAGCCCCTCCGGTCCGCCGGTAGGGTCACGAGGTGGGGGCAGCTTGGGGTAGGGGAAGGGCTCGTATGGTTCGGGCGCATCGAGGCTTACTTTGAACGCGGCGGCTGGGGTGATTCGGGGGTCGATATAGAGGCTATCCAGGGGAATTCCTGCCATTCGAACGATCACCGTGAACCAGTCATCGGTCGGCTCGTAGCCCATGCGCAGGTCGACCACGGTCACACCCTCGAAGTCCGGGTCGGCCGTCACGGCGGCTCGGTCTGTTGAGTCGAGGTCGGGGATGGGCACGATATTGATGGCTGCTTCGGGGATGCCGGCCGCGCTGAGCTCTGCCTCGATGCGTCGTCCGGTGGCCTGGTTTGCGGTCCACACGACGGCTGTGAGCCGCCCCCAGGGGGAGTCCGCATCGCCCACATAGGCCAGGTTGCGTTGATTGATCGACGGGGACACGGTGGCGACCACCAGATCGTGCGTGCCGCTGCCGTAGTCTCGCGCGTAGACGTAGTTCTGGAGGCCGAGGTAGACGCCCTCGGGCGGTGTCTCTCCGACGAAGACGATCGCCTCATCCGGCCCGAGCTGGAAGACGCCGACGGGGTGCCCGATTGGCGCGTCGGCCTCGAACTGGAAGGTGAAGAATGGGGTGAGTGGATTGATGCCGAGGCAGTGTCCGAGCTGGTCGACGACCTCTTGGCAGTCCTCCAGGAGGAGGACGTCGAAGTTTCCTTCGGACCAGGCCATGCCGGGCACGCCATCCCGGAGGCGCTCGACCGCGGGGATGGACCAAGATGTGGTCGGCCACGGCTGGGGCCCGGTGTCTGCGGTGTGGACCTCGGTGGGAATAGGCGGTGTCGAGCTGGGGCTCTTGCAACCCGCCCCGAATACGAACCAAGACCAACAGATCGACCACATCGGGCGTCAGCCTAACCGCGGCTGCCCGAACCCGCTGATGGGCGTTGAGGATAGGGCCGAGGTAGCGTACAATGATCCTGTTCTCCTCCTCGCTCTCGTTTTTTGCCAGAAAGGATGGTTGTCATGGCGCCTTCTGTGGACTCTTCCCGCCGTGAGGTACGTGCCAAGACAGCGGCCGTCGACCAGCAGGTCTCTCCGCTCGAGACCGACCAGGAGTCAGAATCCTCGGTCGACGTGGCAGCTGTGGTCAACGAGGTCATGCAGTCCAGCTACGGAAATACCGTCGTGCAGGCTGCGCTGGGCGGTACGGAGTCCTCGGACCTCGGGCAGGCGATCGCCGGTGAAATAGCCGCCGCTGCGGCGGGCATGGGCTCGATGAGTCCGGATGGGGCGGCTCTCAGCTCTGTAGGCAATGCCGCACTGGCAAAGGTCGCAACCCGAGCCCAAGGCGCCGAGCTGACTCAGGCTCAAGCCCTCAACGAGCTGCGTGGGTCTACCGGCCAGTCTCTCCCCGATGGGGTGCGGGGAAGGATGGAGCGCGCCTTTGGGCGCAACTTCTCGGGCGTCCGGGTCCATACCGGGGGTCGAAGTTCGGCGGCTGCAGACTCGCTCAACGCCCAGGCGGTAGCGCTGGGGAGTCATATTCACTTCGCAGAAGGTCAGTTTGCCCCTGGAACAACAGCGGGTGACGCGGTGATCGCCCACGAGCTCACCCACGTGGTTCAGGCAGCGGAGGGACGGCTTCCTACAACGGGGGGCGTCTCGGATCCCTCGATGTCGGCTGAGCGGGAGGCCTACGGCAACGAGTCCATCACCACGGGGCTCTCCGCGTCCGACAGCGGCGGCGGTATGGATCTCGGGACCGATCTGGCGGGGGTGGTCATGGCCAGCTCCGTGGACACGGCGATCTCTCCGAGCGCCTTCGCGCTACCGGGCTTGTCGGTAGGCGCCGGCTCGCTCGGAGTGGGGGCGATGGGTATGGGGGTCGGCATGGGCAGTGGAATTGCCGCCGCCGGTCCCTCGGTTGGCGGTGGGTCGATGGCCGCAGCACCGTCGGCGGCCCCGTCCAGTGCGCCAGCCATGCTCCGCGAGAACCCGTCGGACAAGGAAGCCAAGCGGGTGACCGACCGCGAAGCTTCGGTGCAGCAAGAGGTCGAGATGGGCCTCGACATGGGGATCCGTCGCGCGGTCGACTCGTCGAAGGGCAAGCAATCCGTGAACATCCCCAAGGAGGGTACGGGGCGCCGAGAGGGTGTGATGTCGGCGCCGGCGATGGGCGGACACCTCGCGGCCAACGAGTATATGGACGTGATGAAGCGGATCGGTCCCGACGGAAAGGCCACCCGCAGTGCATCCGATGACAATATCCGTGCGCCCGCCCCGCACACACAGTCGGCGAATGATGGTCATGCTCATCTCGATGGCAGCCCCAAGCGTGGAGCTGCGCCCGAGGGAGCCGATCGCAAGACTCCGCTCCCTCCGCCTTCGCCTAGCTCGGAGAAGAACGCGGTTGCTCCGGTCGGTGTGGATGCAGCATCGGGCCAGGAAGCACCACAGTCGATGGACGAGGCCAAGAATCTGCCTGAGAGCGGCGAAGACAAGACCGCACGCTCCCAGATTCAGAAGACTCTCGGGGCCGAGGGCGAGAAGCTCCGTACGGGCGCGAAGGCCAAGCAGGCCTCCAATATCCAGGGCATGACCAATGGCGAGAAGTACGACGCGCTCGCAAATATCGCCGCAAATGGGGGGGGCTTCGGCGACCTGTCGGGCCAGTATGGGCCCGACCGCGCCAAGGTTCTGCAGCAGGAGTACGTCGATCTCGTGCAGACGGCCTCTTTCGAGTCTGATCCCCAACAGGCCATCGACGCGGCTTCGAATATGACCGACCCGAAGGCGCGCGCGGCGAAGATGGAGGAGCTGTACGAGGCCTTGCCCGAGGGCAAGAGAGAGCAGTTCGCCAAGCACTTCCCCGACAAGTCCTAGCTGGCCGGGGGGCCACCCAGAACAGGACAGCCCGGTTGATCGTAGGATGCCTGGGATGACTGCACTCGACCCCTTCCTGGAGATCGACCGCGCCGACTGGGCGCCTCTGGCGACGTGGCAGACCCGACCCCTCTCCGTCGACGAGGTCGAGTCTCTTCGGGGTGTGGTCGATGGCCTCTCCGTCGAAGAGGTCGAGGCCGTGTACCTGCCCCTCGCCCGCCTGCTTCGTTTGCGGATCGATAGCGCTCGCGATCTCGCCGACCAGCAGGCTCGCTTCTTGAGGCACGAGCGCCACCGGGTGCCGTTCATCGTGGGGTTGGCCGGGAGCGTCGCGGTCGGCAAGTCGACCACCGCCCGTGTACTGCAGACTCTGCTCGGTCGCGACGGGGATCTGGTGGTGGCCCGGGTCACGACGGACGGATTTCTGCTGCCCAATGCGGTCCTTCAGGAGCGGGGCATCCTCGCCCGTAAGGGGTTCCCGGAGAGCTACGACCAGCGAGCGTTGCTGGAGTTCGTCGCCGCGCTGAAGTCCGGCGTCGCCGAAGTCAGCGCACCGCTCTACTCCCACGCCGACTACGACGTACATCCCAGCCGGCGCGTCTCGCTTCATGCCCCGGATGTGGCGATCATCGAGGGGCTCAATGTCCTGCAGACGGGCCAGTCGCAGAGCGTCTTCGTCTCGGACTACTTCGACTTTTCGGTGTACGTCGACGCGGATCTGTCGGATGTTCGGGCCTGGTATCTGCGTCGCTTCGAACGCCTTCGAAGCACAGCATTCACCAACCCAGACGACTACTTCCACCGCTACGCAGCGCTCTCGGATGAGGAAGCCCGGCGCACCGCACTGGGCTTCTGGACGGAGATCAACGAGCGGAACCTCGTCGAAAATATCCTGGGAACACGAGAGCGGGCCGATCTCGTGCTCGAGAAGGGCCCGGACCATGTGATCCGCAGGATTCGCCTGCGTAAATCCTAGCTTCGACCTCCCTTGGCTACAGGGAGAGCAGGTAGGCCTCGAGGTCATCCATCTCGGCGTCCGAGAGGGAGGAGGTGTCTCCCATCGCGCCGCTGCGCGACCACTCGAGCACGCCACGCAGGGTCTCGAATGACCCGTTGTGCAGGTAGGGGGCGCTGGCCGCGATCCCCGACAGGCTGGGCGTGTTGACGTTGGACAGCCCGGCCATATCGTAGCTGCGATTGTCGGTGTAGCGGTCGCCGCTGTGGCAGGAGGAGCAGGCCACATCCGGCCGCTCGAACAGAGCCTGGCCTCGCTGCTCGGCGCGGCTCTGCGGGCCTTGGTTCGCTGTGTCGGGCAGGCGGGTCCAGTCCACATAGGCAGCGACCGCGTCGAGCTGGGCGGGATCGAGCCCCTCGCCGCCCATCCGTCCGATGGTGGTGAGCTCGGCTTCTCGGGCGACCGACTCGACTCCGGATGACCAGGTGACCGGCGCGGTCTCGCTCACCACTCCGGCAAGGGAGGGGGTCTGGCGCAGTCCGCTCTCGAAGGTGAAGGTCATGCCATCGTTGCGACCCTCGAAGTGACAGGTCGAGCAGGAGATTCCGCCCGCACCCATCGAGCGGTTGGTGGCGCTGTAGAACAGGCTCCTTCCGGTGCGGACATCGGCTGGCAGGGGGGAGGTTGTGGTCACCCAGGTGGCTCCGGCACTCGCGAAGTCGCCGAAGTTGGCTCGGGACTCGATATGGCCGGCGAGGATGCTTCGAGCATCATCGATCTCGAGCGCGCCGACTTGATCATCGAAACCGTTGTGAACGTAGGCGCTGGAGCCCAAGAAGACCGCGCCGTCGCTGCCCTCGCCGGCCACCATCACCGCGAGCGCGGGGATCTCGAACCCCGCCTCTTCGGGAGGTGTGAACAGGCCGAATGACACATCGCCGTCCGAGGGTTCGGCGATGTTGATGTCGCTGCCGAAGACGATCTCGTTGGGGTCGAGCAGGAGCGCCGCCTTGGAGCCCTGCATGGTGACCAGGTAGTGTTCGCCGTCGGGAGATGCGGCGACGCTACTGATATACGACCCGATACTGGTGTTGAATAGTGCGTCATCGGTGAACACCGTCGTCGAGACGAATAGCGCACGGGGCTCTCCCGCCGGCTCCCCTTCGACTCCGACCGGGACCTCCACCACGCTCGGAGTGAACTTGTCGACTCCACCAGCGCCGCCGCCGTAGCCTTCCTCGAAGGGCGGGACGACCGGGACCTCCTGTCCGGGCTCGACGAGCACATCGGCCACCGGGGTGGTGGTGTCGGTGTACAGGGCGGGGACCAAGAGCTTGTCACCCGCGGGGGTGACCCACAGGTCGCCCGTGAGGCGAGGTACCAGAGCGATCTCGCCATCGACACCGAAGCGGAGTGCCGAGGGGAGCTCGATCTCGGTGGTCTCTCCGGTGCGCAGCGAGATCCGCGAGAGCAGCGCCTCACCTCGCCCCGATCCGACGAATAGGGAGCCACCGCTGGGGTGCAATGCGAGGTATCGGGGCTCGGATGGAATGTCGAAGTCGCGGATCGGGGTCAGCTCTGTGGCATCGAGCTCGAACACTGAGTTGGACTGTGAGAGGGCGACATAGATGCGCTGACCATCTTCCCGGGCCACGATGCCGACGGGCTCTGCACCGCCGTCCCAGCGGGCCTGCACGCCCTCTTCGAATCGGGTAGCGTCGATCCGGACGACCCCCCGCTCCCCCCGCAGGGTGACGAAGATCTGGTCCCCAGCGGTGGTGATGCGCGAAGGCTCGGCCCCCACGTCGATCTCGGTTGTGTCGCCCGTGGATGGGATGAGGCGCGTGATGGTGCCGCTATCCGGGTTGACGGAGTAGACCGCGCCTCGAGCAACCGAGGTGACGATCGGCGAGCTTCCGGTCGGGTGTCCCGCGTCTCGCAGGGCTGCGGGTTCCAGAGGAAGCGCGTCCTTGGAGAGCTTGGCGTCTCCCGGGTTGCATCCACCGAGGAGGGCGAGCGCGAGAGCGAGGGAGAGACGGACCTTCATGGAGACTCCAGTACAGCGGGGTGACAGAGCCAAGGTGACTCGGCTCCGGGTGACCCGCAATTCAACTCTGCACATATAGTGGGGCGAGTCTGCATGAGTCTGTGCAATATTGCGCTATGTACTCATTCAGAATACGTAATAGAGCAGGAGTAATCACTGGAATAGAGCGTTCTTCTGGTTGGGATTCTACGGCTGGGTGAGGCCGGCTTCGCCCTGAATGACCACCCAGGACCAGGTGTTTGAGCTCTCCGCCTCTACGGTGATCTCGCGACGCACGCTCAACGAGCCCTTCTTCAGCTCGAGGGTGTGGCTTCCCGGGTGGAGTCGGCGTCCGCTGAAGGGGGTGGTTCCGAGCTGGGTTCCGTCGATCCAGACCTCGGCGCCATCGGGTTGAGAGGTGATGGTGATCGGCATCGAGCCTTGGCTATCGAGGGGAGGTCGGAAGCCGTCGGGCCCCTGGGTGATGTCCCAGATGAACTCTGTTGGTCCACCAGAGCCGACCTCGATCACTCCCGAGACCACGAACAGACCTTTGGAGACCACGAGGCGATGTTCGCCATCGGGAATGGGGTGGGCGGCCAGTGGGGTGTCGCCGATATTCGCCCCGTCGAGCTTCACGGATGCGCCATCGGGGGTGGAGAGAAAGCTGATCGCGGTGAATCCGGGAGGAGGAGGCTCTGCGGGAACGGGCGCTTCGGTGGGTTCGGGTGGTACGGAGTCGACCGGGGACTGGGGGCGGCTACTTCTGACCAGGAACAGCACCGCGAGTCCGACCAGGATCCCGATTGCCCCTGCGGCGATGGTGGCAAATAGGCCCATGCCGACGCCCGTACCATAGACGAGTGAGCGGGAGACGCCGGTTGTCGTGACCGTCACGGCGTCACCGTGCTCGGTCAGCTCCTTACCCGTGAGCGCGTCGTCTTCGAGGGCCCGGTGGGGCACATTGGCACACCACTCATCGAGGAAGGGCCCGTTCATGGTTCGGATGAGTTCCCGCGCTTCGTTCTGCACGGCCTTGGCCGTGGGCCGCGCGGTCTCGTACCGGTCGCGCATTCGGATGGCCAGAGAGAGCGCGGCGGCCAGCTCTCCGTTGTCGGCGGCGAGCTCTACCAAGGCGGTGGCGAGGTCCGAGCCTCGCCGTGCGCTGGGGCGTTCACCGGTGAGGGCATACCAGAGGGTGACTCCGAGACTGAAGATGTCGCCTGAAGGGCCCTCGACACCTTCGAGTCGCTCCGGCGCGATGTAGCCAGGAGTTCCGGCAATATCGGCCTGAGTATTCGACTCTCGGTTGCCGAAGTCCGCCCAAGCAGTGCCAAAGTCCAGCAGGCGAACCTCTCCCGATGGGGTGAGCTGGATGTTGGGGGGCTTGATGTCCCGGTGGAGCAGGCGCAGCGGCTGCCCGTCCGGACCGGGGAAGGTGTAGGCCTTGTCGATCGCCCGGGCGATCTCCGCAACGACCGCCAGAGCGACCGCGGGTGGAAGCGGACCGACCTTGCGTACGATCTGCCCAAGGGAGAGCCCGTCGACGAAGTCCATGACCACCGCCCAGCGGTCGTCCAGCTTCACGGGTGGATCGACGGAGACAACGGCCCGATCGCGTAGCAGAGCGAGGATCCGCGCCTCGTCTCGGAAGCGCGCGAGCAGATCCGGAGCGGGGTCATGCTCGTGGAGCATCTTGATGGCCACGTCCTTCTCGAAGTCCGCGTCCCGCAATCGAGCCCGATAGACACGACCGAAACCACCCTCGCCGATCACGCCGAGGATGGTGTAGGTGCGTTGGGTGGGGGCTTCTGGCTCCATACCGGTACACTCTACCCCCGGCGTGGCGCTCAGAACCATTTCACGCCCCAGGCATGCTCACCAAACCGCTAGGTTGGTGCCGGAGGGTTCGGCTATGGCCAGCACCGATCTGTACGAAGAGGATCCACGAAACGCCACCGTGCATGTGTGGATGAATGGTCATCTGGTTCCGCGCGCTCAGGCCATGGTGTCGGTGCTCGATTCTGGCTTCCTCAGGGGAGACGGCGTGTGGGAGGGGCTGGCGGTCCACCATGGGAGGGTCCCATTCCTCGACGCCCACCTCGACCGATTGTTCGAGAACGCGCGTGCTCTCGATCTCGATCTCGGGATCGATCGGGCCGGTATTCGGGTAGCGATCGATGCGACGTTGTTGGCGAACGGCATGATGGATGGGGCGCACATCCGGTTGATGTTCACCCGCGGGCTGAGGTCCACGCCCATCCGAATCACGCCCGTTGCCAGCGGAGGCGCGACCCAGATCGTGCTCGCCGAGTTCAAACAACCTGCGAGTTCCATCTACGCGAAGGGAATCACCTTGGCGACCGTGCATGTGCGCTGCGGGCGGCCCGATGTTCAGGATCCCGCATGGAATGTCCACAGCCAGATGGGCAGCGTGGTGGCCTCGATTGCCGCGGACAAGGTTGGAGCGGATGAGGGGCTCATGCTCGATCCCCATGGGTTTGTGGCGAGCTGCAACAGCACCCACTTCTTCGTGGTCCGCAGGGGAGAGCTCTGGACATCGTCGGGCCGCTACTGTCGCCGAGGAGTCACCCGAGGCGTCGTGCTCGAGATCGCGGGGCTCGCGGGCATCCGAACGCGGCAGACGGACTTCTCGCTCACCCAGGTGTACGGTGCAGACGAGGCGTTCTGCACGGGCACGTACCCCGGAATTCTCCCGGTTCGCAGTATAGATGGCCGGGACTACTCCCTCCCTGGACCGATCACCACCCGGCTCCGCGAGCTGTTTGCGGATCGGATCGAAGCGGAGTGCTCCGGCTGAGGCCGGGCGTGTCGCGCAGGATCGGTTTGGGATACGGGGGCAGTCGAGGAGGGTAGATGATCCTGGCGCTTGTATTGGCTTGTGGGGGCGGACAGCCGGAGAAGGCCCTCGTGCAGGGTTGCTGGCGAGGGCTCCCCAAGAAGACCACGGTCGAGTGCTTCCTTCCCGACGGGAAGTACACCATTGCGGGGCCGCGTCTGGGATCCCTGGAAGGGAAGTGGGCCCTCGACGGTACCCTGCTCACCCTGAATGTTGCCCAGTTTCCGGCTGACACCTACGAGGTCAGCAAGAGCGGAGAGAACCTGGTTATGGCGCGGACGGGCGGAAAGACCCGCGAGTACGAGCCAGAGCCCCAGGTCCGCTAGCTCGGCCAGCCCGTGGTGGCGCCCAGCACGCCCAGGAGGAACACAGCGGCCGCTGCGGCGACACCGGTGGCGGAGCTCCACAGGGTAGCCACCACCGGCAGCCCTGTACGGGGCGCGGGAATGGGGGTGAGCTCCGGAGGGAGCGCGCCGATCGGACGCCTTGGCCGATCGATGGGAGGCCCCTCGATGATCGTGGGCAGGGCCTCTGTGGGCTCCTCTGCGATGCGATCTCGGATGATCTCGGTCATCGAGACGTAGTCGACCGGATCGAGCAAGACCAGGGATACCAGGAGGTCGCGAAATCCGCGCATACGAAGCTGCCCTGCGCCACGAAGGACCATATCGAGGATCCCATTCCAGCGGGCATCGGTGGTGTCGATGGAGGTCTCGCCGTTGCGTTGTGAAGGGGACAGACCCAGACTCCGCGGTCCACAACCCGAGGTGAGCAGGTAGGCGATCTCTGCAAGGGCCACGACATCGCTGACCGCCCCCGCGTCCAGCTCCTCGGGCACGATCTCGGCGGTGGTAGAGGCCCCGGGAACGATCCCGAGCCCCGCGTCACGTGGGCGGAGGCCGACCAACACGCTGGGGCCTGCCGCCGACTCGCTGGTGATGCGGATGTGGCGGCTCTTCAGGCGACCGTGGTAGACCCCGTGGACATGGCAGTGCACCAACGCGTCTGCGATGGGGAGCAGCACGGCTGCGGCCTCGGAGGGCGTGAGTGCCCGGCCGAGGACCGTGCGGAGCTCGTCGACCCCGACGCCTCGGACCCGCTGCTCGACAATGTACCGAACATCATCCTCTCGGTCGTATCCATGGGACAGGGTCCGGGAGAGGGAGGGGTGGGTAAGCGACTCGAGCACCCGACACTCATGATCGAAGCGCTGGTCGTATTGGCGCAGCGTGCCGCCGGTGTCGGGGTGTTTTCCACAGAGCTTCACGACCACGGTGTACCGGTCCAGGTAGCTGGCGGTGTAGACGCGCCCGACGCCGGTCTGGTCGAGGCGATGCATGAGCCGATACTTTCCGTCCAGGATCCGGTCTTCCTCGGCGGGCACCGTGGGAGAAAGCATGATCCGTGACGCGGTCTTCGGGCTCTCGTGGTGCATCGGCATCGGCGACCTCCGACAAACCCATCGGATCTCTCGGCGAGGGTTTGAGCCTCCACCGCAGATCTTCTCAGAACATCAGCCCCAGACCGAATGCGGCGAACATGCCGATCACCAGACCCGCTACCAGGCTGCTTCGTTGAGTCCATAGGCCCGCAGCCTGTGCATGGGGAGCGAGGGATCTCTGGATGGCCGAGTTGGAGGGCGTTCGCATCTGAAATGCCAGTGATGGCGTGGGGCCGGGGCCCGCTGGGCTATCCTGGGACTCCGCCGCCCAGTATGGGGTGGCCTCCGGAGGACCCGGTCTATCGACTCGTGTGGAGAGGACTGCCCTCAGGCGATCCCGGAATTCCACCATCGAAGAGAGGCGCTCTCGGCGATCGGGGTGCAGGGCGGTCGTGAGGAGCGTCCTCCATTCCTCGGAGGAGTCTTCGAGGATCGGGACCGCGCCGATCTTCTGGTCGGTGGTGAGCAGGGCACCGGTCGGGCCGTTTCCACCGGTGAGGTAGAAAGCCACCGCCGCCAGCGCGAATACATCGACCGTCTCACCCATACGTACCGGGTCTTTCTGAGGATCGGTGTGGAAACGTTCGAGGGGTTGGAAGTCGATATTCCCGAAGATCACGCCGCGGGTGAGGTGCTGGCTGTCGTCCTGCCAGCTGGCCCCGAAATCGACGAGCTTGGCGTGCATCTCGGCGCCCTGGTGATGGGTCACCAGGATGTTCTGTGGGGAGATATCCCGGTGGAAGACCCCTTCGGAATGGCAATAGCAGAGCGCGTCAGCGATGGGCAGTAGCATATCTGCCGCCTCGATCGGGGTCAGTGGCCGGCCCATGGATCGCCGGAGGGAGGACAAGGTCGTGCCCTCGACGTACTCCATGACCAGGTAGCGTAGGCCGGAGTCGCCATTCACGCCGTGGGTGAAGGCATGCACGATAGCGGGGTGCCGAAGAGCCATGAGGACTCTGCACTCACGGGCGAAGCGGTCGTTGAATTCCTGCTCGCTCGACCCACTGGGCGGTGCACCGAGCAGCTTCACCGCGACCTGGCAGTGTCCGAGATAGCGAGCCAGGTAGACCGTCCCCATTCCCCCTCGACCGAGGTTCCGGAGGAGCTCGAACTGACCGTCGATGAGCACGGTCGACGCTTGGAGCGTCTGTGCGGACTCGGGAATTGGCGGGTGGGCATTCATCCTGCATCTATTGTCGGCTCTACCCGCTCCAAGGTGTATCTCAGACCGCTTTCAGTCCTCTCACAGCATCGTTCGAATCGACGGTTGCGCTGGTCTGGATCCGATCTGGACAGGAGCTTTCACAAGCGAACTTCGTGGGGAGATCGCGGGCCGGTTCGGCGTGGGCAACTCCGGCGGCAGCGAGGGGCACGAGGATGGCCATCGCCTTGAGTACCTGTCGCAAGGTTCGCAGGGTGGAACGGGGAATACGCAGGAGACCGGTCCGAGAGTGGTCGTAGAATGGGGCGTCGTAGCTTTGGATGGCGATCGGTGCAGTGTGCATGGCCTGTCCTCCCAGTCCATCTCGACGGATCAATCGTTTGGATTATTAGAGTCGTCTGAAAGGACTCGCTACGATAGAGTGGCGGCGGAAGGTGTACGGTGGATCAGGGCCAGCTCCGCATGCTGAACGAGCTCACAGCTCAGTTCGAACAACTCGGGCTCAGCCCAATCGCCGGCCGTATCCTCGGTTGGTTGCTCATCGCTCCGCGCCCGGACCAGTCTTCTGCGGAGATAGCCACCGCCATCGACGTGAGTCGTGGTTCGGTCAGCACCCAGACCCAGGTCCTGCAGGGCATGGGCATGGTCGAGAGGTTCCGGCGTACGGGTTCGCGGGAGGTGTTTTTCCACGTGCATCCGCAGCTCCTGCTCGATCTTCTCCTCAAGCAAGCTCGCCTGGCGGGCCGGATGCAGGAGATCACCGACTACCTGATCGAGCGCGACGGCATCACCCAGCGACTCGATGAATTCCAGAGCATCAACGAGTTCATCGGGCGCCGGGTTCCCGAGCTCGTGAAGGAATGGCGCGACGAGCGCCGCAAGCGTTCCCTCCGGTTGCTCGATCCGTGATCAGCGCTGGCTCTTTCGCCTTCGCAGTAGCAGGCCAGCCAGCGCTACAAAGCCGAGCGTACCTCCCGTCGATGAGGTCGACGCACATCCACATCCAAAGTCGGGATCGGGTGCCGACCCGGTGACATCCCCCGTGGAGTTTGGATCGGGGTCGATGGAGTCGGGTATTCCGTCTCCGTCGCTGTCTACGGGGATGGTGACCTCGTCTCCACCGACACAGTCATTGTCGGAGCCATCGTCGGGCACTTCGACGGCGGCGGGGTTGACGGAGGCGTTCGTGTCATCGCAGTCGGCGTTGTCCTGGACCCGACCCTCCACGATGTCGCAGCTCTCGACGGGGTCTGCGTCGAGGTCTCCGTAGCCATCGCCGTCGGCATCGGGGAACCACTCGCTCGTGGGAAGGCCGTCGTCTGCGGTGCCATCACAGTCCTGGTCGATCTGGTCACAGACCTCGGCGGCGACCGGAGAGATCGCACTGTCCGTGTCGTCGCAGTCGTCGGCATTGTTCACGAAGCCCGCGATGGGCGTGCAGGCGATCTGGGCGCTGGCGTTGGTATCCCCGAACCCATCGAGGTCGGCATCAGGCCAGTAGGGAGAGCTGACGAAGCCTTCGTCTACGGTGCCATTGCAGTCGTTGTCGATCCCATCACACTCCTCGATGAGCCCGGGTGAGGCGAGGGGATCTCCGTCGTCGCAGTCTTCGCCGAGGCTTGCGGGGACGTACTGCAGCGGTTGCTGGCCAGAGCAGGCGATGAGGGTGAGGGCGGGCGTTCCGACCCCGTCGAGATCGCCGTCGAACCAGTACTCGATGCCGGTGTCGATATAGTCGGGGTCGTCGGTGTCGATCAGGCCGTCGCAGTCGTTGTCCACCCCGTCGATACAGGCTTCGGCGGCGGAGGGGTTGGTGGAGAACTCCGTGTCATCGCAGTCGGAGGACTCGGCCACCCAGCCGGGGTCCGGTATGCAGAAGCCTTGGGAGATGGAGGGGTCGCCGAAGCCGTCTGCGTCGGTGTCGGCGAAGTACAGGTCGAGGACCACGTCCGAGTCCGCCTGGTCGACGTCTCCATCGCAGTCATCATCGAAACCATTGCACTGCTCCATCGATCCCGGGTTGATGGAGGGGTCCTGGTCGTCACAGTCCGAGCTGCTCGCCACCCGTCCCAATGGAGCGGAGCAGTCGTCGACGAAGTCGGTGGGGTCCCCGAATCCGTCTCCATCGGCGTCGAGGTAGTAGGGGCTGATGACCTCGATCGTGCCGTCACAGTCGGTGTCGATCCCATCGCAGATGTCGATGGCTGCGGGGTTGATGGACGGATCGGCGTCGTCGCAGTCGACGGTGCGGATGAATCCGTCACCGTCGACATCGGCCTCCCAGAAGGCGATGTCCACCAGGGGGCCCCCGAGATGCCCGATATCGCTGATACTCCCGTCCTGGTCGACCCTCGAGCCCACATCGAAGATATTGGACGTGGGGGTTGCATAGAACGCCGTCGCGCAGTCGGTGGTGTCGATCTGCATTCCGGGGTCGGCGACGAACCCAGCGCTGATTCCGACCTGGACGACATTGAAGATCAGGTTTCCGGCGCCTGTACCGCCCGCCCATGTTGCGAAGACGCCGGTCTGGCCAGCCCCCACCACATCCCCCACGATGCTGTCCTGGAGCGAGCCCCCGGCGAGCTGCACGATGGGGTTCGAGCCGTCTGCCCAGAAGGTGGAGTTCCAGATGCTCGCGTCGGGTGCGGCGAGGTCCGCGGATGCTACCTGCCCGGAGTTGAGCACGAAGAGCATATTGTCGAAGCTGCTGGTGCCGCCGTTGAGAGAGAGGACGCTGTCGGTGGTGGCGGTATTTCCACATAGGTACAGGTTGTCGGCGGCCCATGAGCCATCTTGGATGGAGATGGCACCACCGAGGTCCGCCCGGTTCCGCTCGATCCGCAAACGTGAGAGGCTCAGGGTCCCCTTTCCCGCGAGGGCTCCCCCTTCTGTGCCCCCATCATTGTCGAGGAAGGAGCACTGGTCGATGATGGCAGTGGAGGCGTTGTCGGTGCGGATCGCGCCCCCCTTGCGCCCGGCCTGGTTGGAGGTGAAGCTCGAGCCCACGATCACGGCGCTTCCGCGCAGAAACAGGGCTCCGCCGCGTTCGCCGCTGTTTTGGTCGAAGCTGCACCCAACCAGGTCGAGGTTGGAGCCGCTCGACAGATAGATCGCCCCCCCGCGTCCGATGGTACTGTTCTGGCTGAACAGGCTGTTTGTGGCGGTAAAGCTGGACCCCGTGAATACCCGGGCCCCCCCACCATCCGTGCCGGTGTTGTTCAGGAACTCAGAGTCGATGGCGACCATCGTGGAGCCCGAGGAGAGGTCCATCGCCCCCCCGCCGGGCATGCCTCCGGCGTCGGCGTTCTGAATGCGTACGCGGTTGAGGAGGGCGGTCGACCCTTCTTCGACGCCCACTCCGCGATAGAGGAACTCGCCGTCGATGGTGAGGTCTTCGACGGTGAGCGTGGACAGGTTCCGGACCCGGAGCACGACGGTGCCGAGGCCGAGGATGGTGGTGCTGTCCATGCCAGCGCCGCGGAGCGTGAGCGACTTGCCGTTGATCAGGTCCGCGTCGGTGACCGAGGCGGGCCAGATCCCAGGACCCAGGAGCAACACATCTCCCGACACCACGGTGGTCGAGTCGAAGGCATCGCGGAGGGTGGGGAAGTCGACCGGGATGGTCCACTCGGCGGCGAGGCTAGCGGTGATCCAGAACATGGGTGCATTGTACTTGGCCGAACTGCGGTGCGCCGCGTCGGATGCGTGGTAGGAGGAGGTATGGATCGCGAACCACCATCTCCATGGCTCGATTCTCCCGCATTCGACGGCGTGTTCTTCATCGGTGCGGCGCTCATCTCCGGCATGGTCGGGGCGGTGGTCGTGGCGCTTCCGGGGCTCCTGGTGCCCGTCATCTGGGCTTGGGTGTTGCTGCTCGAGGGCCCGCACCTGGCCGCGACCTGGCAGCGCACCCTGTTCGACCCGGAGTATTCGGACCCGCCAACGACCCGCCTCGCATTGGCTGCGGGGCTCTCGCCGCTGCTCTTCCTCGGGGCCAGCCTTGCGGGGCTTCCGGATGCGATGGAGCTGCTGGTCGCCGTGGCTGCGGTGTGGTCCATCCACCACACGGTCCGGCAACATCACGGGATGGTGGCGATGTACGACGCCCGCGTGCACTCTCCTCGCTGGGTGCGCGAGCTCGATCGGTGGGCGCTGCAGGTGGGTCTGTGGGCGGTGATCATCGCCGGGCAGCTGCTGGTGCCGCTCAACCGACAGATCGTCGGCGCGCCGGACTTCCTCGTGCCCATCGGTTGGGTCGCGGCCGCGGTCGCGGGGCTGTGTGTGGCGGCGCTGCTCGGACGCATCGGGTGGGCGGTCCGGCAAGGAGTCTCGCCGCTTCCCGGGATCGTCGCGCTGGGGCCAGCCATCGCGTTCACCGTGTTCGTGATGTTCGGCATGGGCTCGGTGGAGCCGGTGTATGCGTCGGCCAGCACGCCCGAGCAGCGGGTGCTCGCCATGTCCCTGGTGGGAGGCGTGATGCACGGGCTGCAGTACCTGGGGATCGTGGTGCTGGCGAATCGGCCCCGGTTTGCGGGACGGCCGGGCTGGGTCGGCTGGCTGGGTCGGCATGGCTGGGCTTCGTATGGCTGCTGGGTGCTGCTCTCGGTGGGCTACCTCGGGATCGACGCGGCCCGCTCGGCCTACCCGGGAGCGATGTGGTTCGCGCCGAGCTCGGCTACCGCAGAGCTGTTCATGGCGCTGTATTGGGGCCTGTTCTTCCACCACTATGTGCTGGACTCACGGATCTGGAAGGTCAGCCGCGATGTCGCGCTCCGGCGTGAGCTCGCGCTGGGATAGGAGGGCGGATGAACCCGGATATCGATCGCTACGCCCGCCATGTGAACCCGTCATTCGTGCGCCTGCTCGGCATGTGGAACTACGGGCGGGTGTGGACCCGGGCCGAGGGCTGCTGGCTCGAGGACTCCGAGGGGCGGCGATACCTCGACCTGCTCGCCGGTTTCGGGTCTTTTCCGCTGGGGCATGCTCACCCCGCCATCCTCGATACCCTGGCGGCCTACGCTCGGGATCTGCCGCTGAACCTGGCTCATATGGGGATCGGTCCCGAGGTGGGGCTGCTCGCCGAGCGCTTGGCCGGCATCACTCCCGGAGATCTCGACCTGGCGTTGTTCTGCAGCAGCGGGGCCGAGGCCGTCGAGGCGGGGATCAAGATCGCCATGGTGGCGACCGGGCGCAGTCGGGTGTTGTCCTGTGAGGCCGGCTACCACGGCACCAACCTCGGTGTGCTCGGCCTGTCGGGCAATGCCCGGATGCGCTCGCCCTTCGCGGCGGTGCTCCCGCCTCGAAATGCGGTGGGCTTCGGAGACCTGGACGGGCTTCGTGTGGCCCTGGCTGGCCGGGATGTGGCCGCCTTCGTGGTCGAGCCGGTCCAGGCCGAGGGGGGCATCAATCTCCCCGATCGGGCCTATCTCGGCAAAGCCGCAGAGCTCTGCCGCGCGGCAGGCACCCTGCTGGTGGTCGACGAGGTCCAGACTGGCCTGGGGCGCACCGGCCGCTGGTTTTGTACCGGCGAGGTGGTTCCCGATGTGCTGGTGCTCGGGAAAGCCCTCGGTGCGGGGCTGGTTCCGGTCTCAGCGGCGATGGTCTCCCCTGCACTATTCAAGCGGGCCTATGGCTCGATGGACCGCTTCGATCTGCAGAGCTCCACCTATGGGGGCAATGCGCTGGGTTGTCGCGTGGGCTTGGCGGTGATCGAGGCCCTCGACGGCGAGCTGGATTCGGTCGCCCGCCGCGGAGAGCGCTTGCTGGCCGGGCTGCGTGAGCGTCTCGATGGCCACCCCTTCGTGCGCGATGTGCGCGGCGTGGGCATGCTCATCGGCATCGAGCTGGGCCCCACCGGCCAGGGCTGGATGGACAAGCTGGCGCCGAGCCTGGTCCATGGCCTCTCCGAGCAGCTGTTCGGCCAGTGGACCGCGCTGCGGCTGCTCGAGGCCGGGGTCGTGGCCCAGCCCACCGCCAACCGCTGGGATGTGATGCGGATCGAGCCGCCGCTGCTGATCTCGGACGAGCAGGTAGAGCTGGGCATCGAGCGCGTGGCCTCGGTCTTCGAGGCGTTGCCCACCCTGGCGGGCTTGCTGGCCGATATCGCCAAGCGCACGACCCGCCAGGCAGCGGGTGGGTTCGCCGTCCGATGAAAGATCTTCGCTTTGCGTGGGGGCTGGCGCGGAGGCGGCCGTTCTCGGTATTGGTCCAGATCACCAACCGCTGCAATATGACCTGCCCCTTCTGTGCCTTCTGGCGCCACCCCGCCAAGCCCCCCGACGAGCTGAGCGTCGCCGAGCTGCAGCGGGTCTCCGCGGAGCTGGCCGAGCATGGCACCTTCCTGGTGAGCATCGAGGGGGGCGAGCCCACGCTCCGGCCGGATCTCCCGCAGATCGTCGCGGCCTTTGCCGAGCACCACCTGGTACTGCTCTACACCAATGGCTGGCGCATGACCGATGCGCTCGCGCGGGAGCTGTGGGAAGCGGGGCTGCATCAGGTCGGCGTGTCCATCGACTTCGCGGACGACGCCCACGACCAGAAGCGGGGCCTGAAGGGCGCACGAGAACGTGCCTGGGCGGCGGTGAACCTGCTGAAGCAAACCGCTCCGCGCAGTCCGCGCCAGGTCCATGTGATGACCGTGCTCATGGCAGAGAACCGCGAGCACTGGGAGCTCCTGCTGGAGCAGTCCGCTCGGGCGGGGGTGTGCCACGCCTTCACCCTGCTCGCGACAGCGGGCGAGAGGCGCACCGCCAACGAAGCCGTGCCCGCCGAGGCCGATCTCAGGGCGCTGGCCGAGAAGCACGGCCGCTCCGACCGGGTGATGGTGCCGTCCGGATATCTGCAGGGTGCGGCGGACTTCCTCGCTGAGGGCACACTCCCGCGCTGTCGGGCGGGGGTCCAGAGCCTCAATATCGACCACCTCGGCCAGGTCTCTCCCTGCATCGAGAAGATCGGCCAGCCTGTGGGCTCGGTGCGCGAATCCTCCATCTCCACCTTGCTCCAAGCCCTCGTGCAAGCGGATGCCGGGGCGGGCTGCCAGGACTGCTGGACCCTCTGTCGGGGTATCGCCCAGTCCTGGGGCGAAGGGGGGTCGGTCTCGAGCTGGCTGGACCTGGCGACCCGGATGCGGATCTAGACCGCTCCGTCCAGAACGATGGTCGACCCGCTCATATAGCTGTTGCGCGACGAGACCAGCATCGCCGCGACCTCGGCGACCTCGGCCATGGTGCCGACCCGGCCAAGGGCGCAATGGTCGAGGTACTGAGCGAGCTTCTTCTTGGGCAGGTTCACGCTGACCCCGCCCTCGAGGATGCCCGGAGCGAGGCAGTTGACCTGGATATTGTAGCGACCGACCTCTTTGGCCAGAGCCTCGGTCATGCCCTTGAGCGCCGCCTTGGCGGCGGCGTAGTGCACGGGGGCGTTCATCATCTTCACCCCGGCCAAGCTGCTCATGTTGAGGATATGGCCGCGTTTGTTGCGGATCATCGGGCGAATCGCCTGACGGGTGACCAAGAAGGCGCCCTTGACATGGGTGTCCATCATCCGGTCCCAGTCCTCTTCTTCCATCAGAGCGAGCGGGACGACCTGGCCGATTCCCGCGTTGTTGACGAGGAGATCGAGGGGCCCCTGATTCGCCTCGATGGCCTCCACGACCTCGCGGATCCGCTCGCTATCGAGCACATCGGCCTGGTAGGAGGTGGCCCCGAGGGCTTCGGTGAGGGCGGCTCCTTCGGTCGACCGTCTCCAGATGAAGGAGACCTGGGCGCCCTCTCGCAGGAAAACCTCGCAGATCGCCCGTCCGAGCCCTCTCGATCCACCGGTGACCAGCGCAGAGCGCCCTTCGAGCAAGCCGCTCAACAGGCCTCTCCCTTCACCGCGCCGCGGTGGAACATATTGAAGCCGCAGGCGGGCATCACCCGTCCGTCCTCCTGGGCGTAGTGGTGGCAGCACTTGCGGAGGCGCTCGAGATCGAAGTCGTGGCGGTCCATATAGTGGTGGAGGAAGATGGACTTGGCCTGGCCTTCGCCGATGCGGATGGCCTGCTGGGGGGAGACCTCGCGCTGGGGGAACATCTCGTCGACACAGCGTCGCAGCGCTGAGAGGACTTCGTCGCCCCGGTCGATGCGGTCCTCGTTGGCGAACACCTCATTGACCACATCGGCCAGGGCCTCTTCGATCTCGGGCGAGGCGACGAGGGTGGCCGAGCTGCGGAGCAGGGCGCCGTGCTCCCGGAAGTCGATGAACCGGGAGAAGGGCAGCCAGCTGTGGTCGTCGAGCTTGAGCAGGTAGGTGAGGGAGACGCACTGGGGATGGCTGCACGGGAGCGGCGAGAAGTCGGAGCGCTTGAGGAAGCCGTCGGTCTGCTCTTCGATTCGACGAATCACTCCGGGGATGGTGAGCCGATCGAGGGGGTCGTGGGCGAAGCGCCCCCCGCCCAGGCCGGTGTAGGCGATGGGCTGGAAGTTGAGCGAGAGCAGGTGGTCGCCCGAGAACAGCAGCTCGACCGCCTTGCCGATCTGGTGCTCGTTGACTCCCCGGACGGCGACGAAGATGAGCTGGGTGGGGATGTTCAGCTCGGCCAGCATATTGAGGGCGGCGTCTTTCTCGGCCTGGAGGTTGCGTCCGCGGATGGCGCGGTGGGCGGAGTCGTCGAAGCCGTCGATCTGGAGCGCGATATAGGCGCCGGAGTCCTTGATGCGCTGGGCGAAGACCCGGTCGCGGCCGAGTCGCAGGCCATTGGTGATGACGACGACCCGGCCGATCTCGGGGCGGGTAGCGGCGTCGATCAGCTCCCAGAACTGGGGATGGGAGGTGGGCTCGCCGCCGGAGATGGCGATCGACTCGCAGAAACCTTCTGCTATCACCATATTCTCGATGATCTTGGCGAATTTTTCGACGGGCATATGGGTGGAGTAGTGGTTGGCGACGATGCAGATCGGGCATTCGAGGTTGCAGTGGTCGGTGACCTCGACGATGGGCAGGCAGCTGTGCTGTTCGTGGTCATTGCAGGTGCCGCAGTCGGTCGGGCAGCCATGCTGGACGGGGGCGCCGAAGCGCAGCGGCTCGGTTCCGGCGCGCGCGTATGCGTAGGCGTTGACGTAGTACTCGGCGTCCTCGGAGACCAGGGCGCGGGAGGGCCCACAGTCCGTGCAGCGCTTGTCGAACCACACTTTTTTGTCTTCGATGACCACATCCACCAGGAGCAGCTTCAGGCAGCTGGGGCAGGTGCTGGTGGTCTGCTTGAACACCCGGGCGGAGCGTGCTCGGTCGAGAAATTGTGCGACCCACACGGAGGAATCTGAGTGCAGGAGGCGCTCGCTCTGGCCACAACCGGGGCAGTGAACGAGGTTGAAGACCGCGCCCTCTCGGAGCACGACACGGCCCTCGATGGGGGCGTCGCACTCGGCACAGCTCGACATCTGGTGGCAGAAGAAGGTGTGAGGACGGTCGGGTCGGGTGGCGAAGCTGCCACAGGCGCCGGTGGTGTTGCAGGAGTCGAGGGGCGGGTTCATCGGGAGGCTCCGTCGAGCTTGGTGGAGACGATCCTCACGAAGGTGCGGACCTGGAACAGCTCCAGGACCCGACCGGGCTTGAGTCCGGGCTGTATGCGCTCGGCGGACTCGGGCATGAGCTGGCGCAGTCGGTCCAGGCCGACCTCGCTGATCACCCCGTCGGGGGCGAACTCGTCATCGCTGAGATCCCCGCGGGCCGCGGCCTCGATCTCGCCCCGGGTGATCTGGATGCCGAAGGCCTCCTCGAGCCGGAAGACGATGTCGAGGTAGTCCAGCGACTCGGCCCCGAGGTCGTCGCTGATGTAGTGGTCGAGTCGGACCTCATCGATGGAGAGGGCCAGCCCCTCGGCGACAGCGACCCGGACGCGTTCTTCGATGGACATCTCTGCCTCCGAGGCCCACTAAAGCGCCTGGGGAGGTGGGGCCAGGCTTCGGTCATAGCCACACGGGGACGGGGAGGTCGGCCCAGCCACGTCGGGTGAGGCGCACCGGCTCCTGGTCGCGCTCGAAGAGGAAGAGATCGTGCTTGCACCGTCGCTTCATGGCGAGGGGGTCCGACCAGCAGTCCGCCGCTACGACCCCTGCGAGGGCCTGGCTATCCGGGGACCAGTCGAGGAGGATCACCCCACCGACGGTGGGGGGAGAGCGCTCAGACCAGGCTCCGGTGCTGAGATCGACCAGGCCAAAGCCGCGGGTATCTGGGTCCGCGGTGCGGAGACCGATCGCGAGCTGAGTGCCGTCGGGGGCCCACTCCAGCGGCCAGGTGGGGATGAGGGGTTGGAGATCGACGAGCCGCTCGGGGGAGCCGGAGCCAGGCTCGACCATCCACACCTCGCTTCCCTTGATGAAGGCGACGGCTCCATCGGATCGCCACGTGGTCGCTCCGATATCTGCGGACTCCGAGCGGTAGACGAGGGACCGATCCACGGGGGCGTCGACGGGCTCGCACCACAGGGTGTCTCCCAGCTCGGTGAGGCTGTTGGAGTCGCGATAGCAGAGCCGTCCCCCGTCGATCCAGGACAGCAGAGATCCCCCGTGGGAGAGCTGGGTGGCCGCGTCCGGGTCGCCCATCGGCCCGACCCAGAGCTCGTTCTGTAGCCGGGCTCCGTGAGGGGTCAGCTCGGTCCAGGCCAGCCGCCCATCTGTGGAGAGCACCTGGGAGGCGTTGTCGCTCTGACGGAAGAACTTCCCATCGGCATCAAAGAGTCGACCGCCTCGAAAGTAGTGGGGCCCGGCGAGCAACGGCTCGACCTCAGCTTCATCGAGGGGAAATGGGTCGAGCACTCCGGTATGAAGCGTGTATCGGTAGCTCGGCTCCGTGGAGCGGATCAGGGCCACCACACCGGTCCGCTCGACGACGGGGCTGGGGCCGACTCCGGAACACCCGAGTCCGAGAATCAGGGTGATGGATAGAGCGAGTCGCACGGCTTCAGTACCAGCGGACGACGCGGTCGAGGGAGCGCCGGGGTCTGGGTTCGGGAGACTCGTCGGGCCAGCCGAGGGCGACAGCTCCGAGCAGGGTCCACGGCGGGCGGATCTGGAGTCGCTTGCAGATTGCGTCTCGGGCGATGGTGGGGCCGGCCATCCAGCACGCGCCCAGACCGTCTCGGTGGGCCTGTTCGAGTAGATTCATCACCGCTGCAGCGGTGCACGCGAGCTCTCCCTGCATCGCGGCCGGGGTGAGGAAATCCCCCGGGCTGGCGCCCCCGGAGAGGAGCAGTCGCTCGATGAGGTCGTCGTGGACCCGGTAGTGGGGGAGGATGACGACGGGAGCCCGCTGGAGAGGCTCGAAGAAGAAGTCGCTGTAGCGGGCGAAGTCCTCACGGTGGTGGGAGCGCTCGATCACCTCCCGCATCTGTTCGGCGACTTCCTGGATATCGGCGACGAGCTGCGCCTTGATCTGGGGGTCGGTGACCACAGCGAAGCGCCACGGCTGGCGATTGGAGGGTGATGGAGCGCGGACTGCGGCCTGAAGGAGCCCCTCGATGGCCTCGCGTGGGACGGGCTGATCGGTGAACCGACGCACGCTGCGGCGCTCGGTCATGGGAATACCCGGAGGTCCATCCACTGGTCGTATTCCTGGCCGGTGCTCTCGAAGAGGTAGGGGCCGATTCGGAACTGAGGGGATTGGTCGGACTGAATATTGACGGACTCTTCGACGGGGGAGCCGCCGGTTGGGGTCCAGCGATAGTGGACGATCAGCGGCGAGGGAGGGCCCCCTGGCTGCTTGCTGGGATTTTGTAGAGAGAGGAGCAGCTCGACGGGCTCATCGGGGGCCACGGTGGGTCGGGGAATCTGTGACCCGCCAACGAGTTGAGGGGGCGGGTTGGCGAGCGCGATGGCGAGGGTCAACATGGCTTCACCCTACCGCGTCACCCGGATTCCGACGCGCTCTCCGGGTCGGGCACACTGCATCGCGGTCCCGCCTCCACCGGCGAGTCGGATGAGGTCGATCAGGAGCTGGGGTGCGCCGTACCGGCTCTCGGAAGCGCTGGGGCCCTGCCATGGGCTCACGCGGATGGGGCCGTCTCGTGCGAGGAGCACGGCGGCGGCGGCTTCGGCCAGGGGGCCCTCCCGCTCGACCCGGATCTCGGGTTGGAGGAGCTGGTCGTAGGCGACGACGAGAGCCTGGTCGATGACTCCGAGGTGGAGCGCTTCGATGGCGGCGTGGAGGGCGACCCCGCCGCTGGCCTCCCCGGAGTAGGTCGCCCCGTCCGCGGTGGCTCCGAGCTCGGCGGCGAGGAGAGCGTGCACATTATTGGAGAGGTTTCGGAGCATCCAGAAGGGATGAAAACCGCGCAGGCCCCGCTCCCATGGGGGCCCGCCGTCCTGGGCAGCGAGGCGCGGCATCAGCTCGTCCCAGCCGGGTCGCAGCCCGCCCATCCCCACATAGAGCCCGAGTCGATCGGAGAGCGTGACCCCCTCGACCGCTTCCCGGGCGGCGTCCATGGCCCACAGGCCGACCCCCCGGACGACATCGCGGCGCACCCGACAGGGCGGGGGACCGAGCGAGGCCTGTTCGGGAAGACGAAGGGCGGAGCGGATGAAGGCGGCGTCGATCACGGTGCCCCCAGGACGAGGGCCACATTCTGACCGCCGAAGCCGAAGGAGGTGGAGAGTGCGGTGCGGGCATCGCTGGGGCGCGGGAGGGCGGAGTGCTCCCCGGCGGTGGCGGGCTCGGACTCGGAGAAGCCGAATGTGCCGGGCAGCAGGCCGTTGGAGAGGCAGAGCCAGGTGGCGGCGGCTTCGAGGGCTCCAGAGGCCGCCATGGCATGGCCGATGGCGCCCTTGATGGAGCGAATCGGGACGCGCAAGCCGGCGTTGTGCAGGGCGCGGACCTCGGCGGGGTCGTTGAGCGGGGTGCCGGTGCCGTGGGCGTTCACCCAGTCGATGGTGGGGTTGCCGGCGTCCTGTAGGGCGCGCTCGATGGCGACCTGGGCCCGAGAGCCATCGGGACGGGGGGCGGTGACCCGATACCCGTCCTGGGTGCTCGCCCCTCCGAGCAGGCGACCGAGCACGGGGGTCTGGGGGGACTCGCGCTCGAGCACGAAGAGCGCCACACCTTCGCCCATCAGCAGTCCGTCGCGTCGTCGATCGAAGGGCCGAGCCCGGCCGGATGGAGAGAGCGCCCCAAGTCGCTCCATCCCGCCGTAGCCCAGGGGGTTGACCATCGCATCGACCCCGCCCACGACGACCTGATCGGCGAGCCCCTCGCGGAGGAGCTGGAGTCCGGTGAGCAGGGACAAGCCCCCGGCCGCACAGGCGCTGGTGTCGATGGTGACCGGGCCGGTGGTGTGTAGAATTTCGGCCAAGGACCAGGGGGCGGCGTCGAGGGGGGTGCGCAGGGCGTCGGGACGGTCGACTCGGTAGAAGTCCTCGAGATGGGCGGCCTCGAGCCCGACTCCGAGGTGGATCCATGCGTTGGAGCGGACCCGGGAGAGGGAGGCTCCGGCACGGCGCACCAGGCCGATCTTGCGATCTCGTGGGGAGTCGGGGAGCGGGGGAACCTGGGCGGCGATGGCGGGGCCGATTCCCCGTGCATCGAAGCTGTGGATGGGCCCTGCGGCGCTGCGGCCAGCTGCGAGCCCGTCGAGAAAGACCTCGGGGCCGTGACCGAAGGGGGTGATCATCGCCCACTCGCTGACGACGATCTTCATGGGCCCCTCCGCGCGAAGCGGGCCCAGCCGAGTTGGCCCTGGTCATCCCAGTAGACGGCGGTGGCGGTGGGGTGCTCGCTCAAGGCCTCGAGGGCAGCGGTCCAGCCGAGGGCGGCTCCTGCGGCGGGGCACTGGCCGAAGCGCGCGTCGAGGTCGACCCACCCAGGCGGCACCGGGTGCCCTCCGCCGAGCCCGATCCATGGGGCATCGAAGCGGGGCAGGGCGGTGGCACGGCCGCAGAACCGGGCCTCGATCAGCGAGGGCCCGGATCCGCCGCGCTCCACAGCGAGCATGGCCGCTCCATCCCGCCAGTCCCCGGGCTCCGCAGAGCGCAGTGCGATGGGGTGGGTCGGGCAGTCGGTGCCGCCGACCAGGAACGGATCTGCGCCCGAGAGCACGGCCTGGACCAAGGCGAACACGGTGCCTGCGCCGGTGGAATAGAGCGCGCGATTGGGCCCGCCCAGGCCGAGATCGATGGCGGCGTGGCACATCGAGAAGTTGTTCATGAGCTGGAATGCGAGCAGAGGATGGGCCGCTCGGAGCCCATGCTCGGCGAACCGACGCTCCGAGAACCCGCCCTCATCCGAAGCCCGCACGAGCTTGTCCAGGGTCTCCATGCTTCCGCCGCTCGGCCCGACTCCGACGAACTGCCCGACCTCAGCGCGCTGATCCCAGCCCGCCTGCTCCACCGCATCCCGAGACGCATACACGGCGAGCACGGCAGCATCGGACATCAGCCGCCGGGCCTTGCGCTCCGCTGGGCTCGCTGGGGGTGGAGCGACCCGACATCGGCCGACGCCGACGATATTCAGCCCGACCGGGCTCACACCCGCTCCACGACGACGGCGCTATTCGCCCCACCGAATGCGAAGGCGTTGACCAGCACCCGGTCGAAGCGGCCGCTCTGACCGGGCCCTACGAAGTCCAGGTCGAAGTCGGGCCGCTCGAGATTGGCCACCGCCGGCAGTCGGCCGCTGCGGATGACCTCGACCCCACTGACCAGACCCAGAGCGCCCGCCCCGGCGATCCAGTGCCCGAGCGCTCCCTTGACCGAACTGACCCGGGCGCCCGGGCAGAGATCGGCGATGGCGGCGGCCTCGACGGCGTCGTTGAGCGGGGTGGAGGTGCCGTGGGCGATGACGACCTCTGGGGCTTGATTCCCGAGGGCATCCGAGATGGCCTTCCGTGCACCGAGTCCGTCGGGATGGGGCTTTGTGAGGTGGTAGGCATCCAGGGAGCGACCGACTCCGGCCACGCGCACATCGGAGGGATGGATGGAGAGCACGGCGAAGGCGGCGCCCTCGCCGACCACGAAACCATCTCGTGCCCGGTCGAAGGGCCGAGAGATCCCCCGGCTGGAGAGGGCGCCGAGGAGCCCGAACCCCGCGAGCATGAGGGGGTCGACATCGGCCCCGACCCCGCCGACCAGGGCGACCTCACAGGCTCCGCACTGCAGCGCCCGCACGGCGTCGACGACGGCGGCGAGGGAGGAGCTGCAGGCGAGGGAGAGAGTCCGGATGGGCCCGGTCGCGCCGTACTGTGAGCCGAGCCGGATGGCGACGGTGGCGGGGGAGAGGGTGGCGGTGTCGAAGCGGTGGGAGAGAGCGGGACCGTCCCGATCGAAGGCGTCGTGGTCGAATATCTCCCCACCTCCGGCAGCTCTGGAGGCGTCGATCACGGTCTGCCAGGTGGCGCGGCCGGACTCGGCACCGACGAAGACGCCGAGGCGTCCGGGGGGAAGGCTGCAGCTGGCCTCGGCGGCGGCCTGTCGTGCCAGAGCGAGGCGCCGGTCCTGATGATCCCAGGTCTGGGAGATCTCGGCGGCGTAGGGGCTGGGGAAGCCGGTGGCGTCGAAGCTGCGGACGCCAGCGATCGCGGACTGGCCGCTCTGGAGCGGCCCGATGCTCTCTGTCCAGCTTCCGAAGGAGCTGATGGCGCCGATACCATGGGCGTAGATCGGCCTCACCCGATGGAGCCGGTCAGCCAGGTCCGGAGCACATCACGACGGGTCTGCAGCAGGCGGGGATCGGTGACCTCGGAGAAGGCGAAACCGAGCTTGGCCTCGGCGACCTTGTGCCCCTCGACCCGAGCGATGACCTCACACTGGCCCCCGTCCTCGGATACCCGGGAGAGCGTGGCTTCGACACGCATTCGGTCCCCGGGGCGCACCTGTTGCCGGAAGCGGACCCGGTCGGCCATGGAGAGCACGGCGTGGAGCCCGTCATCACCGCGCTCTCTGCGCATGCACTCCTCGAGCAATACCCCACCGATCTGGGCCATGGACTCGAGAATGAGGGCGCCGGGGAGCAGCGGGTAGCCGGGGAAGTGCTCGCCGAAGACATCCTCGGAGAGAGAGACGCACTTGACCCCGACAGCGGTGGGCGGATCGAGGGTCTCGATGCGGTCGAGCAGCACATATCTCACGGGAGACGTCCGGGTCCGAGGGTGGCGATGGAGGGGGCTGGGTGGGCCGTAAAGCGGGGGTCTCGGTTGCGGTAGAGTACGTTGTAGGCACAGGATGGGATGTTTGAGCCATCGGGCGCGGTGATGCCGACGCAACACTGTTGGATGCGGTCGGTGTCGAAGCTGGCCTCGTCCATATGGCTGTGGATGTAGACGGCCTTGATGTGGCGCTCGGCGGCTTGCAGGCGTTGCTGTGGGGAGCCGGAGTGGAAGCTGGCATCGACAAAGGCCTTGAGGGCATCGAGGAGGAGGGGGTCGGCGCCGTTTGCCCAGGCGTCGGTCATCACGCGGTGCAGGATGGCCTCGGCGGCGGGGGAGGGCTCGAGGTAGAGGCTCCCGGCGAGCAGCCCACGCAGGTCGCTTCGGCTGACGAATCGGGTCAGGGGAACCCAGCTCTCTGGGCCGATCTGGATGAGGTAGGCGACCTGATAGCAGAGCGGGTGTGCAGCGGGAGCGGGCACGAAGTCGGCGACGGTGAGCAGGCCATCGGTCTGGTCCTCGATGGCGACCAGGACCGCGTCGGGGGGAATGCGGCCGCGGCCATCGAAGTGGCGTCCATATTGGCCGGTGAAGGTCATGGTGTGGAGCTCGACGCTGCGGATATGGGGGCGGCTGAGAGCGAGCTGGATGAAGGCGCCGATCTCGTGATCGTTGACCCCCTTGGCGATGACCGGGAGCAGGGTGGTGGGGATGCCGAACACCTCCAGGCGGTCGACGATGTCGAGCTTTCCGCGGGTGAAGGCGCCCCCGAGCATGGAGGCATTGGTGGCGTCTTTGAAGCTGTCGAAGGAGAGCACCACCCGGGTGCCGAGCTCGGCGAGTCGGGCGAGGGTGGAGTCGGGCAGTCCGAGGCCGTGGGTGGACAGCGTGACGCGCTTGATGCCTCGCTCATGGCAGAGCGCGATGAGGTCGAGGTGCGCGGGGTGGACCGTGGGTTCACCTCCGGTGAGGTTGATGATCTTCTTGTCCGGATCCCGAGCGGCGAGCACGTCGACGATCTGCGCGAGGGAGTCCGGCTCCATATGGTAGGCGCCATCGTTGCGGTTGTGGGTGTAGCAGATGGGGCAGGAGAGGTTGCAGCCGCTGGTGATGGGAACGATGGTGAGCTGGATCTGCTGTTGGTGTTGAGCGCAGGTTCCGCAGTCGAAGGGGCAGCCCTGGGCGATCGGGGTGGATGACTGGGGGGTGCGAAGCGCCGCGGGGGCTGCGAGGGTGTCGCGATACCACTCGGCGGAGTCCGCGATACGGGCGACCTGTATGCCATGGGCGTCGCAGGTTTTTCGAAGCTCGACATGGCCCTCGTGCTCCCACACTTCGGCGGGAAGGCTACGCAGGCAGGTGGTGCAGAGGCTGGTCGTGGAGCTGAGTAGAAGCGACGGCATGCATGGTTCTTACTAGAGTGCTGGGCATGACGCATCCACGTTGGCTCGCGCTGCTCCCTGCACTGGTGTTCGGCCATGTGCTGGTGGACTACCTGCCGACCTATTGGCCGAATACGCTGTGGATCTGCAATCTGTGCGCGGGCGCCCTTGCCATGGGCTTGTGGTTTCGCAGCCCGCTCTGGGTGTGGGTATCGGTGCTCTGGCTGGGTGTGGGGGCGCCGCTTTGGTTGGTGGATGGGTGGGTTGGGGGCGACTGGCAACCCCATAGCTTCGGGGTCCACCTGCTCTGCCCGATCATCGGCCTGGTGGGACTCCGTGGGGTTCAGCCGCCCCGGTGGCGGTTCGAGCTCGCGGTCGCAGCGATGCTCGGGGTGCAGGGCCTCTGCCGGATGCTGACTCCTCCGGAGATGAATGTGAACCTGGTCTTCGAGTCGGCTCTGTGGGTCGGCGTACCGTTCGCGGTCCACTGGATCGGGATGATGGGAGCGCTGCTGATCGGGCTGGCGGCTGTAGATGTGCTGATCGAGAGGATGGCATGAGAGTGCTGGTCACGGGGGGGAGCCGGGGCTTGGGGCGGTCTATCGTCGAAGCCTGTCTCCATCGTGGGGACCAGGTCGCCTTCACCTGGAGGTCGGATGCGGGAGCGGCTGCAGAGGTGGCGGGCGCGATGGGCTTTCAGGGGGATGGTGCGGATGAGGCACACGCGGCGGCTGTGATCGGTTCGCTGGTAGAGAGCTGGGGCGGCGTCGATGTGTTGGTGAACGCGATCGGACCCACGCGGGTCCTTCCGATCGCGCTGCTCGACGGAGCCGATTGGGACGAGCTGAATCGCTCCATCGCGCGCTCGACCTTCGTGTTCAGCCGGGCGGCTCTTCGCCCGATGATCCGGGCGAGGTCGGGGCGGATCTTGAATATCGGCAGCTTCGCGGTCCAGCGGATCGTGGATGGGCCCGTACACTATGCGGCGGCGAAGGGGGCGGTGGTCGCCTTCACCCGCTCTCTGGCCCGAGAGGTCGGGCGCTACGGGATCACCGTGAACTGTCTCTCGCCGGGGCTGATGAATGGCGGAATCTCGGCGGGCCTTCCTGCCCATCGGGTCGAGGAGTTTCGGTCCCAGTGCGCGCTGGGTCGGCTGGGAGACCCCGCAGAGCTGGCCGAGATCGCGCTGTTCATGCTGGACACGCCGTTCATGACGGGTGTGAACCTGGTAGCGGATGGAGGGCTCTGATGCGGGTCTTGGTGCTCGGCGGTTCCGGGGCGGTGGGCTCCGAGGTCGTGGCGCAGCTGCGGGATGAGGGGGTGCAGGTGCGGCACACGGGCCGTGGCGATCTGGAGGTGGACTTCCGGGAGCCGGGCTGGGTCGAGGTCCTGGAGGGGCTGCGCTTCGATGCGGTCGTGCACTGCGCGGCATCGGTGAGCCACCCTTGGCCGGTGAACTACCGGGCCTTGGTCGACGCGGTGGGCGTCGTGGATCCACAGGTGGTGGTGGCGCTCACAGCGATCTACCCGGGCCAGACGCTGCGGCTGCCGCCGGAGTTTGCGGCGTCGTGGGGAGCGGTGAATGCCTGGGTGGGGGCGGAGGCCAAGCGCCGAGCGCCGGGAGTCGTCGTTGGAGTCGCGGTGGGCCCGTTGAGTGCGGGGCTTTCCGAGGGTCTCGATGCACAGCTGCTGGAGGACTTCGAGCGACTGAGCGCACTGCGAAGGCGCGGGGAGCCCGTGGAAATCGCCCGCGCGGTGAGCTGGTTGGTGCGCTGCAATCGGTGGCTGACGGGGCAGATCATCCCGATCAACGGCGGGATCTGATCAGGGCGTGGAGAAGCCTCGGAGGTCTGTGGGGACGAGTACTCCCGCCTGGGTGGCTAGCTCGACGAAGGCCTTGGCGTGACGCGTAGCAGAGGCTCGATCTCCGAGCTTGTTGGAGCTGCGCGCGGCGAGCTTGTGCAGGGTCATCAACCGCTTCTGGCGCGCAGGCGGGTCCCAGAACTCGGCGCGATCGATGGCGAGCTCTGCCCAGCGGAGTGAAGCGCGGAGGTCGGTGCCCTGGGTGAGCAGGGTGAGCTTGAACAACAGGTCTGCGTCCTTGGGGGAGAAGCGCGTGAGGGCCGTGAGCACGCGGATCTCGCCGGGATCATCGCCCTTGGCGAGGTAGTGGGCGGCCAGGAGGCGAAGACCCTCGGCGGTACGGGCCGTGGTGAGGGATGCGACCTCTGTCTCGGTGAGCTCACCGACCATGGCGGCGGTCTCGAGCTCGGCCCCAGAGCGCGCGGGGAGCACGAGAGCGGGGGAAGGCTCGGTGTAGGGCACCCCATACAGGGCCTGCACGGGCTGGGCTGCGGCGGGGCCAGATAGTCCGATGGTGATGGCGACCAGGGCTCCGCAGAAGGGACACGGTCCCCGACGGGCAGGGCTGCGACAGAACGGGCAGGGAATCATCGGTGTGGGACTCCGTTTGGGTTATTCTGGCGGCAGGAGGATTCGATGGGCCAGGTCCAGATCTTCGATGTGAGTCTACGGGATGGTCTTCAGAACGAAGCCACGATCGTACCCACCAAGATCAAGCTGCAGATCGCTGAACGCCTGGCAGACGCAGGGTATCGCGACATCGAGGTCACGTCCTTCGTGCGGCCGCGAATGGTGCCGCAGCTCGCAGACGCGAGCGACTTGGTGCGGGGGCTTCCTCCACGTGATGGCGTCCGCTACTGGGCCCTGGTGCCCAATCAAATCGGGCTCGATCGCGCCATCGAGACGGGGGTCACCCATGTCTGCACCTTCATGTCGGCGAGTGAGACGCACAACCGCAAGAACGTCAACCGCACCATCGCCGAGAGCTTGACTGGCCTCCAGCGGGTCATCGGCGCGGCATCCAGTCAAGATATGGGTGTTCGCGCGTACATCTCGACGGTATTCGGTTGCCCCTTCGAGGGCGATGTACCGGTCTCCCAGACGGTCTCTATCGGTCAGCAGCTACTCGATGCCGGGGCGGATGTGATCGTGCTGGGCGACACCACGGGCATGGCCACGCCGCTCCAGGTGCAGAGTGTCATCCAGGCCTTGGTGGGGGCGGGAATTCCGCTCGAACGGGTGGGTATGCACTTCCATGACACTCGAGGCACGGCGCTGGTCAATGCCTTTGCGGCCTATCAGGCCGGGGCGCGGATGTTCGATGGATCCACCAGCGGTGTTGGCGGGTGTCCCTATGCTCCGGGTGCCACGGGCAACGCGGCCTCGCAGGATCTGGTGTACATGTTCGAGTCGATGGGTGTGCAAACGGGGATAGACCTGGACATCGCGTCCGACGCCGGACGCATGCTCGAAGAGTCCCTGGGCCGAGAGCTCCCCGGCCGCTATCATCGGTACTGGCTCGCGCAGAGGGCGCGCGACACCGAAGAATCCCGGACGGCTTGAAGGCTTGGAAAGCGCTTTCCTCCAGATCATCAGCGGAGCTCGCCAGGGGCTGAACGTCGCGCTGCACACCCACCGACCCCTGGTGGTCGGTCGGCGTCATGGGGACCTGATCCTCGATGATGCCATGGTCTCCGGTAAGCACTGCACGATCGAGTTCCGAGACGGCGAGTTCGTGCTGAAGGATCTCGACTCCACCAATGGCACCCTGGTCAACGGCAAGCGCGTAAAAGAGGCCGTGCTCTCGGCCGGAGTCGAGATCGCGATCGGCCAGTCGCGGATGATCCTCTACCGCGGCGCGGAGGCAGAGGAGAGGGACGCGGATCGCCGTGCTGCATCCCCCCAGCTCGAGATCGCATGGCTGCTCGACGAGGAGCTGGTAGAGCTCCGCGATGGCAAGAAAGACGCCGCTCCACCGGATGTCATCGGCCAGGATCTTCGGCTTCCACCCGGACTCAACGCCGTAGTGGAGGTGGTCGCTGGCCAGGACGCGGGTAAGGTGTTCCGCTTCACCCGCGGCAATATCAGTATCGGCCGTCGAATGGGCGAGGTCCCGCTGACGGATGTCGAGGTCAGCCGGCACCACGCGGTGATCGAGGTATTCGGCCGCGAGATGATCTTCGTGCGCGACCTGGGCAGCACCAACGGCACCTACCACAACGGCCGCCGAATCGCGGTCAGCCGGCTGCAGAACGGCGACACGGTGGGCTGCGGCAAGACGGTGATGAAGCTCCAGATCAGCCGGTAGGCACGGTCGGGCCTGGGCTCGACCAACCCGGCGTGATCCCAAAGACGGTGGTAGGGTCGACGCCAACCGGGAGTTCCCATGAATCGCACCCTACAGGCCCTCTCCGCGCTCGCCCTCGTCCTCGGGTCTTTCGTCTATGCCACCGCGTCAGCGGCCGGAGATGACGAGACCCAGCTCGCCAGCAAGTGCTACCCGATGGAGCGGATCCTGGTATCGGCAGGCAAGGAAGACACCAAGGTCGCCGGTGCCGCGCAGCAGCTGCTCAACAAGATGCGCAGCGAAGGACTCGAGGAGTTCATCGTGCTCGAGGCCGGGGGCTTCAAGGTGCTCTGTGGGTCGCCGGAATCGGACTGATCACAGGATGAGTTTTCCACGAAGGTCCCCGACGTAGGCCTCTTCGAGCCTGCGGGCTGCCTGCATCACGTCGGGATCGTCGCCGGGCGGTGGGGTGGGCTGGAGTACCAGGTATAGATGGCCCGGGACGGCCTTCTGTACCCCTCGATTCTTGAGCCGAAGGCGCTGCCCGGGCTTGGCGTTCTTGGGCACGGTGACCTTCACATCTCCCGTGGGAGTCGGGACGGTGACGGTGGTTCCGGCCATGGCTTCGTACACCGTAAGCGGAACATCCATCTCCAGATCGTCGCCATCCCGTCTGAGCACCGGGTGGGGGCGGACGCTGATCTCGAGCACCAGATCTCCACATGGCCCCCCGCCGCGCGGGGGATGGCCCTGACCGCGGATCTTCAGCCTTCCGCCGTCGGATACTCCAGCGGGAATACGAACCGTCAGTCGCTCTCGCCGGCCGTCGGGCTGGGGAAGCATGATCTCGCGTTCGGCGCCGAGAACGGTATCCATCAAGTCGATGGTGATGGAGGCTTTGAGGTTCGATCCACGCCGCGCCCTGCGCTCGGTCCCCATCCCCGCACCACCGCGGAAGAGGCTCTGTAGAAGATCGTCGACATCCCCACCGAATGGCATGCCGCCGTGAGCGCCACCAGCCCCTCCCATCGAGCCCCACTGGCGTGCCTTGTCGGCGTCGAATCCGGGCCGGGTAGAGGCCTCACCGAACTCGTCCCAGTCCTTGCGTTTCTTCTCGTCTCCGACAATGCCATAGGCGCTGTTGATTTCCTTGAAGCGCTCGTCAGCATCCGGGTCTTTGCTGACATCGGGGTGGTATTTCCGAGCGAGCTTCTTGAACGCCTTGCGGATGGTGTCTGCGTCGGCGGAGCGGGGCACGCCGAGGGTGCGATAGGGATCCTTCATTCCGGCAATGTACGCTCGTGGTGGATGTGGGCAACCCGGGAGAGGCTGTGTCGCGTCAAAATCCGCTTATTATCAAGAGTAATCCGGATGAAAGGGACCGTCGGGTAGCAGGTCTGTTGTTCTTCGCGACCTGCTGCAGCGTGTTCTTTGTGCGCGTTTGGCGTTGGGAGGAGGCGACCGTTGCCGACGATCCGCACCAGCTGGAGCGGGCCTTGATGTTCACGGCCACCCTGATGGCGATCTTGCTGGCTCATGAGCTCGGGCATTACGTGGTTGCGCGTTCCCATGGATTTCGCCTGTCGCTGCCGTGGTTTCTTCCCGCTCCGATATTGGTGGGCACCCTCGGCGCCATCATCCGGCTGGAAGAGGAGCCACGGACCCGCGCGGGCTTGCTGGAGATGGGGGCAGCGGGCCCGCTCGCAGGCCTGGTCGTGATCGGTGTAGCGATGTCGGTCCGGGTCGCTCTGGGTGGAGTCGAAGGGGGGACCGAGCTTGCCTCTCCGCTGCTGTGGGTCGTCCTGTCAGGGCTCGGCGGATCGGACTTCGTACCTCTGAACACAGCCGATCCGCTCGGCTTCGCGGTGTGGTTGGGGTGCTTGCTGACCGCGATGAATCTGATTCCTTTTGGCCAGCTCGACGGTGGCCATGTGCTCGCTGCCCTCACGCCACGGTGGGCAGAGTGGGTGGGCTGGCTCACCACCGCGGTGCTGATCCTGGGCGGTGTGGTGTGGCCCGGCTGGGCTGTTTGGGCGGCGATTCTGCACTTGATCGGGGCGCGTCGTCCCGTCCAGCCGCGTCGGGATGAGGGTTTGCCGACCGGTAGACCACTGGTTGTGGCTGTGCTCGCGGTTGCCGCCTTCGTGCTTTGCTTCACGCCAGTACCGCTACGGTAGGCGCTACTGGCGAGTCCAGCCGGTGACCTCGGCGGGATCCCGGATGATGTGCAGCACCTTCTCGTTATGAACGCGGACATTCGCCTGGGTACCAGGAATCGAGCGCACGTCGCGGATGCGGGTGTACTGCACATCCACCTTCTCGCCGATGGGCACTCCAGCGTGGATGGCGGCGATCTGGGCTGCAGCGAGGAGGAGATGTAGCGGAGGAGTCTGTCCGCGTCGGAGAGGCAGGATGACATGAGATCCGGGGCGGGAGCGCACGTGCATCCAGTAGTCGGCTCCTTTCGCGACCTGGAAGGTCAGCCGTCGATTCGCCTTGGCATCTCGGCCCACGAGGACCTCTTCTCCCCCAGGCCCGCACCAGGTGGTGACTCCAGCGAGCTTCCGGCCACGCTGTCGGGTGGAGCCCCCAGAGCCCAGTTCTCTTTGGAGCTTCTCCAGGGACTCCAGGGGCAGCTCGTCGAGTCCCTCCCGGAGCTTTTGGACCTCCTGGAGCTCTACCGCGACCGTGTCCAGACGCTGGAGAACTCGCTCGCCCATCCTCTCCAAACGGCGGGCCTTGGAGTAGAGATGATCGAGGGATTTGGAGGGTGCGCGACCCGGAATCAGCGGTACTCTCAGAATCTCATCGGGCCGCTCGAGTGATGGCAATTCGATGTGGTCAGCGCCTCGTGGGACCGTGTGCAGGTGTGCGGCGAGGGTGTCGCCCATCTCGCGGAAGGCGTCCGTGCGATCGGCTTTCTCGAGATCGCCCTCCAGATTGCTGAGCAGGGTCGCGAGGCGCTGACCCTTGCGCCGAAGGTGCCGGGAGACCGTGATGCGCAGCTCACGCTCGCGTCGTTGGCGAGTACGGACTGCGTAGAATCGACCGATCTCCTCGTCCCAGGTGGGGTCCCCTGTGAACCGTGGTGGATCGTCTCGAGGTCGAGAGGGGGCGGTGTTGGGCAGCTTGGGAGGAGCGGGTCCGTCATAGGCGGCCAGCACGTGGTCATCGTGCAGCAGCCAAAGCCCGCCGGAGCGACCGGTCAGCCGGAGGTGGAGTCGCCGTTCTCCGAAGCACAGGTCGACGATGCGATCTCCGGGGGTCTTGATGAGCCCTGTCAGCGGACCCGAGAGGTGAGCGCGGCAAGCTCCCTGGAAGGAGAAGGGCTTGTCGGGGTTCTTCGGACGGCGCAGCAGGGTGTGGACCCTGGCGTCGGGCCCTCGAGGGCAGAGGAGCAAGCGTGTACCGTCCTGAAAGCCGAGAACCACGCGGTCCCGTGTGGGCTGCCAGGTGTTTGAGAGCCGCTGTCCGACCAGTCGGCCGGCGAGCTCTGGGATGAGGAAGTTGAGCTCGCTGTCACTCAGGGTCATGAACCGTGTATATCTGGGCGCGGGCAGCGGGTCTCGATGACCTCAGCCCGATGGAGGCACCGTGATCGGTGGATTGTTGGCGCTCATCATGAGCGCATGGGCTGGCTTCTCGGTGGAGGGTCCGGCATTCGGCACGCGTAGTGAGGCGTCGGTGTACGCCAAGGCAGGCCGTGCCGCAGGGCACAAAGGCCGAATCGTTCGCCGATTCCGAGAGGGCGCGGGATGGGAGTTCGTTGTTCGCTTCGAGGACCTCGCCAATCTCGAGACGGCAAGGAAGGCCGCCGCAGACCTGGTCACTGCGTCTTCTTCTCCGGTGACCCTGCTCGACGAGGAAGGGAAGGTGGTTGACCAGACCGCCACCGTGCCCGAGGACCAGAAACCCGAGGCGGAAGACGCGGAGGCATCGACCGATCCCGCAAGCGAAGAGCCCCCCTGGTTCGAGGCCGCCGCTGAGGCCCACGGCCCCGGACTGGACGCGCTCTCGGGGGCGGACCGGGTCAAGTTCGTGTACACGCGGAAGCTCCCGGACGGGCGTATCGCACGGCACACCTACGCCCGCCGAGGAACGGATCTGTACCTGGGGATCGAAGGGATCGAGGGTGAGGTCGTGAACACCACAACCCTCGCTCTGGGCGACGCGGCGTGGCTCAGCACCCCAACGGAGAGCTCGGGACAAGATCTCCAGCGGACTCGGGAGACCATCCAGAAATTTGGACCTGCAGGCATCATCCCGATCGTGCTCGATCTCGAGGCGGAGGTCGACAACCACCCGGTTCTGGCGAGCCTGAAGAGGCACGAGGAGCCAGAGAAGCTCCGAGGCGAGATGGTCTGGCTGTTCACCCCGCAGGGCGCCCAGACCCCTCTCGTGGGCCTCGGCGTCAAGGACCAGCGCATTCGTCAGCTCGCGCTCGATCAGGGAAACCGAGTCCATGAGTTCTCGAAGTACACAGAGGTCGACGGGGTCTGGTTCCCACAGCGGATCCTCTCGAGGCGCGATGGGGCACAGGAAGCCGACCAGGTCATCGTGGAGACCGTCGAACTCGATGGCGATCTTCCGGAGGCCTGGTTTACCGCCCCGAAGTAGTGCGGGAGGCCCTGTTCCTCCTCGACGAACTATCCCCAATCGGACATGTTCGGTCTTGACAGGCTCTGGGACCCGGATACTTCGGCGACCGCGCTGGCTGGCGTAGCTCAATTGGTAGAGCAGCTGATTTGTAATCAGCAGGTTGCGGGTTCAAGTCCCTTCGCCAGCTCTCGGTCTTTTTCACTACTGTTTTGGGGGAATGCCCGAGTGGTCAAAGGGAGCGGGCTGTAAACCCGCCGGCTTCGCCTACGTTGGTTCAAATCCAGCTTCCCCCATCCTTTTTATACTCGAAATGCGGGAGTAGCTCAGCTGGTAGAGCATCAGCCTTCCAAGCTGAGGGTCGCGAGTTCGAATCTCGTCTCCCGCTCTTCGAGTACGCCCTTGTAGCTCAGTGGTAGAGCACTTCCTTGGTAAGGAAGAGGTCACGGGTTCAAATCTCGTCAAGGGCTCCATCTTCGATACACGGCCAGCGAACTACGGTTCGCAGCCTCTTTTTTTCAGCCGGTGCGACAGGCTGCCCGGCGTCGCACCTCGGAGTACGTCATGGCGAAAGAAAAGTTCGAGCGGACCAAGCCGCACGTCAACATCGGTACCATTGGTCATGTCGACCACGGTAAGACCACGCTCACCGCCGCGATCACCAAGGTGCTCGCCGAGGC
>Ga0316208_1000405_pt1 | contig 54538 bp, 58 predicted proteins | sample 3monopyrite_MG_FD_204944 | JGI IMG/M metagenome (GOLD analysis project Ga0316208, IMG submission 204944) | Microbial mat bacterial communities from mineral coupon in-situ incubated in ocean water Damariscotta River, Maine, United States -... | ecosystem: Environmental > Aquatic > Marine >... | reverse complement strand
GAACACTGAGAGGCAGGATTACTGCGTTGAAAACCAACTCAAAATGCTCATGCACTTAATGTGCACTCCGCTTTTTCGTTAGCTTTCGCCTTGTACTCCAGCCTCTCAGTGTCCGTGGAAAGATTTTCGAGGCTCGAACTGCGAGAAACTAGATTACAGCGTTTACCCTCGTTAATACTTTTATTGAGGGGCACTATGAAAACGTTATTCAAAATGCTCATGTATTTGAACATGGATGTTCTTATGCTGTGAAGAACAAGGAAGTGCGTGAACGGTCTTAATGTGCACTCCGCTTTTTCATCAGTTTTGCCTTGTTCTCAAGCTTCTCAGTGTTCGTGGAAAGATTTTAAGCTCGGATTTAAACTAATTATTGAAAGATCAACAGCCTTTAGTGCGTTTTATGTCGCAGCAATATTCAATACCACAATACCTGCTACAACCATTAAGACGCCAATAATTTTCCATGTATTCGCTTTTTCGTGTAATGCCATTACGCCTAGCAAAGCTACGCCTGCCGTACCCCCTCCTGCCCAGATTGGATAAACTACACTTACAGGTAGTGAAATCAGTGCGAGACTAATGGCATAAAATGCAGAGGCAAAAGCACTTAAAGCCAATAGGGTCGGAACAGGTTTGCTGAAACCATGGCTGAATCGAAGTGCAAGGGCGGCGGTTATTTCTGCAATGATTGCGAAGCCAACAAAGATCCATTCAATGATCATTTTATTAACAGCCTGAGGTTTTTTCTGAAACGCGATTTATCATAACGACGCCGATAATGATTAAAAGTATTCCTGTTAGTTTTAATGGACTCATGTCTTCATCTAGCATAAAAAAACCAAGTATTGCGACGCCTGCTGTCCCACCACCTGCCCACATAGGATAGGCGATGCTGACGGGTAAGCTTTTCATTACATGGCTCACTAAATATAACGCTAAGGTAAAGGCAGTAAGGGCTAATGTTGTTGGTAATAACAGGCTGAAACCTTCACTAAAACGTAAGCCAATCGCTCCAGCAATTTCAAAACAAATGGCCAGTATTAACATTATCCATGTTGAGGCAGGCGCGGGTTTTTGTTCACAACTTTTATTGGCTGATGATAAATTATTCATGATTGAGGTTCTATGCGTCGAGCCACTGAGTAATGGGTAATAGAAGATAGGCAGCAAAAAATCCGATGCACCAGAATGCAATAGAAATCCACAACAATCGCGTGTTCCATTTATAAGCAGATGTACAGGCTTTTGCCATAGCGGCATCAGTAGGACATGCTCTTCCTGGTCGATAGAGCGCCCATGCTGCCAAAGATAAAATTAAAGCCGTAATAATAAACGTCCAGTCCTTGTGTAAGCCGAGGAAGCTTAGAAAGGGGAGGCTGCCATACATTGATGCAACAACGGCTCCCATTCCCAGACTGACAAGAATGATAGGGATGACACAACACACCAGCGTTGCTGATGATGTGAAGAGGATCAACCATCCCCACTGTCTTGGTTTGTAATTATTGTCAGTCATCATTTATTTTTTAATATCAACGCTTGTTGCTTTGATTTTTAATTCATCACCATGACTTACTACGGTACCGCTAACCTTTAATGGCATACCGATAGTTAATTTTTGTTTTATACCTTGTTTAGGTAAAATAACTTCAAGCACATCGGACTTGTATACAAAATAGAAATCTTCACCATCGTCACACATACCATTGTATATGCCCGTAATCGTGACATTCTTACCGGGAATTAATACTTTCGTCTTTGCTTTTTCTGCTAAAGAATCAGATTGTTGTGCACAAGAATCTTTTATTTCTTCACCTTTAAAGGTGTACCCTGACTCAACAAATATTTTTGTAAGTTGTTCCTGTTCAAAATTAATGTTGTCATCGGTGCAAACAGATACCGTGCCTTTAGTAAAATTAACATCAAAACTTTTTACGCCATTAATTTTTTTAAACTTTTTTTCAAGACCATAGGCGCAAGAAGCACAAACAGCACCATGCACTTTCATTAGATGCAGCTTCTCTCCTGCATATGCGAGATTAGAAAATATAGTTAATGTTGTTATCATTAGTAAAACTTTCATCGTATTACTCCGTTCGTTAATAATTAATATCTAAAGTAAACTTAAGGCGATAATTAGATGCTTTCTGAGTACCGTTTAAGTCACTATAAATAGGTAGTTGTATTCCGCCTTTCAAAGCGATGTTTCTGTATGCCCAAATTGCACCCGGCGAGATAAAAAGTTCTGTACCACCAGTGTTAGTTAGGTCTGTATTGATTATTTGTGAGCGTTGTGTCTGCTCTGCATTGAACTCAACCATCCAGAGTGTGTCGGATTCATAATATTGAGGTGGCTCGGAGCGCCAACCAATTGATGCATCGGCAAATAGTTGATTACCTCGTTCAACACCGGTATTACTTTTTCCGTTGTAACGAAAACGAAAGCTTGCCCAACGCTGCCAGATCAAACTTTCCTGACCGTATGCTAATCCGGCAATCAAATCATTTGCACCAGAACTCAGTGATGGGTTAGATGTTTTTTTTGCCGTGTCGAAAACGATTTGTAGAAAACCTGTGACCGAATCTTGTTTGCCAAAGGTATTGTTTAACCAAAGTCGATATTTCGTTTCCAACAAAATATCACCAGTACCGTTATTCGATGAACCATTATCATTTATATTGAGATAAGGGAGCTCTACTTCAATTTGCCAGTCTTGTGTTATGCCATAAGCTATTCCCATTGCTAGCTCATCTTCTGTGGCCTCAGCATTTTTTGAACGATGATATGCGGCTTGAACTTCGAAGCCGTCTTTATACAAAGTCTCTGGCCCCGGTGAAAAAATAGGACCATGCGCAGCGGCAGGTGTCATATTTAAAATCACGAGGCTTGTAATAATGGCTGAAAAAATTTTAAACAATGTTTAATCCTGAATTTTTGTAGATAGCGCAAAAATGGTTTTTATTACTTTATTTTCGAAAATAACGAAATGACAGAGGTTTAAAAAATTACCCAAGCTTGGCTTGTAACATCTTTAAATCACCTTTTAGCGCTTTTAATAAGTCTTTGCTATAGAGCTGGTAATACACCATCTTGCCGTCATTACGCATTTTCAACCAACCTTGATCGCGCAGTAACTTTAGCTGGTGCGATGTCGCAGCCATACTCAAGCCTAATACATGGGCTATATCACAAACACACAATTCACAGTCAGCTAATGCCAGCAATATTTTTAGCCGGGTATTGTTACCCAATAACTTATAAAAATCAGCAAGTTCGGACAGCCGCTCCTGTTGTGCTTCTAAACTGATACGAATATCTTCCACTTTGCTTTGATTAAAACAAGGGACGGCACAAATATCGTGTTGTTTTGTTTGATGAGCAGGCATTTTAGTAACTCTTCATTTCGTTAATTGCGAAAATGATATTGTGATACCATAGAACTGTCAAGGTATTTTAAGAATCAAATATTTTTGGATTAAACAACAACTTTAAAGTCAAGACACATTTTGTGACATTTCACAGTTATTTCTATATTAAATTTGATAGAATTAATTTATTGGGAAGGGTGGAAATACGTTATTTTTGCTCGGGGTGGGGATGTTAGAAAAATAAAGTTGTAGAGAGTGAGTTATGTTTCGTGTTCAAGATCCTACTGTGGGTTCGTGGTTTGTTAATATGACCGGGCAACTTATCAAAGTTAAGTTGGTCATGTTTGACGAAGATAAATTACACCGTGTATTAATTCAGTACCTGGATGGAACCACAAAATTAATAAATAAAGATGACTGGTTTTGTTTGAAACTCAATAAGCATATCCATGAAGCGGGTATGACGATGCAGCTTCATTAAATTTAAATAGATTTATAATTAGCCCGGTTTAGCCGGGCTTTTTTTGTCTGAATTATTTTAATTGTAGGCCGGTCTCATAGTGCCCCAGATCAAGAAATATTTAGAGGGTATAAAACCGACAAAAAGTAATGATTTTGTTTACACTCGCTACAGAGAATCATATAAAGAATTTTTAGTGCGGCTGCTTCGTTATAATGCATCGTCGGCCTGAAGGCCGACCTACAAAGGCCGGTAGATTTATTGGGAGAGAGCTTTCATATGTCAAATGAATATTTTGAAACATTATCAAAACGATTAAATAAGTTTGCAATGGATCGGGACTGGGATCAATTTCATGCTCCTAAAAATTTAGTGATGGCTCTAAGTGTTGAGGCAGCCGAACTCACTGAACACTTCCAATGGTTAACTGAAGAACAGAGTAAGAATTTAAGTAAAGAAAAACTGGACGACGTTGCTTTTGAAATGGCTGATATTTATATTTATCTGACCCGGTTAGCAACAAAGCTTGAGGTTGATCTGCCACAGTATGTTGAAGATAAAATTAATATTAATGAAAAACGTTATCCGGTAGATAAAGTACAGGGCAGTGCGAAAAAATATGATGAGTATGAATAAAAATAATTAAAAATTAAGATTCTCACTATAATAAATAATAGAGTGGTCATAAATAGCGCTGCTACTTCCATCACTATCGGTTATTCGAATTTTATCACCATGGTGTTTGTAATAAGAAAAAAACTTAGGTGGCAATTTTGTAACCGGATCATCACCGTTCACATATCTTGTATGATTCTTAGCCTGAAAAGCTTGCTTAATTTTTCTGCCTACTCGTGGTTCCCCAAACGTTGTGACTGCTTCAAAAGGTCGTTTCATTCCTGCCAGGGTCGCCATTGCACCACCTAGACTGTGTCCTGTCACCCAAACAGGTATAGTAGGGGTATGCTTATCAATATCCTCTGAAATTTTATCCCATAGCTTCTCTGTTTCTTCTAAGAAACCGGTGTGCACACCGACTTTTTTTATATTGTTAAACGGACTATGAATAAATTTTAAATCAGCAATAACGTCATTGCTGAGAAAAAGTAAAGAAAAGGGGTTAATTGGGAGCTTAATAAAAAATTTAATGAGTATCTTATGATAATAGCTTAATTTTTCTTGTTTCCTTTTAGGGTACTCTACAGATTGAGTGCCGCGAAAAATTAAAACAGCTTTATCTTCCCATATTGCGAGGTAAGCCTGAGCACCTTTATGGTCATAAAAAATTGTTTTAATAGTACCGAGCTGTTTCATAAACTCAGTGATTTTGTCATCCTGAAAATAAGCAATATGAGAAAGATTAGATAATACCCAGGGTTTGTTGCTTACCCATTTTTCTTCAAAATCTATTTCATTTTCGATAATAGCGGGGATAAATTTATGGGGAGAGATAACTTTTTGAAATTGCTTGCTCATAGAAAATACTGTTTAAATATTATTGACAATATTGTTGGTTTGTTGGGAGCTTAACTAAAAAAGTAGTTCCCTTATTAACAACACTTTCAACATTAACCATTCCCTGCATCAGAGTAATAAAATGTTTTGTAATGGTGAGCCCCAGACCGGAGCCCCCATAAAGCCGAGAGGTAGAAATCTCCGCTTGCATAAAAGGTTTAAATAAAACATCAAGCTTATCGTCAGGAATTCCTATTCCTGAGTCTGTTACTTTAAAACAGAACCAGTCTTGTGATTTTTTATTTTCTTTATAAACACTTAACTCGATAGTACCTTCTTTTGTGAATTTACATGCGTTGCTTAACAAATTAAATAATATTTGTTTTACTTTTGTTGGATCAATACAGGCATAACCATAGTTTTCGTCACAATTAACAATTAAAGTATTATTTCCTTTATCTACCATAGGGTTGATTGTAGAAATAACATCGTTAACAAAAGGTGTGATGTCAATGGATTGATATTCAATGTTCATTTTCCCGGATTCAATTTTAGTTAAATCAAGTATGTTATCAATTAAAGATAATAGGTGGTTACCCGCTTTGGTTATTTTGGTTAAATCTTTAGAATTTTGTTCATGTCCCTGTTCGTCCGCATCATCTTTTAGCATTTCACCATAACCAATAATAGCGTTAAGTGGCGTACGAAGTTCATGACTCATATTCGCCAGGAAGGTACTTTTTGCCTGATTGGCCAGATTTGCCTCATTACGTTTTTCATCAATTTTATTTTCAGTGATGTCAGAGGCAAGACTAAAGTAATGTACCAGACCCGATATTCCGATAATAATAAACAAACTATTCATAAAATATAAATTGTTGAGTATATTTTTATCTAAAAGTACAAGAGGGGTATGAGTATTGGCAAAATATTTAAGTGACAGGTAGAAGGTTGCTATAAAAATAGTAATCGCAATTTTTTGCACATTTGTTGTCGTAGGGTTAGAAAAAATGAGTGGAATAATGGCGAGTAAATAATAAAAAAATCCACTTTCCCAACCGATAAAATAAATGGCGAGTGCTGCGTGTAGTAATATTTCAATTGAGACAGAAATTGCACTGACAGTCAGATGCCCTTTTCCGTTTAAAATATAAGCAAAAATAAAAACAGCTACGCTAAAAATATTATAGAGGGCTAATACTGTTAAGTTTAAATAGTAAAAAATCGGAACAAAACATATATGGGTAAGACCACTGATGATATAGGCATATTTGTTTGCAAAATAAAACCGGTAGCTTGATGTGGAAATATTTTCAACTTGAAATAATCTGGTCAGAGAATTCATATAATGTATTATTTTATTTTAATTTCTTACTACTATAGCCTATTTATGGTTGTTGGTACGTTATATTGAGTCAATTGCCTTAATTTATTAGATTTTATTTGATTTTATGACCATCATTTTTTTGACTTGCATATCATGATAAGTATGTGGAATACCCCCAACACCTAAGCCTGAGTGGCGTAAGCCAGCAAAAGGCATCCAGTCAACGCGAAATGCAGTATGATCATTTATCATTACAGCACTGGCATTAAGTTGTTTGTAAGCATGCAAAGCTTTATCGATATTTTTAGTGAAAATACTTGCCTGAAAAGCAAAGGGGAGCGCGTTGGCTTTTTTTATCGCATCATCCATATTGTCATAAGTATAAATACAAATTACAGGGCCAAAAATTTCTTTGCTTGAAACGCTAGAGAGCTCAGATGGATTTAGTAACACCGTAGGTTGATAACAATTTCCATCCGCTTTTCCGCCAGCCAATAATTCAGCCCCTTCTTTAATTGCATCATTAACCCATTTGTTAACACGTTCAGCTTCAGCTTTACGAATTAATGGCCCGACTTCTGTGTCTGCTTCAGTCGGATCGCCTACAATTAATTTTTTTGCCATTTTTGCAAGGTTAGATGCAACAACGTTCACTACACTTTTATGGCAATAGACACGCTGTACAGATACACAAACTTGTCCGGCATGGTAGAAGCCGCCTTTTGCTATTGCCGGTAAGGTTTCAACAAGATCAGCATCCGCTTCTATAATTGCAGGCGCAACACCACCATGCTCAAGTGCACATCGTGCTCCGGGCGCGAGTTTGCTGCGTAACATCCAGCCCACATTAGCGCTGCCAATAAAACTAAAAAATCCTACACGATGATCGGTAACCAGTTGAGTGGCAACATCTAAATCTGAAACAACCAGTGCCTGACACCATTCTTCAGGAAGACCTGCTTGCCGTAAGATTGAAACAAATCGATAACATGATAGTGGCGTATCTTCAGCTGGCTTAATGATGACAGGGCAACCGGTTGCAATAGCGGGACCGACCTGATGAATAATTAAATTTAACGGATGGTTAAAGGCACTAATTGCAACAACAACACCAATGGGTTCACTGCGGGTAAATGCCATGCGTTTTTCAGAGGCGGGATTAATTCCCATGGGAATTTCTGTTCCATGATCGGTGCGAATACATTCAATACAATTTAATACACCATCAATCGCACGTTCGACTTCAACACGTGTATCCATTAATGGTTTTCCACCTTCACCGGCTGCAATAATAACCAACTCATCAAATTGTTCTCGCATTAAGACTGCGGTTTTATTGAGTATTTCTATGCGTTGAGAAGCAGGCAACCATTTTGATTTATCATTAAACAAAGCTTGGGCGGTACTTAATGCATTTTCTGCATCGGCAGAATTTGCTGCGTCGAGTGTTGCTATTTCTGAATCATCAAAAGGTGCGGTGACTGTAATATTATCTCTGTCTGAATTTTCAATCTCAGCAATGAGTAGTGGATGGTGGTTGCTCAAAGTTATGTCCTCTGGTTTATACGAGTTAGTTTAGTGCTAGTTCGTCGGCTAGGTAACGGGGGCAAGTAAATTCAGACTCGCTAATCGCCATCCCTGGCCGCTCGACTGCTGTATCCTTGCAGCAGACGGTCTAAATTTACTTGCCCCATTACCTATCCTTGTATTTGTTCTCGTTAGGAAATTATTATTTCGACAACTAAAGTAGGGTATGGAATTGGAGAAGTTAAATTCAGACCGTCTGCCACACGGACGTGGCAGTCGAGCGGCCAGGGATGGCTATCTTTTGCGAGTCTGAATTTAACTTCTCCTGTTCCATAGACGGTGGCATTAATATTAATCCCTTCGAATAATGACTAAATAGGACAAGCAATATCACCCAATCGTTTAGTCAGCATCATGTTTTCACGGTAATCAATTGGCACAACAATTAAACTTGGGCCATCTTCTTTAAAGGCCGCGGTTAACTCTGATTCTAAATCACGGCTATTATTTACTTTATGACCATGCCAGCCAAACGCACTGGCAAGTTCTAACCAGTTTGGATTACCAAATGATAAGTCAGTATGGTGACCAAATTCGTTTTCCTGTTTCCATGCAATGAGGCCGTATTGATGATCTTCCCAAATCATAACCACAATATTTGAATTTAAGCGTTTCGCGGTTTCCATCTCTTGCACGTTCATTAAAAAACCAGCATCTCCGCAGATAGAAAGAATATTTCGATCCGGGTGAACGATGCTGGCGGCAATGGCACCGGGTAAGGCAAATCCCATAGAACAAAAACCATTTGGGATTAAGCAGGTATTTGGTTCATGACATTGATAGTGTCGTGCGATCCACATTTTGTGCGCACCGACATCAGATAATAAAATATCATTTGCGCCCATGACCTGTCGAACATCCCATAAAACTTTTTGTGGACGAATAAGATCTTCAGTATCGTCATCAGCGTGGGTGCTGAGATCTTTCTGCATAGTTTCGCGGGTTGCGAGTTGCTGCTTAAAGTCGAAATTAAAATTTTCAACTTCATCGAACCGCTCATTCATCATCCATAGCGTGTGTGCAAGATCACCAATAACTTCGGTTTCAGGATGATAATGTTCATCAATTTCGGTTGGTAAGAAATCAACATGAATAATATTTTTGTCTTTACTTTTATTCCATAATGATGGATGGTACTCCACCATATCGTAGCCGAGAGTAATAATTAAATCGGCATGATCAACCGCGCAGGCTATGACATCTTTTGCCTGCAAGCCAATAGTATAAAGACAGTAGTCTTCATCCATATCAACACAGCCTTTTGCCATAAAAGTACTAATAACACCAATGCCGGTTTTTTCACAAAGAAGACGAAGCTGTTTACTTGCGCGTTTACGAATACAGCCATTACCCGCAATTATAATAGGACGTTTGGCTTTTAAAATTTGCTCAATTGCCTGATTAAGGATTTTGTCATCGGCAACCGGACGTCGGAAGCGTAATGGTTTGAGCGGTTTTGAATCGGTATCAATTTTTGCAATGTCTTCGGGTAGCTCAATATGACATGCGCCCGGTTTTTCTGTTCGCGCTAATCGGACTGCTTTGCGAATTATTTCCGGAATACTATTGGGATGAAGTATTGTTTGTGCCCATTTTGTGACAGGTTCAAACATTTTTACTACATCCATAATTTGATGGGATTCTTTATGCAAGCGGGTTGATGCACCTTGTCCGGTTAAAACCAGCATGGGTGAGCGATCCATATTTGAATCGGCAACACCGGTAATTAAGTTTGTTGCACCGGGGCCTAGCGTACCCAGGCAACCAGCGGGATTGCCGGTTAAGCGACCATAAACTTCAGCCATAAAAGCCGCACCTTGTTCATGTCGTGTCAGAATAAATTTAATTTTTCTTGATTTTTCGAGTGAGATCATGAAGTCGGCATTTTCTTCACCTGGAATGCCAAAAATATATTCAATTCCTTCTTCTTCAAGACACTTTACAAATAAATCTGATGCTTTCATTGATTCGCACTCTCCGTTTATTTCGAAATGATATTTTTATATGTTCTTTAAGAGCTAAACTGTTCTTTTAAGTTCCATTTATAAACGTTTATTGATGATAAGTACGATTTTTATAGCCAACGCCTCACCTTTTTACAATAATTAACATAGCGCTCAGCATGAATTTTGAGTAAATATTGTTCTTCAAGTGCAACCTGAATTTCTCATTTGTGTTTGGGAGAACCAGATCCAGATAAGTGAAATAATGAGTAAAGACAGACCTGTCAGAATTAGGAATTGCTGGTTTTCCATCGAGTGAAAAGGGACTAAATAAAAATAAACAGATGGGAAGACTCATGGAGTAAAAACAACAAGAATGCTGGCCTGGGGAACGAGTTTAAAATAACGAGCGATAATTCCCTCGGCACCACCTTGTTTTAATAATAGACAGGCATTCACACTTGTTTTTTTCCATACAATAAAGGTTCTAAGCAGAAATACGGCAAAGAAAAATACAGTGAGGTAGAAGGGCAGAAATATCCTTATAAATTCGTTCATCGTTTATCTCTAATATCCTTTTTATCGAAATTGTGTTTTTATTATGCGTGTGCATTAGTATAAAGTGTGATTTGACTAAGGTCTAAAGTTTTTTACCAATTAATTCAATCTGGTATCCATCAGGATCTTCAATAAACGCGATAATAGTTGCCCCTGCATTCATAGGGCCTGCATCACGTATAATTTTTCCACCACTTGTTTTCATTGTTTCACAGGCTTTATAGACATCATCAACTTCTATTGCGATATGGCCAAAGGCATCGCCCATGGAATATGAATCGGTATCCCAGTTATGAGTGAGTTCAATTACACTTTCATCAGACTCCTCTCCATAACCGACAAAGGCTAATGTAAATTTCCCTTCTGGATAATCTTTTTGACGTAATAATTTCATCCCTAATATGTCGGTATAAAACTGGATTGATTTTTTAAGATCAACAACTCTAATCATTGTATGTAATATGCGCATAAATAAGTCCTTATGTGAAAGTCTGTTTTCCGCTATAATTGTATTCATTATTTAATATCAAACAAATAGTTCAGGAGCAACCCTTATGTCATCTGAGATTGACGAGCTTACAGTAAATTATGAAGACGGTGGTGAGTTGGTATCCAAAGAGTTAGATAAAGTTATTTTAACTCGCGGTGCATGGTCAACCATCATATTCAAATATCAGGATTTAAACAGGACAAAAGGCGAGTTTGGCCCGGATAAGTACAGTATTCGTCGTTATCAAAAACGTAATGGGGAATACCAGTTTAAATCTAAATTTAATATCTCCAGTAAAGATCAAGCGCGAAAAATCATGAATGCACTTGAAGGCTGGATGGGTGATGATGAAGAATAAAACTAGAGTGCCTGTAATTTTATACAGTCGCTATTAGCATTCTGGTCAAGTAAAACCTGTTGGCTTTTTTTAGCCATTTTTTCTGTGCCACAGACATAAATATCTTTGCCAGACAAGTCAGAATATTGTTTTAATAAAACATCGAATTTTCCATTTAAAGGCTCATTGTCTGACAAATCATATTCCTGATGCTGATAAGTAAAATTATCCAGCGCATCTTCCCAGGCTCGGCATTGATTATGCATATACGGTTGTTCCCCTGCATGAATCCAGTAGAGATGAATAAACTCGGCATGTTCAAGTGTGACAGCATGTTCAATTAGACTTTTTATTGGGGCAAAACCTGTGTCAAAGGCAATAAAAATAATGGCATTGTTTGAATTTTCATCAAGAATAAATGAACCAGTAGGACCTTCTACTGTAATGGAATCTGAGTTGCTTAGTTCGTTTGAAATATATTGTGTGAATTTATTCGATGAATCCTTTTGTATGTGAAACTGAACATTCATATCATCACACGGACAACTCGCAATAGGCAATTCAAGTGGTGGTAAATCAGCATGACTCAACACAACATTTTGTCCGGCTAGAAAACGTAAACGGTTAGTGCGTGGTGTTTTTAAATTTAATACCAATACATCATCAGAAAGTTTATCCACTTTTTTAACTTTAGCAGTTATTTTTTGTTGTGGAATATCTTTTTCACTACCTGCTTCATCTGCTTCAATTTCTACTTCTGTAATCGCAGTGTTTGAACAACATAAGAAATAGTTTTGAGCTTTTTCACTTTCAGAAAAAGTGTAATCATGTGCTTTTATTTTTTTTATCTCACCGGAAAGAAGTTTGGCTTTACATTTGCCACAATTACCATTGCTGCAACCATAATTTAAAGCCAAACCGGCACTTAAACCGGCTTCAAGAATGGAGTTATTGCCTTCTATAAAAAACTCATGACCGGTATTTTTAAGGTGAACCTGTGCTGCCATAACACGTAGTACAGTATCTTTTTCCAACAATGGTTTTTCGATCAATTTAGGTGACTGTATTTCTGTAACTGATTCATCCAGCCAGTTGGTTAAATCTTCAAAGAGGTGAGGTTGGCTGGATGTGCTGGCTAATTTATTAATTTTGTTTTTAAGTTCAGAAAAAAGTTGAATAAAATCATTTGTCATTGCCTGTGATCGGGCATGATCTTTAGTAATTGTTTGTAATCTCGCAGCTAATGTATATGGGTCGGGCGCTAATAGTTTAGCTAACTTTGCACCATGTGCTTTTTTTAAGGCTTGTTCAATAATTTTTTCTAAATCTTCAATAATATGATTGTCTTCAATTTCGGCATCAGGAAATATCCTTTCTATATCATCCAAACTGACTTGCCCTTCAAAACTTTCTAACTCGCGATCATGCACCCGTTTTTGTAATGCGCCACGAGAGAGGCCAACAAGCTTTGCTGCACGGGAAAGAGAAACAAATCTGGGCATAATTGTTAATCCTTATGACGTTGGTTAATATCAGCCATATTCATGACGGCCGGTAGTAAGATTTTTATATTGTTTGATCATGATCATCATTTTTTGAATATTCGGCTTGTTAATTTCGGCAATATTCAGGGCGACAGTCAACTCCATGGTATTTGATTGCGCCGGTTTTATATCAATGAATTGCTTAATAACAGGCGTCGCCATTTTATATTTCGAAGAATAACCAGCAAACGTAAAAAAATGTGTATTCCAGATAACCATTTTACCTTGAAAGAGCCCGTCAAATTGTAGATGGGCATGTTGAGAGTCAAATTGCTGAATAATTGAGTATGACATTTTGCTTAATCTGGTTTACTTACCTTATCTATGAGATAGTTATTTACAGTTAAATTTAAGTGTAATACCTAAATAAGTAAATGCATCTTTTTACTGGAAAATAATTTAATATCGGGTAACAATACCCTGTAAGTTGTAAGTGTTTTATCTGGAATGCCTTATGAGTATTGATACAAAACGTCGAAAAATATTGCAAGCAGGAACGGCTATTTTTGCAAGCGGAGGGGTTGCTGCTTTGTTTGTGAATAATGAGGAAAGCAATAAATTAAATCTTGCTCACAAAAATAAGCCTGCCTTAAAGTCTCCATCAATTAGCAGTCTTAATCTTGAGCAGGAATTAGCTGTAAAAGATAATCTGGAGAAAGTTAAAAATTTTAATCAAACTTTTTTTGAAGATGTTTTTTTAACAACTGAAAAAAAGGCTCTTTTTCAAACAACGTTGAAGCGAATTCTTCGGGTAAAAAAAGTTATTGGCTATGCTAATTTTAATTTAATCAGTTTTGATGATATGTTGGTTTATGCCCATCGTTACCCCCAAATCGGGCGTTTCACAAAACCTGAGTTAGCATTAATTGATGAGATATTTTTTTATGATGCGAATCAATATGGTTTTCATGGCGACAAAGTTATTAAAGAGTTAACTTCAAAAATAAATAAAAAAGAAACAATTAAAATTGCAGGTAGTGGACACTATTTATTTCAGGGGGATGCTCTAAAGAAATTTGAAAAACTAAAAAATGATGTGGGCCCCGACTTAATATTAACTTCCGGTGTGCGCAGCATTGTTAAGCAGTTACAGCTTTTTTTATCCAAGCTTGATAGTAGTAAGGGTAACCTTTCCTTAGCCTCACGTTCATTAGCACCACCTGGACACTCTTACCATGGTATTGGCGATTTTGATGTGGGTAAAAAAGGCTTTGGAATATTAAATTTTACTTCTGAGTTTTCAAACACCAATGAATATAAAAAATTAATTGAACTTAAGTATGTTGATTTACGTTATACCAAAGACAATCAAATTGGGGTGCGCTATGAACCCTGGCATATAAAGGTTGTGTAAATGACTATCCGCTTATATGCAGGCATTTTTTTGTTAATTTGCAGTCAATTTGCACTGGCGGAGCCATTACGTTTTTCTTTGCATAAAATAGAATCCGGTGTTGCCGGTCCAACTCTCCTGGTTATTGGCGGAATTCAGGGAGATGAGCCGGGTGGATTCACCGCAGCATCTATGCTGGTGACGAATTATAAAGTCAGCAAAGGTACGGTTTGGGTAGTGCCAAACCTCAATTTTGCAAGCATTATCAGGCGTAGTCGTGGCATCCATGGTGATATGAATCGAAAATTTAATGCACTTTCAAAAAAAGACCCGGAGTTTGATGAAGTACAGAAAATAAAAAAAATCATATTAAATAAAGATGTTGATGTGGTTTTAAATTTACATGACGGTAGTGGGTTTTACAAAAAGAAATACATTAACAAAATGCATAACCCGAATCGATGGGGGCAAAGTATCATTATTGATCAGAAAAATTTAAATACAGAACAGTTTGGTGAGTTGTCGGAAATTGCAGCTAATGTTAAAAGTTTTATTAACAAAAAGTTAAAAAATAAAAGCAAATACTTTTATGTGAAAAATACGGAAACCAAAAAAGGTGATGTTGAAATGGAGAAATCACTGACTTATTTTTCTATTAAAAATAATCGTCCCGCCTTTGCAGTTGAAGCCAGCAAGAGTTTTCTGACGCACGAAAGAACGTTTTATCACTTATTAGCCGTTGAAGGTTTTATGAACGAGCTGGGAATAGAGTATGAGCGTAATTTTAAATTGACAAAGAAAAATATAGCAAAAGAAATCGGTAATAATTTAAAAATATCTTTATACAACAACAGAATAAACTTAAATATTGATAAAGCACGACGTTTTCTGAATTACGTTCCACTTAAAAAAGATTCATTATTTACTTATAAAAAGAACAATCCTTTAATTGCAGTAATCAAAAACAAGAAATCACTTCGTGTTCGCTACGGTAATCGTTATGTTACTTCACTTAACCCACAATATTTTGACTATGATTATGGTTTGGATGCTATTGATATGCAGGTTGACGGCAAGAATAAAAAAATAAATATTGGCGACAAAGTAAACGTTGAGAAAGATTTTCGCGTGTTATGTGCTGATGACTATCGCGTTAATATTATTGGTTATGCAAAGCGGGGTGTGTTTAATGAGAATGGTCTTTTGATAAAACGAAAACAAATAAAATCACGTTTTTCAATTGATAAAAATGAAAATATTTTTCGTGTGGAAATTTATAAAGGAGATAAGTTTAGTGGCATGATACTGGTTAATTTTACCGATGCAGTTAACAGTCAACCCATAAGTATGAATAGTTCAGATTCGAATTTGACAACACCTTCAAGACTATAATGTCGATATCCTATAAAACACCATCTGCTTTTTCTGAGTTTTCCTGTCTGGGCGGAGATTGTGAAGATACCTGTTGCCGAAACTGGCAAATAAAACTTGATCGACAACATTTTGACTTGTTGCAGGATGTTATGTCAAAAGATAAAAATGAGAGGAGTTTATTCAAACAGTATATTCATTTAAATGAAAACTCTATAACAAGTGATCATGATTTTGCTTTTATTCGGATGGGCGTAAATGGTTATTGTGGAATGCTTGATGAAAAAGGGTTATGTTCTATTCATGCTAAATACGGTGTCTCAGCATTAGGAAATGTCTGCACTATGTTTCCTCGCGTTGTCTCCCGTTGTGGCGATACGTTAGAATTAAGTGGTGCTTTGTCCTGTCCGGAAGTAGTAAGACATTGCATTGACGATAAAACTCCGTTAAAACTAAAGCGATTCAGGACCTCTGATCTTCCAATAAGTAAAAACTATCCAATTCAACGTGAATTATCTAATTTAAATGATGATTATTATTCAGAAAATTTTAATCTTGTTCGTGAATATATGATGAACGTGATAGCAAATGAAGAACATGCTCTGGAAACACGATTATATATGCTGGCTAATATGGCAAATAAAGTATCTGCTTTTTACCATCATGGATGTGATGTTCCGACAGACGATCAGCTTGAATCTGCTTTGATTGCTTTATCTGAAAACGAGTTAGCTGGTAAGTTAGATTCCCTTATAAAAGATTATGATGCAGAGTCACCCATTAGCATGATCGTTGCCCACTCAATTTTACTAATTAAATTAGAGCAGGCAAACTCAGAGAACATTAGCCAACTGTATCAAAAAATCATGCTTAAGCATCAGGTGACAAATGACAATGTTGCTGAGCTTCTTGCCGGGGAATTAAATAAAGTTGTTTCTGGATTAAATGCTGATAGTAAAGACTATATTGATAAGTCCATCACAAGATATATCCTCAACTGCCTGTACCGCGAGTGGTTTATCAGTATGCCTGATCCATTTACCTATGTTCAAATGTTACTTGTCAGAACGTCTATATTACGAATATTAATTTATTTATCTATCGGACAGGAAGAACTGGAATTGCATCAGCTAAAACAGAAAATTGTTTATGTTATGTATAACTTTGCCCGGAATATTGATCAAAATCTTGAATTTCTAAAAGTTGTATATAATGCGTTATCAGAACAAACCATGATGAATTTTGATTTTACACCTGCCTTTATCAGAATTTATACAGAATAAGATAGTCATTTTCCATTATTTCTAACGTAAATTTATACGTCTTGTTCACTTCACCGCTAGATTGCGAACATTTCTTAAGCGCTAGTTTCATTATTTAAAAGTAAAAAGTTAACTGTTAATGTACAATGGTTGTCGAATTGTTTTAGGCTGAACCAATCAAGCATTGAAATAATATTCGGGTAGTTTGTAGGTTTATTTTGTATTTGGTTTGAGGCTCGACATGAAAAATATGGCACAGGATCAACAGGTTGCTTTAACCGTCCGGATAATGGAAATTTTAGACGGCTGGGGAATGTCGGCAGCAGAAATTATCTCCTTAATTGCACTGCCCGAAAAAACCCCTACGCGTGCCTTACGCCGTTATCGTGAGAATACAGCATTCCCTATTTCTCCGGAATTAGAAGAGAGAATCGGGCACATCATGGGTATCACAGATGCATTGAGAACATCATATCCACATAACCCGAATATGGGGAAAATGTGGATCAGACAACGCAGTAAAAAATTAAACAACCAAATTCCATTACAGATTATTATAGAAAATGGGTTAGAGGGGATTGTAGAAATAAGAAAGCACCTGGACTGTTCATACGACTGGCATAAAAATCCATAGTCACAGCTTGTGAGAAGCCAGATAACTGCGCTATAAATTAACTCAAAATACTCACTGACGTTGTGTCAGCTCGACAACTGCTCCTGCGTTGTTCTCGACAATTGCTCCTGCGTTGTTCTCGACAATTGCTCCTGCATTGTTCTACCTTCAGCCATCCTTGGCTTTGTATCTTCGCCCATCCGTGGGCTCGTCCGTTTTTTCGTAAATTTCTATCTTGTTCTATGACTTCTCACAAGCTGTGACCATTAATTTTATATTTTTAAACTCTAATTTTAATTTTATTTCTTTTTATCTTTTCTTGTCGCTCTGGCTTTGAAATGTACAATGGACTGCATGAGCTGATCGAGGGGTAAAGTTTCAAAACTTTTGTATTCTTTTAATGCTTGTTCAAGCAGTCGATATATATCCGGTCGGCTTTCTTCATCTTTGTTAAATAACTTATGAAGCCCAATGATGCTGCCATTTTGTACTTTTATTTCTTTGCCGTGAGGAAGAGGGCCTTCAAGCTCGGTGAGCTTTAATGCAAACAAAGCATTTTTTCTGAGTAGTTCTAAAAAGTCGTGACAATTCACCCAGGCCTGCTTGTCCACACAACCCACGCATTCTCTGTCAGCAAGATGAATTTTTTCCATTTTTAAACACTGACAACGGCGGGAATTTAAGGTTTTCTCAAACGGGCATTGCAGAGGATTGACCGAGCGATAGGTTTCTCTGTATTTATCTTCGTCCATAGTATTGCTGAAAAGAACTTATTTTTCCCATTCGCGAACAATCGTTTCTTCGCGCTGTTGCTGAAGTTTTTCTTCCGCTTCAATATTGTTTTCTGCAAAAATAACTTTATAGGTATATCCGTCTTCAGAGGTTTCTTGAAGGCGCTTCTCTTTTGCGAAATTTTTGGCGTCTTTGAATTTTTCAAAATCTTCAAGTTGTTCAATATTTTTGACGATTTTACTAATACCCGGGGCAATTTTGTAAACAAAGTAAGGCATGTTGGGCTCCTGTGAAGAATAACGTGGTGTTGAGGCTTTATTGAAACCGCTAGGATATAGATTCTGGTGGCGTGTTACAATATTTTCAAGTGCTAATTACTTAAATATGCGGTAAACCATTATGGTTATTTTATGAGGTTAATAAAATAAAGTGGAAAAAAATACATCTTTGTTAGCTATTACTGAGCTTGGTGGGTACCCGGATTTTACAACACTTTACAATGAGTGCGGTTTTCAGGTTGATACAGTCAATAGTATGCGTAAAGCATTACGTAACCTTAAACAAAATAAATATGCTGCTATTGTCGCTGAGTTTAATTTTCAGTCAGATTTTCGTGATAGAACCAGTAGCCTGGAAACATTAATGGCAGCCATTCAACAGAAAGGTGATGTCAAGCTGATTATTTTTTATGAAAAAGAATACGAACATCAGTTTGAAAAGTTGAGAGCGCGGTTTTCGTTTCACGCAGAGTTCGCTTATCCGCTTGATAGTGATAAATTAAAATCTGTATTAATTGATTAAATCATCCAGTGTTTCCAACGCTTCAATTGCGGCTTCTTTAATTTGTGGATTTTCATCTTTTGTTTTTTCAAGTATGAATTCTTTATTTTTATAATCCCCGGTCAGAGCAAGGTAATGTAATGCATCTATTTGTAAGCGTGTACTATCGCTTGATGCTATTTTTTTAAATGCAGGTGAAAAACGTTGCAGAATGTCAGTTGCGGATAAGCTTTCAGTTAGCGCATCTAAACCAATACGAATATCCATACTGGTTTCTTCGTTTCCAAGCATATCTATAACATGGGAATATATTTCCGGTTTGAGTTGAATCGCGTCAGACACCGTCATTAGCTGACCACTACTAAGCAATTTTTCAATATACTCTTGCATACCATCATCAGTCTGCGAGCTTGCAAGCCATTGTTTTATTTCTTTAGGGGAATGTTCACCGGAAAATATCATAAAACAATGATCGTTTGATATTGAAAACCAGGGAACACTGCGAACATTTAATTCCTCAGCTTTTATATTATCAACGGCAATATTGGTGATATTCAGATTTGAAATCTGTCCTTTTTTAAGATTTTCACTTAATTCATTTAAAACAAGAGGGCAATGGACACACCCTGTTGCAATAAAAAGTTCAACGGATGGTTTTGTAGTTAGATTCATTTAAACCGTCTTTATAATATAAATTGTAAGCCTAAGCCATCACGGGTAATGCGGGCAACTTCTGATTTGACCGGAGGCGGGTCACCATCACCAAGTTGTGAACAAACCTGTAAGACAACCTGTGAGCCAATCGTTAAATCGATGGGTTCTTCTTCAAATTCAAGGAAAACACCTGTGTCGCTAATATTTTGAGATTTTAGAATAAATTCAGAACCATCATCACAAATAAGTTTTATTTCAATAACTATTCCGACACGATTTGAATCTCTTTTATTACTACTCATAATGTTATCTCAATGGTTAGGCTTCGATATCCGGTATCAATTTACTTTCTAACAACAGAATTTCATCTTTTAATTGTAGTTTGCGTTTTTTAAATCGTCTTAATTGTAATTCATCGATAAAAGGTTGTTCTTTCATAAGATTAAGCGCATCACTCAAATCTTTGTGCTCAAGGCTTAAAGTGCTAATGCGTGTTTTTATTTCGGTATTATCCATAATTTAACTTCGTGTTTTATTATTCTGTTGTAAAATCCATTGTTCAAAATTATCTGCCGATATTGGTCTGTTTATAAAATAACCCTGACCAAAATCACAGCGTAAAATATTCAGCAGACTTAGCGATTCTTCTTCTTCAATACCTTCAGCAATAACCTGCATGCCAAGGTTATGAGCAAGATCAATGGTTGAACGGACAATCATGGCATCATTATCATCTTCAATCATATCCATTATAAAAGATTTATCAATCTTTAGTTTGGATAATGGCAGTCTCTTAAGGTAAGCAAGTGATGAATAACCTGTACCAAAGTCATCAACAGCTATCTCAATATCCAGTTTATCCAGCTGGTTCAGTACATCTATAGATTTTTTGGGGTTCGTCATCATAACGCTTTCAGTGATTTCCATAATGAAATTTGATGCAGGAACTTCATTTTTATTGAATATTTCAATAATGTTATCGACAAAATTTTCATCCTGTAAATTATAAACGGAAAGGTTTATCGCTATTTTAATATCAATACCCAGACTTTTTAATTTTTTATTATATTTTGCTGTTGTATCAATTATCCAGTAGGTGATGGGGTTTATTAAGCCCGTTTGTTCTGCCGCAGGAATAATATCGTCTGGAAAGACTTTCCCCCGTTCAGGATGATTCCATCGAAGTAATGCTTCTGCACTAATAACGTTGCCTGTTTTAATATTAATAACAGGCTGATATTCCATAACAAATTGATTTTGATCCAATGCCTTTCTAAGGTCTGAAATTAAAGATAGTTTTCCAACGCTGTATTCATCATATTTTGGATTGTATATTTCAAAGCCCGTTTTATTTCGTTTGGCGACGTACATCGCGACGTCAGCGCGTTGTTGTAATGTTTGTGCTGTCACGCCATGTTGAGGATAAACAGATATACCTATACTAATACCAATATAGAGAGGCGTATCGTCTATGGTAAACACTTTAGTAAATTCATTAAGTATTTTTTTAGCGATAATAGAAGCGTGTTTTTCATGTGCGGTTGTTAATAATACAGCAAATTCATCGCCGCCTAATCTGACTATAATATCCACTTCACGTAACAAATAAACCAACCGGTTTGCAACCTGTTGTAATAATTTGTCGCCAACACTATGGCCTAATGTATCATTTACTTCTTTAAACTGATCCAGATCCATAATTAGAATCGAGAAGGAATTTTGTTCCTGTTTAGCGTTGTGAATAGATTGTTCTAGCCGGTCAATCAATAACTTACGGTTTGCCAAACCGGTTAAACTATCGTGTAACGCATGATATTCAAGTTCTTGCTGACGAGAGTGTATTTGCAGTCGCATTTCTTTAAATGCTGAAAGTAAATTTTTTGTCTCCAGTATAGACATATTAGATTTAATCGTGGTCTCGATCCCTTTTGATTCATCTTTTAACGCTTTAGTTACTACGGTAATGGGATTAAGTATAAGTTTTACAAGAAAGATAAATCCGAGTAGAAGAACAAGTAAACTAACGATAGTTGCAGCCCATATCGAATTGACCTGAAGTTGTGATACCCTGGTAACAGTGTTTAGATCATTTTTGCTAAAATTATTTATGCCTGAATCAAGTATATGTAATAACTCACTTGTTTTATTGAGTTTGGGTTCCAGTTGTTTTTGGTAGATAAGAGTGTCGGTTCGCCATATTTTAGATTTATTAATTTCAACTACACGTTTAAATTCTGAGATCCATATTAATGCGGCGGAATTGATTTTCTCTAAAGCAATGCTGGATGAAAACATTAGTCTGCCATTTTTATCCTCTTTGAGTAATATTAAGAGTTTGTTTTTTATTGTTTTTTGATATTCTTTAATTGAATTTAATTGATTTTCTATCGACACCGTTTGAAATGCATTTAATTTATTTAACAAATACATTCTGAAGTTTGAAATCATGTTTATCCAGTAAAAGCGTAATTCAACCAGCTGTTGATATTCAGTGTAGTTTTCAGCAGTGTAATGGTCTTCGAGTTCTTTTATTGCCAGTTGAAGGTTTTGCATAACGACTGCACTAAGTGGTTGCATAGTCGTATTTGCCAGTTTAAAAACCGGATATAAGCGTTGAGGATTAAGGCGGATTTCGATTAATTTTTTTGAGGTTTTATCAATCTCCTGAAGAACCTGAATTAATTCAGTCGCAGTTAATTTGTAATTCTTTTCTACCCATGGATGTAAAGATAACCGGGTTATTTGAGTGATTGTGCGCAAGATTGATTTTGAAATAAGAGTTTGATCGGCATTGTTTTTTGGGTCAATTTGGAACTTAAATAGCAAGTGTCGGGTTTCCATAATGGCACTTTGAATTTCACGGTTAAGTTGTAATAATGCGTTACGGGATTTGATATTTTTTTGGATATCTTTTTTTACAATGTTGACCTGATTTTGTTCGTAGCCACTAAAAACAAGCATGGTTATGCCGAGTAATATTGTTAATACCGCATAACGTTTCCGCAGGCTATCAAATCTAAACCATTTCATTTATGTGCTAATCTCTTACGACTATATTGTCATTCTCGGGGTGAAGAGTTCCTTTATATATCTTAATTTAACGGCACTTTTTTCCTTTTCTTTACAAAATACGAAGGAAATGAAAGGCAAATATGAAGACTTGGCTCGAATGAGCAATTTAAGGATGATTTTAGTGAAAATCCAGGAAAACAGCGGATAAATACCCGCTATTTTAAAGGGAAATTAGTCTTTTTTAGCTGAGAAATTGCCAGGATCAAGCTTAACGACGACAGAACTTGAAGGTTCATCAACATAACGTGGACGCATGTTGTTTTCTCTTCCTGCTTCTTTAGCAAGTTCAGCTTCACGGCTGCTTATTAATGCCAGGCAATCACGAATGCTGTGAATGGTGCCTTCGGATAAAGGATGTTTTAACTCAGCAGGTGTATAGGTATCTTTTGCTATGTCGGTAAGCACTTTACGCATGACGTGTAAAATTTCTTCTTCTTTTGAATATGTGATTTTGCTCATTTGAATTGCCTGTATAACGGTAAAAAAATAATAGATGTATTCTAGCAGTTAATTTCACAAATGTTATGGATTATAATAGGTGGTTAGGGCCTGTTGACCTTTCAGATGTTAGGCTGATTTTGAGATAATTTTAGTGCTGACAAGGCATGTTTTACGTATCAATGCACTCCATTGAAAGTAAAATATAACGCAGGCAGAGTTAAAATTAGCCAAAATCAGACAATAGATGAAAGGTCAACAGGCCCTAACCTAACTTGATGAGAATTTCATGCCTAAACTTGTTTTTCATGCAAAAAATCCAGACTACATTCCTGATGATATTCCTGCTCTTGTAAAAGCATTACAACAAACAGGCTTTTTAGCTGAGAAATGGCAAAGCCCGAAATCTGTCGCAGGTGAACGTTATTTGATTGGTGATGCTTTTTTAAGTTTAGTCACTTTTATGGGGTGCGCGCCGGCCATTGAGTTAGCGCCATTAGAAGAACAACCTGACTCAACAGATTTTTGTCATATCGAAATAGAAACAATCAAACCTGTTGCTGAATTTATTCGCGGTAGTGAGCATTTAATTTCGCGCTGTCCTCATTGTCGGCAACGACATGTCGGCTGGGAAGAATTACCTGATACCTTGTCGTATGCCTGTGACAAATGTCATGTTGAATCACCTTTATCAAAATACGATTGGAAAAATACAGCCGGTTGCGGGCGATTTTTTATTTCTTTACATGGTATCTATCCCCAGGAAGCCATTCCTACTTCAAACTTATTACAAACACTAAAAAATATAAGTAATACAGAATGGACATATTTTTATGTTCAATAAATTTAATTGAGTATGGTTGACTCTTTTTAAAACTAAGCGCAGACTAACGCTCATGATAATTTCAATGCACAAACCAGTGATTCGTGTGGCACGCAAACTAGCGTGGCATTGTGACTGTGTGCTTATGGAAAAAATTATTAACTAAATTTAATCGATAAATGTTTTTCTAAAGGCCACAGTTTCAAAAGAACTGTGGCCTTTTTCGTTTAGGGCGATTAAATCATTTAAATAGAAGGAATCATGGAGAGAAATATGTCTGTTCCACTAGCATATATCGGGGTAATCATTATCTGGTCAACGACGCCACTGGCGATTAAATGGAGTGGCAGCGATTCCGGATTTTTATTTGGTGTTACCGCACGGATGTTGATCGGTTTATTTTTTAGTAGCGTGTTAATCATGCTGTTATCACGTCGTCGCTTACCATGGGATAAGCATGCGCGAAAGATATACCTTGTTGCAGGCATTGCAATTTATGGTGCCATGTTAAGTGTTTACTGGGGATCGCAATATATTTCATCGGGTTTTATTTCGGTCATTTTTGGTTTAAATCCCATTGTTACCGGCATAATGGCAGCGCTATGGTTGAATGAACGAAGTTTAACGCCAGCAAAAATATTAGGTGTTGCTCTTGGTGTTGCTGGTTTAATTGTGATTTTTAGTCAGGCAGTTCAGCTTGGTGGACATGCTGTGATTGGTATTGCCGCCGTGTGTTTATCAGTTTTACTGCACTCATGGAGCAGTGTCTGGTTTAAAAAGCTCGATATTAAATTAACGGCGCTTGAAATTACCCACGGTGGCCTGATGGTTAGCGTTCCCTTATATTTATTAACCTGGTTTATTTTGCAGGGAACATGGCCGGAAAACTTTAGTCAGCGTGGAATCGGGTCGATAGTATATTTAGGTCTTTTTGGATCAGTATTAGGTTTTGTCATGTTTTTTTATATTTTAAAACAGATTGACGTAAGCCGGGTTTCATTAATAACCTTAATAACACCTGTCGTCGCTTTATTTTTAGGTTATGCTTTAAATAATGAAATTTTAAATACAAGTGTATGGTTAGGAACAGGCTTAATTTTACTGGGAATGAGTTTTTATCAATGGAGTGATAAGTTCTTTGGTAAACTTGCCTCATAATCCGGAGTTTGCATGTTACGTTTTCTTGCCTTTATTAGTACAGTATTAATACTATCCTCGTGTTCAAGTGAAAATGATCGTCTGGAAAAAATTAAAGCCAAAGGAGAGTTACTGATCGTAACACGTAATGCTGCAACGACTTATTACGAGTCGCGTGAAGGTTTTATGGGGGTTGAGTATGATCTTGCTAAAGCCTTCGCCGATTCCCTGGGTGTTACAGCCCGTTTTATTGTTAAAGAAGATGTTTCTGATTTATTAAGCGCAATTAATGAAGGGGGTGCTGATATTGCTGCTGCCGGTTTAACCCAGACTAATTCACGCGAAGAAAATTTTTTGTTCGGACCAACCTATCAAATGGTGACACAACAAGTGGTATGCAGGCGTGGTGGTAAGCGAGCAAAAACCTTTAAAGATTTAATCGGTATCAATATTAAAGTCCCTCTTCATAGTAGTTATGTTGATCAGCTGGATAAAATTAAAAAAGTTCATCCTGAAGTAAGCTGGGAGGAAGTGGATGGCACGGACACAGAATCTTTATTAGAAGATGTCTGGTTAAATAAAATTGATTGCACCATTGCTGATTCCAATATTGTTGCAATTAATCGTCGTTATTTTCCTGAATTATCCGTCCGTTTTGATATAAATGAAGCAGAACCGCTTGTATGGTTTTTACCAAAAGGCGCATCTTCATTACAAGCAGAATTAGAAACATGGTTTGATAAGCAAATGAACAGCGGCAAACTTGGTGAAGTTATGCATGAATATTATGGGTATATTGGAAGTTTTGATTATGTGGATACACGTGCTTATCAGCGAAAAATAAAATCACATTTACCAAAGTATCAAACGGATTTTAAAACTGCAGCACAGCAGTATAATGTGAGTTGGACGCTGTTAGCTGCACAGGCATATCAGGAATCACATTGGCGAGCTTACGCTAAAAGCCCGACGGGTGTGCGTGGCTTGATGATGCTCACACAGACAACAGCAAAAGAAATAGGTATTAAAAATCGTTTAAACCCGCAAGCAAGTATTATGGGCGGGGCATATTATTTAAATAAATTACGCAAACGATTACCAGAAACGGTAACAGAACCGGATCGTACCTGGATAGCCTTAGCGGCTTATAATGTTGGTATGGGACATATTTGGGATGCGCGTAAATTAGCAAAACAACTCGATAAAGATCCGGATCACTGGCAGGATCTTGCGCAGGTTTTGCCTTTGCTAACCAGGAAAAAATATTATAAAAAGTTAAAACATGGTTATGCGCGAGGATATGAACCCGTTAGTTATGTGAAAAATATTCGTAACTATCAGAACATTTTAGAAAAGACGATGAAGGAAAATTCATTGTGGCAGTGATTAATATTTTCTAACCTTTGTAGTTCTCATCAACATAATCTGCAACAATTTTTTGAAACTCTTCCGCTATATTGTCACCTTTTAATGTCACCGTTTTTATGCCATCAACATAAACGGGGGCGACCGGTTTTTCTCCTGTGCCGGGTAAGCTAATACCAATGTTGGCATGTTTACTTTCACCAGGTCCATTCACCACACAACCCATTACAGCAACATTCATATCTTCTACTCCGGGGTGAGTGTCATGCCACTTAGGCATTTCATTGCGCAGGTAACTTTGAATGTCTTGCGCCAGAGTTTGAAAGTAAGTACTCGAGGTACGACCACAACCGGGGCAGGCAACAACTTGTGGCGTAAACGAACGTAGTCCCATCGCTTGCAAAATTTCCTGAGCAACAATCACTTCTTTACAGCGATCACCATGTGGTTCAGGGGTAAGAGAAATTCGAATGGTGTCGCCAATACCTTCCTGTAATAAAATAGCGAGTGCTGCAGTGGAGGCAACAATCCCTTTTGAGCCCATTCCGGCTTCGGTAAGGCCTAAATGCAATGCGTAGTCACAGGCTTTAGATAAATCCCGGTAAACACTAATAAGATCCTGAACGCTACTCATTTTCACCGAAAGAATAATTTTGTTTTTAGCTAATCCAAGCGCTTCGGCTTGTTGTGCACTTTCTAATGCCGAGGTCACCATCGCTTTATGCATAATTTCATGAGGTTCTAATGGCTGAGAAAGCAGGTGATTTTCATCCATAATGCGAGCTAACAATGCTTGATCTAAGCTGCCCCAGTTCACACCAATTCTTACCGGTTTGTCATTTTTAATCGCTACTTCGATCATGCTGGCATACTGATCATCACGTTTTTTACCTTTGCCAACATTGCCCGGATTAATTCGGTATTTTGCCAATGCCTGAGCACATTCAGGGTAATCGTTAAGCAATTTATGCCCATTAAAATGAAAGTCGCCTACGAGAGGCACAAAACAACCTTGCCTGTCTAAATCAGCACGGATTTTAGGCACCGCTTCGGCTGCCTCAGCTGAATTGACCGTAATTCGTACCAGCTCTGAACCTGCTTTTGCTAATTCCATGACTTGTTTGACGGTGCTGTAGACATCAGCCGTATCGGTATTGGTCATTGACTGCACAACAATCGGGGCATCGCCACCGACGATAATCGTGTGTTCAGGTGAGCCGATTTGTACAGGTATTGTTTTGCGAGAATGGATTGTCATATTGAAACCGTAAAATTAACTAATTAAAGCACGAATCATAGCATTTTTATCTGAGACAGGATTGTTAGGAGATCGAAAAATAGAAGAACTTGTAGAAATAAAATATAATAGCCGGATTCAAAACACGTTTAATACACATTCAAACTGAGACGTAATAATTCGTCATTTTAGGGGAAGGCAAGATGAGTAAGCAGTCAGGACAAAATAAACCAAGCATGGCCGAACAGGCTGATCGCCATACGTTATATCAGGAGTCTGTTCAATTCCCCGAAGCCGAAGTTGATTTCATGAGCAAAACCTTCCAGAAGATACGCGGTCGTAAAGCCTTAAGTATGAAAGAAGATTTCTGTGGTACCGCTTATCTTGCGACAGAGTGGTGTAAAAGTGATCCTGAACGCAGCGCAATTGGCGTTGATTTTGATGGCCCAACGCTTGACTGGGGCAGAGAACATAACCTTGAAGAAGCCGGTGAAGATGTTGCTAAGCGTATTCAATTAATCGAAGATGATGTGCGTATTAAAACAGATAAAGTCGATGTGACCTGTGCCTTTAATTTTAGTTATTGTCTGTTTGAAAAACGCGATGAGTTAATTAACTATTTTAAAATTGCACGCGAAAGTTTAAATGATGACGGTCTACTCGTTTTAGATTTATTCGGTGGTACAGAGTGTGCCGATGTACTCGAAGAAGAAACTGAGCTTGAAGATCAAAATGCAACGTATATATGGGAACATGTTTCATTTAATCCGATTAATAATCACATGGAATGTGCAATACATTTTGAATTTGACGATGGTTCGCGTATGGACGAAGCCTTTACTTATTGCTGGCGTTTGTGGGCAATTCCTGAAATTTTAGAATTACTTGAAGAAGCCGGTTACAGCAAAAGCCATGTTTACTGGGAAGAATATGTTGAGTCTGATGACGAAGAGGATGATGAATTAGAAGGTACTGGTGAATATTACGAAACAACAGAAGTAGAAAATCAGGAATCATGGATGATTTATATCGTAGCGGAAAAATAAAATTCTAAAATAATTTTACAGGGATTGAAAATGAAAATATTTTTTCCAGTCATAACTTTGCTTACGATTACCGCCTGTAGCCAACAGGCGGTTTATAACATGCTTCATGAAAGAGAAAGACAATTATGTATCGAACAGGGACGGACAGATTGTCAACGTGCAGAAAGTTATGAAAAATATAAACAACAAAGAGATGAAAGGTAGTTAAGAAAAACAGTAAAAAATATTGCGTATTATTTTATTTATTTGCTTTTATTTCTGCATGATAAGGCGATTCCCGTGTTTTATCATGTGTATGCATTCGATATTCAACAAAGTCTTCAGGTTTATCAAAAAACATAAACGGATTACCTTCGCATTGTTCATGCATAGTCGATGTCGTTTTTTCCGCATAGTTATGGCCGGGTAAAATTAGCGTGTCGCCCGGCATTTTTCCAAGTTTATTTAAGGTGTCATACATCACATTAGGATCACCACCGGCTAAATCACAGCGACCGCAACCAAAGACGAATAGGGTATCGCCGGCAATTAAATTGTCATCAAGGTGATAACACGCAGAACCGGGTGTATGTCCGGGGGTATGTAAAATTTTAATCTCAGTTCCATTTGATCCACCGATTCGTATGCTATCACCGCCGTGATGTAATGAGGGATGAGCGAGTGTTTCTCCCCAAAATTTCGCTTCGTCTTTTAATAAATGCAATTGTGCATCGTGCTGTTTTAAAATATCTTCGACGCCATTAATATGATCAAAATGACTGTGGGTGAGTAAGATATCGGTAATGGTTACCCCTTTTTCTTTGGCCAGTTTTATAATTTCAGCCGCTTCCCAGGCTGGATCAACGACCGCAGCCTGTTGTGTTTTTTTATCACTAATCAGATAAATAAAATTTTCCATGGGGCCAAGTTCAAGCGCATCAATACTATAACGATCATTATCAATTATCAGGCTCATATGACGTTTCTCTTAGAATAAACTGAAACTCTAATACTAGCATTTTTACTGATGATTAAATGAATAAGGTACAATTCGAGTCCGTTTTTCTTAAGGATTCAATCGAGTCGCTATTTTTGAGGTTTTAGGTATGGAAGCAGATTTTTGGCACAACCGCTGGGAAAATAATTTAACCGGATTTCATCTCGATGAGGTTAATCCGCACTTAAAAGCAAACTGGTCAAGTTTGAACTTGAAACCGGCTGCGCGGGTTTTTGTCCCGCTATGCGGAAAAACACTGGATTTAATCTGGTTAGCCGATCAGGGCTATCAGGTGGTGGGGATAGAACTCAGTGCACTTGCGGCCGAAGCGTTCTTTTCAGAAAATGCGATAGCCGTTAAGCGAACCGAAGTGGCAGGGATGGACTTATGGCAATCAGAGACCATCAGCTTATTTTGTGGTGATTTTTTTGACCTGACAAAAGATATTTTAGGGCAGGTAGATGCCGTGTATGATCGTGCTTCGCTCATCGCATTACCACCGGCAATGCGACAAGATTATGCCGCTCATTTGAGCGAGCTTGCTCAATCTGCGCCAAAATTGCTGGTAACACTGGAATATGATCAGTCTAAAATGGCGGGCCCGCCCTTTTCTGTCTCGGAAAACGAAGTAAAAGCGTTATATGACACCCATTATCAGGTGCAACAGTTATCGGCACAGGATGTGCTTGGTGATAATACGAAGTTTCGTGAGAAAGGCCTCGAGTATTTGAATGAGTGTCTTTATCAATTAACTGCAAAAGCCTGATATTTACACAATAAAAGTGATTATTTGCTTAAGAAATGAGAAAAAGATCCGATAAATCTAACATGAGCGAAAAATTGAACAGGTTTTCATCAATCCCCACTTTAGGGATGATTGTCTCTGTGGCTTTACTATTCGTTTCAATTTCCAGTTCTGCTCATGCGCGCGCGTATCTTTATCAAATGCCCGATGGAAGTCGTATCGTTAGCGATCACCCACTTATAAATACCAAAGCAAAACTGGTGCGCAGCAGCCGGGAACTGACAAACATGGGGCATTATGTGGCGCGTCGCACTTTACGGGCAAAACGCCAAATGCGGGCGCTATCGGCAATGATTTATCATCAGTCGAAAAAACATGGCATTGATGAATCATTAGTGAAAGCAGTGATTTATGCCGAGTCTTATTTCAATCCGCATGCAACTTCGCGCAAAGGGGCATCTGGCTTAATGCAGCTGATGCCAGCGACGGCGGAAAAATACGGTGTGAGCGATCTTTATAATCCACGGCAAAATGTTATTGCGGGTATTAAACATCTGCGTTATTTAATGACGCTATTTCCAGATAACCTCAAGTTTGTGATTGCGGCATACAATGCCGGTGAAAATGCGGTGACTAAATATAAAGGCATTCCTCCGTATCGCGAAACGCAGGGTTACGTGAAGAAAGTTATGAAACATTTCAAACGTTTTCAGTTAGCTTCCAGATAAATATTGTACGCTTCAGATAACTCATCAAGTTTAAGTAGCGATTTCCAGTTTCTTGTTGTTGCCTCAAGCTTTAATTTATTTTCGTTAAAATTATTTGTCAGTTTACTTTTCCCATAACCATTTGGACAATGGAGACAGACGGTTTTATCTTTAATAATAAGTTTTTCGGGAGGATTAACATAGCTTAGTAAATTTGAACTATTGTTTTTATCGGGTTTAATACTCAAAAATGTAACCAGAACTTTTGCAGCATTCTTTTCTAAATCCACTGCTGCAAAGGGATTATCTTTTATTATATTGGTTACTTCTTTTTTTGTACGAATTTCTGCTGGTACATGGTAGTGATATTTGCTTTTAATTGCCTGTTCGATTAATGACTTTATTTCTAAAATGTATTTATGCTATGCATCAAAAATAACATTACCACTTTGAATATAGTAACAACATTATTAAAGCCTAATGACTCATGTAATAATTTTAGGTCGATCATTATTTTTGCCCGCTAACATTTATTCCTCCATGTAATCATCACAGTAAAGAAATATATTTTATACGTTAATTAATATCAGGAACAATGTTTTGTATTTTAACAGGCAAATGTTTAACCAGTTTATTACGAAGGGGGTGCCAAAATGCAGAAAGTAAAAGTATTGAAGCGCCAATAGCGATACCCGTAAGCGCAAAACTATTTCCAATTACGCCATAAGCATCTAATAAATTTGATATTGCATACAGTACATATATTAATGACGACACCATAAAGGCACGACGATCAATCGTGATGGATATTGCAGACATTAGAATATATAAGATAACAACGATAATCATATTACTTGTGCTGTCCACGCCTTCGAAAATACCCAGAGAAATAAAAACAGGGTGAACAATTAATGGTGCCGATAAAAGGTGCAGCCAAAATGCAATATCAGTATGACGGGTTTCTCTGCTTCTGTCTGATGCATCCCAGTACATGGCGAAAATAAATAATGCGACACCAGAAATAAATATGATGTACATCATATGCTCTATCAGAGCAGGGAAGAGAGATAATAGACTGCTAATTAAAAATCCAGCGACGGCAGCTGTCCCTGCGGCAATCGTAATTGGAACACGAAAACGTCGATAATGCAGATAGGCTGCGATTGCAGCTAAGGCAGTTGAAATTTGTGAGGATGAATCTGTTAGATACATCGCTGCTGCAAAAACACCGCCAACAAATGAAAGTAATAATGCGATTGCGGGTAGTGCCATTTTTCGTTTGCGAACAAAAAACTCGGCTAAGCCCCAGGCTAATACAGGAAATGCAATCGCAGCTATCATATCGCTAACAATACGAAGTGCCGCTACCGAGGAAAATAAAAATAATGCACAGGCAATCACAATGAAAATATCGTTAAATCCACCAATGAGACGAAAATTTTCTTCATCAACCGAGTGTGTATCACTGGTTTGTTCCAGATTATTACGAAATTTAGTGACAGCATCCTGCGAGAAAATGCCTAGTTTTACAGCCGCATTGAGATCATCATCGGTGTACATTTTATATCCTTCAAACAAAGTAATTGTTATATTATTAAACATACGATGCACGTAATTGTTATTAATATCAAGATAAATAAAGGGATGTTGTGGAGAGTGTTTTATACCCGCTTGTCAATGTTTTTGCTAAACCGAATAAGGCTCAGGGTAATCAAGCGGCGGTTATTTTTCAAAATGAGCAAACTTATTTAACCGATAAGCAAGCTACAATCAGTCTGGATGTTTGTCAGCATGACGGACTTTCAACCATCTGTTTTATTTCGCCAATTGGCAATCAGTATTACAATGTTCGTTGTTTAAATAAGGATAAGTAAATTCAGTGTTGTGTACATGGTTTAATAGTGGTGGCTAAAACCATATGAGGGATAATTTATTTATACGGAGGACGACTATCCGCCATGAGCTTGTCCAGTGTTTTCTGTGCCTGATCGGGGTTATGTAAATCTCGATTTTCGAGCATTTCACATTCATCGGTAATCATTTGTTCGACAGAAACAGGATAATATTTGCAGTCATCAGGACGGTCAAAATAAATATCACAAGTAAAGATGTTTTTGTTGGGCTGTTTTCTTAACCATGGACAACGTTCAAGTTGTTCTCCTGACTCAGGATCACTCCATATTTTTCCATTGCTGACATAATTATAAATATTGGGTTTAAAGGTATCCCAAAGTTGTATTTCATCTGCTGATGCCGATAAGCCACCGTTACTGTATTTAATGCAGCATTTCCCACATTGATTGCATTGTTTCACTTTATATCCCTAAAATTTAATAGATAATATTTTTACACTATGTAGCACAATTATAGTGTAATTATCGAATATCATTTTCTTCAGTTGCCACTTTTTTCTATAAATAATTTATAATAAATTTATGATTATTCACCTTGATATGGATGCCTTTTTTGCCTCGGTAGAAATGCGTGAAAGCCCTGAGCTAGTCGGGTTACCTGTTGTTGTCGGTGGGCCATCTAAAAATCGGGGGGTTGTAGCGGCAGCGAACTATGAGGCACGTAAGTATGGCGTGTATAGTGCGATGCCGATGTCACAGGCAAGCAAATTATGTCCTGATTTGCGTATTTTACCCGTTAACATGCCACTTTATGTTTCTGTTTCAAAACAGATTCATGAGATATTTTATCGCTATACTCCTGAAATTGAACCCTTATCTCTGGATGAAGCTTTTCTTGATGTTAGTAGTAGTGTAAAGCTGTTTGGATCAGCTACGAAGATTGCCAGAAGAATTAAGGATGAGATTAAGCAGGAATTAGGTTTGATTGTTTCTGCAGGCATAGCGCCAAATAAATTTGTTGCCAAGATTGCGTCGGATATAGATAAGCCTGATGGTTTTGTCGTAGTTGAAGAAAATAAAATGCAGGATTTTCTCGATCCCTTGCCGATTAAACGTATTTGGGGTGTTGGTAAAAAAACGGAAATTCAGTTGAATAATTATGGCATCAGCACTATTAAGGATATTCGTAAGCAATCATCACGCTGGTTAATGGATCGTTTTGGTAAACAGGGTGATCATATTTATCGCTTGGCGAATGGACAGGATAAGCGAGATGTTATTTCAGATGCAAAAGCTAAATCAATTTCGTCTGAAAATACCTTTAGTGAAGACATTAGTAATAGAGAAACTCTGCTAGCTTATCTTTCTCACTTAACGGAACAAGTGACAGCACGTTTACGGGAGAAAAACCGAAAGGGGAAGACTGTCAGTGTTAAAATTCGGTTCCATGACTTTACGACTATAGTACGTTCTAAAACATTGACTCAAAGTAGTCATCAAACAGATCAAATATGGCAGGTAGCTAAGCGTTTATTTAATGAAGCATTACCAGCAGGACACGTGGCAATACGTTTATTAGGTGTTGGTGTTTCCGGTTTCACAAATGAGACGGTGAGCCAGGGGGATTTATTTGCAGAGGATGCTAAATACAACGAATTAGATGAAGTGAGTGATGAAATTAACCAGCGTTTTGGTAAATTGAAAATTCATCGTGGTCGAAATACAAATTAAGAATTAGATACATTATTTAAGGATTTATTTCATGATAGACATTAAAAATGCCGATGCAGCACCCAGTACAACTTTTCTTAAAGACTATCAACCGCCAGTTTACCTGATTGATCATGTTAATCTGCATTTTGATTTACACGAAACTAAGACAATCGTTACATCAACATTACAAGCAAGACTAAATAAAAACAATAATGAGACAGATAAAACTTTTGTTTTGGACGGACAAAATTTAGAGCTGATTTCTTTAAAAGTTAATGGGGCAGTAGTATCAGCTACTGATTATACTTGTGATGAAGAAACGCTTATCTTAAATCCTGTTGCAGAAATCTTCAATATTGAAATTAAGACACAGATTAATCCTGAAAATAATAATGCGCTGGAAGGGTTATATCTTTCCAGCGGTATGTTTTGTACTCAATGCGAAGCACAAGGCTTTCGTCGTATAACCTATTTTCCGGATCGCCCTGATGTTATGTCTACTTTTGACGTTACAATTATTGCTGATAAAGAAAAATACCCGATACTTTTATCAAATGGAAACCTGATTAATAAAGGTGAGGCTGAAAACGGAAAACACTGGGTAACATGGCAAGATCCAAGTTTAAAACCGAGTTATTTATTTGCCCTGGTGGCAGGGGATTTATTCTGTAAAGAAGATACTTTTACTACCCAATCAGGTCGCAAGATATTACTGCAAATATTTGTTGAGCTTGAGAACGGTCATAAATGCGACCATGCTTTAATGTCATTAAAGCAGGCAATGGAATGGGATGAAGAAAGCTATGGTCGTGAGTATGATTTAGATGTTTATATGATCGTTGCAGTTAATGATTTTAATATGGGCGCAATGGAAAATAAAGGATTAAATGTCTTTAATGCCTCTTGTGTATTAGCCAGTCCGGATACAGCTACCGATGCAGATTATTATAATATACAAAGTATTATTGCACATGAGTATTTCCATAACTGGTCAGGTAACAGAGTGACCTGTCGGGACTGGTTTCAATTAAGTTTAAAAGAAGGGTTTACGGTTTTTCGTGATCAGGAGTTTTCTGCTGACTTAAATTCACGAGCAACTAAACGAATTGATGATGTTAATGTTTTACGTACCTATCAGTTTGCACAGGATGCCGGTCCTATGGCTCATCCGATTAGGCCTGATCACTATATTGAAATCAGTAACTTTTATACGGTAACGGTCTACAACAAAGGTGCAGAAGTTGTACGTATGATTCGTAATTTAGTCGGTGGAGAAGGTTTTCGCAAAGGCTCTGATTTATATTTTGAGCGTCATGATGGTCAGGCAGTCACTACGGAAGATTTTGTCAAAGCAATGGAAGATGCGAATGATGTTGATTTGTCTTTATTTCAGAATTGGTATTCTCAGGCAGGAACGCCTGTTCTTGATGTGATAACAGCATTTAATAAAAAAAAGAAAACTTTTGAGTTAGAGATTAATCAATCCTGTCCTGATACTGTCGGTCAGAAAAATAAGAAGCCTTTCCATATCCCTTTACAGGTAGGTTTACTGGATCAAAGTGGATCGGATTTGGTTTTAAATATTGAAGGTGATTCATCAACAATAGCATCAACACTCAAAACATTAGAAATTAAAAATGAAACCGAGCGTTTTACTTTTTTAAATGTTAAGAATAAACCCTTAGTATCTCTAAATCGAGGTTTTACTTCACCGGTTAAAATCAATTTAAAACAATCAAATGAAGATTTAGCCTTTATTTTTGCACATGATAGTGATGAGTTTAATCGCTGGGAAGCCGGGCAAACGCTTGCCATGAATACCTTGTTAGGTTTTATTGAAGATATTCAGAATAATAAAACACTAAATTTAGATGAAAGTATTATTGTTCCATTTAAAAATACTTTGATAGCTCCTGGTTTAGATAAGGCGCTAATAGCACAAGCAATAACATTACCCTCGGAAAGTTACTTAGCCGATCAATGTGATGTGGTTGATGTCGATGCTATCCATCAGGCAAGAAATTTTATGCGTCTTGAATTAGCAAAAGCATTAAAAACAGAACTTGAGACTGTTTATAATTCAGGCCAGAGTGATGCGGTTTATTTATTTAATGCAGATGAGATGGCAAGGCGTGATTTAAATCATGTATGTTTATCTTATTTAATGTGTTTACAGGAAAGTGAAACCATTAATGCCTGTACCGATAAAATTAATAATGCAAACAATATGACAGATGTTTTATCAGCCTTAACAATACTTTCTCATCATGATAATCCGGCTCGCCAAAAGGCCTTAGATGATTTTTATGATAAATGGAAACATGATGCACAAGTCGTCGAAAAATGGTTTGCGATTCAGGCTGCATCAGATTTACCTGATGTGTTAGATAAAGTGAAAACGTTAATGCAACATGAAGCCTTTAGCTTAACTAACCCTAACAAGGTTCGCTCTCTGATTGGTCGATTCTGTGCCGGTAATATTGCTCATTTTCATAATTGTGATGGATCTGGTTATGCATTTTTAGCCGATCAGGTGTTGGCTTTAGATGCAATGAACCCTCAGATAGCAGCACGCTTAATTCAGAGCATGAGTCGCTGGCGTAGATATGATGAAAAACGCCAGGGATTAATGAAAAAACAACTCGAGCGTATTTTGGAAAATAAAAAATTATCAAAAGACGTTTACGAGATCACGAGTCGCAGCTTAAATGATTAAGCCAAAATAGCGACTTGATTCCGTCCATTGTTTTTAGCTTTATAAAGTGCTTTATCGGCTTGTTTAATAACATCATCGGCTGTGAGTAACTGCTGTGATGATTCTGCAAGACCGATACTGATTGTAATTTTTAATGGTTTAGCTTTTCGCTGTTTAACCTTAGCGTTTTGTTGTTTAATTTTGGGTCTTTTTTTATCTCTAAGCATAAAGGGACTATTTTCAACCGCTTTACATAATTCATCACAAAATAAGCGCGCTTCATGTAAATTTTTATTTGGGAAAATCAAAGCAAACTCTTCACCGCCGTATCGAAAAGCTTTACCGCTGCGTACTTCTCTTAACTGACTGGCCAGTTTTTTTAACACCTGATCCCCAATATCATGACCATATTTGTCATTGAATTTTTTAAAATGGTCAACATCCACCATTGCTATGCAATATCGTTTTCCTAATGTTGACATAGCCTGAACTAGCGCGCGTCGGGAAGGCAGGTTTGTAAGTTCATCAAGGTAGGCTAATGAGTATGCATTTATAATTATGCTAATTAATATAAGCAAACCAGCCAGCAGTGTAAATATAATCGCCAACTGTGATTGTTGATAAAAATGTAATGCAGTCGTAATAGCGATATAGGAGGATAATATCCCTGCTATCAGTACAGATGACGTTTGTAGCAACCTGAATAAAATAATTAAGCCTGTTACTGCAATTGCAAAGATTAAGGGCTGAGTGATTGTTGTAAGTTTAAATAAGCTGTAATTAAAATAACTAAGCGTTAAGGCTTCTTTTAGTGGGGCATAAGGGTGCTCTAAAACCCATGCAATGCTATAGAGTTGTATGGCTAAGATGACAAACCGTCTTACTCCATATTGGTTTAATATTCCCCGTTCCCTTAATAACAGGTTGATTAAATAGTTTATCGGTATAAGAGAGACAAGCAGTAAATATGCAAGTTGTGGATCAACTTTTAACTCCGTGTTCCAAATATACTTGCTTAATGAAATATAAATAACGGCAAGTAATAGAAATAAATTAAATTCACGACTGTGATGAAATACCCAGCTTAAACCCATCCCGGTTAGAAAAATAACAAAGGGGAGGTAGGGTAAAATTATTTGAAGAGCATGAGGAAGTGGTTTTGAAAGCTGAGGAATAAAATAATAACTCGATAATACTACTACTATCGGTAGTATTGTTACACTAATGAGCTTTCTTATATCCAGGTTCAATTCTTTGCAAAGTCCATCATGCGTGTAACAGACTTAAGGGCTTGTTGACGAATAGCTTCATCAACAAATATTTCGTTATCCCCGTATTCTAATGAATGTGCAAGATTTTCTAATCCATTCATTGCCATCCAGTTGCAATGGGCACAGCTCATACAGGTTGCGCCGACCCCACCCGTGGGTGCTTCAATGAACTTTTTCTCTGGCGCGGATTGTCTCATTTTATAAAAAATACCGTTGTCCGTGGCGACAATAAATGTCTCATTATTCATTTTTGTTGAAGCGTTAATTAATTGCGTGGTTGAACCAACAAAATCTGCTTGTTCAATAATATCTTCCGGTGATTCAGGGTGGACAAGCACGGCTGCATCCGGATATTGCTGGCGTAATTTATTTAATTCTCCGGCTTTGAATTCATCATGCACAATACACGAACCCTGCCATAGCAACATATCTGCGCCGGTCTCTTTTTGAATGTAGCTACCCAAAAAACGATCGGGTCCCCAGATAATCTTTTCGCCTTTATCGGCAAGATGTTGCACGACCTTAGTCGCGATACTGGAAGTAACAACCCAATCAGCACGTGCTTTCACTGCCGCACTGGTATTTGCGTATACCACCACTGTTCGATCCGGGTTGGCATCACAAAATTCACTGAATTTATCGATAGGGCAACTTAAATCGAGTGAACATTCAGCTTTTAAAGTGGGCATTAATATGCGTTTTTCGGGCGTTAGAATTTTAGCGGTTTCACCCATAAAGCGAACACCGGCAACCATCAGTGTTGAAGCGGCGTGTTCTTTACCAAAGCGCGCCATATCAAGGGAATCTGAGACAAATCCCCCTGAGTCTTCAGCTAATTGCTGTAAATCAGCATGAGTATAGTAATGAGCGACTAAGACAGCATCTTTTTCTTTCAATAACCCTTTGATTTTATTGATTAAATCAGATTTTTTTTGTCCTGTTACCTGCAAGGCTGCTTTGGCTTCATGCCCCAAAGCACGGATTTCACTGTCATCAATATGTGGTGCGGTCGCTATATTCATAGTTGTTTACAAAATTTTAAGGTTAATGTTGTCGTTTTTACTAAAATTAGTCTTGATAGATGAGTCTTATCTAAGTTGTGCTTATTATCTGTGATCTATGGCCACTTTTGTATGTATACAATTGGATAAGATAGATTATATATTTAGATTAATTTCCATATATATTCAAGTGTTTTAGAAAGAAAGTGTTGTAACTATTTGAATTTGTAGTAATATCTTTAAAACGTTATATGATAATGGATATTTCATTGCAATGGCTAATATGAAAAATAATAAAAAATTTATTGATAAAATCTATAAATGCCTGCGTTTGTCAGAGTCTGGTAACCCAAATGAGGCTGCTTTGGCGCTACGTCAGGCTACAAGCATGATGAAAAAATATGGGGTGAGTGATGCCCAAATTATGGCTGCGGAAGTATCTGAGGGTATTACTTATGCGGGTGAACGATATAATCCACCATTTTGGGCACTCGCACTCGCCAATTTAGTTGCACAGGCCTTTGGCTGTCGTAATTTAATTTCCCGGAAATATGGACGACAACCAGAATTCCGGTTTATTGGACTGGGGTATAAACCTGAAGTGGCCACTTACTCTTATACCGTGCTTTATCGTCATTTGCTTTGTGCTATAGAAGAATTTGAACTGTCTGTAAAAGATACGAAAGTCGGTGATGAGGCTGAAAAGCTACGCCGTATTGAAGTTTTTGCTCAGGCCTGGCTTTTCCGGGTAGGACGTACCGTTTCTGAGTTCATTGGTGAAAATATGGATGAAAAGATTATCGACGACTATATTCAGGAAAAATATGGCGACACGGTTGAATTATCCGGTGAATCAACAAAAACAAATACAGCCGATTACGATGATATATTAAGTGGTATGCGTGCCGCGAATGAGGTTGAATTGTACCGCTCTGTTGGCCGGTTTGTTGAACCACCTTATTTACAACACAAACACGCGTCCTGATTAAATTTTTACACAATCGTTATATAATATTCTCGTTATAAATTAATTCTGGAAAGGGAATGTAGTCATAATATGTCTGCACTGATTTGTTATCGTAATAAAGGGGTCGATAAAAAAATTCCGTGTAAAGCGGTGTTGACGCTCGGGCGAGATAAAAATAGTGATATTGTCATTATTGATTTATTAGCATCACGTAACCACGCTATGATTCGTCGTCTTGGGCATAGTGATTATTATTTAATTGATAGTGGTAGCTCAAATGGGAGTTTTGTTAATTCTTACCGTGTAGCTATTCCACGTTTATTAAAAACGGGCGACCGCATTCAAATTGGTGGCAGTGAACTTGTTTTTGAGCAAGAACACAAAGAAGAAGATGTCATGGATACGCTTTCCATGGAAGAAACCATTATTTCCGATCGCCCCGTCATTCGGCAAATTACCGTATTGGTTGCAGATATTCGGGGGTTTACCTCCCTTTCAGAAAGTGTAGATATTAGAACATTAACTCGTATGATGACGAAGTGGTTTCATAATGTGACAGATGTGATCACGCAGCATGGAGGCATTGTTGATAAATTTATTGGTGATTGCGTTTTTGCACGTTGGGAATTTGACACCGATGAAGAACAGTCTGTTATTAAAGTTTTGCAGGCTGCGGTGTTAATTAATGATGTAACAGAAGAATTAAACGCTCATTCTGATACCGTTCATGAAAATCTGCGTGTCGGTGTTGGGATTAATTCTGGGATAGCATCAATGGGGATAGGCCAGGACGCAACAGCATTAGGTGATGCGGTTAATATTGCTTTTAGACTAGAGAGTGCAACGAAAGTGCTGGGTACGGATATTGTAATGAGTGAATCATCGTATAGTACTTTACCTGAAAATTGTTTGGTTGGTGAAAAGCAACATATTCGCGTTAAAGGAAAGCGTGATGCACTGCGGATATGCAGCTTGCATTTCGATGATGTAAAGAATATGTTGAAAAAAACGGTTAAAGATTCAAGCGAAATTTAAAATAAATTACGAAATAATCAGACGTATCTCATTCATCAAGCTTTCCATATCTGTTTTTATTCCATTTATTGTTTGTACCGCCTTATTGGCTAATTCCAGATCATCGGTATCTTGTTGAGTCATATTTTCTTTATTTTGTTTTAACGATTCTTTTTCGAGTATTATTCTTCCATTTTCGGCTAACTTAACTTTTTCATCAGTTATAAATTGTGCTAAATAAACATAAGCCTGAATTAACCCTTCCTTAATTTTTTTATCATTTTTATCGACAGCTAAAATTAGCGTTTGTATCGAAATTTTAATGTGTTCTTTGTCATATGGTAGCAACGATTCGGGAATACCATAAATTGAGGGTGCAGTTGTCGATAGCAGCTTTCCATATTCGCTGACAATAATTTCTGCTTGTTCAATGCTAACGGCTGATGTCATTATTTGATAAACTCGGTACGACTCGGTACGATACGTTGTAAAAGCTTTTCGTTTCTATCATAGCAGAATTGAGTAACTATAATGCCAGAACTTCTTTTAATAATTAAAGATTTTAATACAAATAATCCTAATCTAGTCACCTGGGCTGTCGCTTCACTCCTCGTAGTGTTCGGTTTGATTTCACAGGCATTTTGGATAAAAGAATGTATTGCAGAATATAAACTCCGTCATTTATTAAAAAACGTAGGTACAGAATCATTACATAATGTCACTATTCCAGATGGTATTGATGGAAAAATATTTATTGAGAACTTAATTCTTTTACCCAGCAAAATTTTGTTACTGGGTGTTAAGAAGTATCGCGGCTTAATTTTTGCCGCAGAAAAAATTGATTTATGGACTCAGGTGATCGGCAATAAGAGCTACAAATTTGAAAACCCTTTACGTCAACTCGAAAGTGTGGTTTTAGCTTTAAATTCGCAAATTGAAAATACAAAAATTGCAGAAAAGGTTTTATTTATAAATGGCAGTGAATTTCCGAAAGGAAAGCCGGAAAAAATCATTACCATTGGAGATCTTAAAAAATTAACATGCCGTTATACTCCCGCAGATATTCCTGATCCATTGCGAAAAAACTGGCAACACTTATTAGATATGGCCGACAGGCATGATTTTAATAAAGAGAACGGGGTGTTAATTGATGATGAAGATACATCCGGGTTAAATGTATTTTCTCTGCTAACTATTATCATCATCCTAACCGTATGGTTAGGATGGCGTTTAATGTAAAGCAGTGATTATTGGTTTTGCTTAGACTTTTTAGGATTTTTAGATTCTGACAAGACATCTTTCCAGCCTTGCATAATATCATCCATTTTGTTTGTTACTTTTTTCTTCACATTAACTTTAGTGTCAGCACGTAATACTTTTCTGCGAATAGTTTTAGTTTTTGCGATAGCAGTTGTATTTTGTACTGTGTCATTGCCGCTATTAAATAATGCCGCTATTGACTGAACTTTTAATGTGTTTGTTGCATGTAAAGTGAAGATTGCACCGGCTAATATCAATAAAAACGAGGCTGCAATTGCAAATGTATTCGATTTTGAACTTTGGTGTTTTTTATCATGCACATGTTTATTAAAATATTGAACACTTGCTGCAGGAGCTGCTGATGCTGGAGTTTCATCCTGACTTAAAAATTGATTATTTCTATAAGCTGTTTCAGTTTCTTGTTGAGGATAGATAACAACTGATTTCTGGGGTGCAATTGAAATCTGAGTTAAGGCTGATTCAGCACGGGTTCTGTGTGAAATAACTGGTTGTTCAGGTTCAACTTGTACTGATGCCTTAGTAGACGTTTTTTGGGGTTGTTGGAAGATAAAGAGATCATCTTCACCCTCCAGAATAGTTCGATCATTTGATTTGTGAACTTTAGTTATTGCTGATGTTTGTTGTGTGTTTCTACTTATTTGAGATTCAGTCAGTTTCGCCTTAATTGCTTCAGCTTTTCGTTTTGCTTTAGCATCGTTAATAGGTTCAATAGCAGACATACCTGGAATACTGACAGATTTATAATTGTCACTTTCCTCTTTAGCCTGAATTGTTTTTACGTTTGCTACTTCTTCAGCAACCAGCTCAACCACAACTTCTTCTTCAATAACCTTAACATCTTCCTCAATAATAGTTTTTTGAGACTGTTCTTTTAATTTACTAATAACACGGGCGGCTTCAGCTTCAATTTGCTGACGAGTTTCTTCGAGCTCATTATGTAATCGATTGGCATCTTCTTTTGCCTTTTGGCGAATAGCATCTGCTTCAGCGGCAGCTTGTAGAGTTTTTGTTGCAGCTAATTTATCGGCTTGTTTTTTCGCTTTTACAAGTATTGCATCGTGTTTACGTTTTTCTTCGTCTTGCGTTTGTTGTAATTTTTGGTCTAACAATGTGCGAGTCGCTTCAATTTCGGTACGAACTTGTAGAGCTTCACTCATCGCTTCACGGCGTATTTTGTCTGCTTCATTGCGCATGTTAAGAGCAGATTTTTTAATAATTTGCTCTTCTTCTTTAATGCGTACAGCATCTTCTTCCATTTTTAGTCGCGCAGCTTCAACTTCTGCTCGCAAATATTCTGCTTCTTCTATTGCACGTTGTTTAATGAGGGCAGCTTCAGCTTCAGCTTGTTTGCGGGCTTCTTCTGCTTTAGCAGCAGATTGTTTCATGACTGCCTCTGCTTGTAACATCGCTTCATTAGTTTCTTTTTGGCGTTGAGCAATGGCTTTGCTTTCAGCCTGAGCTTTCGCTAATTCCTGTGTGGCTTTTTCTGCGCGCAGAGTTTCAGCTTCTTCTATTGCACGCTGTTTAATAAGAGCGGCGGCTTCTTCTGCTTGCTGACGTAACTCGAGAGCTTTACTTTCAGCCTGCGCTTTCGCTAATTCCTGTGCCGCTTTTTCTGCACGTAAAGTTTCAGCTTCTTCTATCGCATGTTGTTTGATAAGAGCGGCTTCTTCTTTAGCTTGCTGACGTGTCTTTTCTGCAGCAGCAGCTGACTGTTTCATCATTTCTTCAGCACGTTGTATGTTTTTAGTTGTTTCTTGCTGACGTAATTCAATGGCTTTACTTTCAGCCTGAGCCTTAGCTAACTCTTGTGCGGCTTTTTCTTTTAATTTAGCGGCTTCTATTTGAGCAGATGATGGCGTAGATTGTTTTTTCTCAGCAATACGAGCACGTGATTCAGCAAGTTCTTTTTTGTGTTTGGTAATATCCTGTTCAGCTTTTTCACGAGCAGCTTTGATCTGTTGTTGCTGTGTGGCTATTTGTTCAGTCTGCTTTTTAGCAGCTAATTCTTCTTTTTTTAGTTTATTTGAAATGTCAGCTTCTTTGTTCACCGGCTCAGCTTTAGTCGTTGGCTTGGTGGCTTTTGAATTGTTCATCCCATTTTTAAGAACGCTACATTTGAAACCATTTTGAATCATTAAAAATGCTGCTGCAGCACTTTGTGAGCCATCGTCACAAACTAATAGGTATTCACGATCAGCATTTAGGCTATCAAACTTAAGACGTAACATGCTGAGGGGTATATTAACTGAACCTTCAAGCGGCTTTTGCTGGCTTTGTTGTTCAGTTCGCACATCGATCACAACACAGCCTTCATCTAATTTCTTTTGAGTCTCATTATGCTCAAAGTAAGGAATCAGTGGATTAATAAGTAACGTTAAAAAATCTTTTTTCTTTAATCTCATCAATGTGCCATTTTCACGCATTGTGATCGTAGCATTGCGTGTTCCATTGCTAATGAGCGCTTCTTCACCAAAACCACTTCCGGTTGGTAAAACGGCTAATAAAACATTGGCCGAGCCTTTATAAGGTTGGCGGTGAACATTACAGCTACCTGATTTAATGATGTAATAGTTATCATCAGTTGCGCCCTGATTAATGACAACCTGATCTTTTTTGACCGGAATTTCTTCCATATGGGTCAGTAATTTTTGGATATTTTCAGTAGGTAACTGTAAAAAGGCCGGGGATTGCAAGAAGGTAAGCATCCAGTCATCACTCTCTTCAGCAGTGATTTCGGTGACTTCATAAGTCGGAGTTAACTCTGGTTCATCACTCATTAATAATTCGAGTAAATCAGCATCTATATATAATAAGGTAGAATTTGTTTTTGCTTTTAGCGTTACTGTGCGTGGTGAGCCTTCAGCTAGCGGTGTTTTTAGTGGGGATTTACTTTTAATAACCTTAGTTTTAGTCTCACCAGCCTTTACTGCTTCAATTTGACCAGAAAGAAGGTAAATTTGGCGAGAATCATTCTCACCATGACGACAAATGATTTTTCCTGCTGGAACTTCATCAATAACTGATTTAGCAGCAAGTTCATCCAGTAAAATTGGGTTCAAACGATTTAAAGGTTCAAGCGTCTTGAGAATTTTACGGTCAATTTGTTGTAATGCATTTTTCATATAGCCACTAATATTGATTTTGCGTTAAAATTTTGGTTTGCTATTTAATTTATCGTCAGTTCTGCAACTATCCTTAGCACGGTTAAACTTTAGCCTAAATATTGTGTCCAGATTGTGAATTGCCTCACAAAGACTGAGATATATGGCGATTTTGTGAAATAGATCGTTATTTTAAATAAAAGGCTTTATTTTTGAGTGGTTATTATTTTTATGCTCAAAATGTTCGTGTGAAATGAACCTCAACGCTATCTTTAAAGCCAGTTGTCCATTGTAGTTTAATTTCCCCATTAGAGTTAACGCTTATTTTGCTGCCAATACGAAACCCTTGAGATTGTGAACCTTTGAAAAGTCTTATTTGGTTGATATTTCCTGAATTTCGTTGATTTCCATCAAGTAATCGATAATCAGCCCCGATAAATAACCCAATATTTGAAGATGGGCGAAAATGCAGCTCATTTGTTAGTGTTGATTCACTCCAGATAAACTGGCTTTCCTGAACAGCATTTTTTCCCTGAGTTCTATTGTAACGATAATTTAAGTTTAGGTTTAATGTAAGATATGAATTTTCAACCGCTAAGAATTGAAATAGTAATCCTGCATATTGGCCAGCTGTGAACCGGGCGGAAGACAGGGGGTTATCAATTTGGCTCATTTCAATATAACCAAATTCAAGTCCGGCATGAAAATAAGGGCTAAAAGATTCATACCAATTTATTCCAAGTTGGTTCATGCTGGTTTTGACATTGTTACCTGAGTCGAAATTAAAATAGGTATTTATTTTCGATAATGACAGGGAATATTCAAGCAGATTAAAATCAATATTGCGAGTGGCATTCACCTGAGAAGCAGGCAGAATGATAAATAAACATAAAATAAAAACATGAATTATGTTTTGTGGTTTATGCATTTACGATTCTATGATGGCAAGAAATCTATTGGCATAGTAACGGTCACTGTTGCTACGTCTTTCGCTGAAAAATTAAATGATTTTACACGAGATACTAGCCGGCGTTCTAAAGATTTTGATCCCAGTTCACTTGATATGATTCTGGCTTTTGTTACTTTACCTGCTGCATTTATGGTTAACTCAAAGACAACCTTACCCTGCAATGAGGGGTCTTTCCTTAACGCACGTTGATATATGTTCTGAAGCGCGCCTTTATACTTATCGAAGATATAATTGAGTTCTTCAATCGCGCGTGCATTTTGTCCACCACGTGTCCGTCTGGGAATATTGGTTGCGCTACTACCTAAGTTACTGGAAACTTTGGTACTCTTGCGCCCGCTTAAACCGGTATTACCGGTCGAGCGACTAAGTTTACTGGTATCAATCCCGCCACTGCTTTTTTTAGCGCGAGTGGACAATACGGAACTATTTTTTGATTGTTTAGCTTTAGTTCTACTGTTGTGTAAAGGTTTTTTAGAGCTAAGTGATGAAAGATCAAACATACTTTGTAAATCTTGTATGTCACGACTCATTGCCATTAAGCCTGATTGTTGTGCTTTTTTCTTTGCTTTAGCCTGTTTTTTCTTTGTTATTTTTTTCTTAACTTTCTTTTTAACTGTTTTTTTCTTAACCGTTTTAGATTTAATTACTTTAGGTTTTTGCAGGCGTTTTTTTGTGATGAGCTTAGCCAGTCGGGGAGATATTTGTTTGAGCTGTTTTTTTTCTGCTTCAGGTGAAGGTAACCATGGAATAATTAAACCGAGAACAATAAAGCTAAGCAGTACCCATTTTAGGATGCGTGAAAAACGCTCATCATTTCGGGTATTTGTCCAGGGTAATACGGGATCGTTATAATAGTTAAATGCGAGCGACATTAAATCTTGCCCTCGCCGGATTGTTTAACATTTTTTTGTACAACAGCAAGTGAAATATTGGCGTATTTTGTACCTGCAGAAGTGAGCATGATTTTTTTAAGTAACTTATACGGGATTTTTTTGTCACCCATTATGGTTATGTTGTAACGTTTTTTCTTTTTATCTTCTTTTTTAGCATAGTTAATCAGAGCTAAAGCCAGCTCAGGTATAACACTTTTACCATTATTTGTTGCTGCTCTAACAGAGATTATGGCTCTACCATTAATCTGTATATCTTTATTGTTGACCATTACAACTAATGTTTTCTTTGGCATCTTATCTGTTGTTGATGCCGGCAAGCTAAGTGACTTAGTTGAAGGTAAGGTGTTTGAATCAGAAGATGTCACCAATAAAAAGAAGACCAGTATGGTAAAAATATCCATTAACGAAACCATACTTAACGAAGCAGTACGATCCTTGCGTCGTTTGTGATGGTTTTCCATTCGCTTTGTGCGACGAGACTCTTTCATATCAAACCTTATTTAAGCTTCGGCGCGTCGCCAATAGAAATATTGGGAAAAAGTTCTACTTGTACCAGTTCACCATCTTCCACAGCGTTAAATACACGAACTGAATCCATGGTTTTAATTAAACTTTCATAACTTGAGTTTTGCTGTGACAAAATAGTGATATTCGTTTTTTCCGGATAGCTTATCTTTACTTGCTTTAATACGTTGTTGAGTATTTTGTAGTGGCCACCCGTGGTGTATGTTGGTATTTTTTTAATTACGCGGTTACGGTTATCACTGACAACAAAATATTTTTTTCCCATAATCACGTTAACTTCAAACGTTTTTTTATTTGGGCTGGCGTTATTTGATGGTGTTGATGTTGGTAAATTAATATCTAAAACAGTCAAATGAGTAAAGACGGCAGTAATCAGCAAGAAGGGGACAAGTATCACCATCAGGTTCAAAAATGCTGTAATATCGAGCTCAACATTATCAGGAGTGCGAGCTCGTCTGCCGCTTCTTCTGCTCATTATGATTTACGTTTAGACATTAAGTTAAGGAATTTTACTGTCGCCATTTCAAGGCTATCGATAATTTCCGTTGTTTTGGTCTGAAGTACGGTATATATAAAGAGTAAAGGGATAGCTGTCATCAAGCCAAATGCCGTGGTATTCATGGCAACCGAAATACTGGTAGACAGTATTTCGCCTTTTAACGCCGGATCAACAGCAGCAACAGCGGTAAATGCTTTGATTAAACCGATGATAGTACCTAACAGGCCTAACAAGGTCGATATGTTGGCAAACATTGCCAGATAGTGGGTGCGTTTCTCAATTTGAGGAATGGTTTCCATCATGCTTTCTTCCATTGCCGTTTCAATTTCATCTCTGCCAGCTGCAGATTTCATTCTGGTCAAACCGAGAGATAACATCCGGCTAATGGCATGGTTAGATTTTGATGTAACGGCATAAGCACCTTGATAATCACCACTTTGCAGAAGTGGAATCAATTTTTTAAGCAAACTTTTGTTGTTACGCTTGATGATTGAAAGGTAAAGGTAACGTTCTATTGCAATGGCTATACCTATGGCAAGAACAATCATGATGGGATACATAAATACCCCGCCATCCTGAAAGAAATCAACTATTGTTTTGTACATACCACACTCCTGATTAGTGGCTGTGTTAAAAAATATTTAGTGAATTAAATAGCTGGATTGCAGTAGATGCTATTGCGAAATTCAATAACATTTATTTTACAATTATATTGCCCCCAGTGTATAAAAAACTGAGACCTCGGCTTATTAATTTTAGCTAAATGTAGTTTACCGTCATATTTAATTCTACTTACTGGTTCTCACTCTGTTCATTTTTTTGAGCAGAATATATCTGATAATAACGAATTTTACGTTTAAAACTATCCCTGTCTACCGGTGACAGCGCTTCATCAATTAAGCTTTCAATTGGCGGCGTATTCATGTCAGGCAATTCAGCGCTTTTCCATGGCACGATATAGAGCATTTTTGGTAATTCTTTGTTACCAATTATCGAGGTGGCCTTTAATTTTATTCTGTCTTCAGCGTGTACAGAAATACTGAAGATGACAGAAAATAATAAAGCAGGAAAAAATAATATTTTTTTCATAACCATCACCTATTTAGACTTTTTCTCATTTTGACTGTTTTGTCGCCGCTCAAGATCAATAATCCATTTTTCAACCTGTTTGTCTTTATTTTCAGTCAGGCCCTGGTATTTGTTATAGTGCTTAATTGCGTTAGGAAAATCGTATAAATATAGGTCATACAATATACCAAGGTTTAAATATGCCAAAGCATAATCTGAATTAATATCGATGGCTTTTTCATAAGATGATTTAGCTGCAGAAAATTTGCCTTGTTTTCGATATAAAATGCCAAGTTGGTTTAAAGCATAGATATTTTCAGGGTTTGTTCTTAGAGCGTGATGAAATGAGTTTTCAGCCTCGTTTAGTGAGTTGTTTTTGAAAAAGACTATCCCTAAATTTACATGCGCATTTGAAAAATCAGGTTGTTGATTTATCACTTGCTGCAATAATTTTTGTGCTTGTTTTGATTCTCCATTTTTCATGGAAGAAAGGGCATCAGCATAAGTGGCGCTATATTCTTTTTTTAACCCTGCCTTTGTAGTATTATCTGTGCCTTGTTGTGTTACTGAGCAGGCAGAAAAGAGTAGTGCAGTAAATACAATGATCAAATGTAATATCGGGCTCTGCTTACTCAACATAATCTTCTCCCTTTTCTTTTTTCGCATAACGAACAGGGTTTAATTTACTTAATTCAGTAATACTTAATTTTACCCATTTATCATAAATATTGTCTTTTACCCGTTCAGCATTGGCTTTATGAATATCAATGGCTTTTTCTTCAAACGGAAAAGCTTGTTCTTCTAATAAAAAACCATATTGCTCGAGTTCATCAGCAGATAATTTTTTTGGTCGTTGTGATTTAAGTAGCGCGGTAGCAAAGTCATTATAAATTTCTGCAATATAGTAAGTGGCTGCCGTTGTTATTTCCGCAACCCGGTATTTCATTGCGTTATCATAAGACTTAACCACTTTTTGCATTAAATTCTTTTTCTTCTTTAAGCTGCGCTTTAACGGAATGGTTAAACGTGTCTTTTTATAAGCTTTAAATAAAGGCAACGTTAACTTCATGTAGGCTGTAGCAGCTAGAAAATGAGTGCGTGGTGTACGACCTTTACCGCCACCGTTATCTGCCTTGATTATTTCACGTAACCAGTAATAGTGTTTTTTGTAATTAGTTTTTTTCGTAAAGTCCGCCAATAGTTGACGCGCTTCAATAGCGGGTTCAAGTGGTTTTGGGTAGTTCTTTATATAAGCCGTTAATATGCGATTGGCGGTTTTTTTCCGCTTGTTATCATCATAAATTTTTGCCGCATCCCAAAGTAATTCACGTCTTTGATCACGTGAGTACTGTTTTGCATTGTTGGCCAGATAGATCATCTCGTTTGCTGCTTTTAATGGATGTCCTGATTTGCTATATACCAGAGCAAGTTTTTCAGTTACACCAAATTGCAGTTTATGATTCTTTGGATGGGTTTTTCGGAAACCTTCGAGAACACGCCGGGCTTTTTTCCATTTTTCTAAAGTGATATAAATGGTAGCAGCATCATAGTCTGCAGTTGCTCTTAGCTTTGAGGTGGGCACTTCTATACCGACGCGCAGATAAAATTCAGCTGCAATTGCGAGTTTATTTGAGCTTTTAGCAAGCTCACCTTGTTTATAAATACTTGCCGCGAGTCGTTCACGGATATTTTTATATTCCTTATGTCTGAGAGGTAATTTTTGCATTAAGCCTCTGTAGGCTTCCTCAGCAGCGTTGTAGTTTCGCATTTCAAACTCAGCATGCCCCATTACCAATAAGGCACTGATGACTAATTTTTTATTAACTTTAACATCGGTGACAAGAATAGATGCTGTGCCAATTGCGCGAGGATAATCACCAATTTTGAAAAGTTCCTCCGCAGTGTTAGTGAGTATTGCGGGCGTAAATTTATTTTTAGGGAATTCATTGGTGTATTTTAAAGCACTGCTAATCTTCTTTTGTTGCCACTGTTTTTGTTGCTCACCTTTGAGATTTTTTTGAATAGCAGGGTAGAGTAAGAGCGCAGCATATGCCGCTTCAGGTTTTTTCTTATAGCCAGGGTATTTGTATGCTGTTTTCTCAAACTGATAAATTGCATTACGATATTGCCCTGCGTCCTGATGTGCCTCTGCGAGTAAAAAATTAATTTTTGCAGTACTGGTGTCTTCAGGGAATGATTTTATGTATAAGTTATACCATGATGATGCCTGTGTAATATTTTTGGCAAAGAGAGAGCTGTTCTTTTGAGACTTTTTCTTTTTATTGGCTTTTTTATTGTTTCTTGCTTTAGCATGAAAGTGATTCGCCAGTTCTTTTATGTGTCGTTTTAATAATGGTGTGATTGCTTTATGTGCTTTGCTATCCTGTGCTTTCCAATATGCAGTACCTACACCATACTGTTTAACGAAAGTAATTTTTGTGGGTAAAACCAATCTTGTAAAACCGCCTTTCTTATACGCCGCAATGGCTTTTGAATGATATTTTGGCGCAAGTGGCGATGTTGGATATTTATTACTAAATGAAAGATAAGTTTCAGCTGCATCTCTAATTCGATCTTTATCCAAATACAGCGCAGCTAAATTAGCATAAATCAGCGACTCATATTTTTTGTGTCCGTGACGATTAAAATAATCGTCGATACTGCGGTAGCCATTTTGATAGGAGAATGAAAGACTGGTTACGCGCAATATATCACCGAGTAATTCATTATCAGAACGGGAAATATCTGTAGATGGGCCATCAGTTAATAATTGGCCCTGTTTAAATTTACGATCAAGGAAGTTTAAGAAGGAATTAGTCGATGTTTTATAGTTGGCTTGCTTAAATTGCGTCCAGCCATATTTATATAAGGATTTTTCATAATAAGTTGAATCAGGATGGTTGTTTAATATATCTGCATACGCCTGCTGTGCTTGCTGGTATTCGCGTAAAACAAAATAAGTTTCACCGCGACGGAATTGCACTTCTTCAATGTATCGTGTTTTTGGATACTTTCTGACGATGGTATTTAAAGTTAAAAGTAGTTTGTCTTGCTGTAACTCGAGTTCATAAGCTTTTGCAAGCTGGTATAAAATAAGGTCATTATTTTTTCGATTCGGATAAGTTTCTAAAAAAGTTTCGTAAAGACGTATTGCAACTTTAATTTTTTTCTTCGATGCATGTATTTTTTTCTTATTATCGGATGCACTTTGTTCCTGGCCTTTTTGCAATTCAAGATCAGCGAGACGTCGCATCGCATTGCCATACATAGTGCTGGGTGGTGCGACCTCAAGAAATTGACGATAAAATTCAGCAGTATTTTCACGTTTAAGTGGTTTTACTTTGGGTTCTTCGAGATTAAGCGGTTTTTTTGCAAGAGTCGATATCGTGATATCTTTTTGATAACTGCCTGAACAGGAAGATACGCTTATTGCTACGGCAAGAGCAAAAAATGGTTTTAAACTCATTTTTTCTCTCCCATATCCACAGGGGGCTGATTTTCAATATTTTTATTACTATTTTCTGGCAAAGTCAGACGATCATATAAACGTGCCAGAGAGTAACTGGCACGAGTGTGGTAGTTTTCAATTTGATGGTAACGTTGCTGTAAAGAAATTAAGGCCTGTTTTTCGATCAGTTTTTCTTGCGATCTAATTATATAAGTAATTTTTTTTAATAGACGATTAAGTTTTTTTTCTTTATTTTTAATTCTCTTATAATAGCCGGAAAAAGAGAGAGGTGCATTTATAGTTGATTGCCTTAATGAGCTTATACGCTTTGTTGTCAGGCTTAATGATTTATCCAGCTGGTTTAGTTCGTTTTTTACTTTCCAGTAGCGTGGCGTATAATCAGTGCTTATATCCCAAAGTAGTAAACCACGGAATAAATTATATTTTTCATTTTCTTCCGCATATTCATCTTTACTATGCAGACGGTTTAGTGATTTTTTTATTTTATTTAAACTGCTTAAAATATCTTTTTCATCTTCTGAAGCTAACGCGTAGACGTCCTGTTGATGTTCTATTTTTAATATTTTAGCTGCGAGTTTGTCGCGCCGGCTTTTTAAGCGAGTCACTAATTGTAACCGGGAATCATTTTTAGTTGAATATTGTTGTTTTTTATAATAAGTAGCGCGTTCTTTAAGCATTAAATAATAGGCAGAAAATTGCTGTTTCCACTTGCTGAGGTTCTTTTTTAAGTAAATCAGGTCAAGGTAATTCTTATGAATTGTTTGAAAGTCGACGCTATTTAATAAGTAGCGTATGTAAGGAGCCGATATTGATTCAGGTAACTCTTTTTTATATTCTGTTGCCAGTATGTTTTCTGT
>Ga0316208_1000404_pt1 | contig 54632 bp, 50 predicted proteins | sample 3monopyrite_MG_FD_204944 | JGI IMG/M metagenome (GOLD analysis project Ga0316208, IMG submission 204944) | Microbial mat bacterial communities from mineral coupon in-situ incubated in ocean water Damariscotta River, Maine, United States -... | ecosystem: Environmental > Aquatic > Marine >... | reverse complement strand
TAAAGAAATTATCCTTTCCCCGGTGGTTGATAAAAACCTTTTAGATAGAGTGCTTATCGAGCACGGCCAGAAAACCCAAAGTATTCATGAACCCATGCGCAGGATAGTGCTTGAAACAATTGCTGATCTGGATTTGGAAGCACGCCAAAAAATTATGCAAAATTTGTTTCGCGGGTTTGGGGACAGGAGAATGGGGCCGAGACACCATATGAGGAACCATCCAGCGCAGGAAACGCATAAGGGTTGCCCTGAATGTGATGAAAAGGACTCCTGATTTTTTTAACAAGAAAACCCTTAACCGAGTACATCATCAGAAACGTACATTTTCCGCGACTTATGGGCAGATGCATGCTATTATGTTCCTATGACAAGCGGAACAATATTGCCATCAATTGGACCGCCACCGCCTGAATTTCGGCGTTCATTTGTGCCGGAACATTTGCGGTCCAAACCATCAAAGCCTTCTGCGCAGAGCACAACTGCGCGGGACCCTTCCGTGCAAACTCAGGACAAAAGGCTGCCTGAAACATCAGCGCAGACGGAGCAAAATGGTGCTCTTGTTCCTTCTGGCCGCGCAGCCAATAAAGCGGCGCCGCCGTTGAGTAATACGGCGGCTGTTGCGGTTCAGGTACAAGAAGATACCGCCCGACAAGTAAAAGCAGATGTAAAGAGTGGCCATGAAACGACGCTAACAGACGAAGAATTGACAGAAGTTAAACGTTTGAAAGACCGAGACCGGGAAGTTCGGGCGCATGAAGCTGCCCATGCCTCTGCTGGTCGTGGGTTTACAGGGTCCCCAAACTATGAATATGCAACAGGCCCTGATGGTGCAAGATATGCGGTTGGTGGCCACGTGAATATTGATACTGCGGAAGTGCCAGACAACCCCGAAGCAACGATTGCAAAAATGGAAGTTGTGCGCGCCGCCGCCCTTGCACCAGCACAGCCATCAGGCCAGGATAGAGCTGTTGCAGCGGCAGCGGGGACTAAAGCACAAGAAGCTCGAGCGGCGCTGGCTTCACAAAAAACCGCTGAGGCAGATATATCAGCACCTGTAGAAGAAACAGTCGAAGAGGGCGGTGGTCTTCAGGGCCTTTCAAGGCAAGAAAATAAGACTTCGGTTACTAGTGCGGTGGCGGACAAAGATTCAAATGCCAGACGGGCTGAACCGATCAACATTAATGTGCTTGTTTAGGGTTTCGTGTGAGCGCTACCAACGGCTGCCGAGATTGAGCTATAGCCGTTTTCTTGTAATAAAACCGCAAGGTCAAATTTAATCCGGTCTATAAGACCCGGGCCTTCATAAACCAGAGCAGAATACAACTGTACTAGGGAAGCTCCTGCACAAATTTTGGCGTAAGCATCAGCGCCGTTCATAATGCCCCCAACACCAATCAGGGGCACTTTTCCTCCTGTCGCTTCGTACATTTTGTGTAAAATGCGTGTGGAAGGTGCCATAAGCGGCGCACCAGACAAACCACCTGTTTCGTTTTTTTGAGCGTCTGTTAGTGAGGCGGGACGAATGATAGTTGTGTTGCTGATAATAAGACCGTCAATGTCTGTTGTAAGGGCTATATCAGCAATATCAGCCATATCAGAACTGGTTAAGTCTGGGGCAATTTTAATTAAAATTGGCATACGCGCTTGGCCGGCGGCCATTTTTCTCTCTCGGGCGGCAAGCACTCTGATGACAAGATCACTCAGGGCTTCTTTGGATTGTAGCGCTCTAAGGCCAGGTGTGTTGGGGCTTGAAATATTCACTGTAAAATAGTCTGCGAGCCCGTACAGGGTTTCAATGCCTTTTACATAATCAGCCGTTTTATCATCGCTCTGCTTATTGGCACCAACATTTGCCCCAAAAGGGGTTGTTCCGGGGTTCAGCTTTTTGAGGCCATTTGCAAAATAGTCTAACCCCTTATTGTTGAAACCAAACCTGTTGATAACAGCTTTATCTTTTTTGAGTCGGAACAACCGCGGCGTTTCATTTCCTTTTTGTGGTAGCGGCGTCACGGTGCCCGCTTCTGCAAACCCAAAGCCAAGCTTATGGGTGGCAGCAATGACCTCGGCATTTTTGTCAAACCCAGCAGCCATCCCCACCGGGTTTGAAAAAGTAAGCCCAAACACTTCTGTTTTGAGGCTTGCAGGATTTGGGCTTTGGCCAAACAGGCCTGTCATACCCACCCTCATGCAGTTCACTGTAAGGGTATGGGCTTTTTCCGCATCAAGATTATGCAAGATAGGTTTCACAAGAGGGAATAGATCAAAGATCATTTTTCTTCTCGCTCCTCTATGCAGGTAAAATCAAACGTGTCACCTGCCGTGCGCTTCATAAGCCAATGTCTTGTGTGGCTATTCTTTTCAATGTGTCCGTAGAGATGTGGAAAGAGGACCCCTCCCCGTGATTTTTCCCATTTGATCGCGGTCAGGGGAAATATGGTAGGGCTGTATGCTAAAACATGAATTCCCATTTCCTTGGAGAAGTGTTTTTCTGCCGTTCCTGCCAGTTGTTCGCGTGTAGAAAAATGAATGAAGCCGTCTTTGATGTCATCAGGGGACCCCCGATAAGGCACCGCACTTTCTCGGACAGTTTGCCACTCGAACTCTCTAAGAATTTTGTAAATATAAGGCCGCATGCCGTTTCAATAAAAGTAATTTAGAAGCACGGCAAGTTTTAAAGAAACAATAAGGTTACTTGTTTGCAGGGACCGTGTCCTTTTGTTTGCCATCTGGAGCCAAACTCCCAATCATACAGGGCAGGCCGCTTCGGGTTTTTATTTCGTCTGCTCCCGCACAGAGCCTACCATTCATGGGAGTATAAGAAAAATAGCCATGAAAGCGTAACTGTGGGCAATAGCTTTTGAGCCGCATAATAAGGCGCTCGCCATCTTTCATGGTGAAACGGATCATGTCATCCGTTTCAATTTTGTAAGACTGTATCTCATCGGTTTCTATGCACTGCGGATCTGTGGCTGGGCTTGTTTGTTGCGCAACTGTTTCTGTGCTCAGGACAAATGCCCCGGCGGTAGCCAGCATAAGTGTATAATATAGCAATTTCTCGGCATTAAACTGTAACAATTTCACTCAAACTTCCCCTAAAAGCGGATTCTATAGTGATACATATAAACTGAATGGTCCATGAATGTTTTGTGAATTGAGTATTATTCCGAGCATTATACACCGAAGCCCTTGTTTATTCCCCTGCAAAAGCCGACATTGATAACAGGCGATAAGGAGGAGATGTCCGTGGCAAAGGAAATATGGCTTTGGATCTGGGAGCAGTGCCAGAAACTGAGTAAGATGGTGGGGACTCTTTTTACAAGGTTATGGCGTTGGTTTGTGGGATGGGCCCAGTCTGTTTCAGGCAGCGTTTGGCGTAAAGTGGCTTTCGGCGTCCCGATTTTCTTTTTCCTATATATTTTCATTGGTATGCCCCTTGCGCACCGTGTAGACGATTCGCTCGACCTACATATAGAGACACCCAGGAACGGGGCCCATTCGGTCGCCGCCGTAGCGTATTTAATTGACCGCGAGACAAAACAGCATAATTGGACCCCAAATGATCCATTTTTCATGCCAGCATGGTGGCTTGATAATACGCCTAATTACCAAAAGGGCATGTTAGGGGCTTTGTCACGGTTTGGGTTTGAACTCAGAGACCAGCTTGGTCGGGCAAGAGGATCAAGTGCTGTAGATGCAGGCATTGAAAAAGCCGCAGGAAACCTCTCAAAGGAACCTGACCGCTGGGTGATGGATTTTTCTACGTCAATTCTGCCAACAACAGCCAGCGACACATATTACCGTGAGGCAGCGGAAGGGTTGATAGCCTATAATCTGCGGCTATCGGCTGGCGAGGCTGTTTTTGAGCGGAGGGCAGATAATTTGCTCGCTACTCTGGATCGTATTGCTTTGGATCTTGGGGCGTCTTCTGCGGCACTTGAGCAATATATCGGTGAAAATGCCGGGGGTTTTTTGCCGGATGCAGGGGCGGATGACCTTTTTTATCAGATAAAAGGGCAGGTGTATGCCTATACAGTTATTCTGGAAGCGCTCCGGAAGGACTTTACCAAGCTGTTATCTGACCGTGAACTATTAGGCATATATGATGAGCTTTTAAAGTCTATGACGGAAGCAGCTACGTTAGAGCCCCTAATCGTTGTGAATGGCGCAGCAGATGGTGTTTTTGCAAACCACTTATCAACGCAGGGCTTTTATTTGCTTAGAGCCAGAACGCAGCTAAGAGAAGTTTCTAATATCCTTTTAAAGTAATTGTTGCTTGCGCTCTCTCTCGTCGCCTGTCACTTTTATAGTGTGAACTAGGGGAATGAATGTGTTGAAGGATGAAATTCACGGGCCAATCCGCCCTATAAAGAAACGACTGCGTAAGCTGCTAGTTGTTGTGGATGATTCACCCGAATCAAAGGTTGCCATTCGGTTTGCTGCTGCCCGTGCCGCGCATATTACGGGTGGTGAGTTAATATTATTTCACTGTATACGGCCCGGTGAGTTTCAGCACTGGGTTGCGGTTGCTGATCGGATGCGAGAAGAGGCCTATGAAGAGGCGCACGCGCTGCTCAATGAAGTGGCAGAGCGTTTGAATAATTACTGTGGCGTTTCCCCCGAGATAGTAATTGTTGATGGAGAGCCAAAAGACGAATTAAAGACTTTTATTTTGTCGCAGCTAGATATTTTTGGCCTTGTCCTTGGGGCTGGGGCGCAAGGAGAGCCCGGACCACTCGTGGATTATTTTACCGGAGCAGAGGTGGGTGACCTTCCTTGCCCTGTCATGTTGGTGCCGGGCACAATGACATACGAACAAGTAGACTCAATGGCTTAAATGCCGTCAGCAGGAAAAAGAGCCTCAAGCCCCTGTTTGTACGTTGGATAGACGAGGTTTACTCCCAGCTCCTTTTTTATTTTTTCATTTCGCACGCGCTTGCTTTCAAGATAAAAGCTGCGGGCCATTTCTGACAGTTCAGCAGTTTTCCAAGCCTCTCTTTTAGGCGGGGCTATATTCATCATTGCTGCAGCGGTTTCAATAACTTCGTGCGGCGGCGTTGGCATGTCATCAGCTAGATTGAAAATACCCCCTTTATGTGAGCTGTTCATTGCTGCCCAGACTGTGGCGCAAATGTCCGTTTGATGGATTCGGCTAAAGACCTGATTTTTTTTAATAATGCATCGCCCTCTCCCGGCTTTTAACGCGCAAAAGGCATTTCTATCAGGCCCGTAAATTCCTGCCAGACGAAAAATAAACAAGCGTGTTTCTATGGACTTTGCCAAGTTTTCCCAAGCCTTTTCGGCAACAAGCCGCCGTTTTCCACGATCAAGTGTTGGGTTGGGCTGGGTAGTTTCGTCAACCCATGCACCGTCGTGGTCACCGTATGTATTTGTGCTGGACAGGTAGGAAATAGACAGGATGTTTGTTTGTTGGCTTAGCCAACTTTTCCAAAGGTGTAGAACAGGATCACCCTCGGTCATTTCTGGTGATTTTGCTAGTGGAGCGATAGAAACTAAAATATGAAGCGGCTTAGACGGGTCGATAGCCCCGACACCCTGCGCATCAAAGGCAACCGCATGAATGCCGGCTTGTTCAAGCAATGCCCTTTTTTTAGCGTCCCGGTACGTTGCAAAAAGCGACCAGCCAGCACCTTTTGCTTTTTGAAGTATGGGTTGGGCGCTGTAACCAGGGCCAAAAACTAAAAGCTGTGTTCCCAAAAAACCTTCCATTCTGCCTTGAAATTGCCATGCAGGCTGTGCAGTGTGCCTCATATGATTCGGTATATCACTATAAGCTTTTGTGCGGCAGTCACTTTCCTATCTTTTTCGCTTTCTGCGGAAAAGGATAGGGATGAATTACGGTATTCCTTATGTTTAGATTTGGCGGAGCGTGCCCCGGACAAAGCGATTAATAATGCTCTGATTTGGCAGAATGAGGGCGGCGGCGTGCCAGCGCGCCACTGTGAAGCCATTGGCTTGTCGCACCTCAAGGAACATGCAGAAGCTGCCATTCGCCTTGAAAAAATAGCTGAAGATATGCGTGTGGGCAAAGATATGCCGGTACGGCTTGGCAAACGGCTGGTGGCAACGTCGCCTATGCTTGCCGATATGTACGGGCAGGCCGCAAATGCGTGGCTTCTGGCTGGCGCAATTGGCAAGGCTGAAGCGGCTATTGATTTGGCCATGAGCTTAACGGCAACAGGCACGTCCCAAGAGCTTGACCTTTTATTGGATAGGGCACGTATTGCTGCTGCTGACGAAGATTATGGGTCGGCGCTTACAGACCTTGAATACATCAAAAGCCGGGATGTGGGCCGCACAGATATTTTAGTGCTTATTGCTGCTTCAGCGCGCGGTGTTAAAGACTACCCTAAGGCGACGAAAGCGTTGGATGCCTACCAATCAGTCTTTATGGACAGCCCATCAGGGCATTTAGAACGGGGTAATTTGTTTGATGCTATGGGGCAGTCAGTGGCGGCCCGGCAAAGCTGGCTCCGTGTTTTGCAACTGGTGGATACCGGCCCGAATGCAGATGCGGCTCGGCTAAATATTGAACGTATAGACGTTCGCAAAAACATGCCGGAAGTTTTGGCCAAATAAGGCAAGCGAGACGGGCGCCTTGCAGCTAGAAACTGAAACGTGCCTCATAAAGGTCTGGCAGGTTATTCTCAAAGAGAATAACATCATTCATACGCCAATTTTCCTTCGCCCACGCTTCTGCCTCATCCTGTTTCATAAAGGTCATGATCGTTACATCACCTTTATTTGCGGCAGTAACGCCTGCTACAAAGGTTGGAATACGGTCCGGTGTAACAATAAGAATAATATCACAGTGTTTTGCTGCTAAATGCCCTAGGCGGCTATGTTCTTCTGCATGCTTATTTCCAAGCTCTACCATGCCTGGTGTAACAAGAATACGCCGCCCGCCTGGTTTGACAAGGGCATCCATGCTCGCCAGCGCTGACGCAAACCCAACAGGGTTAGAGTTATAGGCGTCATTCACTAAAGTTGGGCCAGATGAATTTTTACTCACCTCAAGGCGGTGTTTGATTTGTGGAACAGAGGCGAGTGCGCCTTTGATGGCTACCCATGGTAAGCCGATAGCGCGGGCGCAGCTTGCTGCCAGAAGGATATTGCCGCTTTGGTGCTGACCGAAGAGCGGAACTTTTAGGATGTGTGTTTCCCCACATTCTTTAATACTTAAGGTCAAGCCATCTTCGGTTTGCTCAAGAGTATCCAGACACACATCCCCGCCGTGCCCGGCGGTAATATAGGTACCAGGTATATCCGCAATACGGTCAGCAAGAAGTGCTGCGTCAATCCCGTCTGTACTCACGACAACGGTGCCGCCTTTTTTGAAGACTTCTTCGGCAAGCTCAAATTTGGCGTGCGAAACCGTTTCAAGGGACTTGAAGCGTTCATAATGAGCAGCGCCGACGGCAGTAATAAGGCCCACATCGGGGGGTGTTAACTTGCAGAGCCGTGCGATAGAGCCTGGACCATAGGCCCCCATTTCAACGATGAAATATTGGTGCTCAGGCTTCAGGCTCTCACGAATAACACGTGTAATACCCATATCTGTGTTGACACTGCCTGGTGTAGCAAGCGTGGGGGCAGCAGCTTCAAGAATGTGCGATAAAATATGTTTTGTTGAGGTTTTTCCAAAAGACCCTGTAATGCCTATGACTTTTGGTTGTAGTTTTGCAAATTTTTCCATTGCTTCCTTGCGGAAACGGGCCTTCACACGCTCTTCCATCGGCTCAAGAAGTTTGTTTGCGGTGACAAGAAGGCCGGGCAAGCTTTGGCAAAAAAGAATAAACAAAAAACATAAAGCAACAATGGTCCAATTATAGGCAAACTCATGAAAACTAAAAACATCCATCCAATTTTCTGCATTTGCTGTAATACCCAAGGTATAATGCTCGCCTTTTGGCGCGACCCGAGAAGCAAAAAAGAGAAGGATCAACCCGCCAAGGCTCAACAGCATATAAACAGTAAGGATACGATTAGCGCGGGTGGTTCTAACGAGCGGCTTTTTTGATCCTTGGCGCACAGCCCGTGAACGAATAATCCCGTGAACAAAGGCGGTGGAAATAAGAATTAAGAGAGCGAGACCCAAGCTGTTTATTAAAGTACCATGTGAGAAAATGGTGTGGGCGCCAACACTTATGCTACCAGCAAGCAAAAGCCAGAGAGATGCGACCTTGTCATAGCCATTTTTTTCTCGCAGCCAACGGACAAAGCGGGGCCCATCATATTCTTCTTGCTGGAAAAACATCATCAGGCTTAAGCCGCGTTCAAATGCAAACCAGAGGGCAAGTATGCCCAGAAATGAAAGTAAGAACAATTGATCGAGGGTCTCAGGCATGATCAAGGTCTTTCAGAAATGATTTGATAATGGCTTCACATTGGTACGCCCCCCGAGACAATATGTCTGTGTGACCGTATCCTGCCAATTCAGTGTAGCGGGCTATAGGGATCAGGTTTTCATATTTGCGGCCAATTTCGGGTGGTGTTTCTGTATCTTCAGACCCATAAATTAGCAGAGTAGGGCAGGAAATTTGCCGCGCTATCTGGCTGAGATCCTCATTTACTGCACTAACAAGTGTCCCGCGTAGGGGGCCCGCGTTTCTATAATCCGCACTGCCAAAGCGAGCAATATAGGCAGCACGGTATTGTGTTTTAAAAAAGAAATCAAAAAGTCGTGCAACACGACCTAGTGCGCGTAACGCCGCTGCACGCACTTTGAAAACAATTGACCTTTTGCGCTTTAAACCCGCCCCACCAATAAGAATAATGGCTTTAACCATTTCTGGGTAGTGTGCTGCCAGTTGAACAGCAACCCGCCCACCGTAACTGTGGCCGATAAAAATAGCGTCTTTGGTACCGGCTAGCTGGGCGGCCAGAATGTCGGCATACTCGCGTGTGGTTGCGCCCTCAGGCAGGGCAGGTGTTTTGCCAAACCCAGGTTGGTCAAACAGCGTGTGGACAGTACCATTCTTGAAGAGCAGAGCCATGCGTTTAAAGGCGTTAAGGTCATGGCCCCAACCATGGAGCCAATAAAAGGCCTGGTTTCCGAGTCCAAATTTTTCACAGTGCCACTTTTTTAATGTCATAACTATAGATTAGTCCCCCGCGAATAATGTCGCGCCACCCGCGTCTGCTGTTGTATTACCCAAACGGCCAGCCGATAGGGTAAAACCCTCTTCGATAATAGCATTTGTGAGACTAAGAAAACTCATAGGTTCTTTTGCAGCTTCCCACAGAAAATACGCAAAAGAACCAGGAATGGTATTGGCTTCATTAAGCCATAGTTCGCCAGTTTTTTCGTCAGAAAGAAAATCTATCCGCACACTGCCAGCAAGGTTTAATTCATCAAAAAGTTGGCTGGAACATGTTTTAATGAAGTTGACTTGCTTAGCCGTTAACTCGTCGGGGTTTAAGACGCGGTTGAGTGAAGCCATGCCTTCGCTTGGCCCAGTGTCGAGTTTTGCCCCGCCAGTTTTACGGCCAGCTAGGTATTTATTTTTGAAGTCCAACAGCTCCGCTTCGCGTTTAGGTCGTTCAATCGCTGATGTTTCAACTACGCCCTTTTCATTTCTACGGCAGGCAATATTATATTCCACTAAATTGGGGACAAATGGCTCAACAATAACGGCACTATCGAGGCGGAAGGCGCTCATGAGAGCAGCCATTAAACCATCCATGTCGTTTACCTTGCTTACACCGACACTTGAGCCCAAATTACAAGGCTTGACTATAAACGGGTATGTTTCAGTGCCTAGAGCATTCGTGAGGGCTTCTTTAAGGGTGTTGGCATTCAAAAACTGACCTTGTGCAGGACGGTTTACAAGAAGCTCGGGAAGAACCTTGATTCCTGCAGTACGCGCAGCGCGCTTTGCGAATACTTTATTCATGGTAGCTGCGGCCCCCAGGGGGCGACACCCGGCATAAGGGATGCCCGCAAAATCAAGAAGCCCCTGCAAAGTACCGTCTTCGCCGTTAGTACCATGGATGGCTGGTACAACTAAATCAAAGGGAATTGCTTGCCGTTTTTCGCCCATGATGCCTTTTTGAAATGTCAAGAACTGGGGTCGCCCGTTAGCCGGGGTTGCTAAGTCTAAAGTGAGCTGCGTTAAAGCTGTATGGTGTGTTTTTTTTATAGGATACTCGCTACGTTTAGAGAGAATGCTGCCTGTCCACCACTGGCCAAGTGCATCTACATAAACCGGAAGGCCTGTATATTTACCAGGGTCAAGCGCTTCAAGAAACTGCAACCCAGTTAAAATGCTGACATCATGCTCCACACTGCGGCCGCCAAATACAACAGCAATGACCTTTTTCTCGGCCATGTATCCCCCTATTTGCGTTTAAATCTTCGATAGACGTTACATTCATGTAGCCAATATTTAGCGTCTAGCAAAGCCAAATAACGACAAAGAGTGGCCTTTTAATGGCAAATTGGTTTTTCTAAGGATAAGATGCTTAGGCATTTTAAGGCAGAAGCATTTGCCTGTTCGGGGAAGGAGCATACTATGATTAAAGCATTTATCACGTTGGTACTTTTTGTGGGCGCAACATTTGGCGCATTAGCGCAAACTCAATATGATTCTGTTGAAATTAAAACGCAGGCCCTCAGGGGGAACTTATATGTTTTGTTTGGCGCAGGCGGTAATATTGGGGTGTCTGCCGGAGAAAACGGTGTGTTCATCATTGATGATCAATATGCACCTCTATCAGAAAAAATAAGCACCGCTATTGCGGCTATTTCTGACAAACCAGTACGGTTTATTGTGAACACTCACTATCATTTTGATCACACTGGCGGGAATGAGAATTTTGGCAAAAAAGATAGTATTATTGTCGCTCACGATAATGTCCGGTTGCGTATGTCAAAAGGGGCTTTCATCAAGGCCTTCAATCATAGGATGGCGCCGCAACCCGCCGTGGCCTTGCCGGTGGTTACTTTTAATGATGAAATGTCCTTGCATTTAAACGGCGAAGAAGCCCGAATTATTCACAGAGAGAATGCCCATACAGATGGTGATTCCATCATTCATTTTAAAAACAGTAATATTTTCCATATGGGGGACACCTTCTTCAATGAAAGTTATCCCTTTATTGATGTTGGGAATGGGGGATCTATTGGAGGTTTGATTGAGGCGGCGCAGTTTATTCTTGCGCTTTCCGATGCCGAGACAATTGTAATCCCTGGCCATGGCCCTGTAACAGACAAAGCAGGCTTAGAAGAATATTTGGCGATGCTTTCAGGGTCGCGCACAATTATTCAGGCCCTAAAAAAATCAGGGAATTCTCTAGAGGAAATTCAGGCTGCAAAGCCGCTTTCGCAGTATGCAGAAAAATGGGAAAGGGGCCGGAGTGAGTGGATGGAGCAATATATAGGGTTTGTTTATAACAGCATTGACTAAGCAAGAGGTCAGTCTTTTTTTGAAAGGCCAATCATGTGGGCAAGGCCTTCCACGTATGACTGGAAGGCCAAATCGCCGCTTTCTGAAATTGCAATAAGAGTTAGGGGTTTTTTACCATTAAATTGCTTGCTGATTGTTATATATTTTGCATCCTCTAGTTTTTTCAGGTGTGTACTCAAATTGCCATCTGACACTTTGAGTTCTGTTTTAAGCTCTGTAAATTCTGCACTGCGTGCAGCAGCAAGAAATGACATAATTGTTAGGCGCACCCGCGAGTGTATAAAATCATCAATGGCACGGTAATCATACTCGCTCATGACCTAAGCCTCGACGCTTAACATGCGCCTTAAAAAATAACCGGGTATGAGTAGTAAGAAGATACTTGCTGCGCTTAAAATCAGAAGCGTTTCTGGACCAATAGTGTTGAAAATAGAGAAGAGCGCCGTTAGTAGCCACCAGCCAGCCGCAACAAATTTGAGCTTTTGTAAACCCGTAATAACGGAAATAACAAAAAAAGAGCTGCCAAAACAAACAGTTGTCAAAATTGTAATAATCATAGGGTCGAATGTGTCAGAGAGTAAGGATAGGAAAAAATAGACGGCGATAGAGATGCCACTCGCTTTCCAGGTCATTGCATAAACCTTTAAGGCGAGATTATTTTCTGTTGGGGTGCGGGGGTTTCTTTTTTCGACTAAGTAGGAAAGCAAAAAACCTACCACATAAACAGGGATCCATATTTCTAAAATCATATGGGGATATTGGCTCATGATGACTATATATTGCGCGGTAAAACCAAGCGTTAACATCACTCCCCACACGACCAACAGTATGCCATCTACACCTATGCGTTTACGGCCAGCTTGCATCATAGCACGGATTAGGGCGAGGTCAGTTTCAGGTGATCTTGTTTCTTTAGAAGTATCAGCGTTTGTTTGTTCCATTGGCGCGAAAACCCTCAATATGGCTCAGTCAAAGTACTTTGTAATACAAAGTACATAAAACCTACGCACTGTCAAGGCATGTGCTGTCTTGTGTGGTCTTGTATATGGTCTGGTAACAGACCGAACTTCTTATTCAGTTTCGGGAGGTGTAACTGAAACACGGCGTGTCACGCCGCTTTTGCCCGGGAAGTCCTGAAACAAAGCATCAGCAAGGAAAGGCATAACTTCTGGTAATGTTTTGGTGCGAGTCTCTGTCTCTGCACGGCCTTCAAAAATAACTTGCCCGTCCGGTTTTCTTAGTTCGAGGGTTAACGTAACCGTGTAGACAGTGCCTGCAACGATTTGAGTATCACGATACGCAAAAGGATAGCTAAAGGGGTAATTCCAATGCCGGCCCCATGCCCAATATGAATTCCAATAAAAGGGGTCATAAGAAAGAGCCCTGGTGCGCAACTTCTCGCGGCCATCATTAATGGTTAAGTCAAAGCCCGCAATCAACTGCGGGGCAGCATCGCCCGTTTCAACATACCCATAACTTTTTAAATGACCAGCAAGAACCCCAGCATACTGACGGTATTCAAGGCTATCTTTTTTATCAGGGTCCATAGGGGTAAGCATAACACGCTCCCCACCAGGTACGGTCAGCTCGTGAAATGTGGCAACATCACTCCTGAAAGTTGTTGAGCATGCACTGACCGCAAAAAATGCGGCAATGAACAAAATTTTCTGCATGACTTTCATTTTACGAACCCCTTTAAGAGACAATACATTAAACCTTAAGAATATTAACTATAATAGGCTTTAGGCATCATTCAATGTTTATCAGTTCACACTATCATGATCGAACTGAATGGTGGCTGAACAAAGTAGATAGTTACCCTAACTCAAAAAACCAACGAGCTTTTTCACCTCAGCTAAGATGGGGGATGACAGGTCAGACGCTTTTTCGCCGCCAACTTTTAACAGGGAATCAATATATGCGGGGTCACCTTGTAATTTACGCATTTCGCTGGTTATTGGGGCAAGCTTGTCCACAACAACATCGGTTAGGGCTTTTTTAAAGTCGCCAAACCCCTGGCCTTCAAAAGCGGCGCATACAGTGTCGCGCTCCATATCAGCAAGCGCCGCGTATATGCCAACCAGATTTTTTGCTTCTGGGCGACCTTCAAGCTCTGACGCTTTAGCGGGAAGCAATTCAGCATCTGTTTTTGCTTTACGTATTTTCTGCGCAAGTGTGTCAGCATCATCATTTAGGTTAATACGGCTAAATTCTGAAGGGTCAGACTTTGACATCTTCTTTGTGCCGTCTCTTAGGCTCATCACGCGTGCGCCCTCTTTTAAAATAAGAGGTTCTGTCACCGGAAAAAACTCTACACCAAAGTCATTGTTGAACTTTTGGGCAATATCACGTGTAAGTTCAAGGTGCTGTTTCTGGTCTTCACCCACTGGCACATGTGTCGCCTTATACAGTAAAATGTCTGCGGCCATCAGGTTTGGGTATACATACAGGCCGGCTGAGGCATTTTCCCGGTTTTTGCCTGCTTTGTCTTTAAACTGGGTCATGCGGTTGAGCCAACCAATACGCGCGACACAGTTAAAAATCCACGCGAGTTCAGCGTGGCCAGATACGCGGCTTTGATTGAAGAGAATAGATGTTTCTGGGTTTACCCCACTTGCAATATAAGCGGCGGTGGCTTCCCGCACTTGGTCTTGCAGGCTTTTTGGGTCTTGCCACACCGTAATTGCATGCATGTCTACAACACAAAAAATACATTCATAATCATCTTGCAGACGTGCCCAGTTTCGGAAAGCGCCAAGATAGTTACCAAGGTGCATATTACCGGATGGTTGCGCCCCAGAGAAAATGCGGCCTTTTGTTGCGCTGTTTGTCACGAGCCTATTCTCCACAATTACAAGCAGTTGAAAGGGTATATAGCAAAACTATGTAGCGCCTTATGGCAATCAGTATACCTAGGGTCAAGTGCGATCAGGTTTGAGGTCGAACAAATCGCTTAATTTCAACAAGTGTGATGGTGCGGAGTAAAGTGATGGCAATACTGTAGGCGGCAACACCCACCCCAATGACTACGGCTAGTGTGAAAACACGCCCTGTTTCAGTTTCTTGCGCTGCTGCATATAATGTTCCGGAAACGAAATAAACAACCAACGACATAAATATTGTAGCGAACAAACATTTGCTTACGCGTATAACGGTTTGCCGCTCTACCCTTAGGTGCCCGCGTTTCTGAAGCCCAATATACAGCATGCCCGCGTTGACCCATGCAGCAATTGCTGTTGCGGCCGCCAGCCCTACATGGGCGAAATATTGGATCAAAATAATATTAAGGGTTGTATTGATAACAAGAGAGACAATAGCAATGCGCACCGGTGTTTTTGTGTCTTTGCGGGCAAAATACCCAGGCGTTAATGTTTTTGAAATGACATAAGCTGGAAGGCCTGCCGCATAAACCATTAGGGCGGTGCTGCTTGCGTTTACATCTTGCGCCGTGAAGGCCGCACTTTGAAAAAGAGTAGCGATGATAGGGGACGCAATAATCATAAAAGCCGCTGCAGAAGGGAGGGTGAGAAAGAGAGAAAATTCAAGCGCTCTATTTTGCTGGGTATTCGCTGCTTTAAAATCATCCGCTGACAGTAAACGGGAAATACTTGGCAATAATACTGTCCCGATAGCAATACCAATAACCCCGAGGGGCAGTTGCGCCAAACGGTCCGCATAAAACAACCACGTAACGGAGCCTTCAGGCAAAAAGCGTGCGGCAAGGAGCGTATCAATCAGGAGGTTAATTTGTGTAACACCGGCACCAAGAGCGGCGGGCGCAATGACCCGCAGCAGTTCTTTCACGTCAGCACTGAGTTTGGGGCGTGGAAAACTAAGGGTCAGGCCCGCACGTTTTGTTGCTCCGTATAACCACAGGAGTTGAAGGATGCCCGACAAAGACACAGCAACCGCAAGCGCACGTGCACCACTTTCTTCTGTTTCTGCAAAAAAGAATAAGGCCGTAATCATACAGATATTCAGTAAAACCGGTGCAAAAGCAGCGGCAGAATAGCGACCAAATGCGTTCAGCATACCGGCGAAGAAAGACACGAGCGAAATCAACATGAGGTACGGAAAAGTATAATGCCCAAGCTCCACGACGAAGTTAAACTTTGCTGGGCTTTCATCCGCCCAATCTGTCAGCCCCATCATAATAGGCGCCATTGCAGCTTCCATAATGATGAGAAAAATCAAAAGTACAGGAAATAACCATGACAATACACGGCTGGCAAAAGCTTCAGCGGCTTTTTGGCTTTCAGGGGTGATGTCTTTACCAAGCCGCCTTGAGAAAAGAGGAACAAACCCCACAGAAAAGGCCCCTTCCGCAAAAAGGCGTCTAAAGAAATTGGGTAGTTTAAAAGCAATGAGAAAGGCATCAGATGCCATACCGGCACCAAGGAACCGTGCCATCAATAAGTCACGAACTAACCCCAAAATGCGACTGAGCAAAGTAAATCCACCCACAGAGGATGCTTTTTTTAGTAAGCTCATTTTACAGCCTCTGTCGTTGCCCCAGGTTTATCGCCGGCAGCTTTGCGTTTCGGAAAAATTGATTCACCGCGGGAGGCTTTTAAAAGTTTATCTTCAAAATTTCTAAGGCGTACTTTGTTGGTAACTTTTTGCCCAATAAGATCACGGACATAAAACACGTCAATAGCGCGCTCCCCAATGGTTGAAATATGGGCAGACTGAATAGAAAGCTTTAATCCATAGAGTGCATATGCAAGGTCATAGAGTAGGCCAGGTCTGTCCTTGGCATTCACCTCAATAACAGTTGACCAATTTGATGCTTTGTTATCAATAAGTACAACCGGTTCAACCTCAAATGTTTCATCCTTAGGCCCAAAAACACGTTTTTCTTTCAATCTTTCTTTTGGCCGGACTACCCCTTTCAGGGTCATGAGTATTGTTTCTTCAAGCTGGTTTAGCTGCTGGCGGCTGCCATAAGCGTGACCTTCTAAATCCTGTACTGTAAAATTATCGAGGGCCATGCCATCTTTTGTCGTGTGAACTTTAGCGCCCATAATTGTGGCGCCGCCAACCCCAAGAGCGCCAACAATGCGGGCAAACATACCGGGGTGGTCTTGTGCGTAAACCGCAACATTAGTTATATCTTGAAAGGTTTCAATGCGCGCCGTTACGCCGAGAATATGTTTCTTTTTATCAATATGTTTTATAAGGCGCGCATTTTGAATCAAAGTGTCTTTTTCTTCAGCAATCCAGTAAGCGTCATTAAAACGGTTAAAATATTTTTTAAAGTCGCTTTTTTTCCAGTCCTTGAGGGCAGTGGATAGCATTAGTTTTTGTGCGTCCACACGTTCATTGCGGCCCCGCGTTGCGTGTCCTAGCAGCATCATTTCTTCTGTTGGGCGGTATAGGTCACGCAGTAGCTGCCCTTTCCAGCCATTCCACACCCCAGGACCCACGGCCCGGATATCAACAACAGTGAGCACCAGTAAAAGCCTGAGGCGTTCAGGGCTTTTCACCAGCGTATAAAAATCGGCGATGGTTTTATGGTCGGAAAGATCGCGTTTGAAAGCAGTGTTGCTCATCAGCAAATGCCAGCGAACAAGCCATGCTACGGTTTCAGTTTCCGCAGGTGAAAGCCCTAGGCGCGGACAGACGCGTTTGGCTATATCTGCACCAATAACAGAATGGTCGCCGCCGCGGCCCTTAGCAATATCATGCAGCAATACAGCAACATAAAGTACCCGGCGAGAAATAACTTTTTGGATGACCTCGGTGGATAAAGGGTGATCTGCGGCAAGGGAGCCTGCTTCAATTTTAGATAGGAGACCAATTGCCCGGATGGTGTGTTCGTCCACAGTATAATGGTGGTACATATCATATTGCATTTGCGCGACTACACGGCCAAAATCAGGAATGAACCGCCCAAACACACCTGCCTCATTCATGCGCCTGAGATTAATCTCACCCTGATTCATGGAGGTGAGAACCGCAAGAAAGTCTTCGTTTACTTCGGGCGTACGGCGTACTTTCCAGGTAATACGGTGAAGATGATGTTTAATAAGGCGCAAAGCGGCAGGGTGAATATCAAGTGTTTTTTCATCGGCCACCCTAAAAATTTTGACCATTAAACCGGGAGTTTCCTTAACGTCATTTTCGTTAACAAAGGTCAATCGCCCTGCCTCTAGGGCAAACTGTTTTAGTTTTTTAGTGCGCCGGAACCGAGAAAAAAATGTTTTCTGCTGGCGAGCCTCAAGAACTGCACAGAAAATGCGTGTCAGATCCCCCACTTGTTTGGCAACGAGGAAATAATGTTTCATAAAACGCTCAACACTGCTTAGGCCGGGGTGTGCCTTATAGTGCAGGGTTTCCGCAAGCTGGAGTTGTTTGTCGAACGTCAAACGTTCTTCAGCGCGGTTTGCGTGATAATGTAGCGCAACCCTTACTGTCCAAAGGAATGACTCGGCTTTCTTGAATTGTCGGTTTTCGGCATCTGTTAATATGTCGGGGTCTACGGCCTTTGCACGGACAACACCATATAGATAACGTGCGATCCACCACATTGTTTGCAAATCACGAAGACCACCTTTGCCATCCTTAATGTTGGGCTCAACGACATAGCGGCTGTCACCAAGTTTATGATGGCGATCATTGCGTTCCTGTAGCTTTTTTTCGACAAAAACGGGGCCGGTTGAGGACACAACCCGCCGAATAAACCCTTTTGCAGCAGTTTGATATAGTTTTTCATCTCCCCAGAGGAAGCGCGCTTCTAGGAGCGATGTGCAAATTGTTAGGTCACTTTTAGCAAGCTTAATGCATTCGTCAGGTGTTCTTGTGGCATGGCCAACCTTCAGCCCCAAATCCCAGAGAACATAGAGCATATACTCCACCACATTTTCTGCCCACGGGGTAGATTTGTAGGGAATAAGAAATAAAAGGTCGACATCGGAATAGGGGGCAAGTTCGCCGCGGCCATACCCACCAGTTGCCACCAAAGCTAGGCGCTCTCCTGTTGTTGGGCTGGCAAGAGGGTAAACATGTTCGGTTACAAAATCAAAAAGGGTTCTGAGCAGTTGGTCCATGACATAGGATAACGCTTTGGAACATGTGTGCCCCTTCACGGCATCCTCAAAGAACCGGCGCTTTACTTCATTCCACCCTACATCGTGGGCGTTTTTTAGAAGTTGAACAATTGCTGGTTGCCACTGGTCTTTTGGTGTTTTTTCCACAAGATCATCAAGCGCAATAATAAGTTTTTTGCGGTTAATTAGGGAAAGGCGATCGTGAACATCCGACATAAATACGGTTCCAGATTAGGGAGTGTCTTGGGCATCCTTTAGAGCATACAGTATCTCTAGCGCCTCTCTAGGGGAAAGTTCATCAGGCTTCACGTCTCGCAGCATTTCTTCCACCACAGAAGGTGTTTCTTGTGTGGACGGGGTGTGTGAAACAATATTTTGAAACAAAGGCAGATCATGGATTAAACCATGTGTTTTATCACCCGCATCCCCGGTTTCTAAATGATTGAGCACTTGGCGTGCCCGGCTAATTACAGCTTGTGGTAAACCCGCCAGTTTTGCAACCTGAATACCATAGGATCGGTCTGCAGCGCCGGAGGTAACCTCATGCAGGAAAACAACGTCACCGTTCCATTCGCGCACCTTCATGGAGCGCAGAGAGACAGAATCAAGCGTTTCTTTAAGCGCGGTCAGCTCATGATAATGAGTGGCAAACAAGGCGCGTGACTGGTTGATATTATGTAAATGTTCCACAGCCGCCCATGCAATGGACAGGCCGTCATAGGTCGCGGTGCCTCGCCCGATTTCATCGAGAATAACAAGCGAACGTGGACCAGCCTGATTTAAAATGGCTGCTGTTTCCACCATTTCCACCATAAAAGTTGACCGCCCGTGGGCAAGATCGTCGGACGCCCCAACGCGGCTGAAAAGCCTATCTATAGTACCAATTTGGGCACTGTCTGCAGGTACAAAGGCGCCCATTTGTGCCATGACAGCAATCAGGGCATTTTGCCTTAGGAATGTACTTTTACCAGCCATATTAGGCCCGGTGATGAGCCAAAGGCGGTCGTCAGGACATAAGTTGCAATCATTAGCGATAAAGGGTTGGTTACCGTTTATACGCAGGGCTTTTTCAACAACAGGGTGCCGACCCCCGACTATATCGAAGGAAAGGCTATCATCTACCTCGGGGCGGACATGGCGCTCTTCCTCTGCGAGCACAGCATGAGATGTTGCCACATCGAGAACAGCAAGCGCATCTGCCGCAAGTGAAACTGGCCCGGCTGACGTTAAAATAAGCGCGACTAGCTCGCCGAATAATTCATGTTCAAGCGCTAACGCCCGGTCTGCAGCCTCTGAAATCTTGCCCGCTAATTTTGAAAGCTCGGACGTGGAAAAGCGTATTGAACTTGCAAGGGTTTGGCGGTGAATAAAGGTTTCATTTAACGGCGCAGCCAGGAGAATATCTGCATTTTTAGCGGTGACATCTATATGGTACCCAATGACATTATTATGTTTTATTTTCAGGGAGTTAATGCCAGTAAAGTCTTTATACTCACCTTCCAGTTTTGCAATGAGTTGCCGGCTGTGATCCTTAAGGGTGCGAAATTCATCAAGGGTCGCATTATACTCTTTTGCGATGAAGCCGCCATCTCTTGTGATAAGGGGCGGTTCAGCAACAATAGCGCGTTCAAGGTGAGCGACTAGGTCATCATGTTGCCCGAGGTCTTCATGCGCGTCCTGCAACTGCATGGGGGTTTCTTCAAGCACTCCGTCGGGGCCTTCCAAGAACTGTTGAATAATGCGCGCAGCCTTTAAACCCTCACGTATGGCAGTTACATCACGAGGACCCCCACGGCCAAGAGAAAGCCGCGCAAGGGCTCTTTCCATATCTGGTACGTTTTTTAACGTACTGCGTATGTCACTCCGAAGTGCTGTGCGGTCAAACATATAAGCAACACAGTCAAGCCGCTCGTTAATGCGCGTGGGGTCAGTGAGGGGTGCTGAAAGTCGTTTGGCCAGAAGTCTAGCCCCAGCGCCTGTCACCGAACGGTCAAGGCAGGAGAGCAGGCTACCATTAGTATCACCTGTCTGCGTACGCACAAGTTCTAAGCTGCGTCGTGTCGCGGCATCAATCATCATCGTACCATCAGCAGAAAGGCGGCGCGGAGGGTGCAACCTAGGAAGCTCACCTTTTTGGGTGTCCTCCAAATAATCAACAAGCGCACCTGCAGCAGCCAGATCAGCGCGACTAAAAGCAGCAAAGCCATCAAGGGTGGATACGTCATACATCTCCTGAAGGCGGCGCATGCCATAGCTGCTGTCGAAACGGTGGCTTTCCATTTGGCTCAAAACACTGCGCCAATCAAAGAGGCCAGCAGAGAGTGTTGCCTCGGCTAAAAAGTCGTCTGGAACAAGAAGTTCAACTGGTTGTAAGCGGGCCAAATCTGCGTCCAAACGTCCAGCTTTAGTTGGAAGAATAAAAAACTCACCCGTTGAAACATCTGCCACAGCGAGGGATAAATCTTTTTGGGCGCGGCCTAAGGCGACAAGATAATTATGTGACCGGGGGTTCAGTAAGTTTTCTTCTGTTAATGTCCCAGAGGTAACGAGACGGACAACTTCGCGCCGCACAACAGACTTTGCGCCGCGTTTTTTCGCTTCAGAAGGGTCTTCTGTTTGTTCACAGACAGCAACTTTAAAAGATTTTTTAATAAGCCGAGCCAGATACATTTCTGAGGCGTGCACAGGTACACCTGCCATAGGAATATCAGCCCCGTTTATTTTGCCGCGTTTTGTAAGAGTAATATCAAGCGCGTTAGAGGCACGCTCTGCATCCTCAAAAAACAGTTCGTAAAAATCTCCCATTCGGTAAAATAACAAACAGTCAGGATAAGCTGTTTTAATTTCAAGATACTGGCTCATCATAGGTGTAACGCCTGGGTCTTGTGCCATTTTTGCCCATTTATTCTCGGTCGAGCAGTTTCTTTTCGCAGATGTTTGTTGCTCTTTATCTAACCCAGCAGATGACGCCATTACTTCAAAACCCTGAATAAACCCGTTAAACTTCAATTATCACTGGCTTTATGCCATAGTTTACGACATTAATACCTCGCTTTTTAAAGCATAATAAGGTCTACGGCTACAATAAGAACAAATAAGAATAGAGGTCCATCAATGCCCATTAAGTCATCCAAGTTTACTGACGCAGAAGCTCTAAGGTTCCATTCTTCAGGCAGGCCCGGGAAATTGGAGGTTATACCTTCAAAGCCAATGGCTACGCAACGTGACCTGTCTTTGGCCTATAGCCCAGGGGTGGCGGTCCCTGTTCTTAAAATCGCAGAGGACCCTGACACAGCGTATGACTATACAACTAAAGGAAATCTGGTTGCGGTTATTTCAAATGGGACAGCTATTCTGGGTCTGGGGAACCTTGGGGCGCAGGCGTCAAAACCGGTGATGGAAGGCAAGGCTGTGCTTTTTAAGCGTTTTGCTGATGTTGATTCTATCGATCTTGAAGTCGATAGTGAAGATATTGACGAATTTGTGAACTGCGTAAAACTTCTAGGACCAAGCTTTGGCGGCATCAACCTCGAGGATATTGGTGCTCCGGCATGTTTTATTATTGAGCAGCGCCTGCGTGAAGTTATGGACATCCCTGTCTTTCATGATGATCAGCACGGGACAGCCATTATTACGGCGGCAGGTTTTATCAATGCCCTTGATATAACGAACCGAACGATGAAAGACGTAAAACTGGTGGCAATTGGCGCTGGTGCTGCGTGCATTGCATGCGTTGAGCTCATTAAAGCCCTGGGTGTACCCCATGAAAATGTAACAATGGTAGACCGTACAGGTGTTATATATACGGGCCGTACAGAAAATATGAATCAGTGGAAGTCTGCCCACGCAATCGATACGGAACACCGCACTCTCGAAGAGGCCATGGCAGGCGCTGATGCTGTGCTTGGTCTTGCCGGGCCTGGCGCAATCACCAAGGACATGGTTGCGGCTATGGCGGATAAGCCCATTATTTTTGCGATGGCCAACCCTGACCCTGAAATTACCCCAGAAGATGCCCATTCTGTGCGTAACGATGCAATCATTGCAACAGGCCGGTCAGATTACCCAAACCAGGTGAACAATGTTCTTGGTTTTCCCTATATTTTTAGAGGCGCTCTTGATGTGCGCGCCCGTACAATCAACGAAGAAATGAAAGTGGCTTGTGCCCAAGCTCTCGCGGAACTTGCCCGTGAAGATGTGCCAGATGAAGTGGTTGCCGCGTACGGCGGTGACCAACCTCATTATGGCCCTGACTATATTATCCCTGCTCCGTTTGACCCACGGCTGATCTGTCGTTTGCCAATGGCGGTGGCGCAGGCTGCGATGGACACTGGTGTTGCGCGCAAACCCATAGAGGATATGGACGCGTATAAACTTGAACTTATGGCGCGCCTTGATCCAACCGCGAGTACGCTGTCGAATATTTTCGAAGAGCTAAAGAAAAAACCCCTGCGCCGTGTGGTGTTTGCTGAAGCCGAAGAAGAAAAAGTACTGCGGGCAGCTATCGGGTTTAAAGCGGCTGGTTATGGCATTCCTGTCCTTGTGGGGTATGAGGCGCCCATTCGTGAGAAGCTGCGCGAGTTGGGTGTGGATGATAAAGATTTTGAAATCAGGAATGCAGCAAACACTGAGCGACTAAGTGACTATATTGATTATGTTTATGAGCGTTTAAATCGCCGTGGCTTTTTGCTGCGTGATATTAGGCGCATGGTCAACCGGGACAGAAACGTTTTTTCCGCTTGTATGGTTGCAACGGGTGATGCGGACGCGATTGTTACAGGAGTAACCCGCCACTATTGGCGCGCGCTTACGCATATCCGCCGTGTCATTGACCCCCTACCCGGGCAGCGCCCCTTTGGCCTTTCGATTGTAGTTACAAAAGGCCGGACGGTTTTCATGGCGGATACAACAGTGAATGAACGGCCCTCTGCTCAGGAACTTGCAGACATTTCAGAAAGTGCTGCTTTCTTTGTGAAGCGCCTTGGGTATGACCCACGGGTGGCTTTTTTGTCCTTTTCAAACTTTGGTAACCCGCCATCAGAAATTACTAATCATATCAGAGAGGCAGTCTCAATTCTTGATGGCCGCGAGGTAGACTTTGAATATGATGGCGAAATGCAGGCTGATGTTGCGCTCAACAAGAAGTTTATGGAGCTTTATCCCTTTATGCGCCTTTCTGGTCCAGCAAATATTTTGATTATGCCAGCCCTGCATTCCGCCAACATTGCCTATAAACTGTTGGCAGAGTTAGGGGATAGTCATGTTGTTGGGCCTATGCTGCTTGGGATGGATAAGTCAATTCAAATTGCCCGTATGACATCAACGGTATCTGAGTTAGTGACAGTTGCCGGACTGGCAGCAAGTAATGCGCATGCTCTTGAGCAGTTCAAAAAAGAAGAAGCAGGCAAAGAATAATTAAATACACGCACAATCAAAAGGCAGGCTAAAGGCCGCCCTTTTGTGGTAAATTAAAACTAGGCCCAGTCTTTAATTTTACGGTAAAGTGTCGAGGGATTTACACCTAATCTCTCGGCGGCTTTCCTTACCTTTCCGTCACATAAAGTGAGAGCGTGTTCAATCAAACGCCGCTCGGAAACGGCCAGTGTTTCAATGTCGCCGTACCCTATGGGAGCAGATATCTCCTCTAAACCACTGTTTTTGCTCAAGGTATTTTCAGCGCTGTGCGTGGAGACCGTGGGGTTTTTACTGTTTTGACCCATTAAACGCTCGATCATTGTGTACGTTAGTTCAGGGCCGGTATTGAGAACAACAGCACTTTGAATAACATTACCTAACTCTCTGACATTTCCTGGCCATGTGTGGTTTAGTAATCGAGTTTTTGCCTCAGGGGTTATGCGGTTAAAATCTTTCTGTTCCTCGCTAGAATATAGCTGCAGCAGATGTTCAGCAATTGTGATGATATCCTGTCCCCTGTCTCGCAAGGGGGGTAAATGTATTGGGATTACATGCAATCGGTAATATAAATCTTCTCTAAACCGACCAGCTTCGACCTCTTCCCAAGGGATGCGGTTAGTGGCACATATAAACCGGACATTCACCGAAATAGGTGTGTTGCTGCCTACAGGAACAACTTGGCCTGTTTGGATGAAACGAAGAAGTTTGGCCTGAAGATCAAGGGGCATTTCACATATTTCATCAAGGAACAATGTACCACCGTCAGCACTTACTGCAGCTCCGTCCCTATCGGTAGTTGCGCCCGTGAAGGCCCCTTTTAAGTGTCCGAATATTTGGCTCTCTATAAGGTTTTCAGGGATGGCTGCACAATTCAAGGCCACAATTTTTTTGCTTTTGCGTGGGCTCAGTTGATGAATAGCGTCTGCGCATAGCTCCTTACCTGTTCCTGAGGGGCCCATGATAAAAACGCTGGCTTTGGAAGGGGCACAATCTTCAATCATGCTGTAAACAGCATGCATGGCTGGGCTATCTCCAATGAAGCGATCAAATCGTTTGGTTCTTTTACCTTCAAACTGCTGCACAAGGTTTGAAAGTCTGTGAAGTTCAAGCGCATTTTTAACGGTCGTGGTTATGCGTTCTGCCGTGAAAGGTTTTAAGAGGAAGTCACTTGCGCCTTCGCGCATGGCTTCAACGGCGACGGCAACAGAACCGTGGGCGGTAATAACAATAACCCTCGCCGAGTGGTTGTTTGCCGTTAGCTGTTTTAAAATATCTATGCCGTCCATGTCAGGCAATTTAAGATCAAGAAGAATGACAGTAGGATTTAAAGTCTCAATTTTTTTAAGCGCTTCAGCGCCTGTTTCTGCCAGTGCGATGGGAAGACCTTCTGCTCGCAGGTATTCTTGATACGTCAGCGCCAAGGTAGGGCTGTCTTCCACAATTAAAATGTTGGTATCATTATTGGCCATTTGGGCACCTGCAGATTGTTTATCTATTGGTACCGAATGGTAAAGCCCTAGACAAGGATATCTATAGCTTAAATTATTTTATGAAAATTGATCCTATATGGTGACGATTGTTTTACATCTCTTGAATATGATAAAGATGACCTCATAAGCTTACTCAGGCAAAACTATGGCACGTGCGAAAAAAGAAACAAAGGCCGCAAAGCCTGGACAAGATAACAGGCTTTACAAGCGCCGTTCGGTTTTATGGCCAGCCAAACTCATTATTGGCCGGCACGAAATCTCATGTCAAATCTGGAATTTATCTATAGGTGGCGCCAGGGTGCGTGTTGATTTACCCATTCAAGTGGGTACCAAACTGATCCTGGCCATTGAAGCACGCGGTGAGCTAAGGGCAACAGTGTCATGGTCAGAGAATGAAGCAATGGGGCTGGACTTTGATGTCCCTGCGAGCACTATTAAAAACATGTTTGAAGATAAGCTGCACATCTTGGGTCTTGACGAAAGCGCCGAATAGCCCGCATAGAAGTTTTCATGAAAGATAGATTAAAAACCAGCATGTGGGTTGAAGCCCATGTGCGCACATGTTTTGCCTCAGATATGCCTACCTTTATTATAAATAAAGGAGATTCTGAGCGCGGCGGTATCTTGTTGAAGGTAAATCGGTTTTCCGAGGGAATTTCTATTTACGAGCAGGCGCTGAATTTTGATGGTCATAAAATGTGGCGCTTGTTGAGCAATTTTGAGGCAACAGCCGAAAGCGATGCTGATGCGTTTCTTGCTAAAAAACGTCAGTATGACATGGATATCTGGATCCTTGAGATTGAAGATACAAAAGGGCATTATAGTTTGGATGCGCCGCTTTCTACCTTCTAAAGCCTTGACCTTTCGGTTTAGCCTTCATAGGTAAGGCGCATAAACGTACAATATTTTACGGAGCCACTATGGCCAAGCTTGAAATTATCAATGTTCCTGACCCACTTTTGAAAACCCAGTCGGACCCTGTTGGGCAGGTGGATGATGATTTGCGGCGTTTAATGGATAATATGCTTGAGACTATGTATGCCGCCCCAGGTATTGGCCTTGCTGCTATTCAGGTCGCTGTTCCAAAACGTGTTATCGTGCTCGATACAGAGGGGGATGATGAAGAACGCAAACCATTGTTTCTTGTCAACCCTGAGATCATTTGGGAATCTCCTGAATTTACGGTTTACAATGAAGGGTGCCTTTCTGTGCCGGAGCATTATGCCGAAGTAGAGCGGCCCGCGTCTGTTAAAATTAAATATTTAGATTACGATGGTAAGGCACGTGAAGATTTGGTTGATGGCTTAACGGCAACCTGTGTGCAACATGAGATTGACCATCTGGATGGTATTATATTCATTGATTATCTTTCTAAATTAAAAAGAAACATGATTATTAAGAAAGTGCAGAAAGCGACAAAGGACAGTGTCGTTCTATAGGCACTCTTGAAGAGTAATTTTAGCATTGATGGGAAAGAATTGTGCGCGTTGCTTTTATGGGAACCCCTGATTTTGCCGTACCCACTCTTGAAGCGTTAGTTGCCGGGGGTCACGAAGTTATGGCGGTTTATTCACAGCCGCCAAGGCCTGCTGGGCGGGGTAAAAAAGACCGGAAGAGCCCTGTACATATAACCGCTGAAAAGCTCGACATTGATGTGTATACACCTGCTTCAATGAAAGCAGAAGAAGCACAACAAGCTTTTGCAGCGCTCGACGTGGATATTGCAGTTATTGTTGCTTACGGTCAAATATTGAAACAAACGGTTCTTGAGGCCCCTCGGTATGGCTGCATCAACGTCCATGCATCTTTGTTGCCGCGGTGGCGCGGCGCAGCACCAATTCACAGGGCTATAATGGCGGGTGACGTAAAAACCGGTGTTTGCATTATGCAGATGGAGGCGGGGCTTGATACAGGCCCTGTTCTTATGCAGGCTGAAACAGTCATCACACCCGAAGATACGACCGCGAGCCTCCATGATACGCTTGCAGTGCAAGGGGCGTCTTTGATTAATACCGCGCTGGAAATGATTGAGAAAGGAACTGCAGTCAGAACGGAGCAGCCCAGTGAGGGGGTGACGTATGCGCGGAAAATTGAAAAAGCCGAAGCGAAAATCAATTGGACGGTGTCAGCGGATACTATTGACCGGCAAGTGCGGGGCCTTTCCCCTTTCCCTGGAGCGTGGACTGAAATTTTAGGGGAGCGCCTTAAGGTGTTAAGCGGTTCTGTTGTTGAGGCTAAAGGAGGGACGGCAGGAACGGTTCTTAATGATGCCCTCACAATTGCATGCGGCAAAGGAGCCTATCAAATTGATACAGCCCAGCGTGCCGGTAAGGCTGCGGCAAACAGAGCCGAGCTTTTGCGGGGTTTTCCTGTTACAGCTGGCACAAAGGCTTTGTAAAAAATGCAACGGTTTAAACTTCTTATTGAATATGATGGCCGTCCTTTTTCCGGTTGGCAACGGCAAAAAAATGCCCCTTCTGTCCAAGAAACCATTGAAGATGCGCTGTTAGACTTGAACAAGGGAGAGCGTGTCCTTGTCCAAGGGTCGGGCCGTACAGATGCAGGCGTACATGCTCTTGGACAGGTGGCTCATATAGACCTTGAGCGCAAAATAGAAGCTGATAAATTGCAGGGTGCAATTAACCATGGAATTGCTGGACACCCTGTTTCTATTTTATCAGTGGAAGCGGTTGATAGTAACTTTCACGCAAGATTTAGTGCCGTAAGGCGTCATTATATTTACCGTATTTTGAATAGGAGAGCACCGCTTACTTTCAATAAAGGGTTGGTTTGGGGTGTTAAACACCCTCTTGATGTTGAGGCAATGCATGATGCCGCACAAGTTTTAGTGGGCGAACATGACTTTACAACATTTCGGCACATTCACTGTCAGGCTGAAAGCCCCATAAAGACATTGGATTATATTAGGGTCCAGAAAGTTGAAGATGAAATACATATCTCTGCTGGAGCACGTTCATTCTTGCATCACCAAATCAGATCCATTACGGGCAGTTTAAAGCTGGTTGGTACGGGTAAATGGACCAAAACGACCCTTCAGGACGCCCTGGAGGCAAAGGATAGGGCAGCACTTATGTTAAATGCGCCGCCGGATGGTTTGTATTTCAAAAAAGTTGAGTTTTCTTAAGCTGCTGCGCTGGCAGGTTCAATAAGCATCGCATACAAAGAGGCCACGTTTGGTGTGCGGCGCAATTTATTACAAATATTATCATCTCGAAGCATCCGCGATACTGTCGCCAGTGCTTTCAAGTGATCTGCTCCCGCTTCTTCAGGGGCGAGCAACATAAAGATTAGGTCTACTGGCCGGTCATCTACAGAATCAAAATTAACGGGTGTGGAAAGTTTTGCAAAAAAGCCTGTAATTGTCGTCAGCCCCGCTATTCTAGCATGGGGGATAGCCACCCCTTTGCCAACACCTGTACTCCCAAGCCGCTCTCGCTGCAGCAAGGCATCAAGCACAATGCGGTCATCAAGATTTAGTTTGCTTGCAAGTTTGCGAGCAAGAGTCTGAATCACTTGTTTTTTACTAGACGCGCTAAAGTCAGCAGCAATATTGTCTGCTGAAAGTAAGTCACCAATATTCATAATTCAATCATTCTCTCTACCGGGCCTTGGGTTTGCAAGGCCCGGCAATCAAGCTGGCTAATATCATTTTCTAACGCGATTATTACCTGCTAGCAGTTGTTGGGCTGATCCAGCCTATATTGCCATCAGGTCGACGGTACACGACTTCAATCGTATCATTTTTTGCATTTCTGAACATAAAGGCATTTGCATCTGCCATGCCCATCAGTGTCGCAGCATCACCCACACTTATGTGGGGAACCTCGGTTCGATTTTCTGCGATAATGATGGCTTGATCGTCCATAGCACTACCGTTTGCGTTATCACCATTTTCTTCTACAGGAGCCACCTTGTTCATGTGGGCCAGTTCTACATCAAGGTCACGTTTAGGTGATGTGTGGTGGTTCTTAATCCTTCGTTTGTACCGACGCAACTGTTTTTCTATTTTTTCAGCAGCAAGTTCGAATGCCGCATAAGAGTCATCTGCTTCACCGCGACTTTGCAGGTTAACACCCTGGTTGGCATGAAACGAAACGTCGGCTCGGTAAATGTGTCCTTCTTTTGCGAATGTGGCTGATGCATCAATGGTGCGGCTGAAATATTTGTCTGCAATATCTTCGAGGCGATCTTCCACATGCTCTGTAAGGGCTTCACCTACATTCATTTTCCGTCCGGTGACATTGATTTTCATAAGGGCCAATCTTCCTTTCTCGGCAACCGGGGCGATTGCAATTTATCAACAGAGTTCATTGCGAACTCACAATAAGGCGGCATGAAAATAACAAGTCCCCCTTTGTTTACCACCTACACAAATGACCATTGCAGCCATCATTAATACAGTAACATAGAATCTAGTTTATATGTGGTTAATTGATTTTGATTTTTATCAACTAATTGTCAGCAAATGATTTTTTTTTGGTTTTACAGAAGGAATATTTGAAGGGTGGGCAGCGACTCACATCGACATGTTTTTTTGCCGCCGCCGTTGTACGGAAGATGGAATTTTTAAAGCTTCACGGTATTTGGCAACGGTACGCCGGGCAATATCAATTCCCTCTGATTTCATCATGACAACAAGTTTGTCATCGGACAGAATTTTTTTAGGATCCTCGGCATCAATCAATTCTTTTAACCTATGTTTGACCGACTCGGCAGAGTGTGCGTCCCCGCCATCAGCTGCTGAAATTGAAGAGGTGAAAAAATACTTCAGTTCATACATACCCCGAGGGCATGCCATAAATTTATTGTTGGTAACGCGGGAAACTGTGGATTCGTGCATGTCAATTTCGTCGGCAATATCCTTGAGGGTCAAAGGTTTTAAAAACCGAACACCATGTTCAAAAAACATAGCCTGTGCTTTCACAAGGGCTGTTGATACTTTTAAAATTGTTCTGGCGCGTTGATCAAGTGCCTTTACGAGCCAATTGGCATTTGCAACACAGTCAGAAATAAAAGCTTTCGCTTCTTTTGTGCCACCTACATCGCGGAGTTCGGCGGCATACTGTGAATTCACCAATACTTTTGGCAGCGTGTCGCTATTGAGTTCCACGACCCATGTACCCGCCCGACTTTTGCGGATGAATATGTCAGGTACCACGGGCTGAACATCAACCCCGCCATATACGAGACCGGGTTTTGGATTAAGGGCCCGAATTTCCTTAATCATATCGGCAATATCGTCTTGGTCGACACCACATATGCGCCGTAAGGTGGCCATATCACGCTTTGCAAGCAAATCAAGGTTCTCAATCAAGGCCTGCATAGCGGGGTCATAGCGGTCTAATTCTTTAAGCTGAATGGCAAGACACTCAGAAAGGGACCGTGCAAATACGCCGGATGGCTCAAGGGTTTGCAATGAGAGAAGAATGTCCTCAACAAAGGAATTTTCAACATTAAGGCGTTCGCTAACCTCAGCAAGCATTTGGGTGTTTACATATCCGGATTCGTCGACGCTATCAATTAGGTGTGTGGCAGTAAGGCGTGCAACCGGGTCTGCAAAAAGAACGGTCATTTGCCGTGTCAGAAAATCATGAAGGTTTTCTTCCCCTTCGAGGGTTTGATCAAGACCCCGGTCATCCTGAAAACCGCCACTGCCTTTAATAGAGCCGGACCCTTCATAGCTAAGGCTGCTTGACCCGGCGGCCCCTAGTTCCGCCCGATCTGAAACAGAATCATTATTATAGACATTTGTTTCAAGGTTTGTGTCGAGGGCAGAATCAGCAGAGTTGCCTGTATCCATCGCACTTTGCATGCTTTTATCGGCAGCAACGAGACCATCGCTGGTCTCTGAGCTTGCGTTGCCTTCACGGAGGTTGTCATCTGAGGCTGTGCCGCCGTGTTCGCCGCCATCACTTGGTTCATTATCGGCAGGTTCCCCAACTTCAAGGAGGGGGTTTTTTTCAACCTCTTGCGAGACATAATCGGTTAGTTCAAGGTTAGAGAGTTGTAAAAGCTTAATTGCCTGCTGCAACTGGGGTGTCATGACCAATTGTTGGCTTTGTCTTAAGTCTAGTCTTGGAGTAAGAGCCATGTTTTGTCTCCTACAACCTAAAGCTTTCGCCAAGATAGACGCGTCTTACGTCTGGGTCTTGAAGTACGGCTTCTGGTGTTCCTTCAAAAAGGACGTTCCCATCATAAATAATATAAGCGCGATCAATAATATCGAGTGTTTCACGTACATTATGGTCTGTAATGAGAACACCGATACCGCGGTCCTTCAGGTGGTAGGTCAAGTCACGGATATCAGCAATGGCAATTGGATCAATGCCAGCGAAAGGTTCATCCAGTAAAATAAAATCAGGGCGGGCAGCGAGTGCGCGCGCAATTTCGCAGCGCCGCCGTTCACCGCCCGACAAAGCCAGGGCAGGAGTATCTTTTAATTTACCAATAGAAAATTCTTCCAAGAGCTCTTCAAGAATGTTGCCACGAATTTTTTTGTTTGGTTCGACCACCTCAAGGATCGCCAAAATATTCTCAGAAACAGTCATGCCCCGGAAAATAGAGGTTTCCTGAGGTAAATACCCAATTCCAAGGCGGGCACGTCTGTACATGGGCAAATGTGTGATGTCTTCCCCGTCAAGCTCGATGCGCCCATGATCGGGCGCTATCAATCCTGTAATACTGTAAAAAGAGGTGGTTTTCCCCGCGCCGTTTGGACCAAGCAGACCAACAACTTCTCCGCGTTTTACAGAAAGGGAAACATCTTTTAAGACGGGCCGCCCATTATAAGACTTACCAATACCGCAGATGGCTAAACCATCCAGATCACCTGTCGCAGCATTTGTTGTAGCATTACTCATAATGTATCCTGTGAATCCCCATTCGACATTTACACTTACTTTAAGCTAACGAAATCTGGCTCATTTTATGCATGTCATTTATCAATAAATCATGAATATGGAGAAGGTTCCATAAAAAACATACTTTATAGAGGGTGTGTTTATGTAATTTTATGGTCTGTGGCAGGCAGCATGCATCTGAGAGTGGTTACTTTTGTGTTGGGACACTAAAGCTGCCTTTAACTTTACCGTCATCACTGCCTTCTTGCCCGTCCAGTTTGGCCACACCAGAAACGAGGTTAAACTCCAACCTTTGCCCCCGAAGAAGAGAATCACCTTGTTGAAAGGTAACGTCACCGCCAAGGGTCACAAGGCGGCGCTCAACATCATAAACTCCCCAGTCACCGGTTAGGGATTCTGTTTCCGAAATAAGGCTTACACCGCCAAGGGCGTCGAGGCGTGATATTGAGGGGTTTTTATTATCTTTTTTCGCTTCGTAAAAGACAGTAAGTGTTTCGGCGGACAATGTCATTTTGCCTTGCGTTACTTTTACGGCCCCTTTGAAAATGGCTCGGCCTTGTTTTTGTTTCATTTCAAGCCGTTCAGCAGCAATATCAATAGGTTGATAAGTATCATGATTCTTTAATACCGACTGTGATACCTGTGCTGAAACACCGACTCCAGCAAATAAAGACAGCAGTATAACAATAAGTGACTTGGAACCCATTTTCATTTTATATCCTTCACGACCAATGTCTGCCGTTACCCTTTTTTGCCGTCTCTATTTGGCGTAATATGAAGTTGAACACCACCTTCAAAAATGCCTTCTTCTTTGTCGACGAGTATTGTTACGCGGCCTGCGTTAAGCGTACCTAACTCTGATGTGCCCTGCACGGACCCTTGGCCAGTTGCTATATGGCTTTTTAAATCAATTTCTGCACCAGCCATATCAAGTGTTATGCCATTGCCGGTCACAAGAGTAACGCCGCCCAACAGCGATAAAATGCTATCGTTCACTCTGTAAATACCTGTTCGTGCCTTTACAGTTGAGGGCCCTGCCCCCTCAAGAAGCATTTCTGCTTGCACATTTGACAGTTTCACGCGCGGGGCATTGGGGTTGTCCTGAAGCCCTGACGCTGCCTTGACGGTAAATAGGCGGTCGATGGCATCAGTACCCACATATTCTATATTGGTCATATGGACACTACTGTCCCCTTTTGCAACATCATCGGTTGAGAGGGTGAAGCTCACTTCATTATCATTCACAAAAGGCCATAACATAGTAATGAAACCCAAGACCAAGGCCGAAATAGGAAGAATAATTCGCATAACTACAATGAATTTATCCCACATTCCATACAAAACTGGACGTGCCAGAGGGGCCTGTATAGTCAGGCCCGATGGTTTTCTTTGCGGGTGGGATAAGGGTGTCATCGTGTCTTGTCTTTCTGCTTTTCAGCGCCCTTTAGTGTGAAAAAATATCCATTTCGCCGTATCCGGCAAGGTCCATGTCTGCCCGTGTAGGGAGAAATTTAAATGCGGCTGCCGCAATATGGGTGCGCGCTTCACGTGTTAGCATCATGTCCAGTTTTTCTTTAATATTGTGCAGGTACAACACGTCAGAGGCTGCATAGGTTTGTTGGGCATCACTAATTTCCGCCGCGCCCCAGTCGCTTGATTGTTGTTGTTTATCCAGTGTAACCCCCGCAAGTTCCTGGCACAGGTCCTTGAGGCCGTGACGGTCTGTATAGGTACGCACGAGCTTTGAAGCAATTTTGGTGCAATATAACGGCGCAGTATCTACCCCGAGATACTGCTTCATGACAGCAATATCAAAACGGGCAAAATGAAAGATTTTAAGTACATCAGGGTTTGTAAGAAGGGCTTTCAGGTTCGGGGCGGCATAGCGACCTTGCTCAAACTTCACGAGGTGTGCATCGCCGTTGCCATCAGATAGCTGTACAACACACAGCCTGTCTCGAAGGGGGTTAAGCCCCATGGTTTCACTGTCTACAGCGACAGAGGCCCCAAAACTAAGGCCATCAGGCAGGTCCCCAATATGAATAAAGTTAGCCATAATACCTCCTTAGCCGACTACGTTCCGATCATTATAATAGTCCTTGTGGCAGAAAAAAGGACCGATTGCGAGAAGGAAGCATTTTGTGCAGAATTTCTGCATAGGGTCTATACAGGATTGTATGGCGGATCTTGTTTGAATGTCAGGCTTGGGGGGTTATGTAATTAAGGACAAGTACAAACGTGAGGGTCTTATGGCTGAATTGACACTGGCTAAAGTAACGCTGGCAGATATGCTGGGCGCTGTTGCACAAGGGGGCATTTCTTCGGTTGAAATTTCTCCTGAGTGGTTTAATGGCCGCGCGGCTTATGGCGGGTTGGTTGCGTCACTAGCAGCCACCAGCCTTGCGGGCTCGCTTGCTGAACCAAAACCTATTCGGTCTCTAATGGTAAACTTTGTGGGGCCGGTGCCACCGCAGTCGGTCACGATTGAACCTAAAATACTGCGCACAGGCAAGTCTGTGACACAGGGTATAGTTGATGTCAGCTATAATGCAGAGGTGTTAACGCACGCATCTGCAGCATTTGGCATCGCAAGGCCAGCTCTGGCGGCCTTGTCTGATGTGCCTTTTACAGCGGCGGCGCGCCATACTGTGCCGATGATGGACCCCGGCGGTTCTTTGCTGCCAAGCTTTTTGAAAAATTTTGAAATGCACTGGATGGGAGGCAGTGTTCCCATGTCAGGCAGGAAAGACAGGGCCTTTGGCATGTGGGTGCGGCACCGCCATAATGTTGATGCTTTTCCTCTCGCAAAAATTATTGCTGCGGCTGATGTACCGCCGCCCATTATGATGTCGCATTATACCCACAGGGTACGCGCAAGCTCTCTGTCTTGGTCTTTGGAGTTTGTGCGCCCCGTAGAAGAGGTACAAACAGACTGGTTCTATTTGGACTTTGTGCTCGAAGCAGCCTCGGGGGGATACAGCCAGCAATCTGGCCGAATTTTTGATGAAGAAGGGGTGTTATGTGCAATAACCCGCCAGTGCATGGTCTATTTTGAATGAGTGACAGCTCTATAGTCTGCGCAAATATGATATTTTTAGCTTATAAATCCAAATATACATATTTATATTGCTCTTCTTGCCCATTACAGCAAGCATTTGTGCTTTTTATTTAAAACGCATGATCCAAATAATAGCGCACGGCGCTTTGAACATGCCGAAAGCGGTCACCGCCAAGGTGTTTACCGCCGTACCAGCGGGTGACAACCACAATATGGTCGCGGAGCCCTTCTCGTTCCAACATCCGGACAATCACCATGCCTGCCCCGCTCTCGCCGTCATCATTTTTGACAGGCCCATCAGCATGTAGAAACGCCCAGCTATTGTGGGTTGCTTTGGCAAACTTCTTTTTCCGGCAAAGCGCCTTGATAAAGCTTTTTGCTTCCTCCAGCGAGCAACACGGCGCGCCGGACACCGCATATTTTGACCCACGGTCTGAAATGATACCATCAAATATTTGCATGAGGAGTCGTATAAATGTGTGTGGCAGAGTAAGTCAAATTTAGAGAGGTATTAATATTGGCTTGGGCTTTAGAATTCAAATTGGTGCCCCATAGGCGACATAGATGGGCACTGGCATGAAGTGGTCCAAGCACCTTAATTTCACCAAAAACATTCCAGATGAGCAAGAATAGTGAGGAGCTTTCATGTGGGATCAATGAGGTAGAAACGGCGAACGCTCCAAGGCTCGTTGCTCAACTACGGCCCCGATATGCTGATCTGTTGCTTAACCAGCACCTGATAGGTCTTGGGCCAACATCAATGCATTGCCGTCAGGATCATAAAACGTAGCGGTGCTTACCATTCCTTCGACAGTCTCGGTTTCCCCGTCAAATTTCACTCCGGCTTCTTCCAAAGCCTTTCGTGCCACCTCAATGTTCGCCACACCAAATACCGGAACAGTGTTGCCGGGTGCTGGCTCAGATTGTTCGCCTAATCCCAGTGTTACACCTTCGGTTTTAGTTTGCATCTCGCTCCAACCAGCCTCGTCAGCGTGGTAGATCAGTTCAAATCCGAGTTTTTCGTGATACCATTCTGCGCTAGTATGCCGGTTTCGAACGGATATCGCCAGAGTAATGGTGTTTTCCAAAGAGACAATCGGCATTGGGCTTCCTTTTATTAAAAAAGTATAGTAACTATAATTAATGGACATAAAATTACTTGTCAATCTTTCTTCTCGGGCTTGGTCGTTGAATATACTGGCGCTTTTGCACACCGGTGTTCCGGGCAGGCAAGCTCCGTTGTTGGCGGCAACAAGTGCCAGCCGTACTTCTTTCGCCTCAAGCCTTGAACATCTTGTACAATTGGGCCTATTGGAGAAAAATCCGGGTCATGGTCATCCGTTGCGGCCGGAATTTCGATTGACTCAAAACGGCTTATTGATCGCTGAAACGGCTGACAGGATTGTGAAAGTTGTGCCCGACGACGTGGAATTCACGTTGTTGCGGCGTAGTTGGGTAGTTCCGATACTTGCACTGACGGCCACGCCTCAACGTTTCTCGGCAATCAAGTCAGATTTAGCTACAATTACGGACCGGGCGCTATCTAAGTCATTACAGCAACTGGAGGAGAAGGCGTGGCTTAGACGTGAAATCGATATCTCAAGTCGTGTGCCATACCCAACTTACCATGCAGAGAACGGGGGGATGAAGATCAACCAGGCAATTGGTCTGCCTGTTTAGACAAGAATGCCTGCAAAGCCCCTATAGCCAACATTAGCGTGAGAAAACTTAGTATAGATGAAGCACAATGGTGGGCTGAAATGCAATCTGATTGAGACTGAATTGTATTTTGGTGCCCAGAAGAAGACTCGAACTTCCACGCCCATAAAGGGCACTAGCACCTGAAGCTAGCGCGTCTACCAATTCCGCCATCTGGGCACCGTCAAGAAATTGGTTCGGGGGATGTAGCCTTTTTGCCCATTGCCTGTCAAGCTGCATTGCGCTTGCTTTTGCTACACTAGACCGGCTGCAATAAGCCCAAATAGAATAGTGCCAAGTACCACCCGGTAGGCCACAAATATGGTCATATTGGCGTTCTCAAGCCAACGCATCAGAAAATGTATGGCAACAAGAGCAGCGCCACAAGCAAGGGCCGCACCGAAAGCTGCGTCAAGCCACATGGCGCGGGTTGCGCCGTCAAATGCTTTGATGGCCGTTGCTGTCCCTGAGGCAAGAATGGCAGGAATAGATAGCAGCATAGAAAAGCGTGCCGCTTCAGGGCGGGTGAAGCCAAGGTACCGGGCAGCCATCATGGTAACACCCGCGCGGCTTGTTCCGGGAATAAGGGCAAAAACTTGGGCTATTCCAATAAGCAGCGCTGGTTTGATAGCCATACGCTCAAGCGATTTTTCTGTCGGGCCCTTTTTGTCGGCAATATACAGTAGAATACCAAAGAAAATGGAGGTGCTTGCAATAACCATGGGTGTGCGCATAAGGTCATTTGCCCCTGTTATGACAATAAGACCACCAACAATCACCATGGGAATGGTGGCAATGATGAGCGCCCAGAGCAGTTTATGATAAAGGGTGCCTTCAATGGCCTTTTGCGCAGGTTTTATGCCCATGGTTGCGGCAACAGCTAGTATGAGCCCTTTTGTCTCATGTCGAAAATACATTAGGACAGCGGCCAGAGTACCAACATGCATTGCCACATCCATCATCAGGCCTTGGTCGGTCCACCCGGTTAGTGCGGGGATCAATATTAAATGCCCGGACGAACTGATAGGTAGAAACTCTGTAATACCTTGAACAAGAGCTAAAATGATCAACTGGAAGAGGGTCATTAGGAAGGGCTCCGACTAGGGTCTTATAAATACAGATTATTCCTATAGCAGGCCCAGAGGTGTATTGCGACAGAACATATAGTACCAAAATGGTACTAAAAACACAAAAACATCATATCATGATCCTTATTTTATAATGCCTTAGCCACAATAGGTCAGTAAAACTGACTTATATGGTATTTTTTTAATGAAAATTCCAAAAATATTCCTTATAATGGTTTTATATAGAGATTCTTGGGCACTCATTTTGAAATTTTAATACCTTTAAAGACATCTTTTGGTTGCCTGATGTATTTGACACATATCATTTTCTAATGAAGGGCTAATTATGGCAAATGACCTTTTGAAATTTGTTTCTCTAAAGCAGCGCATGCCCAGTAAACGTGGTGCAGAAGAGCGGCTTAAAGATTTCAGTGAAGTATATGCCGAATTTGATGTGAAAGGGGCACAAGAGCAGGCAAGCCGTTGTTCACAGTGCGGTGTGCCCTTTTGTCATATTCATTGTCCTTTAGGGAACAACATTCCTGATTGGCTGCGCTTAACGGCGGAGGGGCGCCTTGAGGATGCTTATGAAATGGCAGCATCGACGAATAATATGCCCGAAATTTGTGGCCGTATATGCCCACAAGACCGCCTCTGTGAAGGTAACTGTGTCATTGAAAAAGACTTTGATGCAGTTACGATCGGGAGTGTTGAGAAATATATTGCAGACACCGCTTGGGAAAAGGGGTGGATTAAACCAATTACCCCGCGGGTTGAGCTTGACCAGTCAGTGGGCATTATTGGTTCAGGCCCAGCCGGGCTTGCGGCAGCAGAAGAACTGCGAAAAACAGGCTATCAGGTACATATCTATGACCGCCATGACCGCGCAGGGGGATTGCTCGTGTATGGTATTCCAGGCTTTAAGCTTGAAAAAGATGTTGTTGGCCGCAGGACAGGCCGGCTTGAGCAGTCTGGCATTATTTTTCATTTAGACTTTGAAATTGGGCGAGACGCAAGTTTGGCAGATTTACGTGAAAAACATGATGCCATTCTTGTCGCAACGGGTGTTTACCGTGCTCGCGGTTTAAAGGTTCCGGGAGCTGGGCTTGATAACATCCGTGAGGCGCTCGATTATTTGATTGCATCGAACAAAAAAAGCTTTGGGGACTCCGTGCCCGAATTTGAAAACGGTTCACTAAATGCAGCGGGTAAACATGTGGTTGTTGTTGGCGGCGGCGATACGGCGATGGACTGTGTCCGGACAGCGGTGCGCCAAGGGGCTAAGTCTGTGAAGTGTTTGTATCGGCGTGACCGGGATAATATGCCAGGTTCTGTGCGTGAAGTACTAAACGCGGAAGAGGAAGGTGTTGAATTTGTTTGGCTTTCAGGGCCAGAAGCCTTTCTGGGTGACAAAAACATTGAAGCTGTACGCGCCTACCAAATGCGGCTCGGGGCTGCTGACGCAACAGGTCGTCAAGCACCAGAACCTGTACCAGAGAGCGCGTTTACCCTTGAATGTGATTTAGCGGTGCTCGCTCTGGGATTTGAACCTGAAGACCTACCAGCTCTTTTTGATGCACCAGAACTGCGGGTAACACGTTGGGGCACGGTGACAGTGGATCATTCTACAATGATGACCAACCTTGAGGGTGTCTTTGCAGCCGGTGATATTGTGCGGGGGGCATCGCTTGTTGTTTGGGCAATTCGTGATGGCCGCGATGTAGCCACATGTATCAAAAAACACCTCCAAACCAAACAAACCAAAGCAGCTTAAGCGGGGCCATGATGAATAGTTATAATGAATTTATTCCCGGCCCGTTAGGCCTTTATGACCCTGTAGATGAGCATTCGTCGTGCGGGGTGGGTCTAGTGGCTGCTCTTGATGGTCAGCCAACCCGAGAAGTTGTTTTAAAAGGCATCGAGGCTCTTAAGGCAATTTGGCACCGCGGCGCTGTTGATGCTGATGGTAAAACGGGTGACGGCGCAGGTATTTTGCTTGAAATTCCACAAGATTTTTTCAAAGAACATGTTCGGGCTACAGGCCACTACCCAGATGAAAGTCGGCTTGCTATTGGAATGGCATTTTTACCGCGCGTTGATCTTTCCGCGCAGGAAACTTGCCGTACTATTGTGGAAACTGAAATATTAAACTTTGGGTACACCATTTATGGTTGGCGGCAGGTGCCAGTGGATATTTCCGTGATTGGTGAAAAAGCTGAATCAACCCGCCCTGAGATTGAGCAGGTGATGATTGCAAACTCAAAAGCTGTTGACGATGAAACATTTGAGCGTGAGCTTTACCTTATACGTCGCCGCATTGAACGCAGTGTAATAGCCAGCCAAGTGGGCGACTTTTATATGTGCTCTCTATCAAGTCGTTCGGTTATTTATAAAGGATTATTTCTGGCGGAACAACTTTCTACTTTTTACCCGGATTTACTCGATGAGAAATATGTCTCGAGCTATGCCATCTACCATCAGCGGTATTCAACCAACACCTTCCCTCAGTGGTGGTTAGCACAGCCCTTCAGAATGCTTGCCCATAACGGCGAGATCAATACAATCCGTGGTAATGTGAATTGGATGAAAAGCCATCAGATACGTATGGCTTCGATCGCCTTTGGTGACAATTCAGAAGATATTAAGCCTGTTATTCCAAAGGGGGCATCAGACAGTGCGGCTCTTGACGCCGTGTTTGAAGTGATGGTGCGTTCGGGCCGGAATGCGCCAATGGCAAAAACAATGCTTGTTCCTGAAGCATGGTCAAACAAAAAGAGTATGCCCCAGGCACACCGTGATATGTACGCTTATACAAATAGTGTGATGGAACCATGGGATGGCCCCGCCGCTTTGGCGGCGACTGATGGACGATGGATTATTGCGGGCCTTGACAGAAACGGTCTGCGTCCCATGCGCTTTACAGTGACCAATACTGGGTTGCTTATTGTTGGGTCAGAAACTGGTATGGTTGTAGTGGATGACGAAGACGTCTATGAAAAGGGGCGTCTTGGTCCTGGCCAAATGGTGGCTCTCGATCTTCAAAACGGCCAATTTTATCATGATAAGGACATTAAAGACCATTTGGCGGCCTCACAGCCGTATGAAGAATGGGTTGATGACATAAAGTCAATCACTGAATTGCCAGGATACCGTGGGCAAGAACATGCAGTTTATAAAGGGGCGGATTTACGTAGCCGTCAGATTGTTGCAGGCCTTAGCCATGAAGATCTTGAGCTTATTCTCCAGCCACAAGTGATAACGGCAAAAGAGGCAATTGGTTCGATGGGGGATGACACACCTCTTGCGGTGCTTTCTTCACAGTATAGAAATTTATCCCATTATTTTAGGCAGAATTTCAGCCAGGTTACAAATCCGCCTATTGATAGCTTGCGCGAGCATGGCGTGATGAGTCTCAAAACACGGTTTGGAAATTTTGCAAATGTGCTTGATGAGGGACATACACAGGCAGGTGCTTTGGTGGTGGATAGCCCAGTTATTTCTAATCGGGAATGGAATACCCTCATTAGTCACTTCGGCGACGCAGCAGAAGTTATTGACTGCACATTTGATGCAAACGGTGGCCCGCGTGCCTTGCGCACGGCTCTTGACCGTATTCGGCGCGAGGCAGAAGACGCCGTCCGTGAGGGGCGCGGTCATGTTTTTCTCACGGATGAAAAAATTGACGAGAAGCGTGCACCAATTCCTATGATTTTGGCAACGGCGGGGCTCCATACCCACTTGGTAAAAAATGGCCTGCGTACTTTTACAAGCTTAAATGTCCGGGCATCCGAATGCCTTGACCCGCACTATTTTGCGGTTTTAATCGGTGCTGGAGCCACAACAGTAAATGCTTATTTGGCTCAAGACGCGATGGCTGACAGGCAAGCGAAGGGGTTGTTCGGTGATTATGATCTGACAACATGCGTTGTGAGAGCGACAGAAGCCATTGATCAGGGCCTGCTGAAAATCATGTCAAAAATGGGTATTTCCGTTGTTTCGAGTTACCGTGGGGGTAATAATTTTGAGGCGCTCGGTCTTTCGAGAGCTATGGCTGCAGAATTTTTTCCTGGTATGCCAACAAAAATCTCAGGTATTGGTCTTTCGGGAATTCAAAAGAAAGTACTGGAACAACACAGCAAAGCCTTCAAGGAAGGTGTGAGTAATTTACCTATTGGTGGTCTGTATAGGTACCGTCGGAATGAGGAGATTCACTCCCATGATGGCCAGCTTATCCATATGCTGCAAAGTGCTGTGAATACAGATAGTTATGCAAAATACCTGACTTATTCCCGTGGTCTACGTAAAATGCCACCTGTAAATTTGCGGGATTTGCTTGATTTCCGCAAACCAAAAATGGCTTTGCCCCTGGAGAGGATTGAATCTATCACGCAGCTTCGCAAGCGGTTCATTACACCAGGTATGTCTCTTGGGGCCCTGTCTCTTGAGGCACATGAAACGCTTGCGATTGCAATGAACAGGATTGGTGCCAAGTCCGTATCTGGTGAGGGCGGTGAAGATAAAAAACGGTATACCCCCTATGAAAACGGAGACAATGCTAATAGCCCTATTAAACAAATTGCGTCTGGCCGGTTTGGTGTTACAGCTGAATATTTGAATGCCTGTGATGAGCTTGAGATTAAAGTGGCACAAGGGGCAAAGCCTGGTGAAGGCGGGCAATTGCCGGGCTTCAAGGTTACGGAAATGATTGCCAAACTTCGGCACTCAACGCCGGGTGTGACACTTATTTCACCGCCCCCGCACCATGATATATATTCTATCGAAGATTTGGCACAGCTTATCTATGACCTTAAGCAGATTAATCCGCGTGCAAAGGTATGTGTGAAACTTGTTTCGTCTGCTGGTATAGGAACTATCGCTGCCGGTGTTGCAAAAGCTCATGCGGATATAATTCTTATATCGGGGCATAGTGGAGGCACTGGCGCTAGCCCGCAGACCAGCATTAAATACGCAGGTACTCCGTGGGAAATTGGCTTGGCAGAAGTGAATCAGGTTTTGACACTGAATGGCCTAAGGCACCGTGTAAAACTACGAACGGATGGCGGCCTGAAAACCGGGCGTGACATTGTTATTGCTGCAATGTTGGGGGCTGAGGAATATGGTGTTGGAACAGCTTCTCTTGTGGCGATGGGTTGCATTATGGTGCGGCAGTGTCATTCCAACACATGCCCTGTTGGGATTTGCACGCAAGATGAAAGCTTGAGAGCTAAATTTACGGGTTCTGCTGATAAGGTTGTAAATCTCTTTAGTTTTATCGCAGAAGAAACCCGTGAAATTCTTGCAGACCTTGGCTTTGAACACCTTGAGCAGGTTATTGGGCGGACAGATCTTTTGCATCAGGTAAGCCGCGGCGCTGACCATTTGGATGATTTGGACCTTAATCCGCTTTTGGTTCAGGTTGGCGGCCGGCACAGTACCGCGATTTGCACAATTGAGGGCCGCAACCCTGTACCAGATTCGCTTGATGCTCAAATGATTGAGGATGCAAAAGCTGTTTTCTTTAAAGGAGAAAAAATGCAGCTTACGTACAGTGTACAAAATACGCTGCGGGCAATTGGCACACGGTTTTCAAGTGAAATCACACAAGTTTTTGGGATGAATGGCCTTAATCCTGGGCATGTTACTGTACGTTTGCGCGGGTCAGCGGGTCAGTCGCTCGGGGCTTTTGCCGTTCAAGGCCTAAAGCTTGAGGTGTCCGGAGATGCTAATGATTATGTAGGCAAAGGACTTTCAGGAGGGACGATTGTTGTGCGTCCTTCAAACCGGGCCTCTTTTAACTCAAAAGAAAACACAATAATTGGCAACACAGTTTTATATGGGGCCACCTCAGGGCAGCTTTATGCGGCTGGGCAGGCGGGTGAACGGTTTGCTGTTCGCAATTCTGGCGCAACAGTTGTTGTTGAGGGGTGCGGGGCTAATGGCTGTGAGTATATGACGGGGGGAATAGCTGTAATTCTCGGGGAAACAGGATATAATTTCGGAGCCGGAATGACTGGTGGTATGGCTTTTGTTCTTGATGAAACAGAAGAATTTTCTGAACGCATAAATACAGAAACCATATTGCTTAGTCGCCTTGAAAGTATGCATTGGGAGCATGAGCTTAAATCCTTGATTGAAGCCCATGTCAAGGAAACGCACTCTCGATGGGGCGCTACTATTCTTGCGAATTGGGAAAACAAACGCGATCAGTTTTGGCAAATTGTACCAAAAGAAATGCTTAATCGTTTGTCACACCCCATTAGTGATTTGACCGAAGATAAGGCGCTTTCTGCATAAAAGCTGGCCAGATTGTGTTTTGTCCGTTGGCAGCCCCTTATAACTAGTTTATGAGGGGTTTATGCCTGTTTTATATCACCATTGGCTTAGTCCTTCCGCTCGATTTGTCCGTGTAATTCTCACTGAGAAGCGCATTGACTTTGAGCTGCGCATTGAAAAAGAGTGGGAGAGGCGACCAGCGTTTTTAGCACTTAATCCTGCGGGCGAAGTCCCTGTGCTTGTTATGGATACTGGTAAGGCCTATTCGGGTGTAATGGCGATCGCTGAATATCTTGAAGACATTGTAACAGAGCCTCCACTGTTGGCAGGCAGTTCTGATGAACGTTATGAAATTCGCAGGCTTGTAGGGTGGTTTCATACCAAACTTGGCACCGAGGTTACGCGGCATCTTGTAACTGAAAAGCTCTATAAGCGGTTTTTTGGCATGGGGGAGCCTGATTCAGAAGCAATTCGCTGCGCTATTCATAATTTAAAAACCCATTTAAAATATATCTCTTATTTGTCCGAACGGCGCCACTATCTTGCGGGGCCGCAGTTTACAATGGCAGATGCGGCAGCGGCAGCGCATATTTCTGTTGCAGATTATTTGGGGAACATTCACTGGCAAGATTGGCCGCAAGTGAAAGAATGGTATGTACGAGTAAAATCCCGTCGCTCGGTACGGTCACTGCTCTCTGATAAAATCAGCGGGCTTGCCCCCTCAAAACATTATTCCGAACTGGATTTCTAAATGGCTGCGGATATTAGTGTCCGCGAAAGGTTAGAAGCCAAGGCGCAGGAACTGGGCTTTGACCAGTTTGGTATTACGGCGGCGACCACCTCTGAGAAGGTTATCGAAGGGTTCCGGCGGTTCATTCAATTAGAGCGCCATGCATCAATGGAGTGGTTGGCAGCACGTATGCACCAGCGAGAGCAACCCCAAAACCTTTGGCCAGAAGCAAAGTCTGTTATTATGGTTTCGCTTAATTATGGACCAGATAATGATCCACGTTTAATTTTAGACAAAAAAAGCATAGGAAACATCTCTGTTTATGCGCGCGGCAAAGATTATCATGATATAATAAAAAAACGATTGAAGGCAATGGCGCGCTGGATGGTGCCTGAATTTGCATGTGATTTGAAGGTTTTTGTGGACACAGCCCCTGTACCAGAAAAGCCGCTTGCCATGGCTGCAGGTCTTGGCTGGCAGGGAAAGCATACGAATATGGTGTCGCCCGAGTTTGGAAGCTGGGTTTTTCTTGGCGCTATCTATACAGATATGGAAATTGAGCCTGATGCGCCGCACCGGGATCAATGCGGTAGCTGTCGTGCCTGTCTGGATGCTTGCCCAACAGATGCATTTCCGGCACCTTACGAAATTGATGCGGGGCGTTGTATTTCCTATTTGACGATTGAACATAAAGGCCCAATTCCACATGAATTTCGCAAAGCCATAGGGAACCGTATTTATGGTTGTGATGACTGTCTTGCTGCCTGTCCGTGGAATAAATTTGCTCAAGTATCAGCGGAGGCTGCCTTTCATGCACGCGTTGAATTGGGCGCCCCTTCGTTGAAAGATTTGGCAAGCCTAGATGATACGAGTTTTCGTCAAATATTCTCAGGGAGTCCTATTAAGCGTATTGGTAGAGACCGCTTTGTAAGAAATGTGCTTATTGCAATTGGCAATTCGGAAGATTCTGACTTGCTACCCCTTACCAAAATATTGATGAGCGATGAAAGCGGTGAGGTCAGAGAAGCAGCGACATGGGCCTTAGCCGAGTTGGAAGAGAAACAAACCAGATGAATTGGAAAATTTGTATAATAGTGGCTGTGCTGGTTATTGGTTTCTCGTTTTTTGTCATTGTTCCAGAAAAACATATAGGGGTTATTCAAGTAGAAGTTCTCGCTCTTGAAGATGTAGTTGGTGGGCAAGGGTTGCGACGTATAAAGGTCCGTATGCCAGATGGAAAAATTGTGTGGATAGAAACACTTGTGCCCTTCTTTTATAAAGAAGGATACAGTGCAAATCTCGCTGTTTCTCGGTCATTCTTTGGGGAAGAAACCTACGATTTTGTGGCCAATTAAGTCAGAAAATAAGTAAGCTTAGCCAACTATTTATTATAACCAAATCGATAAAATAGCGCATGGGGAATAAACCCTAATGTCTTTTCCGCTTGCCCTATTTTATATCAGTTTATCTGCCTTAAATATGATCAGCCGCAATCATGCAGGCAGGCACATGTTTATTTACTGTGCCGTTTCCGCTGTAGAGGTTGATTACCGCTATTTGCTGCCCGTTTGGCAGCAGGTTTTCTAAAAGCTTTGGTTTGCAAGGCTTTTGCTTTTTTAGCAGCAATAGCAGGGCGTTTTTTAGCGCCTGCTTTTGATTTGCGTTTATTAGCACTTGGGTCAACGCGTTTAGCGGTTGCTTTTTTACTAATGGGTTTGTCAATTGACGTCACAATATCCGTGCGTTTTTGACGGGGTTTAGTGTCCGAGACAACATCTGTGTACCCTTCGCTCCGTTTAGCGTGAGGCTTATCACTATGCATTTTACGAGATGCAAAATCAGTTTGCTGATCGCGCTCCCACGGTTTGCCTGTATTTACACGCTCACTGCGGTTATCGGTACGCTTTTTACTTGCAGGGTTTGCTACACGTTTATCAAACCGGTTTTCGTCTGGGGTGCGCGCCCGTTTTTTGGCACGTTTTTCCCAGGGTTTGTTGCCACCACTATTACTATCACGAGAATTTCTAAAGTTTTGAGCCTTAGGTTTATCAAGTCGAAGGGGGTAAGGGTTGTCTAGCTCAACATTCACTTTCATCTTGATAAGATGCTCAATATCTTTCAGCAATTTCAGCTCATTTTTGCCGCAAAAAGTAATTGCTCTGCCATGTGCATCACCGCGTGCAGTACGGCCAATGCGGTGGACATAGCTTTCAGCTTCAACCGGTACATCAAGATTGAAGACATGTGAAATGTCTTTCACATCAATGCCACGTGCTGCAACATCAGTTGCGACAAGATAATCAAACTTTCCAGTTTTGAAGTTATTGATCGTGCGTTGGCGTATATTTTGTTTTTTGTCGCCGTGAATGGCGTCAGCACGAAAACCCATAGCTTCCATAAATTCACAAATTTGGTCTGCATCGCGGCGTGTGCGAACAAATAGCAAAGCTTTGCTTGGTTTTTCCTGTTCGATCATATGCAATAGCAAGTCACGCTTCTGGTGGCCCGGTACAAACATCACTTTGTGATCGAGATTACTGGTGATAGTTGCTTCCCGCGCCACTTCAACCCGAATTGGATTTTTGAGCAATGTTGCAGCAAGCCCAGAAACTTTTGCATTCATTGTTGCTGAGAACATAATGGACTGATGGCTTTTTGGTAATTTCTTGGCGATATCACGCACTTCATCAACAAAACCCATGTCAAGCATACGGTCTGCCTCATCCAGGACAAAATATTCAGTCTCATCCAGATAAATATTGCCTTGTTTCATATGGTCTTTCAGGCGGCCAGGTGTTGCCACAAGAATATCAACGCCTCTGCGCAAAATATGAATTTGTGTCCGGTATGGGGCGCCGCCGTATACAGTGCAACAGCGAGCCTGGGAGCCTAAGCTCAGTTCTTTGATTTTATCAGTTATTTGAATAGCGAGTTCGCGGGTTGGTGCCAGAATAAGGGCACGTGGCATACCAGGCTTTGGTTTGTCGCCATAGGTTGTTAGGCGTTCAAGCATTGGAATAACAAACGCTGCAGTTTTACCACCGCCAGTTTGTGCAATACCAATAACGTCATTGCCTTCTTTTAGGCAGGGGATTGTTGCCGCCTGAATTTCAGTTGGTTTGTCAAAAGATAATTTTTCGAGCGCACGAAGGATCGGCGCACTAATAGATAGCGCTTCAAAGCTAGTCATTTTTTAAACTCTATGGTTAAGGGCCAAAATACAGATTTGGCAACATTATTATTCTTAGCGGGAACGCCTTTTCCTTAACCAACGGGGAACGATCACCGAGGTGAATCGAATTCTGGGGCCTTTGTGTGAAATCACACGGAAACTTCGCTCATTCGACTGAAATAGTTACAGTTGAAAACTTATCGCCGAGCGCTACATGCACTGAGCGCATTAAAAAGTCAAGCTTTGTGAACTATTCTGTCGTGTTCAGGTCAAGTGATGCTGCACCAACAATAGGGCCGTGACCATACTCTTCTTGCAGAAGGATAGCAATATGGTCAGCGCCGTCTGGTGCAGCAATGGTGATGTTCCGAGTTTCTTCTGTACCGTCCCAGTCGCCGAGCAGCTCTGTTTTGCGAACAACATTAGTATAATGAAGTGTGCGCCCTTGGTTTTCGCCGTCACCAATTTCAACAGTAGCGTCGGCTTGATACCAAACCGCCCGTATGGATACCATATCCAGCTTTTCACTCGCAGGAAGGGATACCACAATACTATCTGTACCTTGTTTTATAACGGGTGAAATATGAGTCCGTTTGATTTTACGGGCTTTTACGAGACCATCCCGTACTTCATCTACCTTGGAACCAACACATTCAAGGCGGCCATCAAAAACCATTTGCGGGGTAAAAACACCGCCGAGACCAAAGCGTTTATTGTAAGCTGTTTGCCGCATACTATTATAGGGTGTGGCAAAAGTATCTTCCCAACCTAACCGGTCCCAATAATCAACGGCCCAGGAAAGGGTCAGAATACCGGGGCGGTCTCTCATGGTTTTCAAAACAGAATCAGCAGGAGGACAGCTGGAGCAGCCCTGACTGGTAAAAAGTTCAATCACGGTGAGGCGGGGTTCAGCTTCTGCGGATTTTTGGGCAGAAGACGCACTTGAAAACACAACAAAAGCTGCAAACAAGGGCAAAAGAAGAGTATATATTTTTTTCATAGCACTCAGATACTAAACAGCTTTTCTTTCACCTGCCAATCACCTGTGTGTGAGGGCAGCTTGTGTGGGTAAAGCCTTACATACAAAGCCTGTCTTTAAAAAGCAACAGGCGTAGAGTTATGGCAATAAAAAGGGCGACCGCTAGGTCACCCTTTTGAAAGAGTTTTTGTGCTTAAGGCTTATGAAGCAAGTCGGCGCAGGACATAATGCAAGATGCCGCCGTTTTTATAATAATCAACCTCATTTTCTGTATCAATCCGGCAAAGCACTGTAATGTTTTTGCTTGTGCCATCAGTATAATGAATTGTTACGGCCACATCTTGGCGCGGCTCGATATTACCTGCAATGCCTGTAATGTCGAACGTTTCAGTACCCACGAGCTTAAGGCTTTCACGGCTGTCACCGTCTTTGAACTGAAGTGGTAGTACACCCATGCCAACAAGGTTGGAGCGGTGAATACGTTCAAAACTTTCAACAAGAACAGCTTTAACACCAAGCAGAATCGTACCTTTTGCCGCCCAGTCACGAGAGGACCCAGTACCATACTCTTTGCCGCCTACAACAACAAGGGGAACACCAGCGGCTTGATACTTCATAGAAGCGTCATAAATGCTGGTTACTTCGCCTGATGGCTGATGCGTTGTCCAGCCCCCTTCAGTACCCGGTGCCATAAGGTTACGCAGACGCACATTAGCAAATGTGCCGCGCATCATAACCTGATGATTACCCCGGCGGGAACCGTATGAGTTAAAGTCAGCTTTAGCGACACCTTTAGATTGGAGATATTCACCGGCAGGGCTGTCAGCTTTGATCGAACCAGCAGGTGAAATATGGTCAGTTGTTATACTGTCCCCCAGCAGCGCAAGGGGCCGTGCCCCAAGAATATTAGTTGTTGGTGCAATGTCATGGCCCATACCCTGGAAGTAAGGAGGGTGTTGAATATAGGTACTTTTGTCATCCCATTTGTAGGTTTTGCCCTTTGAAACAGGAACAGCCTGCCACTCAGGGGTGCCTTCAAACACATTTGCATAGCGCTGGATAAACATTTCACGGCTCAGGCTTGCGTTAATTGCTTCCTGAATTTCCTGATTTGTTGGCCATAGATCTTTTAGATATACGTTCTTGCCATTTTTGTCTTGGCCTAGTGGTTCAGTTGTTATGTCAATTTTCATAGAACCTGCGATCGCATAAGCGACAACCAGGGGCGGTGACGCGAGGTAGGAGGCTTTAAGGTCTTGGCTAACGCGGCCTTCAAAGTTGCGGTTACCAGAAAGAACACTTGCACATACGAGGCCGTTGTCATTGATGGTTTTGGAAATTGGTGCCGCGAGCGGGCCAGAGTTCCCAATACATGTTGTACAGCCATACCCAACGAGGTTGAAACCAAGGGCATTGAGGTGTTCAGTAAGACCAGCACGGTCCAGATAATCAGTTACAACCTGTGATCCAGGCGCAAGCGACGTTTTAACCCATGGTTGGGTTTTCAGGCCGAGCTCATTGGCTTTTTTCGCAACCAAGCCTGCAGCAACAAGAACACCAGGGTTTGATGTGTTTGTGCAGCTTGTGATCGCGGCGATACCAACATCACCGTGGGTAAGAGTATAGTCTTCACCTTCAACAGCATACTCAGCAAGGTCTTCTTTCTTGCCAGCCTTTACAAGAACATCATTGATGAAGGAATTTTTAGCATTATCAAGATCAACGCGGTCTTGTGGGCGACTTGGGCCAGCGAGCGCAGGTTTCACTGTTGTTATGTCAAGTTCAAGGGTTTTTGTGTAAACAGGCTCGGGGCTGTCTGCATTTCGCCACATGCCTTGTTCTTTTGCATAAGCTTCAACAAGGGCAACGGTTTGCTCGTCGCGGCCTGTGAAAGTCAAGAAATCAAGTGTTTGCTGCGAAATAGGGAAGAAACCACATGTTGCACCGTATTCTGGGGCCATGTTGGCTATTGTTGCTTGGTCTGCAAGAGTAAGTTGGTCCAGACCATTTCCGAAAAACTCAACAAATTTACCAACCACACCGAGTTCACGGAGCATTTCAACAACTCGGAGCACAAGGTCAGTTGCAGTGATGCCTTCATTCAGCTTGCCCGTCAACTTGAAGCCAACAACCTCAGGGATTAACATGGAAACAGGTTGGCCGAGCATGGCAGCCTCAGCCTCAATGCCGCCAACACCCCAACCAAGAACAGCAAGGCCATTAATCATTGTCGTATGGCTATCGGTACCAACGCATGTATCTGGCAGGGCAATGGTGCGGCCATCAACGGTTTCTGTCCAAACAGTGTCTGCAATATACTCAAGGTTCACTTGGTGACAGATGCCTGTCCCAGGAGGGACAGCATTAAAGTTGTTTAGGCTTGATTGACCCCATTTGAGAAATTCATAACGTTCTGCGTTACGCTCCATCTCAAGGTCAACATTTTGTTTGAAGGATTGTGCGGTACCAAATTTGTCCACCATGACAGAATGATCAATCACGAGGTCACACTGTGCAAGTGGATTGATAAGCTCAGGGTCGCCTCCCATTTTTGCCATGGCGTCACGCATTGCTGCTAGATCAACAACAGCAGGAACGCCGGTAAAATCCTGCATTAAAACGCGTGCTGGCCGATAAGCTATCTCATGAGAGATTTTTTGCTTTTTTTGCCAATCAGCAAGCGCTTGAATGTCCGCAGTTTTAACACTTATACCATCTTCATACCGTAGAAGATTTTCTAGAAGTACTTTTAAAGTATAAGGCAGGCGCGAAACATCGCCAATTTTTTCTGCGGCAGCTTTCAGGCTGAAATAATCATATTCTTTATTGTTAACAGTGAGAGTACGACGTGTGTTCAGCGTGTCTTGTCCAACTGATGCCATGAGACCAAGACCTCCATATCAAGGGTTGAATGGTGCGAGGCAGCATATGAAATGCTGCGCTGCGAAATAACTAAGCTAAAGGCTTTTCAATATTCTCCGCGCCTTATGACGCAAAGAGGGCAAAATTGCAACAATCTAACCCTAATTTCTTCATGTTTTGGCCTTATTTTGAGGAGATAGTACAAACTATAAAAGAAAAAAGAAATATTTAGCAGCAGGATCTTAATAATGACTGAATTTACAACAATAGATTTCATTGCCTTTTTGGTGGTTGCCGCTGTTGCTGTTGCCGGCATTACCTTTAGCCGCATTCAAATGAAAGATGGTTTGCCTTATAAAGGTGGTCGTTAAGAATGTTACTTTGGTGCACTTGCCTTAATGGCCAGAGCATGAATACGCCCTTTAAGTTCTTCTTTTAGGGCACCCATTACAAGCCGTTGCATGGCAACGCGGGTTTTACCTGTAAAAATATCTGCTTCAATTATAACGGTGAAATGGCTTTCTCCCGAGCCATCGTGCCCGGCATGTCCGCGGTGGCTGTCACTGTCATTTATGACCTCCAAATGAGACGGTGAAAGAGCGTCAGTTAATTTTTTTTCGATAAGCTTAGTGACTTCGCCCATTTTAATCTTACTTTCTATTAGGAATGCGGTTTAGATAAGCGTTTAAGAATGCGTTATTGAAAATTAGCGTGACATAAGAAATTCTGAGTTATACCTCTGGCTTGGCTCTGGTAAATAACTTAGTCATTCTTTAGAATGGTTATCAAAGATAGTTAAGACAAGTGTCAATAAGCTTTTGGTTGGCGCAAAATTGTATGAGGATGACCCATGCCCGCAACAGCGGCCGAAAAACTACCCAGTTTAAACCTACCTGAAAATATTGTTTCAGTGCGGGACGTGTTTGGAATTGATGTGGATATGCAGGTACCAGCTTTCGCTGAACGTACAGAGCATGTTCCTGAAATTGATTCCGCTTATGTCTTTGACCGTGACACAACGCTTGCTGTGTTGGCTGGTTTTAGTCATAACCGCCGTGTGATGGTGCAAGGCTATCATGGTACAGGTAAGTCAACGCATATTGAGCAGGTGGCGGCACGCCTTAACTGGCCGATGATCAGGGTGAACCTTGACAGTCATATCAGCCGCATTGATCTGGTTGGCAAGGACGCAATTGTTCTGCGTGAAGGTAAACAAATTACGGAATTTCAGGAGGGTATACTTCCTTGGGCTTTGCAAAGTCCGACAGCGATTGTGTTCGATGAATATGACGCAGGCCGCCCTGATGTTATGTTTGTTATTCAGCGCATTCTTGAGGTAGAAGGCAAACTTACTTTGCTAGATCAGAACCGCGTTATTCGACCGCACCCTGCATTTCGTATTTTTGCAACTGCAAATACAGTCGGGCTTGGTGATACAACTGGGCTTTATCATGGGACACAGCAAATTAACCAAGGTCAGATGGACCGCTGGAATATTGTGTCGACCCTCAATTATTTGTCTCATGCTGTTGAGACACAAATTATGTTAGCGAAAGAACCAGCTTTTGACACAGACGAAGGCCGCAAAACTATTGACAGTATGGTGCGCGTTGCGGATCTTTCGCGCACAGGCTTTATGGCGGGTGATATTTCAACAGTTATGAGCCCACGTACAGTGCTGACTTGGGCACAGAACACCCAAATTTTTGGCGACGTAGGCTTTGCCTTTCAGGTGAGTTTTCTTAATAAATGTGATGAGGCAGAGCGGGCGATTGTGGCTGAATATTATCAGCGTTCTTTTGGTAAAGAATTGAAAGAAAGCGCCGCTAACCTTGTGATTGGCTCCTAGAGAGAGGGGCTATAGCTCATGGCTGATGGCAGCCAAAAAGATAAAGAAATTTTCGAACAAGCCCTGAGTGCCACCACACGTGCTGTAACGGGTGATCAGGCTGTGGAGGTGCGCTTTACAGCGGATGTTCCAGGCATGGCGGAGAGTGAGATTCGCGTGTCGCATCTGCCACATAAGGTGAAGGCACAGGATGTTGCTGAAGTGCGCGGACAGGCGGATGCCTTTGCCCTTAAATACAGGTACCATGATACACACTTGCACCAAAAATTAGCACCGGGCGGAGCAGTATCGCGCGCAATATTTGATGCAGTGGAAACAGCGCGTTACGAGGCTATCGGTGCACAGAAAATGACGGGTATGAGGGCAAACCTAGCCTCTCTCGAAGCGAAGCGTGCGCTGGAAAATGGGCTTGGGCACCCTAGTGATGACGAGCAGGGTAAACTAGCAAATGTTGTTGGCCTTTTAGTGCGGGAGCGTTTGACGGGTGAGGCGCCGCCTGAGGCAGCTATGCTGGCCGTTGAGGGCCAACGTAAGTGGCTTGAGGAATCGGTTGGTCATTTGCTTGACTCTCTTTCCGAAAAAATACACGACCAACGCGGCCTTTCTGTAGTAAGCCGAAGCATTATCTCCTCTTTAGTTGGAGAAGGGGACGGAGATCAGGCAAACTCAGACAATAGTGATGG